>OEKN01000674.1_pt1 | contig 16871 bp, 14 predicted proteins | sample 1503361 | NCBI WGS metagenome assembly OEKN01 (sample SAMEA104379592, study PRJEB20068) | metagenome | biome: 1000743; feature: 77; material: 1998 | place: USA | collected 2012 | depth 25 m
ACTATGGCAAGAACCAGATTCGACCAGTTGCACGCGGGCGTGCGGCAGCCGGCAAAATGCCGACTCCACGGCCGGCGGGACTCCCCCGCGACAGCTGGCAGGATGCCGGCGCTACATGGATGCAGGCGCTACATTCGACCTCGGCGCGCAAGGTCGCTAAAATGAATGCATTCACGTTGCTGTCACGTTGAACTGAGACTCGATTGATCCCGAAACCTCGCCGGCTTTGCGCTTTCTTCATCTCCGTCCTGCTTGTGCTCCTGGAAACATCGCTGCTGCACGCCCAGGGTGGCCATCCCAAGCCCGCTCCGGTGCCAAATGGTGTCAAGGAGATGAAGTGCCACGGCCGCCCGATTCCGCAGCTTGAAGACGTTACAAAGAAAACGGGAATCCATTTCGAGCACCTTGTCGCGCCCGAACAGAAGTACATTCTCGAGTCGATGAGTGGTGGCGTGCTTTTGCTCGACTATGACCGCGACGGCTGGGTCGACATTTATTTCACAAACGCGCCGACCCTCGAGATGACCAACAAGGGCGAGAAGGCGCGCAGCGCTCTCTATCACAACAATCACGATGGCACGTTCACCGACGTCACCGCGAAAGCCGGTGTCGCAACTCCCTGTTTCGCCAACGGGGGCGCAGTCGGCGATTACAACAACGACGGCTGGCCCGACATCTACGTCACCTGCCTTGGCGGGAACGTTCTATATCGCAATAATGGAGACGGCACCTTCACCGATGTGACTGCAAAGGCTGGTGTCGCCGACGGCCGCTGGTCGACCGGCGCCGCTTTCGGAGACTACGACGGCGATGGCTTCCTCGATCTGATGGTCGCCAATTATGTCGAGTTCAACCTCTCCAGTCCACCGCCGTTCGGCAAGGGCATCAATTGCAAGTACAAGGGCATCGATGTGCAATGCGGGCCACGCGGCCTCAAAGGTTCCGGCGATTCCCTCTTCCACAACAACGGCGATGGCACGTTCACGAATGTCTCGAAAGCCGCGGGCGTCGACGATCCCGGAGGATATTACGGCCTCGGTGTTGTGTGGGCAGACTTCAACAACACCGGCAAGCCTGACATTTACGTTGCCAACGATTCCACGCCCAGCTACCTGTATCGAAATCAAGGCAAAGGCAAGTTTGAGGAAATCGGGTTGGAATCGGGCACGGCGCTCAGCGAAGATGGCAACGAGCAAGCTTCCATGGGGATCGCCATCGGAGATTATCTGCACAACGGGCGGCCATCTCTGTATATCACGCACTTCGCCGACGACTACGACACACTCTATCGCAACGACGGCAATTGGGAGTTCCACGATGTCTCCTACCAGTCCGGCGTGGCGCTGCCTTCGATTCGCTGGGTGAAATGGGGAGATGCGTTCGTCGATCTCGACAACGATGGATGGCTTGATCTCGTCGTGGTGAGTGGTCATGTCTATCCGCAGGTCGATACCCTGCCCTCAGGCGACCGTTATCGAGAACCCAAGTTGGTCGACATGAACCAGGGGAACGGCACCTTCTGCGACGCGCACGATCAAGCTGGGCAGGCCATCGAAGAACCACGGGCATCCCGCGGACTTGCAGTGGGCGATCTGTTCAATGACGGCAACATGGACGTCGTGATCGAGAACCTGGACGGTTCTCCGACCATCCTGAAAAATCCGGGGATTCCCGGCCGCCATTGGATTAGCTTCGAACTGGCTGGCACAAAGAGCAATCGCCTGGCGATTGGCGCGCGCTTGAAAATTGTCGCGGGAGGCATGACGCAGACCGACGAGATACACAGCGGCGGCAGTTATCTTTCGCAGAATGATCTGCGCGTGCATTTTGGCCTGGGCACAGCCAGCAAGGTGGACAGCGTAGAAGTTCTCTGGCCGTCCGGCGCCAAGGACACATTCAAAGATCTCCCTGCCGACAAGTTCTACTCAGTCCTTGAAGGCAAAGGCCTCGTGCCATTCGAAGAGATTTGGCCTTCGTCTCAAAAGGCGCCATCCCGTCAGTAGGGCTACACGGGAGCATCTCTAAGATTCACCTTCTCGATAGTGACGCCGCGCGGCTGTGTACAAAGAACCGCGCCCCGGCAACCTCCGAATCGGAGCCATGGGCGCGCGAATTTGTTCGGTGATCTCGCCTTCGGGATTCACCAAGCCAGCGGCCACTTTGGTGCCGCCTACGTCTACCCCGATCACCAGTCCGTCACTTTTGAAAAGATAATCGATAATCTTGGCGGGTAAAACGTTTACTTTATTCCTTACCAATCGCGCCCCTTTCGGGCAAACTTCCGCGGGTCGTCCCAAAGAAGCAACTGTATTTTGACCGCGCGTGATCCAGGCGCTGGAATGCGGAGTGCTCCTACACCAGTTCCTTCGCCATGCGACGATTTCAACTTCCACCCATCTCTGGCAGTCTCGACTCCCGGAAGCTGCGTGGCCCGACATTGAGGCGTTTCTCCGGCGCGGCGGAAACCTGCTCGTGCTTGGTTGGAAGGCCCTTCACGCGCTCGGTCTACGGCGAGGCCAAGGGCTGGCATCTGAGCGACTACAGTGTGCGCTTCGCGCGCGCCCTGATGATCGACCAATACCAATCCACGCTGGGATCGAAAGAACTGACCTTCCAAGCCAACCCGGACCTCCCTGTTGAGGTTCCGCGTTTCGATTGGCGCGAAGTTTCAGTCCCATCGTTCGGCTGAGTGCTGTCGACCCTTATCGTCGTGGAGGAGCCGTTGCCAAGTACGGATTCTGGTCATCAGTCGTCAGCAAAGACCAGGTTTTGCTCGGTCTCGTCAGGGCTAAGGCCCCAATTTTGTATGTGGCTCTCGACGGCGCGGCTGAGGCCGCGCCCTTTCAAAACCGAGCTCAAGGATAGCTGACAACGGGCCAGCTCTTGAACGGCCAAAGCTCATTTCTGTGTGGAACCTCACCTGCGCTGCATCAGACAAGGACCGGCACGTTCTTGACTCCAGCCGTTCCGAAGATCTCCCGATAGCGCTCGATTTCCGACTCCGGCCCCAATGCCTTGGCATAATTGTCTGAGAGCTTCACGGCGGGACGACCGTCAGCATCCGACACCTTGCAAATGAGGCTGAGCGGATCAAATCCAGTTCCGCCCTCGGGATCACACCCACGGAAGTCATTGGTCAGCAGTGTGCCCCAGCCCGCGCTGAAGCGAATCCGTCGGCCCGGAATCCATTTTCGCCGGTCCCCGAAGTCGGCCGCACTGCGAAAATCCTTGATGGTCGTGGCTCCTTGGAGGGTGCCTCCGAAATATGCATGCAGCCCGAGAATGTCGTCGACATCGAGCCCATCGGAGGCAATGATGAGTTTGGTTTTTGGGTCGCGTCCGCGCGTCTTCAGCCATTCGATATATTCATCGCCCGCGACGTAGGGGTCCTTGCTGTCCACGCGCTGCCCGGTCCAGTCGGCGCACCAATCCGGCGCGTTCTGAAGAAACTGCGTGGTGCCAAACGTGTCCGGCAACATGATTAATAATGCGCCGTCGTACGTGCCTTGCCACAACTCCAGGACGCGATATTGGGAAGCCTTGCGCGCGGCATCGTCCGGCGCTAATGCGGCGAGCACCATGGGAATCTCGTGCGCATTGGTGCCAATCGCCTCCAGATCGTGCTTGTGAGCGAGGAAAGCGTTGGAGGTGCCGATGAAGGCGCTTCCGAGATTGTCGGCGAGGGCCTCGACGACATATTCCTGCCATAAGAAGCTGTGCCGGCGGCGCGTGCCGAAGTCCCCCAGCATCAGTCCGGGCACGCCCTGCAACCTTTCGATTTTGCTCCACAGCTTTGTCTTCGCGCGCGCATACAGAATATCGAGACCAAACTCACTCAACTTCTTCAGGCTGGCCCGTGTCTTCAGCTCGTTGACAATGGAAAGTGAGTACAGTTCCCACATCGTTGTTTCCGGCCAGTACCCGGTGAAGTTCATGTGAAACTGGCCATCCTGGACCGACAGTTCGTAATCAGACAACCGGAAATCGTTCTCCAGCCAGGTCAGGAACTCGGGCTGAAAAATTCCACGGCGGCCATAAAAGGTATTGCCTGCCAGCCAGACCAGTTCCGATCTTCGAAACCGGAGCTTGCGCGCGTGCTCCATCTGCGCTTCCAGTTCTTCGATCGGAAACATGTCCGCGAGCCGCACCGAAGATGCGCGGTTTCCGAGCGAGAACGTCACCCGCGTTTTCGGGTAATGCTTCCAGATGAACTGGAGCATGAGTAGCTTGTAAAAATCGGTATCGAGCAAGGACCGGGTAACCGGGTCCAGTTCCCAGTTGTGGTTGTGGGCGCGGCGGGCGAAGTTTACGATCATTCGCAAATATCCTCTCCTTCGCGCTTCACGAAGTCAAACCGGCGCCGGCATTCTTGGTGCGCAGACGGGACGTATGAGAGAATCGCGCCTGCGTTTTGCCGTTCAGCATCGCAAATGCGGGCCTTTCAGCGGTAGCCGCCGGCAAGATACAAACAGGCTCAAGCAAGTGGGTTCCGGGGAGAACAGATGACCAAATTGCGCATCGGGAATGCTCCGTGTTCCTGGGGTACGCTGGAGTTCGAAGGAATGAAGTCGGAGCAGATCGATTTTCATCGGATGCTCGACGAACTCGTCGAAACCGGCTACACCGGCACGGAACTGGGAGACTGGGGCTATATGCCTACGGACCCGCCGACTCTCACCCGGGAACTCACCCGTCGCGGAGTGGTCATGCTGGGCGCTTTTGTGCCGGTTGCGCTTAAAAATGCCTCCGCCCACGAAGCCGGCATTGAAACCGCCCTCCGGACAGCACGTCTGATTGCAGGGGTCGCGCGCGATCCCGCTCCCTTCCTCGTGCTCGCCGACCAGAACGGCAAGATACCGGAGCGGACCGTGAATGCCGGACGCATCCGGCCGAATCTCTCCCTCTCGCCCGCCGAGTGGAAAATATTTGCCACAGGCGCCAACTCTGTCGCCAGGGCTGTCTTGAAAGCCACCGGGCTGCGCACGGTGTTCCATCATCATTGCGCCGGTTACGTCGAAACTCCTGATGAGATCTCGGAATTTCTGAAACTCACCGACCCCGAAACGGTGGGCCTGGTTTTTGACACCGGCCACTACGTGTTCGGCTCCGGCGATTGCAACGTCATTGCAGGCCTCGAGAGATTCAAGGATCGGATCTGGTATATCCATTTGAAAGACTGCCGTCGCGACATCGCCGAGAAATCGCGCATCGAGGGCTGGGATTATTTCCAATCCTTGCGCCACGGCATCTTTTGCGAGCTGGGCAAGGGATGCGTGGATTTTCCCAAAGTACTGCACTGGCTAAAAAACGTCGGCTATCGGGGATATGTGCTAGTCGAGCAAGACGTCTTGCCGGGGATGGGAGCGCCCAAGGACAGCGCTTTGCGCAATCGCGAGTATCTTCGCTCCATCGAGCAGTATTTCGCGTAACCGGTATTGTTTCGCTGCCTATCGTTGATTTACGAACAGAGAAGCTATCTCATAATGGATACTACGTGTAAGCTTCGGTCTCCTCAGGGGCTAAAGCCCCCACTTTTATGCCGACTCTGAACGGCACGGCTGAAGCCGCGCCCTTTCAAAAACCGATTTATGAGATAGCTTCTCGGTACTCCTGCAACCCTTCGTGTCGTACCCAGCATCCTTAAGTAGCCCTATCGTCCAGACCCTCGAACGCCAGCAAGGCGTAGCAAAGGATCATGATGCACCTCTCCCCCGGACCCAGGGTACTCGGCCTTTTCTGGTTAAGCATTGCTCTCCTGACTGGAATCAGTTGCGGCGGAGGATCCGCATCTAGTGGCCCGGGCGGAACAACGACCTCGGGAGCAGGTTCGACACCCGGATCGATTCCGCAGTTCGGTCACGTGGTACTGGTCGTAGAAGAGAACCACGGCTATTCCGACGTCATCGGCGATCCCGCGATGCCCTATTTGAATAGCCTTGCAACCAAGTACGCTCTTGCGACCCAGTACTACGCCAACGTTCATCCCTCGATCGGCAACTACCTCATGCTGACCACCGGACAAATGGCGACTACCGACGATTCGTTCACCGGCACCGTGAGCGACGACAATATCGTGCGCGAACTGATGACCGCCGGCAAAACCTGGAAATCGTACGCGGAAGGCCTGCCCTCGATCGGATACACCGGAGGAGACGCGTATCCCTACGTGAAGCGGCACAACATATTCGCTTACTTTACCGACGTCGTGAACAGCAGCTCGGAAATCAATAATCTGGTTCCGTTTTCGCAATTTGGCTCGGACGTCAGCAACGGGCAATTGCCGAACTTCTCCTTCGTTGTCCCCAACCTGCTCGACGATGCGCACGATGGGCCCCTCCCGGTTGCCGATGCATGGCTCGCACACAACATAGGTCCCCTGCTGAACAGCTCGACGTTTCAGAAGGATGGATTGTTGATTATTGTCTTCGATGAGGCCGACGGCAGCGACTCGACTCACGGCGGCGGACACGTGGCCGCTGTGATCGTTAGCCCACAGGCGAAAGCGGGCTTCCAATCCACGACGCTATACCAGCATCAGAGCACGCTGCGTCTCATCCTGCAAGGTCTGGGAGTCTCCAGCTATCCGGGGGCGGCCGCGCAGGCCCCCAACATGGCGGAGTTTTTCTGAAACCGCGTAGCCTCGCCAGCATCTACTATCGCGAAACGAGGACGCCACATGACCACCTACCACTTAGCTCAAGTCAACATTGGCCGCATCAAAGCTCCCCTTGACGACCCGCGCATGGCTGGCTTCATGAACCGCCTGGATGAACTGAATGCCATTGCCGATAGCAGCCCGGGGTTCGTCTGGCGGCTTCAGACTTCAGCGGGAAACGCGACCTACTTCCGTCCTTATGACAACGACGACCGGATCCTGATGAACATGTCGGTGTGGGAAAGCGTCGAGGCGCTCCGCAACTACGTTTACCGCACTATTCACGTCGAACTGCTCCGGCAGCGGGAAGAGTGGTTCGAAATTTTCCGCAGCAACTATATCGCTTTGTGGTGGGTTCCCGCCGGACACAGGCCGGGCATCGACGAAGCCAAGAAGCGCATCGCTTCTCTCGACGCGCACGGGCCGACTGAATACGCGTTCAATTTCAAAACTGTGTTTCAGCCGCGCGAGGAATTTCAGCGGGGGATTGACTGGTCGTCTTTCCGGCCCTGCCCAGCGGTCTAACGATTAGCAAGCGCTCATCCCCTTCCGCGGAACTGGATGATTCGCCGCCGGTCGCGCTTTGACGGCCTGCCTTGTGGAAGAACTTCGAACTGCCGCAAGGCTCTGCGCTCGTCAGCGATCTTGCGGCGCAATTCCCTGCTCGCGTCAGTTTCCCGATATAAGGTCTGCGCCACCGCGGCCGGACCGCGCGTTTCGCTTACAAGCAGGACCTCTATCTGGAACTCGCCACCTTCATTCGTGATTTTCAGCATGTCACCGATGCGAACGTCGTGTGCGGGTTTGGCGGTCTGTCCATTCGACTCGATGCGGCCGAGTTCACATGCCCGTTTCGCGAGCGTACGCGTCTTGAAGAATCTTGCCACCCAGAGCCAGGTATCGATGCGCACGCTGTCCATAAGTCGTCAGTCGTCGGTCTTCAGTCGTCAGGAAGAGCCTAGGTTTGTGTCACCAAGTCCGCAAATTTTGTCAGGTCGATATTCCCGCCGCTGACCACACACGCAATTTTCCTGAAGCCGGATTTCCCGCTGAGCCCGGCGGCGACCGCGCAGGCACCCGCACCCTCGGCGATCACATGATTCCGCTCCGCCAGAAGGCGCAGCGCCTGCCTGATCTCGTCGAGAGTGCAGACGATCGATCCTGCCAATAGATGGTGTGCCAGGTCCCACATTCGCGGAAACACCGATTTGCCTCCACATCCGTCCACCCAGGTTGCTTTCCATTCGGGGAATTTCTGCGCCGAGCCGATGGCAAACGATCGCGCAAGAGGCGCTGCCGTCTCCGGCTCCGCTGCGAAGACCTTCACCTGGGGGTGGCGGTCTTTGATGGCAGAGGCAATTCCGCACGATAATCCGCCTCCGCCGAACGCCGCAATCACGCACTCGACGTCCGGCAGGTCCTCCAGAATCTCCAGTCCGGCGGTGGCATTGCCCGCGATAAATTCATCATCTTCGAAGGGATGCACGAATGATCCGCTCATGGCCGGATGCGCGCGATCCGCCAGCGCTTGCCAGCAGTCATCGTAGGAAGCTTTCACGATTTCGGCTCCCAGACGCTTCGCCGCCTCCAGCTTGGCCATCGGAGCGGTGTCCATCACCAGGACTTTGCATGGCACACCCGCCTTGCGAGCTGCCAGCGCCACTCCCTGCGCCGCGTTGCCCGCACTCACAGTCCAAACCCCGCGCCTCTTCCGCTCTTCGGACAGAAGCCGAATCGTGTTGTATGCGCCCCGAATCTTGAACGAGCCGATCGGTTGCAGGCACTCCAGCTTCAGATAGATTTCCGCTGGACCTTCGTAGTTGAGGCGCACCAGCGGGGTCCGGATCGCGGCTTCATACACGTGCTTCCGCGCATCCTCGATCAAGCCCGCTGGAATTTCGCGCCTGACTTGCCTTCCGGCTGAAACATCCATGCCCATGGCAGACCTCATCGTCCGCCGATGCTACGTCATCATCGCGTCCATTTCAACGAACCAGTGGTTTATCCAGGCTGTCCCAGTGATCGGCCGCCTATGCCTGAAGTACCACCCTTCCCCATCCTTTTCGATTGCAAACCCGATGCCGTAGGGCCCCACTCCTGTCGGAGTTATCATCTGGCGCCTTGGCATCAACGCTGCCAGAGCTTACCAAGAGCGTTGGCATAGTCGGTCAGAGCTCGTTCATTCTCGAGACAGGGACTGCTTTCGCGGGTCGGCGGAGAGTTCGGGTCGGGCAAAGTCTCGGGCGATTTCGCATTGCCGTCCTGACGGTCGACGTCTTGTGAATCGGGGTGCACGCTCACAGAGAGATATTGAAAATGCTGGCCTTCTCTGTAATCCATACAGTAAATGCGGGAGTGCTTATGCGCACCGACCTTAGCCCCTTGCGATCGAAAAGTGCTCTGTTCCCTGTATGGTGCCCTATTAACACTTTTCGTACGCTGGGAACTGCCTAAGCATTGTGCTTGGCGAGGAGGTTCCATGCTGTACTACGCGCTAGTGTTTCTTGTGATTGCACTGGTGGCAGGATTTTTGGGCTTCGGAGGCATCGCCTTCGCAGCGGCCGGGGTTGCCAAGATCATCTTCTACATCTTCTTGGCAGTCTTCTTGATCAGTCTGATTATGCACTTCGCCCGCGGAGCCTCACGAGGAGTGTAGACGACTGACCAGGAAGCGTAGTCAAGCCTGAAGCTGAGCGTCCGGAATATTGGGCATTCTCGGTCAAGGAAACCGGTTCACAACCTTTTACCATTCGCAATCGTGGCCATAACACTGGCCACGACTTTTTTTTGTCCTGCCCACATCCAGGTGCACCCCCGGGGTCATGCCTTCCTCGGCGTGACCCCAGCGCAATCCTTAAGCGGTTGCACGCTGTATTTACCTTCACTTCCTTTCACCAGCGGATAGTGTTCGTCTCTCGCCAGGCATGCACCTATCAATTAAGGCACGGCGTTCTGAGGCACGCCTCGGGCAGCATCGGCGCTCGCCCGGCGGATGCTGTCGGTTTCCCCCATCACGATGAGGACCGTGCCCTGCTTAAGAACAAGTTCCTCGGGCGGATTCGCCAGGAAAGTGGAACCCTGGTCTTTGACTGCCAGCAGCAAAAGATTGTATTTCTGCTTGAGTTGCAGTTGGTGAACCTGTTTGCCAACCCAGGATGGAGTGGCAATCTGGAGTTCCTCAATGCGGAGGGTGTGGGCGTGTTCTTTCAGCATCAAATCGAGGAAGCTGACCGCCTGCGGACGCAGAATTTCGCTCGCCAGCCGCAGACCTCCAATACGGTTGGGCGAGACCGTGGCATCCGCTCCAGCGCGCTTCAGCTTATCGGCGAATTTCAGGTCGGTACAGCGGGCGACAATGCGAATCTGCGAGTTCCTCTGCTTTACCAGAACGGTGACGATGAGGTTGTCCTTATCGGCGCCGAGAGCCGCGATAATTCCGCGCGCTCGTTCAACCCCGGCGCTCATGAGCGCGTCCTCATCGGTCGCATCGGCCAGAACGTACGGTGTTTCTTTGTGAGCGGCGGGATCGTGTTCCTGGAAGCGTTTTACCGCGTCTTCCGAGTGCTCGATCACTACGAAGGGAGAGCGGGTCTTAAGCAGTTCGTCCACCACGTAACGCCCGGTATCGCCCAGCCCGCAAACAATATAGTGATCGGTCAATTCTCCGATCTGTTTTTCCATTTTTCGTCTCCCAAAGAAATTGGTAATCTCGCCTTCCACCAGAAACGCCGTCACCACAGAGAACACGTAAACCGAAATGGTCACGCCGCAAAAAACGACCAGCATGTTGAACACGCGCAAGCCCACATTCTGGCTCGTGTCCACTACCTCGCTATATCCCACACCCGCCAGCGTGATGACGGCCATATAAAGCGCCTGGAGAAAGCCGACCGATCGGCCGCCCAGCAGCCGATACCCGAGCACGCTAAGGGCGGTAATACCTACGAGCAGGAGGAGAGCGGTGACAAGCCTGCGGCGAATGTTCATGTGACGCGCACCAGCAGTGCCAGTGATTACTGCCAGAAACAACGATAGTAAGGAGGTAAAGACCGCGGTGCCACGCAAATAGCGGTCCGATCAGGCTAAAGTACGCCCGGATCGAAATTGCGTCAATGTCGTGCTTGCATTTGATCAGCAGCCCGCATCGAGCCACCCTGCGCCGAATGGAGAGAATGCGGTCGTAAAGCTGAGCTACTCGATGACTGCTAACTTCTTAGGAGTGCGAGCGCGCATTCGCCAAGGCGCGGAAGTAGGCGTCTCCCCGCGTTCCATAAGCCAAGTTGCAACGGACCACGTGCGGCCTTCTGTACTATTTGCCCGCCACCAAGGGAGGCTGAGCGGCGGAATCTGGCTTCACAGCGCCCCTGCGCAAATGATCCGTGAGCTGAAGCACCGTGTACGCGATCACATCCGGTTTATTCAGGGCGCGCATAGACATCCACTGACCGGTGGGCTCTTTGCCGATCGTGATCATATTCATGTGTTCGAACTGCTGATCCTCGGGGTAATACAGGCCGAGTTCGCGGCGAAGCCTGTCAATATCCGCCTTGCGCCCTGTCAGGAACTGCCACTGCGACCCCTGCTGGATGTGAAACTTCTGCCCGTAAGCCTTTAAGGCGCCGGGTGTGTCGTGCTCGGGATCGACGCTGATGGAGACGATGCTCACCTCTCCCGGAGCCCGCTTCTGCAATTCTTCCTGCACCTTTACGAGATTCGGCGTGACCATCGGGCAAAAGCGCTCGCAGTTGGTGAACATGAACTGGATAACCACGAGCTTGCCCTTGATCAAGTCATCGTAGAAGTGAAGCTTCTTCTTATCCTGATTAACAAGGACCACGTTGGGAAAATGTGCACGGAGGTTGCGCGCCTGATAAGCCTGCAACTCGGCTTGCGTCGTGGGAACCTTTTCCCCGCTGCCTTTGCCCACAGCCAGACCCGTTGTGGCCGCAACCAGAACGAAGGTTAGCGTCATTTTCGCGAATTTGCGCATAGTTGCCTCGCTTGCGAAATAGGCCTTTACGGGTTGCATTCCCAAACGATCATCATGGCCATGTCTTCGTGCTCGACGTTGTGGCAGTGCATCACATACTTGCCGGTTTGCGTCGTATGGGGGCCGTTGGTGTACTTCGTAATCAACTTAATCGACACATTTTGTTCGAGAACGAAGACGTCTTTCAGGCCCAGTTGCGTCGGAAGCAGGCCAAGAGATTTGCCGCTCCCGCTGTCAATGCGATCGAGGATTTGGAACTGGTTTCTGTGGATGTGGATCGGATGGTACCAACCTCCGCTCCCGTTGATCAAACGCCAGATCTCCGTATCGCCGACCCTCACGGTTGCGTCAACACGTGGGTTTTCGAGCGCGGGCGGGGTTGGCCCGGGATCGAAGGCCTGTGCGCCTTTCCCGTCAAAACAGTTGACCAGCCATTCACCGCCCCTGCCGCGTACAAACTCCCAATCTCGAGTAGCGCCAGGCTTGGTCCCAGGAACCGGAGGCATCGCGTCCGCCGGGTTGAAGACCGGAAGATCGCTGCGCAGTGCCTGGTCAGGAGTGAAGCTGCTGTTATCGGTGGTGGAGAACAGGATGTCAAAGGACATCAGGGAACCCACACCGTCAGCTCCAGGAGTTCTTGGAACGTTGGTGCAGTCGGCAACCAGTCCGGCAGGCTTGCGACCGTCGGTCTGCATCATGCAATTGTTGAGGTAAACCTTCGTCGTCGACCCCGGCGTGAGGCTGGAAAAGTCGACCACCACTTCCACTCGCTCCGACGGTGAAATGGTGAAGCCGTCTACCTGCACGGCCTTCGTGTAAAGCCCGCCATCACTGCCAATGATGTTGAAGGGTATGAGCGCCCCCTGGTCCGTGCGTAAAGTCAGGTGGTAGACACGCGCGTTGGAACCATTCAGTATCCGGAGGCGGTACTTGCGATTGGCCACTCGCGCCATCGGCTGGATCATGCCGTTGATGGCGAACATGTCGCCAAGAAAACCTCGCGAGGAAAACGGGTTGTACACCAACTGGGCATTCGCGTCGAACGCACGATCCTGAATGACCAAGGGGAGGTCGAAGGGCAACTCTCCGGCGGGAGTTGGGTCATTGGTGGGATTGCCAGGCAAATTCAGGCCAAGCTCTACCGCATCGTGCAGCGGGAAAAACCCCTCAAGCCCCATGAACACGTTGTGGCCGGTAAAGTCGATATTGTGATCGTGGTACCAATGGGTAGCGGCGATGTCGTCATCGTTGGGATAGACGAAGTCTTTAAACGTGCCGGGATATATCTGTTGCGACCACAGAGCGCTGCCGTCGGACTCAGAGGCAACGTGAGCACCATGGTGGTGAACGATTGAATTGTTCGTCCCTCCCAGGTCGTTGTGCATCCTAAGTACGACTCTCTCGCCAATGTTGGCTACCAGTGTGGGTCCCGGCCAAATCCCATCAAATCCCCAGACAACCGTCGGGGGCATGCCAGGAAGAACTGGCACGGCTGCCTGACGTTCGTGGATTTCGTAGTAGCTGGTGGGGATGCCATCGTTGAAGATTTGCACGCCCGGCAACGTGCTGGGATCCACCTTTTGCTTCACGGGTGGAAGGGGCAGTCCGAGCATGAATGGAGGCGGTGGCGGCGGGGGAGGAGGACCATGCTTGTGGTGCTTGTGATGTTTGTGGTGGTGTTCTCTTTCGTCGTCGTCACGGTCATCTTCATCCAAGGCCCACGCATAGGCTCCAGAGTTCAAACGCGTAAGGTGCAGAAGGGCTCCGGATCCTCCATACAGGCCCAATTTGATCAAAGCGCGCCGGTCGAGCATACCTACCTCCTGAGCATGTGAAACGCTCGGTGGACTGTACCGTCGAAGATCTTTAGGCAGAATTCGTCAGCACAATTGTTCTCGTTAGAAACCTTGACAGGGGCTTCAGGCGCTACTGAGAGCGTAGACCTGAAACCCCCTCTAATCGTTTCGTTCTCGATAGCAGCCCCACCCGCACACCACGATAGTGCGCGAGAAGGTTACGCCGTTACACTAGGGCTGACAAGTTGGCACCCCTGCCACCGGTGGACAGAACGGTGGGAAAGGAACCAGTGGCCCGTTGCTTGGATTCCCTCCTTCGCCATTTACGAGGAATGGGAAGGTGTTGAAGTTTTGCTCGGTGATGGGGAATCCTGGCGGCGGATCCGCGAACTGATAAGTGAACATGGGCGCATGGTACTGACCCGACAGGAGTCCACCCTGGGGTGGGTTGATCGTACCTTTGCTCTCGTTGGGGACTTGCACAGTGCCGTGGTGGGTCTGGGCCATATACACTCGCGTCACCGGCAAGAAGTTCCCCTTGCCAATCTCAAACCGGAAGCGGCCCTTGTTGCCTTTGCCTCCCGGGAAACCAGGTTCGGGAAGGACCGTACCCAATTTCCTCTGTACCTCGTTGCCGTTCACAATGTCGACGGCGAAGATATCTACGAGCTGAGTGGAGTCGGTGACAAAGCCATTAATCACGATATTCAGTCTGGGCTCTGCCAAGGGGATCGTTCCTCCGACGATTCCGAGAGTCGAGTTAGGTAGTACGACCTCAGAGGTTCCGCCGGTGCCGATAACCATTCTTTCCAGAGACACATACGCCGGTCCGACAGTGCCGGTGCAATTGGATGTGCCTGACGGACACGGGGCTGTAATGATCTGTACTTTATCGGGCGACACGGTATTGGCAGAAACATAGAACTGCTGATTGATGGGTAGGGTTGCGCTGAGGGCTGTAAACGGCTTGAACCGGTACATGACGCCCGCATATGCCAGGTAATCGCCAACCATGAGTGGTGCTGGCCTCCACGGATCTGGAGTAGTAGTACCGGGGTGCGCACTAGCTGGCATGGTAAAACTCAGCAGCGGCGCACCTGCGGGCAGGAAAGGGTCGTGCCCTGGGGCGCCCAGTGCCGGATTCAAAGGACGGTTCGTAATTGGGCAATCTGCATCAATCGCCGGCGGCGCAACTTTTGGCAGACACATGGGGAAGCCGTTCCCGGCAGCAACGGTCGGGTTGTCCGGGTCGACAGAAAAGCGCGGATCCGGACTATGTGCCCAGCCATAGCGTCCAGTTGGGTCGTTGATCTCGATGACGGTTCCGGTAGGAGTGGCGCCGCACAGTCCCGTCGCGGTGAGTGTGCCGCCCACTTCAAAACGGCTCTTCTTGTAGTCGATGCAGGTGATGAAACCAGCGCCAACGTTTCCGAGGTCCTGAGCGATGGGCAGGATCAGACCTACGATGTAGGCCCCTTTACCAAAGCCAAGGCTATTTTTGAGGTCGATGTTCCCCAGCACATTGGCATTGAAGGGGAGAAAGGGGCTTGTTCCCAGTGCTCGCGTCGGATTGTCGAGTATGGCTAAGCCTGACGTACCGGCAGCAACGGTCATGTTTGGCTCAGTGGGCACGCCGGGATCGTAGACCGGAGTGTATACGGCGGGGTCAAACAGCTCTTCCCAGTGAAGGGTGTTGGCGGGAAACTGAACCACGCTGTTGTTAGGCACAATCATCTTGATGCCGTTGATGGTCAGGGTGCCCCCGCTGTTTACGTTGCCGGGTGTAGCCACGGTGGCAGCCTGGATGTATCCGAGCTGCCCGAAGCCAGCCGGCACATTGGCATTAAGGACCTGCACTTGAGCGCTGGCACCAGTTGCCCAGAGCAGGCCCACCGCAAGAACTACCACGATAGTCAGCTTCAATCTTGGGTCCATTCTCTTCTCTCCTTATGTTTGCGCGAAGCCGCTTATGGACTCTGAATCTCCAAAAGTTCGCGGAACCCATCCCTACCGGTTATGGTGGCCCAGAAAACTGTGGATCGAGGTTCAAGAATGTCGGCAGTTCCGTGGCCCGACCTGCCGCGCCCACGGCGGGGATAAAGATGAACGTATCCACGGCGGGATTGACGCTCGGGGATCCGTTGGGAACCATGATCTGGGGATGATCGAACGGCGCCTGCTCGAAGGCGACACGCTTATCGGTGAGACCATTGGCGAGGAACTCGACCAATGACTCAATATATTGTTCTGCCACGGGATCGAACTCGGGGAACATCAGAGGCGGAATCCCCTCAACATCCACCGTCTTATCGTGGAGGTTGGTGTTCGGGAAGTTGCCGCCACGGGTGTAGAACTCCACCACCTGCCGCAGCGTAGCCGAATCTCCAACGTGGAAGTACGGACCGCTGTACTTGATGTTGCGCAAATTAGGTGCCTTGAAGGCGCCATTCGTGACTCGACGCGGCAAGATCGGAACGTCTGGAATAAACCTTGCCACATCCGACGGCAAACACCCGATATGGGGGATGAGGGAGGTGGGTACGGTCGCACAGCTAACCGTATCCTCTCGCAGTGCCGTCAGCTCAACCAGAGAAACTGGAAAAGGCTTGTTGGGACCAATCGCACTCCCTCCAGTCGAAGTCGAGTCGGCGAGGATCTGCGAATAAGTGAACTGCGTCGGCGAATTGACTGCAGTCACTGCAAACGTTCCGTTGAAGTGTTTGTCGGTAACTCCAGCCACAGTCACGAACTGCCCTGTGGCTAAGGGGTTGGCAGTTGCAGTATTGACCGTAACCACATTCGCCGTCCGGGAAATCGAGGCAATGGGGACAATCGTTCCGATCACCGGATTCATGGTTGGGGCGGCGCTGGGTGCGTTGGCTCCCCGACCCTTGTCTTCGGCTCCGCACACTAGTTCGCCACAACTGCTGCGGCGAACGCCAATGTTGTACATTCCATGGTCGTAGTTGGCGGTTTCCTGATTGTCGCCCATGATCATGAATTCGATTGCCTCTCCCATCGCCAGAGAAGGCACACCCTGGGCGTCCGGCTGGTAATCCAGAACTGTGTGTCCAGTCGTCACAGGCGGAATATGACAATCGGCGCAGTGCGTGCCGAGGATGGCGTTATCGTCGAGAAAAACGGTGAGGCCAACACTTTGCTGATCTGTGAGGGCTGTGGGATCTGGAGGTATTGGGGTACAACCCGCTGCCGGACAAGGCGACCCGTCCGGCTGCCGCACCGGGTTGAACGCGCCGTTGAAGCGGTCAAAGGGAGTGTCATCGGAAACAAGAGTGCCCATGTACGCTTGCACCGCGAGCCCGAAAAAGAGGGTGAAGTTCGCCTGCATTTGAGTGTATTGAGTGGCGCCAGTGGACGTTTTCGGTAGGACTTCACTGCCGATACAGGGCGCGGGTGCGGCTGCGGCGGC
>OEKN01000187.1_pt1 | contig 16712 bp, 16 predicted proteins | sample 1503361 | NCBI WGS metagenome assembly OEKN01 (sample SAMEA104379592, study PRJEB20068) | metagenome | biome: 1000743; feature: 77; material: 1998 | place: USA | collected 2012 | depth 25 m
AGCGTGCTGACGCGGAAGTCAAGCTGCTTCTTCTTGCCCCCTACCGCCATCTTCAGCATGATGCGGCCGTCCTGCGGCAGGCGCTTTTCGCTGATGTCGAGCTTCGCCATGATCTTCAGGCGCGACGTGATGGCGTCCTTGAGCTTGAGCGGCGGCGTCATGATGCTCTGCAGAATGCCGTCAATGCGGAAGCGAACACGGAACTCTTTCTCGTAGGGCTCCATGTGAATGTCGCTTGCGCCACGCTTGACCGCGTCCGTGAGCACAAGGTTCACGAGCTTGACGATGGGCGCCTCGTCGGCCGCCTTCTCCAGCTCGTTGAGGTCCATCTCCTGCTCTTCGGTCTGCAGCTCGACGTCGGCGTCGCCGAGTTCGGTCATCGACTGCATGACCTGCTCGAGGTCTTCCTCTTTCGCCGTGCCGTAGGCTTTTTCGATGCCCGTGGCGATGGAGCTTTCCGACGCAACCACCGGCTCGATGTTGAAGCCGGTCATGAACTTGATGTCGTCCATCGCGAAGACGTTGGTCGGATCGACCATGGCGATGGTGAGAGAGGCGCCTACGCGGCTGAGCGGCAGGATCTGGTAGCGCTTGGCGGTCTCGAACGGAATCAGTTTGACGACGGCAGGGTCGATCTCGAAATAGGAAAGATTGATAGCAGGCACGCCGTACTGGCGCGACAGAAAGTTCGTGACGTCTTCGTCGCTCAGAAAGCCCAGCTTCACCAACGCCGAGCCCAGCCGGCAGTTGGTTTCCTTCTGAACTTTGGTTGCCTGTACCAACTGCTCTGGGGTGATTACCTTCTCTTTTACGAGAAGATCTCCCAGCCGTTGAGACATACGTTCGATCTCCTATCGATCGACAGAGAAATAGCGTCGTTCCGCTTGTCGCTTGCGCGAAACCGCTTGTTTTCAGGGGAGAATCGCAGCGTATTTCGCGTTGACATAAATTGTCAACGCAGATGGATTACCGCACCAGTAACTTTGGTACTTGTCCTTGATGGAGTGGCTTACAAGCCAGAGACGAAACCGGCAAACTCCGCGATTCTGCGCCAAATTCACGACGTTCGCGGGCGAACCTTTCCCGACGTACATGCACCTTCGTACAATGAGAGCAGCCGCGAATGCGTCTAAAAACCCGTCGCCCAGGACCATTCTCGCGGTCTCATCACATCGCTTGGTGATGACTTCCCTTTCCTTGATTTCCCTCTCGCCGGACTCTAGCAGGTGGATTCGCGATTCATGCCCGATTCGCCGAGGCTCCGGCTTTTGCTGTTGTGCGCCAGCCTGACTGCGTCATGCCTCGCTCAGTCGCTCCGGGAGCGTGCCGATTCGCTTGGATTCCTGGTGGGAACGGCGGTGCGGCCGTATGCTTTGTCGGACCAGCAGTACTCCGCCACCCTCGGCCGCGAGTTCAACTTGATCGAGGCCGAAGATGCGATGAAGTGGTGGGTCCTCCGCCCCGACCAGTCCACCTTCGACTTCACACAAGCCGACCGGATTGTCGGGTTCGCAGAAACCCACCGCATGAAGGTACGCGGCCATACGCTGGTTTGGGGCTGGACCAACCCGGCGTGGCTGACAAGCCAGACTTTCACTCCCGAGCAGCTCGCACAGCTTTTGCACGAACACATCACGCGTGTAGCCGGCCACTTTCGCGGCAAGGTGTTCGCCTGGGATGTGCTCAATGAAGGTTTCGACGAGAAGGGGAAGGTGAAACCTTCAATCTGGTATGACCAACCGGGAATCGGCTTGTCAGGAAAATCCACCGCCTACATCGAGCAGGTGTTTCGCTGGGCCCATGAAGCCGATCCCGACGCGTTGCTGTTTTACAACGACGGCGGAGCGGAGACGTTGAATGCGAAATCCGACGCCCTCTACGCCATGGTGAAAGACTTCCGACGACGAGGCGTGCCCATCGACGGAATCGGGTTACAGATGCACATCTTTGATCTGCCTCCAGACGTCGCGGGTATCAACGCTAACATCGCCCGATTCACCGCACTTGGCGTGCAAGTGCACCTCACGGAAATGGATGTCGCCCTGCCGGTGGACGCAAACGGAAACGCAACCGCCGAAGACCTGGCGATACAGGCCGAGATCTATCGTGAGATTGCATCGATCTGCCTGGCCCATCCGGGGTGTAATGCCATCCAAACCTGGGGTTTTACGGATAAGTACTCCTGGGTGGGCTCGGCAACCAAGAAAACCAAGGGCGCAGCTCTGCTGTTTGACCGCAATTATGCGCCCAAGCCCGCCTACCAAGCGATCAGCAAAGCCCTCGCCGCGGGCAAGAGAAGACAATAAAACTCGGCTTTCTTTGCGGCCGTTCAACAACAAAGCCTCTAACCGCGAAGTTCGCAAAGGACTGGCAAAGCTCGCAAAGAAATCCATACCACGGCCATTGGAAAAGTCAGCTTGTCTCTGCGTCCTTAGCGGCTTTTCGTTGCGATCTCTGCGGTTAAGAGCTTTTGATTTTGAGCTCGTGGCACCCGCAGTATTACCCATGAACGCATGAATCCTCGTTTTGGCAGCAGCTATAATGACGTTTGCCGGCCTCTGAGCGGATGACTGGCCGAGCCTGGGGCGTTTTGTCAAAAGCCACACCAACACCGGATCCGGAACGTCATCGCAAGCGGGTCATCGTCCCCCTTGCGGCGGTGATTGCGATTCTGTTCGGGATCCTGCTGTCGCAAACCTCGTTCGACCAACCTGCGTTTCTGAACCCCGATAACAACCAGCAGCTTCTGTTTTTTGCGGCGCTGTCCACGCTGATTTTCCTTCTTTTTGTTGCACTGACGTTCGTTCTGGTGCGCAATTTGCTGAAGCTGTTCGCCGAGCGCCGGCTGGGCGTGCTGGGCTCCAAATTCCGCACGCGGCTGGTGGTTACAGGACTTCTGCTTTCGTTTCTTCCCGTGATCATGATGTTCTGTTTCGCCTACGTGCTCATGAATCGCACCATCGATCGCTGGTTCTCACGGCCAGTGGAGGAAGTGCGCGAAGACACGCGCGCCATGGCATCGCTGCTGGCAACTTATGCCCAACAGAATGCGACCGCCGAGGCGATGGCCATTGCCGGTTCCGCTGAAGCGGCACGCGCGTTCTCGACGCACAACTTTGGGTCTATGAATGCCGCATTTCAGCGCCACGAAAGCACCCTCCAGGGCGGCTTCGCTTTTGCGCTGCTCGGCGGCAATGTCCAGGCGAGCTTTCATCCGCCAGCCTCATGGGATGCGATTCGAGTCAAGGCTGCGCCGGACCAGCTTTCCGGACCTTCGCCCGCTCCGCTCACCTGGGAACAGACTGAGTACATCCTGGGAACCGCGCCAGTCGGCGACGATGGACTGATTTTGGTCGGGATGCCGTTGCCGCAAAAGTTTCAGGCGACCGTGAAGCAACTCGAGGCCAGCCAGAAGCGCTATTTCGAGTTGTATCGGCAGAAGCGCCTGGTTCGCCGCACCTACATGAGCCTGCTCTTGCTGCTCACGGTGCTGGTCCTGTTCACGACCACCTGGCTCGCCCTCTTTCTTTCGAAGCTGGTTACGCGTCCGGTCGCGGCGCTGGCCGAAGCTACCCAGGAGATTTCGCGCGGGCGCCTCGACTACCGCGTCGAGGTGCACGCCGCGGACGAAATCGGCGACCTGGTCCGCTCCTTCAACCGCATGGCGGAAGAGTTGGAAACCAGCCGGCGTCAGATCGATGCATCCAGCCGGGACCTGAGCGCCGCGAACACGGCGCTCGAGCAACGCCGCCGGCACATCGAGACCATTCTGGAAAGTATTCCGACGGGAGTCTTGTCCCTCGATGCGCAACGGCGCATCACGCACGCGAACCAGGCGTTGCTGCGCATGTTTCATCCCAATGGACCGGGCGACGGCCAAAACCCTCCCATGATCGGGCCTGAGCTGCAGGACGTCTTTCCGTCCGATGTCGTCGAGGATCTGGTCGTGCTGTTGCGGCGCGCCGACCGCATGGGAATCACGACCAGCCAGACGGAGATCGCGGTGCACCGCGTGAAGTTGAACGTCGCTCTTACTGTCGCCACGCTGAAGCACGAAGGCGAGCGTCTCGGCTACGTGCTGATCTTCGAAGATCTGTCCGATTTGCTGAAGGCGCAAAAGCAGGCAGCATGGCGCGAAGTGGCGCGCCGGGTCGCGCACGAGATCAAAAACCCGCTTACTCCGATCGCGCTGTCCGCTGATCGCATTCGGCGGCATCTCGATCGCGGCACGCGTCCGGACGCAGCTTCGCTGGAAGTCATCCGGCATTGCTCGGAGACAATCGGGGCTTCGGTGGACACGGTACGCGCGCTGGTCGACGAGTTCTCCACGCTCGCCCGCTTCCCCGCCTCGCACCCCAGCCCGGCCAGCATCAATTCCATTGTCGAGAGTGCGTTGAATCTGTTTGAAGGCCGTCTCGACGGCATCCACTTGCAAAAGAATCTCGCGCCCGGCCTGCCCAAGGTGATGGCCGATTCCGAGGCCATCAAGCGCGCCCTGGCAAACCTTGTGGATAACGCCGCGGAAGCCATGGAAGGATCCCTGCTGCGCGAAATTCGCGTAAGCACCAGCCTCGTAACCAGCCGCGATGCCGTCGAAATTCTGGTCGCCGATACCGGGCACGGTGTCACCCAGGAATTAAAGGAGAAGCTGTTCCTGCCCTATTTCTCCACCAAGAAGCGCGGCACCGGGCTGGGGCTGGCAATCGTCAGCCGCATCGTCGAAGATCATCATGGCTCTATTCGCGTGGAGGAGAACAAGCCCGTGGGGACGCGGTTCATCGTAGAACTGCCGCTTGCTCCGGAACCCTCTGTGACCTCCGCCCCTGTGCAGCATGTCTAGCATCCTGATTGTGGACGACGAGTCCGACATCCGCGATTCCCTGCGGGGAGTGCTGGATGATGAAGGCTTCCGCACCGACGAAGCTGAAAGTGGAGAAGCCTGCCTTCACCTGCTGGAGAAGAACACCTTCGATGTCGTGCTGCTGGATGTGTGGTTGCCCGGCATCGATGGGCTTGACACCCTGCAGAAAATCCGCGAACTCGATAATCCGCCCGAAGTGATCATGATCTCCGGGCACGGCACCATTGAGACGGCGGTGCGCGCCACCAAGCTCGGCGCTTACGACTTCCTGGAAAAGCCGCTCTCCATCGACCGTACCCTCATCCTCATCCGGCACGCGATCGATGCCAAGAAGCTCCGCAAGGAAAATCGCGATCTGAAGAAGCAGCTGCAATCGAAAAGCGTGATCGTCGGCGACAGCGTTCCCATGAAGGCTCTGCGCCAGCAGACCGCGATCATGGCGCCCACGAACGGCCGGGTGCTGATCTATGGAGAGTCGGGCACAGGGAAAGAACTGGTCGCGCACGCCATCCACGCGCAGAGTTTACGAAAGGATGAAATGTTCGTGGAGGTCAACTGCGCGGCCATTCCGGAAGACCTGATTGAAAGCGAACTTTTCGGGCACAAGCAGGGCTCGTTTCCCGGCGCCACCACCGGCAAAGAAGGCAAATTCCAGAAGGCCACTGGCGGAACGCTATTTCTCGACGAAGTCGGCGACATGAGTCTCAAGACCCAGTCGAAGGTGTTGCGCACCCTCGACGAGCAACGCTTCACGCCGGTAGGGAGTTCCGACGCGATCACAGTCGATGTGCGTGTAATTGCCTCCACCAACAAAGATCTCGAAGTGGAGATCTCCAAGGGCAATTTTCGCGAGGATCTGTTCTATCGCCTGAACGTGATCCCGTTCTTCGTGCCTCCCTTGCGGGAACGCAAGGAAGACGTGCCCCTGCTGGCGCGGCATTTCCTGAAGGAGTTCGCGGCCGCCTACGGCCGGCGCTCGCGCGAGATTACCGACGATGCCATCCAGAGCCTGATGCGCTATTCCTGGCCGGGCAACGTTCGCGAGCTGCGCAACGTGATCGAACGCATCGTCATCATGAATCCCACCACCACGCGCTTCGAACGCAAGCATCTGCCGCCGCTGATTTATCGGGATGGCAGTAGGCGCGCAGCCGGCTCCGAGTTCTCCACCCTGCACCAGGCCCGCGACGCCTACGAGCGCGACTACATCCTGAAAAAGCTCGACGAGAATCACGGCAACGTCAGCCGCACCGCCGAGATGCTGGGACTGGAGCGCAGCCATCTCTATCGCAAGATGAAGACGTTGGGGATTGCGGCGAAGGAGTGAGGGGAGGCTCTGGGCTATGTAGCTACTGCCATAGCTCGCGGCGCAGAGCTTGCAGCTAGCGCTTTCTCATGTGGATTTCGGTGCCGCGGTTCTTGAATTGAACTTCGTCCATTAACTGATTGATCAGGAAAATCCCTCGGCCGTGGTTGGAATAGATATTCTCGCCAACCACCGGATTGGGGATGGCCGACGGATCAAATCCTTTTCCCGGATCGCGCACCACGATCAGCATGCCGTGATTTTCGTCGTACGCCACGTCGCACTCGACCACCTTCTTGGGATCGCCCTTTGCTCCGTGGACCACGGCATTGGCGAGAGCCTCGCTGAGCGCCAGCTCGATCGCGTCTTCCTTGCCGCTCACCAAATGGGTGTTTCGTACCACCTCCATGATGCCCTGCACGACGGGATCAATCGCATTCTTGTCAGCCGCCAGGCTGACTTTCAACTTCAGGACTAACGCCCCAGGATCGAAGCCATAACCGTTCGAAGGGTCCCCAGTCATATTCCTTCCTTACCCAAGCTAACTACCCCCTAATGGCCTTCGATTCTATCGAGAGAACAGTTTCCTAACAATCGTCACTGCCTTACCCGCGCCCAGCCCGACGCAAAGGCCCAGCCAGACTTTCCAATTGCCGCCGCCAATCGAGTTCATCCACAAAGGCTCGAGAGTCCCGCCATCCCGGCTGAACTTTGACAAAAAGCTCCAGGAACACCTTGGTTCCCGACATTCGTTCGATGTTATGCCGGGCGGCGGTGCCGATTTTTTTCAGCATCTGCCCGCCCTTCCCCACCAGGATTGCCTTCTGCCCCTCGCGTTCGCAGTAGATGGTCGCGGCCACGCGTGTGAGCCTGGGCCCCTCCTCGAACTGGTCCACTACCACGGTCGTGGCGTGCGGCACTTCCTCCTTGGTGGCCAGCAGCACCTGCTCACGAATCATCTCCGCAGCCATGAAGCGCATGGGCTGATCGGTAACCTGGTCCTCGGGAAAGTACGGCGGCCCCGCGGGCAACGCCTCCACCAATTTTTCAAGCAGCAGATCGAGCCCGTCTTTTTTCAGTGCTGAGAGCGGAATCACTTCCGCGAAGTCGTGGCGCTTGCAGTAATCCTCAATGACGGGCAGCAAGGCTTTCTTGTCTCGCAGCAGGTCGACCTTGTTGAGCAGCAAGAAGACTGGCGTCGAGGTCTCCCTCGCCATTCTCAACGCAAATTCGCCTTCCGGACTCAGCCGCTTGGTTACATCGACGATCAGCAGGATCAGATCGCAGCCTCCCAGCGCCTCGCGCACCTCAACCATCATCTTCCGGCCCAGGGAACTGTCGGGCCTGTGGACGCCAGGAGTATCGACAAGGATGATTTGCGCGCCGCCGCGCTTCCCCTGCTTGGGAATGTTAACAACTCCCAAAATCCGGTTCCGGGTCGTCTGCGGTTTCGGGCTGATGATCGCAAGCCGTTCGCCGACCAATGCGTTCAGCAGTGTCGACTTGCCCGCATTGGGCCGGCCGAGAATGCATACGAAACCGGAGTGAAAGGCCATTAAGGAATGGATTCTTCGTTTGAGACAAAGATGCTGCGCGAGACTGACTATATCAGCTTCATCTGGCGGGGCTCGACCGCTACGATCCGCACACGCTCGACGCGCCGGTCAGTCGATTCCAGCACTTCGAAGCGCAAGCCCTCTTCCTCGATCACTTCGCCCTTCTGCGGGATGCGCCCGGCTAACTCCGTAACCAGGCCGGCCACGGTCGTGGCTTCTTTTCCGTTGGGGCGGACGCCAAAGAGTTCGTCCAGGTGATCGACGTCCATGTTGCCGGGAACGACGTAAGAATGATCATTCTCCTTGATGACCTGGGATTTCTCGTGCTCGTCGCCAATTTCGCCGACGATTTCTTCGACCAGGTCCTCAATCGTGACCAGTCCCGCCACGCCGCCATATTCGTCGACCGCGATCGCCATGCGGATATTGTTTCGGCGCATCTCGCGCAGCAGATCGCTGCCGAGTTTGCTTTCCGGAACAAAGTACACATCCTTACGCATGAGCGACTCGACGGTGCGCGTCCGCGCCTCCGTATCCGCCACCTGCAACACGTCCTGCGCATACACCACGCCTACGATGTTGTGGATGGTGTCGCGATAAACCGGCACGCGCGAGAAGGGTTTGGTGCGCAGCAATTCGATAAATCTCTCGACCGTCATGTCGGTGGGGACCGCGACCATCTCCGGCCGGGGCTTCATCGCTTCGCGAACCGTCTTGCCGCTGAACTCGACCACCGACTGGATCAGGTCGCGATCGCTGGCCTGCAAAATGCCTTCTTCCTGCCCCGCTTCAATCAGCGCATCGACAGCTTCCGCAGGAGTTTCTGCCTGCTCTTCACTTGGCCGCTTCGTCAGAGATGCCACCGACTGCAGGAAACCAAGCACCAGCGTGACCGGCAGGACAAAGTAGATCAGAACGCGCAGCAACGGGAGCCAGCGTGCCAGCCATTCCCCATTCGACCGGGAGAACAAGACAAATGGCAAAAAGCGGTTGAACACGATGATGATCAGAATCAGGCTGAGCGTGGCTTGCGCAATCTCCTGCAGGCTCCATGCCTTATCGCTGAAGACGGTAAAACCCACGGTCATGGCGATCGCGGCCATGGTGATCTGCACCAGAATCGCCATTGAGAGGGAGGCCCGTGCCCGGCCACCGACCAGCTTGGGTTCGACCTTCTGCTCGAATGAGTCGATGTTGTCCTGGAACTCGCGCGAAAGGAACTTGCCGATCTCGGTATAGACGCGGTCGACATAGGAGACGAGCGTCAGAAGTCCGACCAGCAGCAGCAGCGCGGCTCCGACGGCGTAGTTCATTGCGCGCGCCCCCGCGAAGCAGATTCAGGAGAAGCACGTCGCTGGGAAGCCGACGCTTTTCTCCGCGAACTCTGCGGCCGTCCTCTGCGAACTCTGCGTTTTAGGATCTTGGGAACGCTGTTTCTCTCAATCAACGCAATCGGCAACCCCAATTGCCTGCGCAAACGCTCTTCCCGCCGAGCCATCGCCCCGTTATCAGTTTCATGATCGAAGCCGGACAAGTGCAACACCCCATGCAGCGCCAGAATTTTGATTTCTTCCGCAGGGGAATGACCGAGGCGGCGCGCATTTTGCGAGGCAATGTCGGCAGAGATGGCCACGTCTCCTGCAAATCCTTTCGCCGCGAGGGGCGGCGGAGGAAACGAAAGCACGTCTGTGGGTGTGTCCTTGCCCCGAAAACGCTGGTTCAGACGCCGCAATTCCCGGCTGGTGGTAACCAGCACGGTCACGCTCCCCCGCAGTCCAGCGCTTCGCTTGGCGCGGGTGACAAATCGGTCGAGGGTGTCTTCGGTCAGTCCCGGCACCGGCTTTTGCAGAATGACCATGCGACACCCGGCGATTTCGTGCGCTCTCACTTTCGATCTCGAAGCAGAAAGAAAAACAGGAGGGTAGTCACGCCCTCCCGCATGCTCTCAACCAATTAGTCTTCCGCGCGCAACGAGGTCATGGCTTTCTCCTCGGGAAACCCGGTGCCCTTCCCTTCCGGAATGGGGCGTACCTCGGCGGGCCTCGCATCACCAGCCTTGAGTTCTGCCGCCTTGCCTTCGAGCGACAGCGACATCTGCTGCTCCGCGACCCGAACCTTGTGATCGTCGTAGGCGCGAATGATGCGTTGCACCAGGTGATGGCGCACCACGTCCGATTCGTCGAAGTACACGAATGCCAGTCCCTCGACAGGCTTAAGGATCTCGATCGCCTCAACCAAGCCACTGCGGCGCGCGTTCGGCAGATCAATCTGCGTAATGTCGCCGGTGATCACCGCCTTCGAATTGAAGCCCAGGCGCGTGACGAACATCTTCATCTGCTCCGAAGTGGTGTTCTGCGCCTCGTCCATGATCACGAATGAATCGTTGAGCGTGCGCCCGCGCATGAAGGCGATGGGAGCGATCTCGATGACGTTCTTTTCGAGATAACGATCGACCTTCTCGGGATCGAGCATGTCGTAGAGCGCGTCGTAGAGCGGGCGCAGATAGGGATCGATCTTGTCCTGCAACGTGCCTGGCAAGAAGCCCAGCCGCTCGCCAGCCTCGACTGCGGGACGCGCCAGAATGATGCGGTTCACGCGCTTCGCCAGCAACGCCGAGATCGCCATCGCGACAGCAAGGTAGGTCTTGCCCGTGCCCGCCGGGCCAACGCCGAACACCATGTCATGTTTTTCTATGGCTTCGAGGTAGCGGCGCTGATTGGAACTCTTCGGTTGGACAGTGCGGCGGCCGAACGAGCGCTGCTTGCCGGCTTCGGCAAGCCCACGCAGCGTCACTTTGGGATCGCTCGTCACCACGCGCAGCATGCTGTTCAGATCACCATTGTTGAAGCTGAAACCGGAGCGTTGCAGGTGATCATAGTCGGCAAAGACCTGCTCGGCTCGAGCCACGTCGCGGGGCGCTCCTTCCACTTCAATCCCGTTGGAACGCAGGTCAATGGTGATGTTCAGGCCGTCTTCCAGCACGTGCAGGTTTTCATCGCGCGTGCCAAATAGGGTCTCGATATTCGAGCTGACGTCAATGCTCTTCTTCATTCAGAAAGCCAGTTTTTCCCTCTCTGGGGCCCCCGTACGAAATCGGACGGATCGCCACTCGGCCGATGGGGAGCATCGGCCTTACCATCCTCGCTCAAGTGCTCGCAAACTATTCGATACAAATACCCCTGCCCAGGAACCGGGCACGCCGGCACACATCCCTTTTCAAACAAACGATTGTCTTGCGTGGAGGTAGAAACCAGCCGGAATGCTCGCCCTGAGGTGCAAGCAACAACCATTACGCTTAAGCGTACCCCGGGTGCTGGTGGGAGTCAATGGGATGAGAGACACAGGAACCGGGTGGTTACGAATGCTGAGATGGGCTTTGCGGCGGACCTAATGACTGCGGGAAACAGCCCGCTCGAAGTCGGACGCGGTCGTTTCGTAGCAGTGCAGCTTGGTGTTCTTGTTTCCCACCTGCGCAGCCAGCCGGTTTGCCTCCGCCTGGGTCTGCTCATCGATCTGCTCTCCGCTCTCAGGAAACATCATCTCCATCAGCGACTCGTTGCATCGCGGATCATAGGTCGCGCGCAACTTATAGATTCGCGTCGTGCTCCAGTTGTACTCCGAAAGACGCTTCTGATAGGGAAGGGAGATATAAACCAGCTTGATATATTCGGTTTTGTTGCCGTTAATGTTGCGCTCGGCGATGACCACCTCAAAGTTCGAAAAGAACGATGTCCTGGAGTAGGCGCCTGGCACCGCGATAAAGCGCAAAGGGATGTCCTCGGCTGGACCCAGGCCATTGTTTTGGGCTGACGGCGTCACCTGCGAGGCAGACGCGTCGTCGGTCAGAGGTTCCATCTGTTCCAGTGGCCCGGTTGAGACCGAACCACTCCCCGCCGGGGGAGCGCCCGAGCCGAGGTTTCCGCCCGGAAGATCACCAAAGCCACGGCCGCTGGAGCCAGTGCCATTCCCGCCGTTGCCACCTGAACCGTTTCCGCCCGCGCCTCCGCCGCCTCCAAGCGAAGGTGGAGGCGCAATCACGCCATCACCGCCGGCAACCAGCCCACCACCATGGCCGCGGCTGCCGTTCCCCGTGCCCTGAAGTCCCGGCGGAGGTGGAACCACTCCGGTCCCTGTGCCTGCTGAAGAGCCAAGCTGGTTTCCCGCGCCCGCGCCGTTCCCGCCTCCAAATCCGGTTCCAGAGCCAGATCCTTGTAGTGACGGCGGAGGCGGCACGACTTCCGTTCCGTTTCCTGACAATGAGCCGCCACGCCCATGACCTCCGCTTCCCGTGCCCGATCCATTTCCGATCCCGGCCAGCGATGGCGGAGGTGCAACCACACTGGAGCCGCCTCCGGAGAGCGATCCACCCAAGCCGCCCCGACCTGACTCAGCACCACCAGCGCCAGACATTGTCGGCGGAGGAGGAACGATTTCCGAACCGCCCGTACCCAACGACGTGATGCTGCCTCGGCCAGTGCCGCCGCCCGCTTGCACGGCAGGTGGAGGGGGAATTGCGGCTCCTCCCAAAGAGCCCATCCGGCTGCCTTCGCCAGCGCCCGCACCTCCGGCTCCTTGCACTGAAGGCGGAGGCGGAACGACCTTCGACACGCCTCCGGAGAAGAATGAGGTCAGCGCGGCCAAAACACCACCACCACTCGCCACGGCTGGCGGAGGCGGAACGACCTGGGATGCGACGCCGTCTGGCGATCCAGCCCGGCCAAGTCCACCCCGAATTCCTGCGCCTTGCAGGGCGGGTGGTGGAGGCACCACCGCGGCTCCCGGTCCCGAAACCATTCCCGCTCGGCCTTGATGTTCAATGGAGGGCGGCGGAGCCACGACTCCGCCGGAAGCGAGCGCTCGCGGGCCCATCCCCAAGCCGGCTCGTAAACCTTGTCCCGGCAACTGCGGTGGAGGCGCCACCACCTGGCCCGACGCGCCGAGACTTCCCAGACTGCGCCCAGCACCTTGTACCGAAGGCGGCGGCTCAACCACGCGCGCACCGGGTCCGCGCAGGCTACGCCGCCCACCCAACGCCGCCAGATCTGCGGGTGGCGCGACCGCGGCCTGCGCCAGTCCTCCAGGCTGATTCATACGGCCATTCACATCCGGCGGAGGAGCAAGCGCTCCATCGAAGCCCTTCAGCGCGGCCTGCGCGCGCGCCGTGGCTGACATGGGAACTGAAGGCATAGCTGGATTCGATGACCCCAGGTTCGGCGCCCGCGGACCCTCCGCCAGCTTCAAATCCGGAGGCACCACCAGCTTCGGCGTTCCCCGCTGTTCGGCGGCAACTGGCATGGCTCGGGATCCTTGTGCTCGAGCAGTCTGAGGCTTGGGCTGCAGCCTGGTCGTCGGAGGACTATTGCGCGCGGAGGCAGCCATCTTCGGAGGCGTGTAGTAGAGCGCTTCCGCAGCCCGGTACGTCTGTTGTCGCACATGCGGCTGCGGACGGCTCGACCATCCTTGCGAAAGAGCCCAGCCCGCGAAGATCACGACAAAATGCCAGAGCAGCGATTCCTGAAATGACTTCCATGGCAAGCTGGTCGGTAGAAACACGTCATGCCACAACTCACCTGGGGCGGAAGACTTGATCGCCGGAACCGGCCGGAACGTATGGATGAGATTGCTGAAGAAAATCTCGTGCGCGGGCTCCCGCTCAACCAGCAGGTTCAGACGAGGCTCTTCCTCATGGGCAACAGTCGTTTCCGAACTTAGGAGTTCCAAGGCTTTGTCCATGGATCCACGCGGTGGGGGAAAACTTTGCATCATTATAGGCCAGCTACCGCCCTACCCGGCCACTGATAAAAGTCAAAAGTGCACAAAAATGAATGAGCCCTGCCTGAATTCCGCCAAATTGGCTCGAATTTTTGCCTTCCCCTCGGTGCGACACAAGAAATTACTGGCTTTCAAGAGCTTGGACCCACCTAGGGCGATTCGCCTAGTAGCTCGAGGTAGACATTCCTGCGTTGCATCCAGATTAGGACATCCACCTTCGCAGCAGGCTTTTCTTCGCGCTCTTTGCGTTCTCTTTGCGCGCTTCGCGGTTAAAAGCTTTTGTTTGACCTCTCCACGAAGCGTCACAACCTATAGCCACCAAGGACGCGAAGAGAACCGGCAGGTCGGGAGACTTAAGCGCCTTCCGCGCGCGCATCCGGAACCGACGCCGGCACCGCCCGTTTCGCGGCCCATTCCCGCAGAGCCTCAATTTCCTCAGCGCGCGTGGTCGACAACGGTACCGTAGCCTGAACAGCCTCGAGCAAGTGCTGATCCCCAAGCTGCTGTTTTTGCGAATACGCAGAGTACAGCGCCGTCTGCACCACCGATTCAATCTCGGCGCCCGAGTATCCGCGCGCCGCCGCAGCCAGCCGATCGAGCTGAAATTCCGCGGGGTTGCGTTTCCTGCGGCTCAATTGGATCGCGAATATCTGCTTGCGTTCTGCCTGGTTCGGCAGGTCGACGAAGAACAGTTCATCGAAGCGCCCTTTGCGGATCAACTCTGGCGGGAGCACGCTGACGTTGTTGCAGGTCGCGGCCACGAAGACGGGCGCCTTGCGATCCTGCATCCAGGATAAAAATGAAGCGAGCAGGCGCGAGGACACTCCGGCATCCGCAGAAGCCGAATCCGGGCCGCTTCCCGCGAAAACTTTCTCCAGTTCGTCAATCCACAGCACGCACGGCGCCAGCCCCTCGGCCACTTTGAAGACTTTCTGGATGCGCTTTTCGGTTTCGCCGATGTACTTGTCGTAGACCGCCGCGGTATCGAACTTCACCAGCGGCAGCTTCCACTCGCCGGCGATCGCCCGCGCGCACATGCTCTTGCCGCAACCCTGCACGCCGAGAATGATGACGCCCCGTGGCGGATCGAGGCCGAAGGCGCGCGCCTGCTCTTCCCACGAACCCCGCCGCTGCGCAAGAAACCGTTTCAGGTTATCGAGGCCGCCCACGCTCGAGAGCGTGCCGCTGACTTCGACGAACTCCAGCATCTCCGAGCGCCGCAACAGCGCCTTCTTCGCTTCCAGCACATCGGTGACTGTCTCGGGACAAAGCGCGTATCGCTCCACCAGAGCCTGGGAAATCGCGCGTTCGGCTTCCTCCTCGGTCAGGCCGCGGAGATTGTCGGCCATGGTATCGACGCCGGAGGGATCCAGCCTTCGTTGCAGGGTGTGCGCCTTCGAGATGCGCACCAGCACTTCGTCAATGATCTGCCGCAAACGTTGCCGGTCTGGGAGAGGGAGTTCCAGATACTCGACCAGGCTGGCCAGTTCCGGCGGAATGGAAATCTTGGGAGCGGTCAGGATCACGGTGCGGCGGTTGGTCGCAAACTTCTGCCCCACGTCGCGTAGACGCCGCACCACTACCGGATCATCCATGTGGCGGTGAAGATCTTTCAGAATGAATGCCGCTTCAATCGAGATGCCTTCCAGATTGGCGAGCATCTTACCCGGGTCGCGGCTGTCGTAAAGCGCTTTGGCGCTTTCGGCGACGTCATCCACAGCGCCGGCGCGATATCCACCCGGCGGAAAGGCATTGCGCTCAATTTCGACGATGGTGCTGCTTCCGCAGCGCACCAGTCCGCTGGCGATGGTCCACTCGAAAGCGGCCAGATTCAGTGCGGAGCAGCACGCGCGCACCATGCGTACGGCGCGGGTTTCTTCCACGGTCTCCATCACCACGATGGGCGTGGAAGAGTCCATGAGGACCTTCAGCCGATCCAGGGGCTTGTCCATATCCGTTTGACCGCTCAGGAGTTAGTCTCGTACAATAATGTATTCGGTACCCACCGGAATATCTCTTCTGTAGAAACGAAGGTAATCAAAAAGCATGGCGAATCATTTATCGGCGCTGAAGCGCGCCCGTCAGACGGTCAAGCGGACCGCCACCAATCGGACCAACACCTCGCGCCTGCGCGGCGTTCTCCGCGAAATGCGCGAAGCCATCGCCAAGGGCGACAAGGCCGTCGCCGAGACAGCCTACCGCGCGACGGTCTCTGCCCTTGATAAGGCGATCCAGAAGGGCGTGCTGCACAAGAATACGGGGGCACGATACAAGTCGCGCCTCTCGGCCCGCGTGCGCGCGCTGGGCAAGTAGAATTCGGCGACTTTTCGAAATAGACGGCAGGCCCTTAGGGCTTGCCGTTTTGCTTTTTTAGAAAGCCTTTCATCACACAGGCACACAGACACAGAGGAATGCGACTTCCTCGACGTACGCTCGTAGCTACTCGCTCGACGGGCGAGAACGCCCGTCGCTCCATCGTTCTCCTGTATCCAGTCCGTCTGAGCACACGGTTGTCGAGAGCGGGATTTCGCTGACGACTGAAGACTGACGACTGACGGCTGGTTTTACTACCTCGGCTTGTCACTCAGCTTCTTGCAGGGAAAGTCTCCGTTCCATAGCAGCGCATCGATCTTGCCTGTCTTGTCGCGGCGGAAACCGACTTTCACATACAGTTGGCGATAGAAGAAGGCCTCTTTGCCGGTTGGCTCGAGCGGCAGATAGTCGCCGCCGGTACCGCGCAGGTAGAGAAGGTTTCCTTCATTGCGAACGTCGAGCAGGAAAGTCGGATTCACTTCGTAAGTCCCGGCGAAATCCTCAGGATGGGAAATCTCCGCGCGCATGGCCGGGCGCGGCGCAGGCGGCGGCGGATTTTCGCCAAGTGCGATGGCGGCCAAGTCGTCCGCCAGTATGTTCACACCAGCATCTTCCAAATTGCCAAGTACGATGACCGTCAGCTTGTCGTCGAGGAACAGTGAGACGTGCGAGACGAAGCCCGGCTCGCGGCCGTCTTGTTCGAGATATTTGTGCCGGTTGCGGGTCTCGCGCGCGTTCCAGCCATAGACGGGGTTATCGGCAACGCCGATCTTTTCTGCGGAAAGGCTGCGCGCCCAGGCGTACAAGTTCGCGGTCGTGGAATACAGTGAGGCCGAACCAGTAAGGATGGTTTTGTCATAGGCGGGTGCATTGCGCAGGCCGCGCTCGCCGAGCGCCGGCTGAT
>OEKN01000570.1_pt6 | contig 16682 bp, 9 predicted proteins | sample 1503361 | NCBI WGS metagenome assembly OEKN01 (sample SAMEA104379592, study PRJEB20068) | metagenome | biome: 1000743; feature: 77; material: 1998 | place: USA | collected 2012 | depth 25 m
ATGTGTATTTTCTCGCCAGTCACATCCAGGGTGCCGTTCAGTTTATCGATGCTCATAGGCGCTTCTGGCGTAGAGACGGCGATGTTCTGCAAATGAATTTGCCCTTGCGTACCCCAGTTCTTACCGGAGCCGGAGCTGCGAATATCCAGTGTCACCAGGCCCGCGGAGCGCAGATCGGGCTGGACGATTCGCAGAATTTGGGCGTCAATGGTGCCCTTCGCGGCCAGAGTGGCGGGCGCCTTTCCTTCAAAGGGAAGATTCCCTTCAATACGAAGCGAGGTTCCTGTACCCCGAATTTCCGTGGGATCGATGGTGAGAGTGGATCGCGAGAACCTCGCCCGCATGGGTTGGGCAACCCCGATCTCGATGGATTGATAATGAGCACGGAAGACAGGGATGGTGAGACTTCCTTGCAGCTGTGTTTTGTCCTTCAGGGGTCCTTTCAATGCGCCATGCAGTTCTACCTGGCCCTCGAAACCTTCGGGAACTGTCGTATACCCCGCCAGAAGGGGCGCGACTGGAATCGTTCCCGTGTCCACCTGCAGATCAGCTTGGTTGTTGCCCCTCAGGTCGACGGTTCCGTGAGCTTGAATCGCCGCCCGTTCGACTTCGGAGTGCAGAGTAACTTCCGCCCGATGTTGAGCGACACGAAGATCCGCTTTCACGTCGGAGTACGATCTTTGTCGCATCTGGAGCTTCGTCAGCTGTACGGTCGCTGTCAGTTGCGGGTCATCAATGGTCCCCTTTCCATCTCCTGAAGCATTCAGAACCCCGTTCAGATCAAGATTCTTCGATTGGACGGCATGGACCTTCTGGAGGGTCACCGTAGGGGCATCAAGATGAAATGTGTATGCCTTACTCTTCGGGGTATAGCCCAGCTGCGCCTTGATGGTTCCAGCGTTGGAAGCAACGTTTAGCTTGGATGTGATGGAGCCGTTCGCGCCCGTGAAGTCCATCGTCAACTTGTCGATGGGTTCGCCATAGGCACGCCCATTTGTGATCCTGAGTGTTCCTGAGCCCACGGGATCCAGTTGTGTACCGTGAATCGAGATATCGCCGGACAAATTGCCTTCGACTGGATACTTTGCGTTGGCCAGGTGTTCGAGATCGGCGATCGAGAGTTGCTGCACCGACAATTTTCCGGAAATCGGGTTGGATGCCAGGTAAGACCAGCGGTGCAGTCCCACGTTGGCTTTGAAAGACGCTCTGCCTTGATGAGCATTTACCAGAGTTCCATTGTCGATCACGAACTGCGCGGGGTCGGCGTGGAATTTCAGGCTGGCGCGACCCCATTCACTTCCTTGCACCTGCAGATTCTGCGCCTGCAAGTCACCGCTTAAATGAGGTGCTTGCATTGGCCCCTGGATATTGGCATTCAAATCGGCAGAGCCCGCCACTTGCGGAAGCTGCGAGTGTGCCGTGCTTTGGAATGCTGAGGCGAGCATGGCGAGTTGGTTCAAATCGCCGGAATGGACATTCACGCGCGCATTCGAATGCCGGCTTAGTTGCCCATCGGCCGTAAGAGTGGCAGAAGGGACATTTAACGCTGTGTGATGTAAGACAAGTTGCTCGCGATGACCGTCGTAGCTTACATCCACAAGTCCGGTGACTGGAATCGCTGAAGTTGCGTACTGTTTCTTTTGTCCGTCCTCACGAAGACGAAGGACCGCATGCAAAGTCGAACTGGACAGGGATCCAGCAGAAGACGCTTCCACGGTGCCATCGACCCTGCTGAGCATCCCGACTTGATTGGCTTGCTGATTACGAAGCGAGTGCTGTGCCGCTCGTAGTGAGAGATTGCGAATGGCTGCGTGAATTCGAGAAACAGGCTGAGTATCGAGATGCTCCACGTAAACATCCGCGCTGACTTCTCCTCCCAGAGTTTCAGCTTTCAGGTCTTTGGTTTGAAAGATACCGTTGGCGAGCGTATACCTACCGCCAAGGCTTCGCAATTCGAAGCGTCCTTCCGGGGAGGAGGCCACCAATGCTGGGCTCGAAATGTCTCCGTTAAGGGACAGATTCTTCACGAGTGGCTGATTGTCAACGGCGTGGTAACGAATGCTTCCCTTGGTGGAGAAGTCCCCCGCCGGAGCGAGTTGCGGGGACATGCCATTCAGGTCGCTTGCATGAACAATGATTTCGTACTGTCCGTCAGCTTGAGGATGAGAGAAGTTGCTCACCTGCCCGCGAATGGTGGCAGTCGATGCTCCCAGTTTCAGGATTGCAGAGTCGAGGACGAACTGATTCGGTCCGATTGCGAGACTCGCGTTGAAGCTGTGGGGAACCGGTGGATGCTCAAGGTATGCGATCTGACCGCGATCGTATGAAATGGTGCCGAGGTACCGGGTGCCCGGTGGATCGAAGTGAAAATCAGCTTTCAGATTGTAAAGATCGGCGTCCAGAGGAACGGATTTGTCATCGGCGTAGACTTGGCCATTGCTTAACAGTGTATGGCCGATGGCGAGGTCGAACACGTTCGTTTGGCTCTTGGAAGTGCTGGGAGGTGGTTGCGGAAGATTGCTCTGGCCTTGAGCATTCACGCGCAGATACACGACAGGGTGATCGACCAGCAATTCCCGGAATGTAAGCTTGCCGTGAAGCAACGTCTGCAACCCCATTCGAACCATCAGTCTGTCGGCATGCAGAAGAGGAGGATCGGTCGGGGCTTCTTTCCCGTGGAGAGTGATGCCGTAGAGATTCGCGGTCAGGGTTGACGGCTGGAAATTGAAATTCTGGATCTCGGTACGGCCACCTGTCGCTTCATTCGTCGACTGCACGAGCTTGCTGATTGTATATCGTTCGAAAGCCGGGCTTCGCAGCGCAGCGTACGCAACGAGTAAGATCAAAACAAAAACGCCGAGGATCGCCACAATCGAGATGGTTAGTTTTTTATTCTTCATGAGTCTTCCTAAAATGCCTGACCCAAAGTGATGAAGTACTGCGTCGCGCTGATACCCGGCACCGGATTCAGGTTTCTTCCGATATCGATTCGAATCGGACCGATGGGAGTGGCATAGCGGAGCCCGACCCCGATCGTGTTGGTGTAGTTGTTTACGAAGCTGGCGAGATTGATCGCGCTATAGACGTTACCACCGTCGTAAAAGACCACGCCGCCGAGCGCCTTCATGATCTTCAACGGAAAGCGGAGTTCGGAGTTCAGGATAAAAAGCTGCCGGCCACCGACTGGAACCGTCACATTGACGCAGCCTGCCTGGCCCTGCAAGACCCCGCAGAAGGGCACCAATCTTTGTGGCCCAGCCTGATTGATGGGAAATCCGCGCAGCGATGTTCCTCCTCCCGAGAAGTACAACTGACTGGTTGGGACGAAGCTGCTCGCAAATGCTTTCGCCAGTCCAATGCGAATGCTGTTGGCAAAAACCATGGAGTGGACCGGCTTATAGAACGCGTACTGCCCAAAGGCTTTTGCGAAACTCGCGCTCGACCCAAGCGGCGCGGGTGTGAGCGACAGATCCAGGCTGGCCAGGATTCCCCGGTGCGCGTCCAGCGGCTTGTCGCGGGTATCGCGAATAAGAGTGCCCGAGAAGGTGGACAGATGAATATTCCTGTCCTGCGGCAGAACTAACTCCGGAACGAGCAGGTGAGAAAGACTTGTCTTGTTAAAGTCGTAGCGCAGTTGAAGGCGAGTGTTCTTCTTGCGGCTGATCAGTCGCTCTACCTGAAAGGACGCGTCGCCCAGCGCAGCCGCGAAAAGAGGATTTTGGGTGCTGCGCTCGATCGAGAAACTGGTTGCGGAGCCCCATTCCGATCCAATGAAATGCGGTTGGGAATAGCTGGTCAAGCTGCGCTGATCGAGCCGGGACAAAAGCAGCGACGTGCTGAAAGTTTCTGCCAGACCGCGCATATTCCGACGGTTGAATTCGATCAGGCCGCGCGGACTGGCAAAGGTAGATTGGCTGGGCGCGACTTTGTTGCTCCCCAACCCCACCGTTGGGAGGCCGGGCACGGCCACAGTTCCAGAAGGCGTGTTCCCGCCGCGATGCGATACTTCAAAGCCGAAGCCATACGTGATTTCGTTGCGCTTTGCTTCATGCACGCGGACCAGGACTCCCTCTTCACTCTGATCGATAATGGGCTTCTTGGGATCAATCGCCGCCCAGTCGAAAACGTTCAAATCGTAGAGCCTGGTCTCACCCGCCAGTAGGGAGGTTCTGCTCATCACGGATTCCGGTTTAATCTGCGCAGTCTTATGGAGGAGGGACAGACGCGTTCGTTTCTGTCCCAGATACAGGACCTCACTCACTCGTACCATTTGTCCTTCGGTAATGTTGTAGGTGACTTCGACACGGTGAGGATCAGATGGCTGGCGTGCGACGCTGGTCTTGACCTCCGAGTTCAGATAGCCTCGTTCCTGATATGCGGCAGCGATCTGATTTCGCCCTTCCACCATCCGTCTCTGGGAAAAGGGATAATTGGCACGTAAGGGAAGCCGCTTCCCACCGGTGAGACGGTCCAAGGGGACGGTCTGGTTTCCGTTAACCTGAACAGCATCGACCCAGGTCTGCTGTCCTTCCTGAATTTCAAAGACCACGTCCAGATTTGGCTCCTTGTCGACAACTTTGGGAGTGACCTTGACGTCTTCGTACCCGATGTCCTGGTAAAGAGCGCGCAATTGGTCAACACTTTGCTTGAGTAGTTTCTGGCTGATGCGACCGTGGGATAGCAAGTGGGCTTTCTTGACGGCCACTTGAGACAGCAGTGCCTCATCGGAAACCTGCTGGTTACCGCGGAACGAAATATTTCGCACCTTGTGCTTCTTGCCGCTTTCGATGTCGTAGACCAGCGAGATTCGGTCGGAGACGCGCTGAAAGTTGACCTTTACGCTGACATCGAAAAAGCCTTTTTGTTGAAAATAATTGACAAGGTTCTGCTGTCCTTCCTGCACCAGATCGCGATCGATAGTTCCTTCCGAGAAGATCGGGACGAGGGTTTTGAGCCTGCGCGACGATACGAAGGGAATACGGGAGAGCTTCGTCCCGGTGGTGCGCAATGTGACAATCGGGCCTTCTTCGACCGAGAAGGAAACATCAGCGCGGTTTGTCTCGGGATGGTAGGTAGGCTGATTTTCGTGGACTTTACTGGCCAGGCGCTCTTGCTTGGCAAGGGAACGTTTCAGCAGTGTTGTGGCGGCTTTGATCCGAGCGGGCGTGTAAGATTTTCCGGGCTTCAGAAGCGCACCCGTCAAACGTGCACGAATCGAGCGCAGGTCGTGCACGAGTTTGGCCGACTCAGGCGAACGCGGACCGTCAATGCTCACATTGCCAATGCGCGCTTGCTTGCCCAGGTTGCCAGCGAACGTGATGTTTACGAGTTGGTTGGCATCGTCAATCGTCGGCGTGGCGTGGACTTCGGCCTGGAAGTAGCCATTGTGATGAAGGAAATCCAGCAGCGCAATTTCAGCGGTGGGAAGTCTTGACCGATTATAGGGCTCCTCGTCGGAGAGATTCACGACCTGCTGCAGCCTGGTGTAGGCAAAACGGCGGCCGAATACGGAGAAGTCGATCATGCCCAGTCTGTAGGCGGGTTCGAGAATAAAGCTCACCCGGAGGCCAGAGGGATCGGGAGTCACCTGGGCGGTGACCTTCGGAAATTTCCCGGCTTTCTCCAGAGCCAAAACACTCGCCGCGACTTTGTCGTGGGAGTAAGGCTCGCCAGCTTTCTGTGTGATCACCGAACGCAGCGGCTCGGTATCGCGGTGGGGGTTGGCTACGAGGTCGATGGCAGCGACAACTTGTCCTTCGAATACACGTGGATCTTGGATCGGTACTGGACCTTGTGTTTGTGCCCAATCCCGGACAGGGCTGAGCAAAGACAAAAGGAACAACAGCGAAGCCACGGGAACGGAAAGAGACACGCCAGATCGGTCTCCTCAATGAGATTCGTCTTGCCAAAAAAGCCTTCTTCGGAGACTAGCCTTCCACTAGGAGCAAACCCATCAGGTGGGGACCCTACGGTGCTTTGATGTTCACGGTATAGCAGTAACGGCGAGCCTCGGCGTCCTTCTGCCTGCAAAGCTTTTTGGAGAGGACCATTTCTTGCTGGCTGCCCTCACTTGCCTCGGACTAGGCTCCAAGCACACGGGGTGGCGGGCACCCAGCTCACGCCGAGAGAGTGCAATATGATCGCATCTCCAATCGTCAGTTTGTGAGGATCCAGAATGATCTCGTACGCATATTGGACGAAGGGGTTGAGTGCAATGCACCATAATTCGTGCTGAAGAATCTTGCCGCAGTGATCGCAGGCGCCTTCGACCGTGTATTGATTGCTGTTATGCCATATGCTGGAACTGCTCTTAACCATAGTCACCCCGCTCTCTTCTGGAAGCTACCGTCGATGTTCTGGCGTCTCTGGCAAGTCTCCTTACCGCGCACATAAGTGTGATGCGAAAGTGGATGCCGCACCGGACCAGGGATTTACCTTATTTCCGGAACAAAACTTCCGGGCAGTTTGCACCGTATGCCAGCGTGCTTAAGTGAATTTGATGGGAATTTATTTGCTGCGTGCAGAAGATAACCCGGCGCATTCTAACGTATCCGAGATGATGCAATTAATTTCCGCAAGGTCTGTGCGTGTGGGCTGCAATGCCAACGCTTCAATTCAAGGAATCCATCCGCATGCGCTTCTGGTCCTGATCCGCCGCCTTGCGTTTCAATTCCTCGAAAGCAGCCAGTTCCTTACGGGCCTGCTCGGTCTTGCCTTGTTCCTTATAAAGACTGAACAAAAGATAGTGAGCGTCCTGCTGGTCTGGATCGGCATCGATTACCCGATTGAGCAACTGCACTGCCTCGTCGACCTTCTTCTGCCGATGATAAGCCTTGGCCATGTCCACCTGCGCGTCGACAAGGCCGGGTTGGGTCGCGAGAGCTCGCTCGAGATACTGCTGGGCCTGCTCGACGTTGTCCTGTTGCAGATAGATGTCGCCCAGGAAGAATTCTGTCATCGCATCATTGGGCGAGATTTTGAGTTCTTCATTAAATTCGGCAAGGGCTTCATCGAGGCGGCCCGCTTCGCGATAGAGAGTGCCAAGAGCGTAGTGCAGGCCGGCGGCATCGGGCTTTTCGACAATCGCCTTCTTGTACTCGTTAATAGCCGCAGGCGCCTGTCCCTGTTGACGCAACATCTCTGCCCTGAGTTGATACATGCGGTAGGAATCGGGGGCGGCCTTGGTCAGCTGAACAAACGAATCCGAGGCAACGTACATCGCGGCTTTGCCTTTGAAATATAGGGCGTCCGGACTGTTCGGTTCCAGTTCGACCCAGTGGCTGAGGACCGCAAACGCTTTCTCATCCTTCTGTTCCCGAAGATAGGCGAGGCCGAGATGCGCCGCGATGACGGGATCGTTCTTATTGGTTTGATAGGCCTTCTCCAGCTGCGGGATTGCCTGCGCGATGTCCCCGCTGTCGAAGTAGCTCAAGGCCAGCAGAACCTTGGTGTGATCAAGGTGAGGATCGAGTTGCAGCGCCTTCTGAAACTCGGTGATGGCGCGTGGATATCTGGCTCCCATGTAAAGGGCGAGGCCTAGATTGGAATGAGCCTGGGCAGAGCCGGGATCCAGCTTGATGATCTGCTCATAGAGCGCTTGCGCCCGGTCGAACTGCTGGTTGCGAAGTGCAGCTTGTCCTTCCGAAGACAGCTTTGCAAGATCGGGGGATTGGCCGGCGGACAGATTGAGAAATGCGGTGAGAAAGAAGAGGATCAGACTGAACGCGCTGCGAAGTCGACGATTCCCAGCGTTAGCGAAGTTTAAAGTGATCGCGGAAGGTTGCGGCTGAACTAAACAACTCATCGAAACCTCGAATAAAAGCACAGTCTGATCACAGCCGAACCGAAACCGAAATCCGGTGTGGCGTATTGAGTTCGTACGCATCCTGGCGTCCGGGGTCGCGAACATCGGGCTGAGTCTTTCCCTCCTCGTCGAAGGCACGCACCTCGAGCGTGTACTTGCCGGCGCTCGGAATCCGCCACTCGTAGCTCCACGACGTCCAGGTCAGAGGCAGAGACGGCGAATCGAGCGAAGCAGGCTGCCAGGAATCGCCGGGCGAGAAGCGAATTTCTACTTTCGCGATTTTCTGCTCTCCTGCCCACGCCACACCGTTCACCCGATATATCTTTTTGCCAATTTCCTCGCCATCGGACGGGCGCAGGAACTTGGAGTTGACCAACATGCGAGTAATGGGCCGATGCTCTCCATCCTTGAGCGCTACGTAATGCTGTTGCTGAAAATAGCCTTCGAAGGGTTGGTTGGTGAGTTCAATGCGAGTGAGCCACTTTACCGAATCCATGCCATACCAACCGGCAACAAGAGCGCGAAGCGGGAAACCATGATCAGCGGGCAGGGGTGAGCCATTCATTTCGTATGCCAGCAGGGTGTTGGCGTTCATTGCTCTCTCGATGGGGATGGCGCGGGCGAAGTGAGTATTCGCGGGCAGGTCCTCTCCGCTACCCGCATCGGCTCCATGCAGGATGACCGTGGTCGCCGCGGGTTTCGCCCCGGCTTGCTTGAGCAACTCTGATAATGGAATGCCAGTCCAGACGGCATTGCCCACGCCGATTCCACCTGAGCTGTTTCCGGCGCACTCCATGGTCACGGTTCGACGGACCGGGTTGGCCATCAGGAGGTCGGAATAGGGAAGCTTGAGGGGTGACGAAACCAGCCCGTCGATCATCAGGTTCCAGGACTCGGAACTGATTTGTGGCGTTCGGAAATGATTGCGCACGAAGAAATCGTTATTCGAGGTAATCAATCCTGGCAGGGAAGAATCGGCCGGCACGAGGGACAATAGATTAGCGTTTCCCGCGAGCAGAGCGCTTTGGAGGGATCGAAATCCTGGGACGAGTGCCGGGGAAACCAACATAGCTTTCAGGAACTCGCGGCGCCGGACGGCGCGGCGGGTACGCGATAGGGAAGACTCGGCCAAGGCTCTCCTTTTTGGGTCTAGCGAAGCTCGGAAACCACTCTGCGAGGCGATTATAGCGCGATCGCAGTTGGGCTTGACAAATTGAGAGGGTGGCCGATATTGTCTCTAAGCGCTTATTTACTTCCGCCGATTTTCCAGTTTTTCCCCAGGCAGAAGTCGCCTAGAAGGAACCTGCTGCGATGTCCGGTGACCACGTTTTAGCCGCTACGCTCGTTGAGCCAGGAAAGTACGAAGTGCGGGAATATCCATTCCCCGATCCTGCTTCGGGCTGTGTGATCGTGAAGATGGAACTCTCGGGCATCTGCGGCACCGACAAGCACACCTACCAGGGCTACACCACCCAATATGCAGGTAGCGGGGACGGGAAGCAGATTCGTTTCCCCATTATCCAGGGTCATGAAAATGTAGGAACAGTTGCGGCCATCGGAGGTAGCGGAGAATATCTCGATTTCGAAGGCATTCCCCTGAAGGTCGGCGATCGCGTTGTGGTGGGTGCGAATGTGTCTTGCGGTCAGTGCTATTACTGCCGCCACGATTATCCCTACTACTTCTGCCAGAACATGGTGGATTACGGGAACAACATGTGCGCGGCGGATCCTCCGTACCTGTTTGGCGGATGGTCCCAGTACATGTATATCGTGCCCGGGAGCTTTCTCGTGCGTGTGCCCGACGATCTGCCTTCGGAAGTTGCCGTGCTCACCGAAATCATGGCTGTTACGGTCGGACTCGATCGGGCCAAGCAGATGTCGGTATTTCCGAGCGAAGCATTCCAGTTCGACGACACCGTGGTGGTACTGGGCGTGGGCGCTCTCGGCATGTGCTTCCTGATGAAAGCGCGCATGCTCGGTGCGGGAAACATTATTGCAGCGGATCTTTCGGATTATCGGCTGCAATTTGCCAAGCGGCTGGGTGCCGATCATGTCCTGAACGTAGGCAAAACTTCATTGCAGGAGCGTTTGCAATTTGTGCGAAGCCTGACGCAGGGGCGGGGCGCGGACATGGTGATTGAAACGGCCGGCGTGCCGCAAGCGGTCCCAGAGGCGCTCGATATGCTGCGTCTCGGTGGATTGCTGGTCGAGGCAGGGAACTTCTCCGACTTGGGCGATGTCCCAATCAGCCCGCACCGGCAACTGTGCGCCAAGAGCGTGCGGATTCTGGGGGTCGGCGGCGAGGAGCCTGCCAGTTACGGTCCGAGTTTGCGACAGATGGCTCGCTACATGCGTACGTATCCGCTGCGCGAATTTGTGACACATCGTTATCCTCTGCGTGAGGTGGAGGCGGCGGTGCACAAATCCATTGCGCCTGATTCCATGAAAGTCGCGATCGCACCTTGGTCTTGAGTAAAATTCCGACGCAATTAAAGTTTCGAACCTCTTCTCGCGAAGGAGAACATGATGGGAAAGCTGGCGATTACCGGTGGTGAAGCAGTTCGAAAAAAGCGCTTTGATCCCTGGCCGGTTTTTACCGAGAAAGAGCAAGCAGCGCTGGAAGACGTTCTCACCAACCGGAACTGGGGCGGCCAACCGTTTCCCGGCAAACACACGGAGGCTTTCGGCAAGAAATTCGCGGAGTATCACACGGCGAAATACGGCCAGACGGTGAACACGGGCACAGTTGCCATTCAGGCGGCGCTGAAGGCCATCGATATCCGGCCCGGCGACGAGGTTCTTGTTCCCGCTTACACCTGGGAGGGGACAGTAGGCCCGGTCTTACTGGTGAATGCGGTCCCAATCTTCGTCGACGTCGACCCGGACTCCTACTGCATGGACGCTAAGCAGATTGAGAGCCTGCTCACGCCCAAAACACGCGCCATTCTTCCCGTGCACCTGGGCATGAGATTTGCCGATCTCGACGCCATCATGGCGATCGCGAAAAAGCACAACCTCAAGGTGATCGAAGACTGCGCCCACGTGCATGGCGGCATGTGGCGGGACAAAGGTGCCGGTTCAACCGGCGACCTGGGCGCGTTCAGTTTTCAATCGAGCAAGCTGATGACCTCGGGCGAGGGTGGCGCGGTCATCACCAACAATCTCGAGTATTTTGAGCGAGTGCAGTCGTACATCAATGCGGGCCGGCGAAGCGTTACAGACCAATATAAGAAGCGGCTGATCGGCTTCAACTACCGGCTGGGGGAATTTCAGGCTGCGATCCTCGGTCCGCAACTCGAGCGACTTCCGGAACAGGGGAAAGTTCGAAAGGCGAACATGGATTACTTCGAGTCCAGGATCCGGGCCATTACAGGCATCGGCATGCTGAAACCGGAGCCGCGGATCACACGCCCCGCACCCTATGGATACGTTCTCAAGTATTTCGCGGAGCAGGTGAAGGATATTCCGCGCGCGGCGTTCGTGGGAGCCCTGCAGTTGGAAGGCATTCCGTGCGACGGCTTGTTCTACGAGCCCGTCTATCGCAGCTCTTTGTTCCCGCTCGATCCGAACGACTTTCCGGCATTGAGCTGGGGACGCCCGAAGCCGCTCGACTTGCGCAATATGTACAAGTGTCCAAACTCGGAGCGCGCTGCCTATCAGGAGGCGGTCTGGTTCTCGCATCATCTGTTCCTCGGAACGAAGGAAGATGTCGACACCATCGTGAATGCGATCTGCAAAGTGATGGAGAACATCGAGGAACTACGCGGGTTGCAGCATGCCGCGATCAAGGCCCAAGGCCAGAGCCGTGCAGATCGCGAAAGCTGAAACGATCACAGTACACGCTAAGGGAGAGTCATCGATGCCACCGGTGAAAAAGGTGGGGTACGCCGTCGTTGGCCTGGGAAGCATTTCCCAGGTCGCGGTGTTGCCGGCATTCGCGCATAGCAAGAGTGCGGAGTTGATTGCGTTGGTGAGCGGCGATAAAGGGAAGGCGGAGAAACTGCGGGATGAATTCAAAGGCCGCCAGGCGTATTCGTATCAGGAGTATGCCGAATGCCTGAAAAATCCCGAGGTCGAAGCTGTGTACATCGCCACCCCTCCCGGGGAGCACGAGAAGTACGCAGTGGCAGCAGCGAAAGCGAAGAAGCACGTGTTGTGCGAGAAACCTTTGGCCGCGACTGTGCAGCAAGGCCGGAAGATGGTGGAGGCATGTCGTCGAAATAAAGTGCAATTCATGACCGCGTACCGCAAGTATTTCGAGCCGAGTACGGTCACGCTCAAGAAGATGATCACGCAAGGCGAGTTGGGGCGTATCGACGTCATCCATACATTCTTTGGCGAGTTCAGGCCGCATGGGGATAACTCGCCCGCTTGGTTGTTCTCGCGCAAGTTGTGCGGGGGCGGACCCCTGATGGACCTAGGGGTCTACTGTGTGAACACATGCCGTTGGCTTGTGGGAGAGGATCCGGTTGCGGCCGAGGCGACTAGCTGGTCTCGCGAGCGCAGACGATTCAAAGAAGTGGAGGAGGGAATTGCATTTCGACTCGATTTCGCGAGCGGACTCATCTTGCAGGGAACTGCCGCGTATAGCTCGGTCTTCTCTTCGTTCGTTCACGTGCACGGCCAGAAGGGATGGGCGGCCCTGTCTCCGGCATTCGCGTTTGAGGAGGAGCGGCGGCTTAACGGAAAGATCGCTGGCAAGTGGTTCGAGCAGACCTTTGAGCCAATCGACGAGTTTGCTTTGGAACTCGATGCATTTGCACGCTGTGTTCGGGAAGGATGCAAGCCCGAACCGGATGGCGTGCAGGGTTTGCGGGATCTCATGATTATTGACGCGATCTACAAGGGTGCGAAGAAACGCGGGCGCGTGAAGATTCGATATCAATAGAGGACGAGCGAGTATGGCCAAGCTGGGCGTGGGAGTGGTCGGCGTAGGCACGATGGGTAGGCAGCACGCCCTGAATCTCCGCTGCTTGATTCCCGAAGCACGGCTGATCGCTGTGGCTGATACGGATCTGCAGCGCGCGCAACAGGCTGCTGCGGAACTGGAGCTTGAACACTCCTTCGGCAGCGTGGAAGCGCTGGTCGACCGCAAAGACATTCAAGCCGTCGTAATCGTGACTCCCGCGAAGTTTCATGGCGCGGCGATAAAAGTCTGCGCCCAGGCGGGCAAGGATATTTTCTGCGAGAAGCCATTCACGTTGACAGTGGAAGAAGCGGATGAAATGCTTGACCTAACCAAAAAAGCTGACGTGCGTGTGCAGGTGGGGCATGTTCGCCGCTACGATCCCCCCAACGTTCGAGCGAAGCAAAGGATTGATGCGGGCGAGATCGGCGACCCGATCATTTTTAAGTCACTGGCACGCGATCCAGCCCCGCCCCCGGTCAGTTATATGGCGAGCGGTGTGAATGGCATGTTTTTCCAGGATTCCACGGTGCACGAGTTCGACCTGGGACGCTGGCTGATGAGTGACGAGATCGCTGAAATTCACACCTATGGCGGCGTGCTGGTGTTTCCTGAGATTGCGCAGTTCAACGATATCGACACAGCTTTGCTGAATTTAAAATTCACGCGAGGGACACTCGGCGCTGTCGAAAACTACATGCAATCCGGCTACGGCTACGACATTCGGACGGAAATTGTGGGTTCGAAAGGCACCATCATGACCGGATACCTGCAGCACACTGCCGAAACCGTTCTTACCGTGAACGGCGCGAAGACAGACGTCGTCGATCACTTCCTGGCGCGGTTTAAGGATGGCTACTTGCTCGAAATGCGCGACTTCGTGCAGACAATTCTCGCCGGCAAAGCTCCCAAGGTGGATGCCTTCGATGGGCGGCAAGCAGTCGCGGCGGCGGCCGCTGCCGAGCGCTCCTATCGCGAAAAACGTCCCGTAGCCGTGCAGAATCGCATTCGGGCGGCGTGATCTTCCGGCCTTCTAATGGTCAGGCTTCGTTGTTTGCGGAACGATGAACTGCTGAATCGTGCTGCGCCTGCGTTTGAGTTCCTCCTGGTGAAGCTGAGCCAATTGCTGGTATTGATTCAGCTCATCCCTGGCGAGGTCCAACTGATTCATCTCGCGATACAGTTGGCCCAGACGGTAGTGGGGGACCTCCGACTTCGGATCCAGCCGGACGACCTCCAGGTATTGGTCTACCGCTTTCTGATTCATCTTCCTGGCAGCATACAGCGCGCCCAGTTCAAGGCGTGCAGCAGGGAACTCGGGGCGTAAGCGAACCGACTTCTCGAGCAATGTCTGCGAGCGATCCAAGCTTGCTTGCGGGCCTTTGGCGATCTCTGAGTGAAGGAGTGCTGCTCCGAGGCAAAATGCCAGTTCCGCGTTCAGCGGATGCACCTTCGCGAGGCGGTCAAGGCGCGGCAAAAACTCTGCCCAGTCGTTTGGAGGAAGAGAATCGAGCATGGAATTCCAGGCACGGAAGACGGCCGGTGATTCTGGATCAAGCTCGAGGGCGGTGGTGAAAGCGTCGGCCGCTGGGCGGTATTCGCGAACCGCGTAGTGGCTGAAGCCGAGCCCGAGATACTGCCGGGAGGATGTCGGAAATTTCTGGGTGCCAACCCGATACACCTCGGCCGCCGGTCCAAAGGTAAAGTGGATCAGGTATTCGACGCCAAGGTCGAAATAATACTGCTCATTCGTAGGATCGAGTTCCACCGCGCGCTGGTAGCTTTGAACCGCCTCGACGTACCGACCGGATTCTTCGTCCATGCTGCCCAGCGCATTGTAGAGGACGGCAGAAGGATGCAATGCGAGCGCAGTCTGCAAGCGAGCCATCGCTTCGGAAGATTTCCCCGTGCTCTTCTCCGCCAGAGCAAGGTTTAAGATTGCGACCTCATTGGAAGGATCGACCTGCAACACTGCTTCCAGGCGCTGCATGGCTTGGTCGAATAAGTTTCGAGATGCAAACAGAAGTCCGAGCGCGAGGTTCTGACTGGTCGAGAGTCCTTGCGGCGGAGCCGGCAGAGCCGCTTTGTCAGGCTCTGAATCTCGGGAAAGCGTGGAGCGCACGAGCGCGAGATAGATGTCGTAGGAGCCGGGGGTCAGCGCATATGCCTGTCCATAGTATTTTGCGGCAGAGGCGAACTCATTCATTCGCTCGGCTACGACCCCGGCCAGTGAGTAATACTTGACCGCCGAATCCGGTTCCTGAGGGGCGGACAGCTGGCTCAAGACCTTTTTTGCTGCCGGAAGTTGCCTTGCCTCGAGCAGCGCATGCGCCCACTCGTACCCACACTGAAAATCCCCCGGCTGGAGATTCCATGCTTCTTTCAGATAATCCGCGGCTTCGGCATATTTCTGAAGCGCTGCCAGAGAAGTGCCCAGGCCAAGAAGCGCATTGAAATTTTGCGGCTCTCGAGTGTGGGCCTCGCGAAAGGCATCGGCAGCTTCCTGATGTCGTCCGAGCTTCGCGAGCAGTACTCCAAGATTGTTGTACCCCATCGCTACGTTCGGGTTGAGGCGAATTACGGCTCGGAAGCTGTCTTCCGCCTCCTGGTTGCGGCCGAGTTCTCCCGCAGCCAGCCCCTTCAGATTGTAAAGAGCAGGATCGTGCGCACCGGCCGCGATGGCATCGTCGATAACCGAGAGTGCATCCGCCGTCTTTCCCGATTGCAGAAGTGCCAGCGCCTGATTGAAAACGGATTGCGCGTCGGCTGCCTGAGGGAACGGAGCGCTACGGAGCAAAGATACGCAGACCAAGGGGAAGGCCAGCGCAAGGGGATAGATGCCTCGGCGAATGGAACGAGCGAACAAGGTCAAAACGATTCCTGTGCGATGATTCCCTTGCCTTCCTGGACGACGACGAGACGATTGGCTCGGACGTGCTCCAGCGTCTCTTCCGCGCCGCCGAGCCAGCGAATTCGCAGGCGCGCTTCCTTCGCGACTCCCAGGCCGAAATGCAGCCGCAGATCGTTCTGCGAACAGAAGCTCCCGCCGCTGCGAACCTCCTGCACCTGGCGCCGGTTCTCGGCCTCAACCGCCACGCGGGAGCCAATCGCCGCCCGGTTGGTCTTCGTCCCGATCAGTTTTACCAGCAGCCATGAATTCGAAGGCGGCGACTGATTGCGCAGCAGGGAAGGATAGTCATTCAGGTTATTGATTGCGAGATCAACCCGCCCCGTATTAAAGATGTCGCCGCACGCCAGTCCACGACTGCACCGGGCATTCGAGAACGCCGGGCCGGAGCGATCGGAGATGTTCACGAACCGATTGCCATCGAGATTGCGAAGAAGAATCAATTTGCTCTCGGTTTTCGCGAGCTGATGCTGCTGGCCGCCGCCCGGCGGATAGATGTTTCCACTGACAATAAGAAGATCCGGGCGTCCATCGTCATCGACGTCGAGGAAGGCCGTGCCCCATTTCACGGAACTTGTCTCACCTCCAAGCCCGGCAGGAATGGTGACATCTGTGAAAAAGCCTTTGCCTTCGTTGTGAAACAGGCTTGGAATCTCATCGGAGAAGTTCGTTTTGATGAGATCGAGCAGACCGTCGCCATCGTAGTCGACAGAATCCGCTCCCATCCCGCCTTGCGCATGGCCATTGGCATCGTAAGCCACGCCCGCCAGCACGCCCGTCTCGCGAAATGTACCGTCATGATTGTTCATGAAAAGCAGGCTGGGGGTGGAGTCATCGGCAACGTAGATATCGGGCCAGCCGTCATTGTCGTAATCGCCGACGCACGGAGTGAACCCATACGTTGGGGCGGCTTTGTCGATGCCGGCGGCCTTGGTCACATCGGTGAAAGTTCCGTTTCCATTGTTGCGGTAGAGGAAATTTGAGGTCCCCTTGAGTCCCGCTACCCCATAGAGAATGGGCGACTGTTGTCCTACGAGTGCGGGATTGCTTTCGTAAAGTGTGAG
>OEKN01000278.1_pt1 | contig 16598 bp, 17 predicted proteins | sample 1503361 | NCBI WGS metagenome assembly OEKN01 (sample SAMEA104379592, study PRJEB20068) | metagenome | biome: 1000743; feature: 77; material: 1998 | place: USA | collected 2012 | depth 25 m
TAGGGGCAGACGCCCTCGTCTGCCCAGCCGGGCGAAGCCCGGCATGTTTTTATCGGGGAGATCCTTTGCCCGCGGCATTCCAACCCTGCCTAGTCACAGACCCGCTCCAGATTTTTTGTAGGTGCCCGCTCCGCATACTTCCGTACCTGACGATCCCCCGCAAGCGGAGCTTCGCTCCGCCGGGCAGACGAGGGCGTCTGCCCCTACGCGGGCTGTTTCCCTATACTGGGTACGCGCATGAAATCCGTCATCGTCGGCACGGCCGGACATATCGATCACGGCAAGACCGCGCTGGTGAAGGCGCTCACCGGCATCGATGCCGATCGTCTCGACGAGGAGAAGCGCCGAGGCATCACCATCGACATCGGCTTCGCGCACCTCGAACTGCCCGCGCCGAACGGCGAACGCCTGCGCCTCGGTTTTGTCGATGTTCCCGGGCACGAGCGCTTCGTGCGCAATATGCTGGCCGGCGTTGGCGGTATTGACCTGGTGCTGCTGGTCATCGCTGCCGATGAATCCATCAAGCCGCAGACGCGGGAGCACTTCGACATCTGCCGACTCTTGGGCGTGCGGCGCGGCATCACCGTGCTCACGAAGTCGGATGCGGTCGATAACGAGACCCTCGATGTCGTTCGCCTGGAGGTTGAAGACTTCCTGCGCGGCTCGTTCCTCGATCCCCTCCATTCCCCGATCGTTGCCGTCAGTTCGCTAACAGGCGCAGGCTTGCCCGAACTGAAACAGGCGCTGGCGAATGTTGCCGCCGAAGTTCCCGCCAAAGACTCGAATGCTCTCGCGCGTCTGCCCGTCGATCGCGTATTCACCATGAAAGGATTCGGGACAGTCGTTACGGGCACGCTGGTTGCGGGCACGATCCGCAAGGAAGATGAACTGGAAATTTTCCCGGGCGGCACGCGGGTGCGCGTGCGCGGCGTGCAGGTACACGGCGAAGCGGCCGAGCAGGCCCTTGCCGGCCAACGCACGGCGCTCAATCTCGCGGGGGTCGCGGTCGAAGATTTGGCGCGCGGAGTCATGCTGGCTCCTCCGAACACTTTTTGTGAGACTCAACGCGTCGACGTATCGCTGTCACTGCTGCCCTCAGCCAAGCCGCTGAAGGATCGCGCCCGCGTGCACCTGCACGCCTACACCTCGGAGACAGTTGCAGAAGTCGCGCTCTATGGTGAGAAGGCTGTCAGGCCGGGAAAGGACGCGTATGCGCAATTGCGCATGAACGAACCGACACAGCTTCTTCCCGGCGACCGTTTTATCGTGCGCCAATTCTCCCCGGTCGTCACAATCGGCGGAGGCGTGGTGCTGGATGCGTCTCCGAAGGCGCGGGCAAAAAAGGATGCCGTGCTTCCATATCTTCGAGTTCTCGACGAAGGTTCCGCGGAAGTTGTGGTCGGAACGCGTATCGCTAGAAATGTTCACGAAGGCCTGACCGTCGGAGGGCTCACGGCCGCAACCGGTTGGCGAAGCGCTCGGCTCGAGCCGCTCCTTGCTGCGCTCTTACAACAGAAACAAGTACTGCGTCTGGGAGAACACTACGTTCACGCACCCGCTGCGGAGCAGGTGAAGCAATCGGTGCTCCGAACACTCGACGACTTCCATAAGAGGAATCCTCTGGTGCCTGGAATCAGCAAGGAGGAACTACGCGAGATCGTGCGTTCGTCACCCGGGATTTTCGATGCGCTGATTGACATACTGGTCCAGGGGAAAAGGCTCGAACTCGCCGGCGACCTCGTCCGTCTCCCCGGCCGCGGTGTCGTGCTGAAAGACGAAGAGGCTGAGTCCAAGAAAATCATCGAACAGGCATTCTCGTCTGCGGGCCTGCGGGTTCCGGCGCTTTACAACGTGCTGGCCGGCCTGAAGCTCGACAAGGCTCGCGCCCAGAAAATCGTGACCCTGCTGCTGCGTGACAAGATTCTTGTCAAGATTTCCGACGAGTTGGTATTCCACCAGTCCGCGCTGCAGCACTTGCGCGGTCAACTGACGGCCTACAAGACCAAGTCGCCGAAGATCGATGTCGGCGAATTCAAGGAACTCACCGGCGTCAGCCGCAAGTACGCAATCCCGCTGCTCGAATATCTCGACCGGGAGCGCGTGACGAAGCGTGTGGGCGATGAGAGAGTAATCTTGTAGCTTCGTCAATTAGCTCTTGACCATAGAGGTACGTAGGGGCCTCACGGAGAACAACCCGCACCCGAGACCCTCTATAACTCTTTTTTTGGAGCGGCCTGCACCGAACACGTGACTGGCATTTTTGACAATGCAGGAGCATGGGAATTGATACCCCAGTGATCCTCTGCGTCCCTCCGTGGTTATCCTTGTTATGCAATATCTTCAATTCGTTGCTTCCTTAGTGAATGCCCTCTCATCGAAATTCATCAGGAGGTTCATTCCATGGCGCGCATTCCCGGTGCTGTGCCGTCTCGGCAGGGATTCTTCAGAGGATTGTTGACCCGCATCGTCTACTCACTCACCAAACGCAAGCTGGGCCGCGTGGTCATGCCCGTGCAGGTCACCGCGCACCATCCCCAAAATCCTCTGGGGCTACGGCCAGATGGAGCAGTCGCTACTTTCAAGCCATCGCCTCGATACTGAACTCAAGGACCTCGCGAGCCTGCGCGTGGCAACGCTGGTCGGGTGTCCTTTTTGAATCGACATCGGGTCTGCGGTCAGCAGACAAAACGGCATCACCCCTGCAAAACTCGAAGCGCTGCCAGACTATCAGGAGAGCGAACTCTTTTCCCCAACTGAGAAGCTCGTGCTCGAATACGCCACGCTCATGACGCGCACCCCGGTGGAAGTTCCGGACGGGTTGTTTGCCATGCTGCACGAGACTTTCGACGAGCCGCAAATGGTGGAACTCACTGCCACGATCGCCTGGGAAAATTATCGGGCGCGCTTTGATCATGCCTTCGGCATCGAGGCTGAGGGCTTCAGCGAGGGAGCATTCTGCGCATTGCCCGTGACTGCGGTTCCCAGGCCCTGACCGGGTCCGTGCCCAACGCGCTCGCGGCAAACCCAGAGCTTAACCGCCAAGATCCGGAAGGGCGCGAAGGCCGCAGATGAAGGCGCTTGATTTGTCTCGTGCTCGAAGGATCCAAACCACTTCGTGAAATGGCTGAGGACGAGGGAGACGTAAGTGCCCTCAAAATGCATGGCCTTGCCCCCTTCCTGACAGTGAATCTCACAAAAATTTGACATCCCCGCCTTCCGAAACCGTAGTAAAATCCGCCCAGAATGATCTGCCTTCCCCAGGCAGGTGGGGTAAAGCAAACGCGGCTGCAGGTCTTGCCGCGACGCTTCAGCAAGGAGGGACGCATGGATTCTCGGGCCCCTGAAACTATGTCTTCCGCTGTCTCACAATCCACAGGCACCAAATCTCATCCACATGAAGGCCGCAACTTCTGGGTGCTGACCGCCTACGGAATCTCGGGACTGGCGTTGTTCGGCATTCTTGCCTACTACTTCAGCGACTTCGTCTCGCACTAACGCCCGCACCGGCTGTGGATGCCTCCCTCCGGAGGCACAGGGTGTCGTGTTTCTAGGGTTAGCTCCCCCTCGCAAACCGCAGCTAACCGCAAAGTTCGCGAAGAACTGCGGCAAAAGCGCGCGAAGAAGACCAGGCCTTCACAGTTGGTCGGCAGGAAGATACAGCACTGAGTTTCTCGTCTTTGCGACCCTCGCGGTCCCTTGGCGATCTTCGCGGTGAAAAGCTTTTTCGCAAAGACGTCTCAACTGCGCGGGGCAGTCGCCAACACGAGTTCTCCACACCAGAGCCGTGCTACAATGACCCGCGTTTTATCCTTGCTTCCGAGTGGTAATCAGGTCGGTAGCTTCCCGCATTTCATTCATACGACGGACATAATTGCTTGGCCCAGGATCCCCCAAAGACCGCCAGTGTGACCTACGCGGATGCCGGCGTGAACATCGACCGCGCCAACCGGACCAAGCAGCGCATCAAGTACCTCGCTCACAAAACCTTCACCAAGGGAGTGCTCAGCGAAATCGGGGGATTCGGCGGACTCTTCTCGGTGGCCAAGACCTATCTCGACCCGGTGCTGGTTTCGAGCGTCGACGGCGTTGGAACCAAGCTGAAGGTCGCCTTCGAAATGAAGGTCCACCACACTGTGGGCGCCGACCTGGTCAATCATTGCGTCAACGACATCCTGGTCCAGGGCGCCGCGCCTATGTTCTTCATGGACTATCTGGCGACCGGCAAGCTTGAGCCCGATGTCGCCGAGAAGGTGGTCGAGGGCATCGCCGAGGCCTGCAAGCACAATGGCTGCGCTCTGATCGGAGGCGAGACCGCGGAAATGCCCGGCTTTTATCCAGAAGGCGAGTACGACTTGGCCGGCTTCATCCTGGGCGTCGTCGAGAAAGAGAAGATCATCACCGGCAAGCTGGTTGAGATCGGCGACATCATCGTTGGCCTTCCTTCCAACGGCCTGCACACTAACGGCTACGCGCTCGCGCGCAAGCTGCTGTTCGAGATTGCGAAGTATTCTCCGGAGACTTACGTCAACGAGATCAAAAATAAGGTCGGCAACGAACTGATACGCTCCCACAAAAGCTACTGGCCGGCCTTGAAGAAGCTGGTCGATGCGGAAGTCATCTCGGCCATGGCGCACATCACGGGAGGAGGCATTACGGAGAACCTGCCGCGCGTGCTGCCCCGAGGCATGTCAGCGGTCATCGAGTTGGGAAGCTGGCCTGCGATGCCGATCTTTGAGCATCTGCAAACCCTGGGGAATGTTCCCCAGGACGAAATGCTGCGCACCTTCAACATGGGAGTCGGCATGTTGCTGGTGATCAATCCCAAGAAATTCAAGAAGGCGCAAACCCTGTTGGAGCGCGCGGGCGAGAAGTTCTACAACGTAGGCCGCATCGTCAAGGGCGAGCGCAAGGTGATCTACTCGTAGCCGGGTAGCGCCGGCATCTTGCCGGCCAAGAAGCGGATAGCCTCACATCGAGTTTTTCCCAAACCCGCGTGATCAATCTTTATCTCAGCCTGGTGACAATCTCATGAACAATCTTGGCATCCTGCTTTCCGGGCGAGGCTCAAACTTTGAAGCGATCGCCAACAACGTTGCCTCGGGAAAAATTCCCGACGCGAGAATTGCGGTGGTCATCGCAAACGTGGCGAGCGCCGGTGGTCTGGAAATCGCGAAACACATGGGCCTCACGGCGGTGCTGATTCCCTCGAAAGGAGTCGCGCGCGAGGAGCACGATCGTGCCGTCGTGGCCGCATTGAAAGACCACCAAGTCGACCTCGTTTGCCTGGCCGGCTACATGCGCCTGCTTTCCCCGTGGTTCGTGCAGCAGTTTCCGCAACGCATTTTGAATATCCATCCGTCGCTGTTGCCGGCCTTTCCCGGACTCGAAGCGCAACAGCAGGCCTTCGCCTACGGCGTAAAAGTATCAGGATGCACGGTACACTTCGTGGACGAGGAACTCGATCATGGAGCCATCATCGTGCAGAAGGCAGTCACCGTGCTCGATTCCGACGACGAACACACCCTCGCCGCGCACATCCTGGAACAGGAGCACATCGCCTACTCGGAAGCGATCCGCATCGTGCTAGAGAGGAAATATGAAGTGCGGGGCAGAAAGTTTGTGAAAGCGTAGCATCTGAAGTCGATCGTGCGGATAGCCTCGGCAAGGCTACATTTCTCTTACACGAGTTATTTTCGGATCGAGGGTTTTGAGTGTGGTGGGCGATAACACCTGTTCCCTTTGGTTACGAGTTAATAGAGATTTTCATCAACTGTGTTGTTCTGATGGCTTATCTCTAATCGGAATACTTGATATCGCTGATTTGAGGCAGTTTGTTCCGCAGTTTCCCCGCATACCGCTTTGACCATAGCAAGAACACAATCGAAAGCACTGAGAAGTCAATCCACACTGTGCTCGAAGGATGATGGATGCAATTACTCACTGCGGCGCAGAGGAAGAATCCAGCGAAGAACGATAAGAATTGCGAATAAAAGAATGCTGATTTGAACATCCAAACTCTCCCGATTACCCAGCGCAATATCATATTGCTCTACTCCGGTCTCGGATAGATGCCGTAATTAGGCGTTCGCACAAGCTTGCGTCGTTTGTTCGCCAGTCAGGCTCATAGCCCCGATCCGGAAAAAGGGCGGCTACCCTCACAATCGCGGTCTCTGAAATCATTCAATTCGCCACGCCCATCACGAAACGATCCGCAGTTTCTTAATCTTTCTTCCCACTTGCAATGTAACCGGATTGGTGAGGTCGATGTTTGTAAGAGGCGCAGTCGTCACTTCCCCGTTTACCTTCACAGATTTCTGCTTAATCTTGCGCACCGCATCGCTCACGGACTCCGCCAGGCCAACTTTGGCAAGAAGCTTGTCCAAGCGCACTTTCCCATCCGGCGTGAGCTCCACCTCCACTTCAACTTCCTCCACGCTGTCGGGAACCTCGCGTTGCTGAAACTGCTTCGCCCAGTCTGCTTCGGCCCTCTCGGCGGCTTGCGTTGAATGAAAGTCCGTCACAATGCGCCGCGCCAGGTCTTTCTTCAGCGCCATGGGATGCGCCGCGCCGGAGGCCGCGTCCCGCTGCAGCTTCGAAATATCGGCTGACGATACATCGGTCAGCAGCTCGTAATACCGCCACATCATCTCGTCGGAAATCGACATGATCTTGCCGTACATCTCGAGCGGCGGCTCATGAATCCCGACCGCGTTGCCGAGCGATTTCGACATCTTGTTCACGCCGTCGAGCCCTTCCAGAATCGGCGTGGTCAGCACGATCTGCGATTCTTGTCCATAAGCGCGCTGCAGTTCCCGGCCCACCAGCAGGTTAAATTTCTGATCGGTGCCGCCCAACTCAACGTCCGCCTCGAGCGCCACGGAATCGTAACCCTGCGCCAGCGGATAAATCAGCTCGTGCATGGCGATGGGCTTCTCTTCCTTGAAGCGCTTGTGAAAATCTTCGCGCTCGAGCATCTGCGAGACGGTGTACTTGGCCGTCAGGCGGATAAAATCTTCGGCTGAAAATTTCGAAAACCAGCGGCTGTTGAAATCGATCACGGTCTTGACCGGGTCAAGAATCTTGAAGACCTGCGCCTTGTAGGTTTCGGCGTTCTGCTCGATCTGCTCGCGAGTGAGCGGCGGGCGCGTGGCCGAGCGTCCGGTCGGGTCGCCAATCATGCCGGTGAAATCACCGATCAGGAAAATAATAGTGTGGCCGAGATCCTGAAAATGTTTGAGCTTGCGCAGCACGACGGTGTGGCCGAGATGCAGGTCGGGCGCGGTCGGGTCCATTCCCAGCTTCACGCGCAGGGGCTTGCCGCTGGTGCGGGATTTCTCAAGTTTCGCGCGCAGCTCGGATTCACGGATGATTTCCGCTGCGCCTTTTTTTATGTGGGCGAGTTGCTCGTCAACGGAGGCGAAGTTGGGCATGCGCTTTTGATTATAGCGAGCGGGGCGTGGCTATCAGCCATCAGCTGTCAGCCGTCAGCGATCAGCCATCAGGTCTGCCACCCTGCCCGCTGTCATCCTGAGCGGAGTGAGGCGCGAGCCGAACAGAGTCGAAGGACCCCGCTGCTGTCTGCAGCACCTATGCCGGCGACAAGGTCTTTCCACTACAGACGCTGACGTCATCGTAGCTAGCTATCAGCCATCAGCTACCAGCTACAGGCCACACCCGTGTTACGCTTCGTGCCGCGAAAATGCGCGCTGCCGCCATTCTCGGGTTGGGATCGTCGATGCGCGACTTGCGACCGTTTCAACTGGAGTCGACGGAGTGGGTGATGGGTTTGCCATCTCAGCCCGCGGAGCTGAACGCGATTCTCATCTTCGGCGGCGATGGCACGCTACATCGCCATCTGAGAGCTCTGGTGAAGTTGGGCCTTCCCGCACTTGTCATTCCCGCCGGAAGCGGAAACGATTTTGCGCGGGCGCTTGGCTTGTTGCGGGTGCGCGATTCGTTGACGGCGTGGCGGAAGTTTGTTGCCGGGGCGCAGAACGTGCGCGTGGTGGATCTCGGAATGATCACGCCGATCGGGGATTACGCCGACACCACGGCTAAAGCCGCTCTCGAAGAGAGCGCCGAAGCGGCACGCCTGAAGGAGTGCCGTGATACGACTCATTTAGATTCGAACACGCCCACGATGCAACGACGATCCGTGTTCTTCTCCTGCGCGGCCGGGGTCGGATTGGATGGAGAGATTGCGCGCCGCGCAAACGCCTTGCCCCGCTGGCTGCGGGCGCATGGCGGATATGCGCTCAGCTTACCCGCGGCCCTGTTACACTTCAGGCCATTTCTTCTGACGCTAGAGTCAGTAACGAACAACAGTGCATGTCAAGCGCCGTCAGGGAAGCGGCAATCGGTAACCGCAGCCATCTTCGCGAACACGCCGTTTTACGGCGGTGGCATGAAAATCGCGCCCCGGGCGAATATGGCAGATGGATCATTGGACGCCTGCATCATCCGGGATATTTCCAGGCTCAAGCTCGCCAGTGTTTTCCCGTCCGTCTATTTCGGGAGGCACCTCGGCATCCGCGAAGTCGAATATTTCCCGATCGAGCGGGCGCGCGTGGAAACCGAAACGCCGTTTGACGTATATGCCGATGGAGAATACGTGTGCCGCACGCCAATTGAGATCGGGGTGGCGAAGTCCGCGCTCCGCGTCATTGTTCCAGACCACTTGTTGGCCGCTTCGGAAGGCGCCAATACCGCAACAGCAGTTTGAAGTCCTTTTGCTCGCGCTTGCGGCGGATGGTCGCTTCGGTTTCCCAGCGGACGGCGCGAGATAAAAGCGACTGTGATCCGAGTTCACGATTTCGCGGCGGGTCCCCCAACCAGTGCTCGCGGCTTTGAACCGAGTGAATACCAGAATCGACGTGGCAAGCCCGACAGCGGGCCAGGATATCGTCTGGCTCTCTGAGCCTCCTGTCATATTTGCGTGAAGCCTCGAAGGGATCGATACCAAAGGAAAACAGAGGAGAAAAGTCCTTCTCGCCGGGCACCACCGCGCGCAAGCCTCCACGGGCGTGCGCAAACAGCGCGGGGCGACTGAAGTGGATCTCATAAAAATCCTGGTCGTGGCTTGACGGCCCATTTTCGTAGTTGATGTAGGCAGAACCGGATGTAACCGAGTGGTATACGCGCAGCTGCACGCTCTCCGTCAGGCTCGTTGCCTCCAACTTGCCATCAGCGTTCAGCACCATCATTTGCCTCAGCAGCGCGACCTCGGTGCCGGCAGGAAATTGCGGAAGGCGCAGGTTGAGCAGCTTGAACCTCGCATCATCACCGGCCACGAACAGCGGCTCCGGAGAATCCCCAAGCTTGCGCAGATATTCGAGTGTCGCCTGACGCCTGCCAGGCAAGCGCAGGAACACCAGGAAGCGCGAGCGGCCGGAAAAATGCACGAGAGCTGTAGGCTCCGCCGTGTACCCGGTGAGGCAAGTCCACGATCCGTCTGGCTGGAGTAAATCGGGGGGAAGGAATGCACGCTGGGGATTAGCCGGATCGTATTTGGCCGCAAACTCGCGGGAAGCAACCGCTTCCAAGTATGTATCGGGAAGTGCCGCGATCTGATCGGAAGTCAATGCTACACTGCGCATCACCTCGGCCAATCGCTGCAGCAAGGTGCGGTTCTTTGCGGGAGCCGAATCGGCAGAAGCTGCCCAGTCGAACACAGCCCACAGATCGTGCTGGAAAACGGCACGCCTGCCAGGGTCCGCGATGGCGGTGGCAGCGTCAGCTTTCAGGAACTCGTCCAGACTCTCCAGGGCGATGCTCCGCGAATGGGGTTCCCGCAGGAATTTTGTGTTGGCCCAGAGCAGCGGGTCGACGACATCGGAACCGTACTCGGCGCCGTCGCCCGTGCGTCGGACGAGCAGGCTATTGTGAACTTTGTTCCAGATCTGATTGGCGTCGGGATCATACAAGCCGGCAGTCCTGCGAACCGGCGCCTTTGCCCCCGACCTGCCGTGCATCGGCGCGTAGGATACGGCGAGTAAAATTGCACCGACCACCGCTGGCCCAACCACAACCCGGAATGCGCAAGGGAGCGTCATGCCCTCCTGGCCTGCTTTCCTTCGTGAACCTTCGTGCTGCCTTCGTGTCCTTAGTGGTAAGGCCTTTCTCAAACGACACACGAGTTTCACAAAGCCCTTACGCGCTTGGGAATTCTTATCGGGTTCGGCCGCTCCCGGGCCGCATTCTTTCCTGGATGCCAGTCACCAGTTCGCGCGTTGCCGGCACTGCAATTCCATGGCGTTCGCCACCCGCCAGCACCGGTCCGCCGATAGCATCGAGTTCCGGCTCGTTTCCGCGCTCGACATCTTTTTGCATCGAGCTGCGCATTTCCTTCGGTACCATCGAGAACGCGGAGACGACCTTCTCTGTATTCACCTGCGCCCCCTCGGCGATTGCTACAGAGCAGAATTCGCGGATGCAGGCCTCGAGCTTCTGACGGCGCGCCGCCTCTCCTAGCACATCGCCAATCGGCGCAGCGTAAGCCGACGTCGCCAGCGCAAACGGCCCCAGAAAGACGAGCTTGTTCCACATCAGCGTGGTCTCGTCATCAATGAAGCGGCAGGAGAAACCCAGCTTCTCGAGCTTCGCAACGACATCGGCCAGCAAATCCCGCCCGCTGCCTGCGACGTTGAGCATGGCAAATGGCGACGGGTGCACGTAGCGTCCGGGCGCCACGCGCTCCATCTCCCCGGCAATCGTCGCGGGAATGACGCGCTCGCGGCCAAACAACGCACGCAACCTTGTCACGTGGTCAATCCCGTTCAGCAGGGGCACCACCGCCTTCACCGCACTCGGATCAGGGATTGTTTGCAGCGCGTCCTCGAGTTGCGTCGCCTTCACCGACACCCACAACACATCGCAGGCAGGAATTTGCGCCGCTTTCCGCACAGTCGCAGAAAAGTTTCCGAGCAGCGGACTCTCCAACCGCACCTCCTTCGGGAATGCCTCGAGCGCGCCGGGCCGGACCACCATCGTGACCGCTTCGCCCACCTGCGCGAGGCAAGTCCCCATCGTTCCGCCGACCCCGCCTGCTCCTAAGATTGCATGGTGCATTGTGGCATTATGCACCGAACCCGACATGCGCGTCTGGACAGGCCCGGAATGCTAAACTACCCCTTTAGTTATGACTGAAGAGAAACGTTCGCGGACCTTCCTCTGGATCGTGATTGGCGGGGGAGCCTTTTTCCTGTTCGTGCTAGCGGTCTTTGCTCTGGTGTACGTGACGCTGCACGCCGGGAAAGATACCTCACTTGCATTTGGCGACAAAATCGGCGTGGTGGATCTCGAGGGTGTCATTCTCTCGCCCAACCCGGTTGTGCAACAGCTAAAGAAGTTCGGCGATGACGACTCGATCAAAGCCATCATTCTGCACGTGAACTCGCCCGGTGGAGGAGTGGCCGCTTCGGAGGAAATCTATCGCGAGGTCAAGCGGATTCGCGACGAGAAGAAGAAGCACATCGTGGCCTCGATCGAAACCGTGGGAGCCAGCGGAGCCTATTACGTCTCTTCCGCGACCAATAAGATCTATGCCGATAACGGCAGCATCGTCGGATCGATCGGCGTGATTGCCCAGTGGGTGAATTATGGGCAGCTCCTGCAATGGGCGAAGCTGAAGGACATCACCATGAAGGCGGGCGAGTTCAAGGACACCGGTTCCCCTACCCGTGACATGACACCGTCCGAGCGTGAATATTTGCAGGGCATGATCGATAACATGCATGGGCAGTTTATTCAGGCGGTGGCCGACGGCCGCAAGTTGAAGTTCGACGATGTGAAATCAATCGCCAACGGCAAAGTCTGGACGGGACAGCAGGCGCTGCCGATGAAGCTGGTCGACCAACTGGCCGATTTTCAGGCGGCCGTGGAAGACACCGCCAAGGCTGTCAACATCAAGGGCGAACCCGTCCTGGTCCGGCCGGAGAAAGACCGCAAAACATTGAGCGACTTGCTGTTCGGGGATATTTCGGAGTGGCTCCCGACGCGCGAGAAGCTGATGGATCAACATGTCGGGTTCTACTACATGTGGAAGTAGAGGTAGGCCCGGTTTTGGCTCTAGCAATCAGGCTTTAGCAAGAGCCAGACATCGAAGTGGCCGATCTGGCTGTGATTCGTGAGAGCCTAGAGCCTGAGGCTTAAGGCGAGAACTGGTTGCTCGAGCCTAGAGCCTCTTCCACAACTTGCGTAACGTACTTAAATTTGAGAGAGTTATGTAGGCCCCGGCAGAGGGCCACGGCCGCCGGCCCCGGCGGCCACTCGGCAAAATTTCACGACGGAGCCTAGAGGCGTATGACAAAAGCGGATCTGATTGATGAGGTCTCGCGTCTGGCAGAACTCACGCGGAAAGACAGCGAAGTGATTGTAGAGACGATCTTTGACAGCATCGTGCGCTCGCTGCGGGTGGGGGACAAGATCGAGATCCGTGGTTTTGGAAGCTTCCGCACGCGCCAGCGCAAGCCGCGCGTGGGACGCAATCCCAAGACCGGGGACCGCGTGGAGGTTCCCGCTAAAAAGATTCCTTTCTTCAAGCCCAGCAAGGAGTTGAAGGACCTGGTGAATCACGGCGAGGGGGCGCATGCCGCGGCCGCTCCGCCCACTGCACCTCCGGCTCCTGCGCAATAGTCCGCCAACGTCTGCGGGCGCGCGTCGCACGCGCCCTTTCCCTCTTCCCGAAACCCCTATCTCGTGGTGAATCATGGGCAAGGCCTATTTCGGTCCTGAGTTCGTGCAGTTCCTCAAGCAGATCAAGCGCAACAACCGGCGACCGTGGTTCTTGAAGAATCGCGAGCGCTATGAGGAAGTTGTGCGCAAGCCCGGGCTGCGATTTGTGGTCGATTTCGGCTTTCGCATGAAGCAGATCAGCCCCTGGATCGTCGTCGATCCTAAGCCACATGGCGGATCGCTGCAGCGCATCTATCGCGATATCCGATTCTCCACCGACAAGCGTCCCTACAAGACTTCCGTCGGCATGGTCTTCCCACATGCCAACCGGACCGAGGAAGTGCGCGCGGTCGGTTATTTCCTTCACCTTGAGCCGAATGCAAGCGGGCTGTACGGCGGAACGTGGCGGCCGGATCGCCGCTCGCTGGCGAAGATTCGCGACGCGATCGCGTGGAAGACGGATGAGTGGAAAAAGGCAAAGCGCGGATTGCAATTCGAGGGAGATAGTCTTACCCGTGCACCGCGTGGCTACTCGGAGAATCATCCGATGATCGCAGATCTGAAACGGCAGGACTTCGTGGTCACCGTGCCGTTTTCGGATGCGCAGGTCGGCAGCGTGCGGTTCCTGCAAGATGTCAGCGCGGCCGCGAAGAAAATGAGGCCCGTTCTCGAATTTCTCGCGCGGGCACAGGGATTGCAGTTTTGAAAGCAGTCGTCGGTCTTCGGTCGTCAGTCGTCGGTTTTTTCGTTGGTTCGTATTGGCTGTCGGGTCCTGGGCCGTTGATCGTTGGCTTAAATCTCAATCGTTAGTGCTCAGCCCACGGTCGTTGGCCCACTTAGTGCGTCGCATGCTGCATTAACTAAATGATAATATTTCGCACAGGACAACTTATAACGCGCGTTTGGGACGCCGGATGACCTCAAGCATCATCCGACCCGCAGAAAGCCGCGTACGGGCCTCTAAGGGCACCTGGCGCGCATTTTATGCGCGGTCAGGACCCCATTTCCTGGGGCCCACACCGCCCACAGCCTACTTTCAACTACTTAGCTTATAGCAAATGGATCGGCGGTTGCGGGTGTGGAGCGGATTCCTCCGCCGCGTTTCGGCTTCGGAATGACAAGTTGCATGAGTTGAGCAATCTTATTGCGCCTCACTTCCATTTGCGCCTTGGTGTCCTCTGTGGTTGTCCTTCACTCTATGCTTTCCAAATACAAGTCGGCCGTCTTCAGCGCCAGGTCGATTGCGCTCAGGTCGGCGCGGTTGCATAGGACGATCACTGTCAGCCTATCCTTCGGAAATCGCTGAATGGAGTTGCGGAAACCGATGGTCTCGCCGTAGTGCCACATGCGCTGGTGGCCTTTGTACGGCTCGAGGTACCAGCCGAAGCCGTAGCTTACAGGATGACCATTCTCCTCTGCGGGAGCGGCGGTCGGGTGCACGGGAGTGAACGCCGGCTGCATTTCTTTCTCGCTGAGCAAAGTGTGGTGTGCGAGAGCCGCGTCCCAACGAGCCATGTCGGCAAGAGAGGTGTAGACTCCGCCGTCCCCTAGCGTGGCCGAGGTGGAACTCTGATCGGTTTCGCGGAAGCTGTTGCCCTCGCGGGTGTGGCCGTAGGCGCGGTTTGGCACTTCGTTCTTGCCTTTCTCGTAGGCGAGGGTGTTCGTCATTCTCAGCGGCGCAAAGATGCGGTCGCGCAGAAACTGGCCAAAGGGCTCGCCCGACACTTTCTCGACCACCATGGCGAGCACGCAATATCCCGAGTTGCTGTAAGCCCACCTCGTGCCCGCCGGGAAATTCGTCGTGCTGGCCTTCTCGAGCAGGGCGAGCACGCCGGCATCGTGAATCTGCGGAATCTGGTCGTCGGGCGTGTTGCCGTACTGTTTGGCCATCAGGTCTTCATAGTCGAGCAGGCCCGAGGTGTGGTTCAGAAGATTGCGGATCGTGATCGTCTTTCCGTAGGCGGGGAACTCGGGAAAAATTTCCGTGAGCGGCTCGTCATAACGGAGCTTGCCATCATGGACCAGGAGCATGATGGCCATAGCTGTGAACTGCTTGGTGACGGAGGCGAGCCGGAAATTGGTGTGCTCGTCAATTTTGCGGAGCATGCGCAGATCGGCTACGCCGTAGCCGCGCTGGAAGACCGTGCGGCCGTCCTTGATGACGAGCACCGCGGCACCAGGCGAAGAGGCAGTAATGCTCGAAAACAGCGCGTGGACTTTCGCCGGGGCGGGATTAGCTGCGCAGAGTCCTTGTGACAGCACCATCAGGCTCACAAGCATCCATCCCACTCTGGTCATTTCAGGCGCTCCTCTTGCGCCGCGCAGGCTCAGGCTTGATGCCGGCAACGCCCATCAGTCTTCCGGTCGTTCCCTTCTCGGCCCGGTAAGAGAACAGGAGGTCAACGTTGCACGATGTGCACAAGGGCGAAGCCCCGATGTTCTTCTTGGGTACACCGGCATCGAGCAATTGCCGGCGATTGGCTTCTACCAGGTCGAGAAAGATCTTGATCGGAAGATTGCTGTGCCCAGGGGCGCGCGCCGTGAGGAACAGCATGGGATATTTTTCGCGCACGGGATCGGACTCCTTGATCTCGTGGAAAAGCGCCTTGGCGTAGGCGAACTGCGATTCGAACTTCTCCCGTACGTCTTCGCCGACCGTATAACAGCAGTTGTGCACGCCAGGGCCGATGGCGGCTTCGAGATCGCCGGGGCGGCTGCCGAAGTGCCGGTGCATCTCGCCAACACCCTTCTCAACGAGGCGCTTCACCGTGCCTCGCCAGCCCGCGTGGAACACACCGATGGCACGCTTCCGGCGATCGACCACGATGACGGGAAGGCAATCGGCTGTCTGAATGGCAAGCAGCAGGCCGGGGGTGTTGGTGATGAGGCCGTCTCCGGCGGGTGACTCACCGGGGAGAGAGTCGATCGCGTGAATAATGTCGGAGTGGATCTGACGCAGCGTCACCAGCGGCCAGGGATGGCGGCCACCGACGCCGAGTTCACCGAGGAACGCGGTGCGATTGCGTTGCACGTTGGATGGGCTGTCCGTTTTAGTGAAGCCAAGGTTGAGCGCATGACCGCCGTAGACGCGCGAGTAGCCGCCTTGCCGGGTGGAGAATCCATGAATCAGCCACGGGAGTTTCTGGAGATGCGGGGCTTGGAGAATCCTGAGTTTGGATTGCGTGGGGACCCGGGGCGGCACGGGACCATAATAGCGGGTGTCGGGTCTCAGGTGTCAGTTCTCAGGAAAGAGGGTTTGTTGCGGCTGAGGATCGACGCGGGTGTTGAATGCGGCACCTCACGATTCTGCGAAGCGCCGCGCATGTCGAGCTAGTCTTTGTCGTATTGCATGCAGATTTCCAGTTGGTGGATGGCTTCGTCGATGGCATGGATGGCTTCGACACGATGGCCGCCGAAATCATGGGCGGCGTGCTCGAGATGTTGCTTGGAATTGCGCAAGGATTCGAGAGCGGCGCGGATCTGCGGGTGCTTCTCGGGCGGTACCGGTGCAGGCGCGGGCTTGGCAGGGGGTGCAGGGTTGGGCACGGGCTTCGGGTTCGCCGCGGCGGCAGGGAAGGCCAATGTCAATACCAGGGCTGCAGCCGGCAACAAGTTGGCGATCATTCTGGAAATCTTCATGGGCGACATCTCCTCCTGAGTCATTGAATTCAGTTTTGCTGAGATGGTGAAATCCCATTCGGCGGGATCGTTTCACGCGAGTCTCAAGGCGAGCAGCCCCACGCTGCGAAAAAGTTTAGCTTTGCACTCGCCGGATCACTATTGACTGCGCGGGTACGAGCCAACTGCCGTCGTCCACCGAAGAGGACTCGGGAATTTTATGGAGAGAATTCATTTAAGAACTGTCATGGAGGGACGGGCCTCCGCGCCCGTCTACAGCATTTTTGCTGATTCCGGCGGGCGAGGAC
>OEKN01000456.1_pt3 | contig 16495 bp, 13 predicted proteins | sample 1503361 | NCBI WGS metagenome assembly OEKN01 (sample SAMEA104379592, study PRJEB20068) | metagenome | biome: 1000743; feature: 77; material: 1998 | place: USA | collected 2012 | depth 25 m
AGATGCTAATGGATCGCAACGGGTTGTCGGAAATGATCGAGCATCCCGTTGAGAAGTCTACCTACTTCGGATGCTCGTCGAGCCAGATCGGCGGAGTCGGCAGCGGCCAGGTATCCGAGCGATCGGGCAATTTGGCACTGGGTTTCAAGCTCCAATAGCGATCCTCTCGCGTTAAGCAGAAATTGAGTGATCTCCTTGCGTGAGTACCGCCGTTTGCCTTCCGCAACGTTGCTGGGGATGGAAACCGCAGCACGCCGCATCTGGGAAACAAGCCCATATTTTTCTTCCCGCGGGAAAGTCTTGGTACAGCGGTACACTTCCAGCACCAACTCCATTGCACGTTGCCAAAAGATCAGATCCCTGTAGTTGCTACTCATCTCGGCATCTCTGTCGTCAAGATAATCCTGAACGTGTAATTGGAATTGTGATGGTCATCATTACAAAGCGTGCTTCCTAACTTAGAATCGGGAAGGGAAGAGGCATACTTGAGGATGGCCTAATCAACTGGCTGTCGTCACAAAGCCCTGGCCTGAGACCTGAGACCTGACACCTGACGCCTATTTCCCGGGCTCCAGCACAAGACGATGCTGCTGCGCCTTCTCCACCGCCTCTTTCGAAAAAGGAAGAGCAAACGTCGTGCCTTCATCCCAGGCTTTCCACTGATCCATGTAGTACGGGCTGAGAAAGTTTCCGCCCTGGCCGGTCACCGTATTGAGCGTCGACTGGTCGAAGTTGGATAGGTCGGCGGTGTAGCGTTCGGATGGCCCGAAGGCGCGGCCCACTTGCTTGACCGTGAGTGCGCCGCCAGACTGTTCATGGAGGCCGGGGCCGGTCCAGGATGCAATGAGCGGCAAGCGCCCGAGCACGGGGTGCTCGATATCAATCGGCGAGAACATTCCCCAGCGCCATTGCGTCAAATCCTGCGGCGCTTCTGCGTTATTGACCGCCATCTCCACCGCGGCTGCCAGGAGCGACTCGTAATTCGCGTAGCCTTCCGGTAGCCAGCGCTTGGGCTGCTTCATCAGAACGTTTTCCAGCCAGATCGATGAACTGAACCAGCGGTAACTCCTCCAACTGAAGGGCTCAGGATTTGTGGTTGGGACCTTCTCGGGCGTGGACGCCGGTCCGGACGCTGGCTTAGAAGCCGGTCCCAGTTTGCCTTCGAGCAGCAGCCGACGCAGTTCGTATTGCGACCGGTTCTCGATCGTAGCAGCTGCCGAGCTCGTCGTCAGACGCCCATCCCAGTCGCGCATCAGATCCCGCGCCTGCTGCGCACGCTTTGACGGGTTCTTCACATGGTCGAGCGCATACACAAAGCGTTCCGCGCAAAAGCGGTCAAAGGCAGAGTAGACGTCGGTCTGCAGCGACAGCATGTCGGCAGAGGAGAATTTCCGGCCCGATTCGAGCACGCGATAAATCCGGTCGGTGCGCCACGGCGGATCCCACTCAGTGCTGATGTTGTAGGGATACTTGTCGGGCGTGATGCGCGAATTCGCAGTCGCGATAATGCCTGACGGCGGATCGAACACCCTGGGCAGTTTCTCGAACGGAATGTAGCCCGTCCACTCATGCTGGTCATCGGCGCCGTTGACCGGGAGACTGCCATCGCCCGCAGCCCGCAGCGGAATATGTCCGGTCGCATGGTAGCCAATGTGGCCATCGACGTCGGCGTACACGGCGTTCTGCGAAGGTGAATCCCAGTTGGCCAGCGCTTGCTTGAATTCATCCCAGTTCTGGGCTGAGTCGACATCGAAGAACGGGTCGTGCACGGATTCGAACGCAGTCCAGCGCAAGGCGATTTTGCGGGTCTCGCCCGGAATCAAGTCCGTAATGATCGGGCCATGGCGCGTGAGCACGACATCCACCGTGACGTCAGCCTGGTTTTTGACATGAATGACTTCCGGGCGGTGGTCCGCCGCTTGCCATCCATGAGCCGTCTGATACCCGCCCTGGTCATTGAAATTCTCGATGTAAAGGTCTTCGACCGTGGGCCCGACATTGGTGAAACCCCATGCAATGCGACGATTGTGGCCGACAATCACGAACGGCAAGCCCGGAAGCGTAACCCCGACCACGTCATAGTCTCCGGCATGCAGATGCGCTTCGTACCAGAGGTTGGGCATCTGGTGATTGAGGTGCATATCGTTCGAGAGCAGCGGTTTTCCCGTGACGGTGTGCGCCCCTGATACAACCCAGTTGTTTGATCCGGGAACGAGTTCTGGCCGGGCGGCGAAACTGGACGCACCGGCTGCCGCGGGCGTCCCGTGCGCGACGTTGTTGTCCGAGTCCATGTCCTCGTCATCATCTTCATCTTTGGACCCGGGATGAGTCTCGTCCTGCATCTGGCGGTTCTTCGCCGATGGAGGCCGGTCGCGCCAGGAGGTGTTCACGTAAAGATCGGCGGTCAGTTCGGGTCCAATCCTGGCCAGCACCTTTTCCCGGATCAGCGCGCTTTTGTAAGTGCCATGATTCAAGTCCTGCACCAGGCGGCCGCCCAACAGCAGGCAGTCTTCGACGGTCCACGGCTTGGGCTTGTAGCCCATGAGGCGGAACTCAATGGGCAGGCGGTCCTGATGCGTGCTCAGGAAGGCCGTGACACCCCGGGCGTAGGCGTCGAAGTAGGAGCGGTCGCGCGCCGAGAGCGTCGCAGCCGATTTGCGCGCGATTTCGCGCAGTCCGAGAATGCGCTGCTCGCGATCATGTTCTATCAGCGAGGGTCCGAGAATCTCAGCCATCTCGCCCGCAGCGAAGCGCCGCATCACATCCATCTGCCACAAGCGATCCTGCGCTGTGACGTACCCCTGCGCATAGAAAAGATCTTCCAGCGTCTTGGCATCGATGGTGGGAACACCGTGGCCGTCGCGGCTTACGGTAACTGCGGCGGACAGCCCGGGGAGCGGGATTGCTCCATCCAGTTGCGGCAGGGCGGAGTGGGCGATGTAATAACCGTAGGCTGCGCCGCCCAGCAGAATCAGCAGAAGCGCGCTGACTATCCAAACCAGGACGAGCGGGCGGGTTCGTGGCGGCGCGGGGAGATCAGCAGTCGGGGTTAACGTGGCCATGCTTTCGCTCGATTGTAGGGGGTGGAGGAAGGAGATGACAAACACATAGTACCTAGTAGCGAGCACCTAGTACCTAGTGCCGAGTTGCATCAGCGGATGAAGCCATACGCGAACTCCAGCAGAATGACGCACCCAAGGACAAGCGCAACGGCGCCTGCGATTCGCGCTTTCCGGAGTTGATCCGCCGTCAGGCTGGGACGGGTCCCCAAGGAAGCGAAGCGGATGAACTGTACGGGGAAGGCGAGCAGGCACAGCGCGCCACCGAAGAACCAGACCAAGGCAACGATGCTGAACAGGCGTTCCGCGCTCATGCGACTCGCGATAGCTTACCAGTCGCCAGTCGCCAGTCGCTAGTCTCCAGCAAAGCACTCCAGTCGTCAGTCATCAGTCGTCAGTCACCGGCGAAGACGGGCCTTGCTGAAGACGGACGACCAGGTGTTTTTGCCGAACGAACGACCTAAGGGCTTTGCTGACGACTGCAGGCTGGCGACTGGCGACCGATTTTGAATTTCATTTTCAAGATCGCCCGATGGTATCCTGAAGCAGTCCGAGTCAGTTTTCATGCGGTCGCCAGTGCGGGATCCTTACCAGACCCCCGCCGGCGCTTCACCATTCCACCCATGTTGCAGAAGCGCATCGATGATCAGCCATCCATCTCGCCCGAGATGGTGCGCGAAGCCCAGGGCATTCTCCACCAACACCTGAAGAAAGTCGGCCTGAAACAGACGGCCCAGCGCGACACCATCCTGCGTACGTTTCTGGAGACGCGCGAGCATCTCTCCACCGACGAACTCCACCGCTTGGTCAAGAAAAAGGATTCCAAAATCGGCTACACCACCGTCTACCGGACGCTGAAGCTGCTCGCCGAATGCGGCCTGGCCAGCGAAGTCGCGTTTCACGATGGCATTGCCCGATACGAGCATCAGTACAACCGGCGCAGCCACCACCACATGGTTTGCACGGACTGCGGCAGCTCGGTTGAGTTTTTCTCCAACGAAGTCGGGCGTCTGGAGCAGGACATTGGCCGCAAGTATCATTACCTGACCACACGCCATACCTTCCAGATCTATGGTGTATGCGAAGATTGCCGCAAGAAAAATGGCAGACTGGTGTAAAGCTGGCCGTGATCTTTTTTCATCCTCAATGCAGGATGTTTGGAGAATCCCCGTTTCGGACGAACTCGAATCCATTGAGAAGCCCCCGAGGCTTGCTCTCCATAGCCAGGACCAGGAAAGAAAAGGAGCCAGCACTGACGCATAGCGGACGCATGTGAGATACTACGCGGCTCTCGTGCTCTGATTTTTTCTCAGGGGGAAACCATGCGGCTCATACCTCATGAAGCAAAGTTCTTCGAACTATTCGATGAACTTTCCGGCTACCTGACCGAAGGAGCCAGGCTTCTCCGCAGCATCCTCGAGGACCCTCGCGATCTGCGAATGCGCGTCGAACAGGTGCAGGCCGTCGAGCACAAGGCGGATCAGGCCACGCATGCGATCATGACCAAGCTCAACCAGAGCTTCATTACGCCCTTCGATCGTGAGGACATCCACAAGCTTGCTTCCTCACTCGATGATGTACTGGATTTCACCAACGCGGCTGCCAATCGCCTGGTGATGTACAAAATCACCGAGCCGCCTCCGGCTGCCGCTGAACTGGCGGGCTTGATCGTCCTGCAAAGCGAGGAACTGGCCCGGGGTGTCTCGTTGCTCGAGCAGAACGGAGCGGTGCTGAAGCATTGCGAAGAAGTGAACCGTCTCGAAGACGAGGCAGATCATGTCAGCCGGAGGGCGATCGCCATGCTGTTCGACAGCGAGAAGGACCCCATCCAGCTGATCAAGCTCAAAGAATTGTATGAAGTGCTGGAAGTCGCGACCGATAAGGCCGAGGACGCCGCCAACGTGCTCGAAGCCATCGTGTTGAAAAGCGCCTGATCCGCAGCTGAGGCTCAGAAAACTGGGAGGACCGCTTTCCGGTGCATGCCGATGTTGTACTCGTCCTCATCACGATCCTGGTAGCGCTGATCTTCGATTTCGTGAATGGATTTCACGATTCGGCGAACAGCATTGCGACCGTTGTCTCGACCCGCGTGCTCTCTCCCAAGCTGGCGGTGTTGTGGGCAGCAACGTTTAATTTTCTGGCGGCTTTTTTCCTGGGCACCGCGGTGGCGAAGACGATCGGGAGCGGAATGATCCGACTCGAGTACGTGGATCAGTACGTCGTACTCGCGGGCCTGTTCGGCGCCATTCTTTGGGACCTCTTCACCTGGTGGTGGGGCCTGCCCACCTCTTCCTCCCACGCGCTCATCGGCGGATACGCCGGCGCCGCCATGACGAAAGCTGCATTGGATCGCGGCGTCCAGACAATGTTTTCCGTGATTATTCCCCAAGGCTGGTACAAGACTCTGATCTTCATCGTGGTCGCCCCTGTGATTGGGCTGATTCTGGGCTTCATCTTCATGGTGTCGGTTTACTGGATTTTTCGGCGCTCGGCCCCGCAGCCGGTGGACCGCCTGTTCCGCAAGCTGCAGTTGTTGTCCGCCGCCGCGTATAGCCTCGGGCACGGCGCCAACGATGCCCAGAAAACCATGGGCATCATCGCCGGCGCGCTCTATACCGGTGGCTTCATGAGCAGATCAGACATGCTGGGTAGCTGGGGACATCTGCGCTGGCCGATCATTCTGGCCGCGCATGCAGCGATCGCGCTGGGAACTTATCTGGGCGGCTGGCGCATCGTGAAAACCATGGGCCAGAGGATCACCAAGCTCAAGCCGGTGGGCGGCTTCTGCGCTGAAACCGCCGGCGCCGTCACTCTGTTCACCACGGCTCTCGCCGGGATCCCGGTGAGCACCACCCACACCATCACGGGAGCGATCGTCGGAGTCGGCGCGGTCCATCGCTTGTCCGCGGTGCGCTGGGGAATCGCCGGGCGAATTGTGTGGGCGTGGGTGCTGACCATTCCCGCGTCAGCTTTGATGGCCGCAGTGGCCTTTGGCATTGCGGATTGGCTGGCTTGAGAGAAGTCAACGAAATCGGGAGGCGATTCAGTCCGACTGCTTGTGGGCGTAGTAGTAACTTTTCTCTTTGCCCCAGCTCAGGACTCTTGCCTGATACAGCCATCTCCGCTTCCGTTTGATAAACCTTTTCCCAATCGGGGATAGCATGTTGTCTGGTCCGGTCGGTATGCCCGCGCCGCGCCATCCGATCTTGCAGGGTTCTTGCCGGATGCTTGAATAGCCGCTCACATTCTTCGCGTTCTGCGCGGATATCAAAGCGTATTCGCGGCTGATAAATTGCCCAATCCATTACTGGCCTATGTTTTTGTGAAGAATGGGTCACCAGGTCGACTGCGGCTCGATACCCGGATAACCCTAAACACGTTATCCTTTTCTGATTATCCGAACAAGGGTCAACCCATGTGCAAAAACCCTACGCGCCTACGTTTTGTAACAGCATTTCGCTACTGCCCGACAGCCTGATTCCAGGCGAATGTCGGCTTACCAAGAACACCCGAGTAACGTCTGTAATCTGGTTGGTTTAAGATTTGGATGATACTTCTATACGCCTATGCCAATTTCCTGCGGATACTGTGGCGCGACGATGCCGGACATCTCCGAGTTCTGTCCGTCCTGCGGACGGCCGGTGCGCGAGGGAAACTTTTTCGCGCCGGAGGAGCCGGGCATCGAAGAGGAAGTTCGCGAAACTCCCTCAACACCGCCCCAGCCGCCCGTGGATTGGAATGACCGCTGGATTGGGGCGCTTGCCTATCTGACATTCATTCCCGCCGTCCTCTTTCTCTTCCTCAAGCAATTTCAGCAGCGCAAGTTTGTCCGCTTTCATGCCTTTCAGAGCATGCTGTTCTGGGCCGCGGTCGTTGTCTTCGCACTGCTGGGCGTGCTGGCCTCGATGTTCGGGTGGCTTTTCATGTGGCTCCTGGCGGGAACGCTCATTGGCATGGCCTTGTTTTTTACCTGGCTGCTGCTGTGGATCAAGGCCCTGCAGGGGGAATGGTTCGGACTACCGTGGCTGGGGTCGTTCGCGCAACAACACGCAGGGAAGTAGCGCCGCTTTCATCGTTCGCGGGACGCGCGGCAAGCCGAGTCCAATCGCTCCATTTACGATTCTTTTCGCCACCTTGAAGGCGCCAGAAACGGCGACCAGCTGCAATTCTGGCAGGGTGGAATTTCTGGAAAAATCCTTGCTGATTCAACCCTCGACTGACCCGCTGTCTCCAAACGCCCCGTCCCTAGGGCAGTTTGCCGGAAATCCCTCTTGACACCCAATTCCTTCGGTCTAGAATCGCGTCACTCTTTTTCTCGGACATGGGGTGAGATCCGGCTTGGGGCACGGGAATCCTCAGTTCCAGTAAAAACAACTTCCAGGAGAATTGCATGAATCTCGAAACCGTCTCTCGAACGATTCAGCACCGCAACTTCAAGATTTGCGGATTGGTTTTGCTAACACTCACATTTTTAGCCGTTCCTCTATGGGCGCAAGGCGACAATGGCCACGGCTTTGATCACGTGTTCATCATCATGATGGAGAACACCGGGTACGACACCCTGATCGGAAACGCCAACGCGCCTTTCATCAACTTCGCGGCAGCCACGACCGGGCTCGCGACCAACTATTACGGCGTCGCCCATCCCAGCCAGCCCAACTACATCGGCGCGACTTCAGGCGCGCTCAACGGCGTCGTCGATGACAGCGACATCACCATCGACGTGCCCAATGTCGTCGACCAGCTCGAGGCCAGGGGCAAGACGTGGAAGGCGTACATGCAGTCGTACTCGCTGTGTACGACGCCGCTCGATCACTCTTGCGGAAACCAGCTCTACGAGCGCAAGCACAACCCGTTCATAACCTACAAAGATGTGCAGACCAATCCCACGCGGGTGGCGAATATCGTCGACTTCAGCCAGTTGGCCACCGATCTCGCCAACAATACCGTGCCCAATTATGTCTGGATCAGCCCGGATCAATGCCACGACATGCATGGCCGTGGCGCGACTCCGGCGGACCCATGCGACTTCTCCCAAGTCCCCGCGCTGATCGCGACCGGGGATACGTTCCTGCTCAACACCGTCAATGCGATCATGACGTCGAAGTCGTGGACCGGGAACTCCGTGATTTTCATCATGTGGGATGAGAGTGATTTCACGGGCACCGGCCCGTTTGGGTTCGGCGATACCAGCGGATGCTGCGACGCCAATCCGGGCGGCGGGCACGTGGTGGCCCTGGTGATTTCGAGCTTCCTGCGCTTCGCGCGCAGTTCGGGCACTGCGTTTAATCACTATTCCATGTTGTCGACGATCCAGCAGAGTTGGGGACTCGGTTGCCTGGGGAACACCTGCGACCGCGCGCACGTCAAACCCATGCGAGCCTTGTCCGGACCGCCGGGGCTGTAGTCGGATTTCAATAACTCGAAGGCATGGTGCCCCAGGTTTGCGTCCGCTTTATGGACGCGAACCTGGGGTTACAAAGTGTCGCCGACGATCAGGCGACATCGAAGCGATCGTTGTTCATTACTTTGGTCCAGGCCGCCACGAAGTCTTTCACAAACTTCTCCTTCGAATCGGCGCAGGCATAGACCTCTGCAAGCGCTCGCAGCTGCGAGTGCGAACCGAAGATCAGGTCGACCCGGGTGCCTGTCCACTTCACCGCGTTTGTCTTTCGGTCGCGTCCCTCGTACACGACTCCATTGCCATTGGACGGCTGCCACTGCGTGCTCATGTCGAGCAGGTTGACGAAGAAATCGTTCGTCAGCGTCTCCGGCCGCTTGGTGAATACGCCGTGCCTGGAGTTCCCGGTATTCGCACCCAGCACCCGCAGCCCACCGACGAGAACTGTCATCTCGGGCGCCGTCAGCTTCAGCAATTGCGCCCGATCCACCAACATTTCTTCAGGAGAGACGCGCTGCTTGCCGCTGAGATAGTTGCGGAACCCATCGGCGGCCGGTTCGAGCGGTTCGAAGGACTCGACGTCCGTTTGCTCTTGCGACGCGTCCATGCGCCCCGGCGTGAAGGGAACTTTGACGTCGTGCCCGGCAGCCTTTGCGGCTTTCTCGACCGCCGCACAGCCGCCCAGAACGATCATGTCGGCCAGCGAAATCCTCTTCCCTTTACTGCCATTGGTGTGCGCGCTGTTGAACTCCTTCTGGATCCCCTCCAGCGTCTGCAGCACCTTCGCCAGTTGAGCCGGCTGATTGACCGCCCAGTCCTTTTGCGGCGCAAGGCGAATGCGGGCGCCGTTCGCTCCACCGCGCTTATCCGAGCCGCGGAAGGTCGACGCCGACGCCCAAGCCGTCGAGACCAACTGCGAAACCGACAGCCCAGACCCGAGGATCTTCGCCTTCAGAGCGGCAACGTCCTGCTCCCCGACCAGCGGATGATCCACAGCGGGGATCGGGTCCTGCCAGGGCAAGTGCTCCTTCGGAACCAGCGGCCCGAGATAACGCACGATCGGACCCATGTCGCGGTGCGTCAGCTTGAACCACGCCCGGGCAAACGCGTCGGCAAACTGGTCCGGATTCTCGTAGAAGCGCCGCGAGATTTTTTCGTATGCCGGGTCGAACCGCAGCGACAGGTCCGTGGTCAGCATAGCGGGCGCGTGATGCTTTGAAGAATCGAATGCATCCGGTATCGTGCCGTTGCCTGCGCCATTCTTCGGCGTCCACTGATGCGCGCCAGCCGGGCTCTTGGTCAGCTCCCAGTCATATTTGAAGAGATTCTCGAAATAGTTGTTGCTCCACTTCGTCGGGGTCGTGGTCCAGATCACTTCCAGGCCGCTGCCGATCGCGTCCCCGGCTTTGCCTGTGCGGAATTTGCTTTTCCAGCCGAGGCCCTGTTCCTCGATGCTGGCCGCTTCCGGTTCTGCACCCACATTGTCCGCAGGACCTGCGCCGTGGGTCTTGCCGAAGGTGTGACCGCCGGCGATCAGCGCAACGGTTTCTTCGTCGTTCATCGCCATGCGGCGGAATGTTTCGCGAATATCTTTAGCCGCGGCGAGGGGATCCGGCTTGCCGTTCGGCCCTTCCGGATTCACGTAGATCAGACCCATCTGCACGGCGCCGAGAGGACTCTGGAGATCGCGCTCGCCGCTGTAGCGCTCGTCGGCCAGCCACTTGCCTTCCGGACCCCAATAGATGTCGTCCTCGGGTTCCCATGTGTCCGCGCGGCCGCCGCCGAAACCGAACGTCTTGAAACCCATCGACTCAAGCGCGACGTTGCCGGCGAGAATCATCAGATCGGCCCAGGAGATCTTGCGGCCGTATTTTTGCTTGATCGGCCACAGCAGGCGGCGCGCCTTGTCGAGGTTCACGTTGTCGGGCCAGCTATTGAGCGGCGCAAAGCGCTGCTGGCCCGCCCCGGCACCGCCGCGGCCGTCGCCGATGCGGTACGTCCCGGCGCTGTGCCACGCCATCCGGATGAACAGGCCGCCGTAGTGGCCAAAGTCGGCCGGCCACCACTCCTGCGAGTCCGTCATCAGGGCATGAAGGTCCTTGACCACGGCGTTTAAGTCGAGACTCTGGAACTCCTTGGCGTAGTCGAACTCCTCGCCCATCGGATTGGACAGGTTCGAGTGCTCGTGGAGCACCTGGAGGTTCAGTTGATTCGGCCACCAATCACGGTTCCTGTGTGCGGGAGTTGCGCCCGTGAACGGGCATGATCCGGTGGTTTGTTGTGTTGCCTGGGTGTGAGGGTCAGCGGTGCCTGCTGCAGCTTTATTTTCCATATGTGTATCTTCCTTCGAATTGTTCTAGTAGCGCCGGCGTCCCCCCGGCTATCTGACGTTTCGCAAAGGGTTGCTTCCGCGCGCAACCGCAGTGGGAGTCTGCGGATGTGCTGTTGATCAGTCTTGCACCCCCGACGCTTAGCGAGAAGCGTGTCGTGGAGCGCACTTCGTGCAAAGCCCGCGGAAAATCAGTTCGCATTCACGAAGAACGCGTTTCCCGAGGGAACTCGCTGCCGGCCTGGGCACGGTGTACCAGTCAATGTCCTCAACATTGCCGCAGCGGTCGCAGATGAAGTGGTGATGCCGCATGCCTTTCGCATCGAATCGCGCGGCGCGGCCCTCGACCGCCACCTCCCGCACCAAGCCGGCCTGCACCAGGTCCCGCAGATTGTTGTAGGTCGTAGCTCTTGAGGAGCGCGGATCCATGCGATTCACGGCGTCAAAGATTTCTGCAGCCGTGGGATGCCGGTGACATTCCATCAGGAATGCCATCACCGCATAGCGCTGCGGCGTACACCGCAATCCGCAGTCCTCCAGGGACTGTTTAATCTCCGTGGCGTTCATGAATATTTGGGATAACCCGATGTAATTGGAATAAATCTAATCTGACATTTTGTCAAGCATGATCAGGACGGCTGACAGAGGAAGGCCCGGTTCTTTCTGTAAACCTGACACCTGAGCCCTGACACTTGAGACATGAGACCTACTTCAACCCATCGACCACGTACAAATCCGACAGAATGCGAAAATAGGTGTAGGCATAAGTCTTTCGATCGGCGCTAAAGCGCGCACCTGCGACCGAGACAATGCCGGCCGCATCCGAGGGCATTAGTGCCTTCAGCTTTTCACGGCGAGTCGAATTCAGGAATACCCGCCAAATCACGACGGGGTTCCCTTGCTGCTCGACCAGTAAACTCTTTCCATCCGGCTCCCACTCTTCCGGAGTCTCTGCGTTCGAAAGAGCAACTCCCAGAGGCTGGGGATCGCCGCCTTCCAGCGGATAAATCCATCGCTTGCCATCAGGAGCCCGAGCCGCAAGATATTTCGAGTCTGGGGATACCAGAATGCCAATCGTCCCTTCCGGGGTAATCGGGCGAGACTTCCCGTCCTCCAGGTTCAAGAAATAACTGCGTGGAGGATGGTTTGGCTCTGATGCTTCGAACACCAGCGCCTTACCGTCCGGGACCCAACCGATTCGAATGTATTGGAGCGAGTCATGTGTAACTTGTCGAGCCTGGCCAGCGCCCACGGGCAGCAACTCTAGTTGGCCCGGCGATCCGTTGTTCAGGGCCGCCACCCATTTTCCGTCGGGGGAAAGCTTGGGGAACGATCCGGCCCCGAGCCGCACTGCCGGAGATCCGTCCATGCCGCGAATGAAACTCGAGTAGTTTGGCCCAACCCCTTCGCCACTTTCGAAGAACAACAGGTTCTTGCCGTCGGCGGTGAGATCTGAAGCGATGGACCAGTCGAGCCAGGAAAGATTTCGCTCGCCCTGTTCACCCGGCCGAGATCCCATGATGCCGAATTGTGCGTTGTCGATGGTGAGGAGGACACGGCCCTCACGAGTGATGTCCTGCAGCGTGAGCGTTCCTGGGACGCGCAAGATCACTCGCTCTTTTCCGGATAGATCAAGCGCGTAGATCGCGCGTGCCGCCCCCTCCCGCGAGGCGGTGAACCATACTTCCTTACCATCGCGCGACCAGGCCAGACCCTGAACGGTGATGAAGAAACTCGAGGTCTTCTTTATGTTTCCTTGGCGGTCGGTGATGACTACCCGCCCGTCATCCCCGGTTTGAACGTGGTCCGCGAACGCGATCAAGTCCCCTCTGGGCGAGAAACGCACATGGCTGATCCAGCCCTGCGGCTGATATATGACGTGCCCTAAGGGAAACTCCAGGCGAACGTCCCCCGCAATCAAATGGCCGGCCGCCAGGTCGGAACCGTCCGGAGTCCAATCCGCCCAGGATATGTTTTCCGAGACCTCCCGCGGCGCGCCGCCGGCCAACGGCATCCTCCCGAGCGTTCCGGCTTCGATAAACGGACTATCGCGATGAACCCCGAGCGAGACCGCCAGTTCGCCGCTGGAGGAGACACCGAGCAATGCCGCCTTATCCAGCCCCAGCGGACGGGAATCGGTGCTGTCGAATCGTGTTGTGAAGAGTTCCTGAGGCCTGCCCTCGAGCGACGCGCTGTACACAATTGTCTGTCCATCCGGGGAGAACCGCGCCGATGGAATCGTTCCCCGCCGGAACGTCAGACGATGAAATGAAGGCGCTGACCATACGCTTGAATGCCGGCCCAGTAAGTAAAAGCCGAGGCAAGCTCCGGCCGCGAGCAGCCCGCTCAAGATGGGGACAAGGAATTTCCTTCTTTCAAGAACCGGTGGCGCAATCTCTTGCGCTCCGCTGCGGCTGGCCGTAGAGATTTCCGTCATCGCCTCCAGGCTGAACGCGATGTCGCTCGCCGATTGAAAACGCTGTGCGGGATTCTTCTCCAGGCAATGCCGCACAATGCGCTCGAGCGCAGGCGGAACATTGCGGGTGGCTTCCGCAAGCTCGGGCGGCTCTTCTTTCAGGATCGCGCTCATCGTGTCGGCGGGCGAATCTCCCCGGAAGGCGCGCTTTCCAGAGATCATCTCGTAAAGGATCGAGCCGAACGAGAACAGGTCGGACCGTAGGTCGGTGGCCTTGCCGCGAACCTGTTCGGGCGACATATATCCGGCTGTGCCCATCACCACTCCTGCATTCGTGACAACCTGCGCAGTAGCGGCTTCCGAGGAGTCCGACTGGTCCGGCTGGGTCAACTTTGCCAATCCGAAGTCGAGAATCTTGACCCGGCCATCTTCCATCAGAAAAATATTTTCCGGCTTCAGGTCGCGGTGCACGATACCTTTGTCGTGCGCCGCCGCCAGGCCGCGCGTGATCTGCAAGGAATACTCGATCGCCTTGCGCGCGGGCAGCGAACCTGACCCCAGCCGCTCGCGCAAAGTCTCCCCGACCAGCAACTCCGAAACGATGTAAGGAGTCCGCTCCCACTCGCCGATGTCGTAAATCGCCAGAATGTTCGGATGATTCAAAGCCGCGGCGGCGCGCGCTTCCTGCGAGAACCGCCGCAAACGATCAGGATCGGAAGAAAGCGAAGAGGGAAGGACTTTGAGAGCCACATACCGGTCGAGTCGTGAGTCGTGGGCCTTGTACACTTCGCCCATCCCTCCAGCCCCGATCTGCGAAACCACCTGGTACGACCCGATCTTCTGTCCCGGAGCTACGGCCATGGCTGGCGATTATACAAGGACGAGTTTGCACAGGGTGGCTGGGGGCGTCGCTCAAACCGGTCCAGGTGTGGGCGTTCAGTCCGTCACTCAATTTGCAGCATCGAAGATTCCACCGCATCTCAGCCTAGGCCCGAAGCGCTCACCCATGGAACGCCCCCACCCCTGCCAGAAGCAAAGGTGGGGCTATGTGCATGAACGACCTTCATCTAGTTGCTCACCGGGACCACCTTAACGATAGTGAGGTTGCAATCACCGTCGTTATTCGCGCAATCCGCAGGATCCTCGCCGGCGACCCAGTAATTCGGACGCAAAGGCGTACCATCCTTGAACACGACGAAATCGTGATCCCCCTGGTTCCCTGTGGTATCAACGCATTTTGGGTCATTGAACCCGAACACCGAATACGCGTAACAGCCGTGAATGGGCAGCGCAGCATTTCCGCATTGGTCGGTCCAGCTAGGATTGCTAAACAGACCCGTACCGTCTGGGCAAGCCGGCTCGCTCACGTCGCTGTAGTAGTAACCGAAATACCTTGTTGGCGTGAAGAAAACGCTGGTACCGGTCGGAGTAGGGATCTGATCCTTGGTCACCCCAGTCCCGCTGAAGAGCAGGTGCCTGGCCCCCAAAACCGTGCCGGTTGAATTGGTCTCAAACCAACCAAAGTCGTTCACCTCATTCGGATTGGCAGTCGCATTGAGATACAAGGTTGCCCTCAATGTGCTGCCGAAGCTACGGAAATAGACCTTATTGTCGCGGGCACCGCCTGTGTCGTTTACCGAGTCGTAGGGCTGTCCCCAAAATGGCAAAGTCCCCGGAGCGAGAGCCTGGCTGCCAATTCCCACGCAGTCGCCGGTCGAGGTCATGCAGAACCCCGGATTCTTGTCGGCAAATTGGCTATTCCCATAACTGCCGGCAGCCGCCCACTGAAGATCCCACCACGGCGCTCCGTTGTCATTGAGGTCGGGCTGGGTAAAGCTGATGGGAGTGACCGTCCAGGTTTGCCACCCGGCACCGGGGCTGCCGATCAGAGTTTGCGCGTGGGCAGTACCAACGGTCGCGCATGCAGCCAAAGCAATCAGCAACAGCAAACCGGCCCTCCGTCGGCCGACGCTGCACAGGCCCCCGATGCTGTGCGCAAGCTGCCTGGCCTGGCCCTCGTTCTTCGTTGTCTTCATAGTGTCCCCTCCTTGTAGGGATCTTTTTGTGTTTGCGAACTTTCTTAAATGGGATCAATGGTGGGTCTTAGAGCCGAGTAGAGTTATCTAACCCGGTCCTGCGAAGGGACACAATTATCAAAAGCCGCTATTTACTGTCAGAACAGGACATCCTGTGGAAAACGCAGAGAGAATTGAGACCACGTGCCGAACGCCCGGTGAGGCCGGGTTTGGGCAGACTGAGGGCGGCGCCATCACTGTCTTACGTCCGATTAGTCCGAGAGCGCATTGTTGAATGCCGGCAGCTTGGCACGTGCCTGCAAGTCGATGTGGTGGAGCCGCATCTGCATCGGACTTATCCCGTGGACGCGCTTGAAATCTCGGGAAAAGTTGCTGACGACGCTGTAGCCGCAGTCATGGGCGATCATCTTGATCGGCGGCACAACATTTCTCAACAAGCGGGCCGCTTTTGCCATTCTCACCTCAAGCAGATGCCGCCGCAGGGTCTTCCCCATCTCTCTGCTGAATAGACGCTGCACCCGAGCCTCGCCCAGTCCCAGCAGGCTCCCAATCTCCGGGGTCATCCGAAACATGCCCCCGTTTTCTTCTATGATTCGCAAAAGCAGTCGAATGCGAACGTCCATGGATGAGCCTCCACGATTCAACAGCCATGAGTGTCCAGCCGTAGCGTTAGGGCCAAGGTTCGAGGGGAGTAAAAAGGGGGAAGCGGATCAGACGCTAAGGGCGACGCGGAACTGCCAAGTGTTCAATCGCATACCCCGAACGTCCGCCACCGCAATTACGCGGAATAGTCGACCAACTCGTCCATTAAGTCAAGCGATCTTTCGATCAGTGAAGTGATCGTCCATCGCGCCAGAAGTGCCTACAGATGCGGCTTCTGGCCTGTACCTGCCATCCCGCGCGATATAGTTCTGACTCACTTACCACTCAGAATCCCGGAGGCCGTTCATCCACCACCCCAAATGACCGTTCCAGCGCCAGTCCCACTCGCCCAATCGTGCCTTCATCAAACAAGCGTCCGATCAACGTCACCCCATGCGGAACCCGCCGAGGTGTGGCGAACGTCGGCACTGGATTTTTCGGATCGGGCGCCCAGTCACTCCGCGCTTTCTTCACCTCGATGAATCCCGCTCGCAATGTCAGCGAAGGATGCCCGGTGAAGTTGGTAATGGTGAGCATTTCATCGCGCAGCGAAGGGACGAGCAGCAGATCGACTTGCGCGAATAATTTCTCCATCTCCAGCGCCACTTTTCT
>OEKN01000158.1_pt1 | contig 16425 bp, 10 predicted proteins | sample 1503361 | NCBI WGS metagenome assembly OEKN01 (sample SAMEA104379592, study PRJEB20068) | metagenome | biome: 1000743; feature: 77; material: 1998 | place: USA | collected 2012 | depth 25 m
TCGGGACAGCCGGCGGGACGCCGGCGCTACCGTGAAATCAACTTCCCTCTTGTTCCTTTGTGCCTGTCGTGGTTAGACCGAGTTTCTCTATGCCCTCTGTGCCTCTGTGGTGAAAAAGTACTTTGGAGCTAATGAATGGCGAAATACACCGTAGTCACGATGCCGGGCGACGGCATCGGCAACCAGGTACTGCCTGAATCTTTACGCGTGCTGAAGGCGGTTGGCTTCGACGCCGAGTACATTCATGCTGACATCGGCTGGGACTGCTGGTGCAATCACGGCAACGCGCTGCCCGACCGCACCATCGAGTTGCTCACCAAGCACAAGCTGGGCCTCTTCGGCGCCATCACTTCAAAACCAAACAAAGCGGCGCAGGCCGAACTCAAGCCCGAACTGCAAGGGAAGGGCTACGTGTACTACTCGCCCATCGTGACTATGCGGCAGAAGTTCAACCTCGATATCTGCATGCGTCCCTGCGTAGGGTTCATCGGCAATCCGCTGAACTATATCCGCAAGAGGCTCGATGGGGGCTTTGACGAGCCCAAGATCGACTCGACCATCTTTCGGCAGGGAACCGAAGGCATGTACTCCGGGATCGAGTGGACCAACCCGCCGGAGAATGTCCGCAGCGCGCTGGCATCGCATGCCAAGTTCAAGGCTTTCGCCAATGTTCCCGGCGCCGATCTGGCCGCCAGTGTCCGCATCATCACGCGCCCGGCCGCGCGGCGCATCATTACTGCTGCCTTCGAGTACGCGAAGAAGAGGAAGTTCAAGGGCGTGACCATCTGCGAGAAACCCAACGTGGTGCGCGAGACTTCGGGGATGATGGAAGAGACCGCTAAGGAAGTGCAGAAAAGCTATCCCGACGTTCAGCTCTGGTCGACCAATATCGACGCACAGCTGATGTGGCTGAACAAAAATCCGGAAGACTACAACGTGATCGTGGCCTCGAACTTGTTTGGCGACATTTTGTCGGATGCCTTCGCCGGATTGGTGGGCGGACTGGGCTTCGCCGCCTCGGGCAATATCGGCGACACGGTTGCCGTCTTCGAGCCAACTCACGGTTCAGCGCCGAAATACGCCGAGTTGAATCCGCCGATCGTGAATCCCATCGCCATGATTCTTTCCGCGGCGATGATGGTGGATCATGTGGGCGAGAGCGCGAAGGCGGATCGCATCCGCAATGCAGTCGCGGCCGTGGTCAAAGAAGGCAAAGTGCGCACCTACGACATGATGCGGATTCCGGGAGGCGCGAAATCCATCACCCAAGGCGCGGCCTCCACCACACAGATGACCGACGCCATACTGGCGAAACTCTGAGGAACCAGAGTGGGCACGAAGTGTGTCCGAGGAAATGCCGTAACATTAGGTCCTTAATGCGACCTTGGTGTCCTTCGTGGTAAAGGTTTTTCTTTGATGGCTGCCGACAAGAAATCCGCCGAAGCCGGACACTGGGGCAAAGACGTTCGCTCCGACCTGCACGTTGCTATTGAACCGCGCGATTCGGGCGGGATCGAACTCGGCCTGGAATCCCGCGTGGCTCCTTATTATGGGGAAGCGATTCTTACTCAGGCCCGCCGCGTACTCGAAACCCTGGGTGTGAAGAATGCCAAAGTCTATATCCACGACGAAGGCGCGCTGCCCTACGTGATTGCAGCCCGCCTGGAAACGGCTGCCCGGCGCGCGGGGTTCGCCGGCACGAGCAAAGCGCTTCCGGAGAAAATCGCGGCTTCCGCCCCTTCCACGAAAGACCGCCTGCGCCGCTCGCGCCTGTATCTCCCGGGCACCGAGCCCAAGTACGCCATCAACGCGGGCCTGCATGGGCCCGATGCGATCATTCTTGATCTCGAGGACTCGGTTCACCCCGCGGAGAAAGACGCGGCGCGCATTCTCGCTCGCAATACGCTCCGGGCCGTGAGTTTCGGGACGTGCGAGCGCATGGTGCGCATCAACCAGTTGCCGCTCGGCCTCGAAGACCTCGCCGAAATTATTCCTGAAGCGCCCGATCTCATCCTGATTCCAAAGGTCGAGCATCCAGGCCAGGTCACGCAAGTGGACAACATGATCACCGAGCTCAAGGTGCGCCACCAGATCAATCGCCCGATCTGGCTGATGCCGATCCTCGAGTCGGGGCAGGGAATTGAGAACGCGGCGCCAATCGCAGCCGCATCGGACAATGTGATCGCGCTGACCATCGGACTTGAGGATTACACCGCCGATCTTGGCGTGGCGAAAACCGCCGAAGGCCGCGAATCGCAATACGCGCGGACGCGCCTGGTGAACGCCGCGCGCGCTGCCGGCGTGCAGGCCATCGACTCTGTTTATAGCGACGTCGCCGACATGGAAGGACTTAAGCGGTGGGCCGAAAAGTCCCGCGCTCTGGGTTTCGAAGGCATGGGCTGCATCCATCCCGCCCAGATTGCCGTAATTCATGCCGCTTTCGCCCCCTCGGCCGCGGAAATCGAACGAGCGAAGAAAATCGTAGGCGCCTACGAAGAAGCTCAGCAGCGCGGGGCCGGAGTGGTGAGTCTGGGATCGAAGATGATCGATGCTCCGGTGGTGCAGCGGGCGCTGAAACTGGTGGCTCGCGCAAAAGCGATGGGATTGGCGTGAGGCAGTCGTTGGTGTTGGCCCTTGGTCGTCGGCAAGACGAAGGCAGATAGTTGCCAAGCCGAGCGGACGGGACACCGAGGTGCGTTATTTCTTCGTGCCGCCTTCGTGTCCTTTGTGGTTGAGTTTTTTCTTTGTTCGGAGTCAGCCCTGAGCCGAGTAAATGGGTGACTCCGTGGTTGATGAAGATCCTGTAATTCCATGACCGAACGCGTCGAACTCGCCCACAATGCCGCCCAGCGGCGCGTGCCTACCATGGTGAACGGCAGGCCACAGATTCCCTACCTCGGCGTGGGCAAGTATCAGCCGCGCGGACGAAAGCAGGCTCCGCCGGTCCGATCGAGCAAGGATTATCCCGAGAACGGCGACAAGCGCGTCCCCGATCTCGAGACCGCGCTTCGCAAATGCGGCCTGCGCGATGGCATGGTGGTCTCCAACCATCATCACCTGCGCGACGGCGACAAGGTCGCGCTCATGATGCTCGAAGCCGCCGCCAAGATCGGCGTCAAAGACCTTCTCTGGTTCCCCAGCGCGTCATTCCCGTCGCAGAAAGACGCCATCGCGCTGATGGAGAAAGGCGTCATCCACCACATCGAAGGCTCGATGAACGGTCCGCTGGGCGACTACTGCACGCAAGGCAAGATGCGGGGGATGGGCGTGCTGCGCTCTCATGGCGGTCGCTGGCAGGCGATTCAGGATGGCGAGGTCCACATCGATATCGCCGTGATCGCCGCACCGACCGCCGACGCCTTCGGCAACGCGGACGGTTCGCACGGCAAGTCCGCCTGTGGATCGCTCGGCTTCGCGCTAGCCGATTCCACCTACGCCGACCACGTCATCGTGGTGACCGACAATCTCGTTCCGTTCCCCTGTGTCCCCTGGCAGATTCAGGGGAATAATGCCGATTACGTTGTTGAAGTCGAGTCCATCGGCGATCCGGCAAAAATCGTTTCTGGCACGACCCAGATCACGCGTTCGCCCGACCGGTTGCGGATTGCAGAGTTCGTAGCCCGCTTTCTGCGCGATGCCGGCATCATGAAAAACGGCTTTTCCTTTCAGGCCGGGGCGGGGGGGATCGCGCTCGCGTTCGTGGACTACCTGCGCCGCATGATGAAAGAGGATGGCGTCAAGGCGAGATTCGTTCGCGGTGGCTCGACGAAATATCTAGTGGACCTTCTGCAGGAGGGCCTGACCGACTACATCCTCGACGGCCAGACGTTCGATCTCGATGGCGTGAAGTCGATCGCCAGCGATCCGCGCCACGTGGCCACCTCGCCGTTTACGTCCTACAACTACCACGGCAAGGGAAATTTTGCCTCGATGGTGGATGCCGTCGTGCTGGGCGCGACCGAAGTTGATGTCAACTTCAATGCCAACGTCGTCACCCACTCCGATGGCCGCCTGCTGCACGGCATCGGCGGATGGCAGAACTGCCTGTTCTCAGGCTGCAGTATTCTCGCGCTGCCGTCCTTCCGCGACCGCATCCCGGTGATCGTCGACGAGGTCACCACCCTGACTGGCCCCGGTGAAATGATCGACGTGGTCGTCACCGAGCGAGGCATCGCCATCAATCCGCAGCGCAAGGATCTCCTCGACGCCACGAAAGGTTCTAGGCTTCCCATCCGCCCCATTCAGGACATCAAGGCGGAGGTCGAGCAAATCTGCGGAGGCAAGCCGGCCCGCCCGAAACTCGGCGATCGTCCGGTGGCGGTCGTGAAATGGGTGGACGGCACCGTGCTCGACACGGTGTGGCAAGTCAGCTAGCAGTTCTTCGGGCTCCTCCGCTTAAAAACTCAGCTTCAGTGCCAACTGCACCAGCCGCGGATCGCGTGCCGCGGTCAGGAAACCGAATTGCGGTGTTCCCAGTATGGTGCTGTTGTTGGAATTCTGCGGTCCTGAAGTAGCGAGCAGAAAATTCGGGTGATTGAAGATGTTGAAGAAGTCCGCGCGAAACTCCAGCTTGAAACGCTCGGTCAGCGGGAAGTGTTTGCCGAGCGTGAAGTCCCAGATCTGGTAGCCGGGGCCTTTCAGAGTATTGCGTCCGACGTTGCCGAACGATCCGAGCGCCGGATCATGGTACAAGCAGGTGTTGAAAAACACGAGCTTTCCGGTAGCCGGCACGCATCCGGGCGTGACGCCGAAATCGGGCCGCTGCGAGACGCCACCCACGCCGCCATCGGAGTTCGCGAAGTTTCCGTTTGAGTCGAGCACCGTGAACCAGTTTCCGCTCGATACGCTGGTGATTCCGGCAATCTGCCATCCGCCAATCAACTGGTTCGCGAAACCGCTGGCGTTGCCGAAAAATTTCTTGCCCTGCCCGAACGGCAATTCGTAGATGTAGCTGGCGACGAACCGGTGGCGCACGCCGAAGTCGGAGTCGCCGTACTCGGCTTCCGGATCCCTGAAGTAGCGGAAGTCACTATTGTTCTGTGTGGGACCGAGATTCGCATTGGAGGCGTTATCAATCGAATGGGCCCAGGTGTAGGAGGCTTGAAATTGCAACCCGCGGGTGAAACGCTTCTCATAATGCAATTGCAGCGAGTTGTAGCTCGATGCTCCGATCGAGCGGAACCAGTCAATCCCATTATCGATGAGCGGCACCGGACGGCGCGGGGCATTGGGAGCCGTGGGGTCTGGTGTGGGCGCAGCCTGGTTGCCATTGAGGAACACGAATAGCTTGTTCCCTTTCGATCCGGCATAGGTGATTTCCAGAACGCTTTCGGCCGGCAGTTCGCGCTCAATCGAGAGGTGCCACTGCTGCATATAGGGTGTGACCAGCTTCGGATCAAGCGAGTACAGAAAGGGAGTGTTCGGATCGGATAGCGAATTTGCCGGGAAACCATCCTGAAGGAACCGAATGCCCGGAATCGAGCAATCCAGCTGGGTTGGATTCGCCGAAGAACCGGAACACGGTGAGTTAAACGACTGGGTTACGAAGAACGGGGGATTGAATCCGGGACTGGGGTTCGAGTATGGCCCATTTTCCTGGCCACCGTAGAAAACTCCATACCCCGCGCGCAGCACCGTTTTGTCCTGAATTTGATAGGCAAGCCCGATGCGCGGCGCGAAATTGTTTGTGTCCGGCGAGATCAGGCCGCGGCTTGCGGTCGGACTCAGGGTGATCTGGCTGGCGAGGGTCTGTGTGAGTTGCCCCGTTTGTCCCTTGGGCACAATCACCGTTGGATTTGCGGGATTATTCAGATCGAACGTCCCCTGATCGTTGAATCGCTCTTTCACCGTCGTAAACAGCTCGTAACGGACGCCGAGGTTCAGCGTGAGCTTGGGGCTGAGCTTGATGTCGTCCTGCGCGAAGAACGCGTAAATCGGGCGGAAGTAATCGACGTTGTGCAGATTGTTGATGCTACCGCCGTCGGTGAGTCCGGCGAGGAAGGCAGCGAAACCCGATCCTCCGCTTCCAGGCGCCGCGGGATTGTCGGTAAATCCGTTGCCGAAATCGAGTGTGCCGCGTGGCGCAGCGGGCTGGAAGATGGTGAATTCTTCGCGCCGGATTTCCGTACCGAACTTCAGGCTGTGGCGTCCCTTCACCAACGTAAGATTTTCGTTCAACACATAAGTATTCTGAAGCTCGCGTGAGGGCAGGAACGTGGGGCTCCCCAGGGTGGGCGCGCTGCCGTCGCCAAATGTCAGCTGCGGCAAGCCGCCAATGTCGGGACCAAACGGAACTCCGGGAAACCCGAGCTGCTGCGAGATGTTTTGGTTATAGAAGAAATTGAAGCGATGGGAATTGATCCGGTTGTAGCCAAGGCGGAACTCATTCACCAGTGTCGGACGAAACAGGTGGGTCCAACTGGTCGCGAAGCTGCGATAAGAATTGTCTTCGATTCCGCTAAAAAAGCCTCCGCCGTCGGCCAGGCCGGGGAAGGTGCCAGGAATCGAGCTGGGCTGGTTCTCGTAGCTGAAGCGGAAGAATCCGTAGTCCTTCTCGGTGTATTTCTGATCGATGCGGATATCGAAATTGTTTCGATTTTCCGAGCGCACGGGGTTGGCCGTGTAGTTGATGGCAGGATTGTTGAGCACGTTTTGCGGCGGATAGAGCGCGGCCAGCCGCAAGGCAAGAGGATCGAGCGAGCCGCCTCCGGCCACGGCAGGCGTAGACGGAATGATGTTCAGAGGGTTTCCGCTGCCGTCGTATCCGAAAGGCACACCACAGAGGCCGGTAGCAAAGCTGCCATTCTGTTGTGTGAGCCGCGTATCGAAAATCTCGCCCTCGAACGTGGGACGACCGTTGCAGTCCAAGGCTGGGTTCCCGTTCGGGTCCAGCGCAGGAGTATTCGTCAGGAGTTCGCTGAAGTCTCCGCCAATCTCCGCCGGGCTGGGCAGCAGCACCGATTGGGTTTGCGCCTGGCGCACGCGGTAGCCCTCATAATCGACGAAGAAGAATGTGCGGTTCTTGACGATGGCTCCGCCAAACGTGGCTCCGAACTGGTTCTGCTTGAACGAGGGTGTGGGCTGGGTTGGATCGTCAAAATAGTTGCGGGCATCGAAGGCTTCATTCCGCAGGAATTCCCATGCGCTTCCGTGCCACTGATTCGTGCCTGACTTGATGACCGCATTGACGATCGCGCCATTGCCGCGGCCAAACTCCGCGCTGTAAGCGTTGGTCTGTACCTTGAATTCCTGCAGGGCTTCCACCGGAGGCTGGATCACGTAATTGGTTTCGTTCAGCAGGTCGGGGAGATTCGAGTTGTTGTCGACACCATCGAGGAGGAAATTGTTTTGCAGCGAGCGCGCGCCATTCGAACTGAATCCAAAACTGTTCTCATCGCGCGCGCCCGGTTCGCTGGGGGAGGTGCCCGCTGTCAGCAGCGCCAGTTGGGCAAAGTTTCTGCCGTTAAGGGGGAGGGTGGCCGCGCGCTGGCTGTCCACGACCTGTCCCAGTTCGCTGGTCTCGGTCTCCAGCAGAGGCGTGATTCCGGTCACCAGGACCTGCTCGTTCTGGCGGCCTACTTCCAGCTTGACGTTCACGGCCGCACGCTGCTGAATGTCGAGGACAACCATTTCCGAGACCGCTCTCTTGAAGCCTTGCATCTCGACCGTGACGGTATAGTGGCCGACGCGCAGTGGGCTGGCTACGTATTCTCCTGACGCACTCGTCGTGGTATGAAAGGGCTGGCCCCGATCAATATCCGTGACCGTGACGTGTGCGCCACTGACCACCGCGCCACTCGGATCCGTTACCGTGCCCACGATGCTGCCGGTATCTTTCTGCGCAAAGCACAAACTGCCGGCCAGAACACACAGGGAAAGGGAAATGAGCTGAAACAGTCGCGATGCTTGCATAGCACGCTCCTTTGTTCAGCGGCAGGTCTCGAAATCCATACCTCGGCCGCCGGCTTGCGCTTGCGCAAAGAAAAACAGGGAAATAGCCCGCTTCTCATGTATATTACGAACTATTACTTTTACTTTCGAATACGAGCGATGTCAAGATTGAACTTCAGCCTAGGCCTTTTCAGGCGGGGGAGCCCGGAATGGGAGTTTGGTATGGAGGATACGCATTTTGGAAGCCTCGGGCGGTTTTTAAAATCCAGGGTCGGCCGCGCCTCCACTCCGAAGAAAATGGAAACAATTCGAAAGGCGCGAAGCTCGATCAGCGCCAGGAAACGGCCGGCATTTCTCGGTCTCGTTCTATGCCTGGGCACATGGAACTTTTTGCCCGCGCAGAACTCCGCGCAAAACTCGCAGATCGGATACAAGCCCGCCGCCGACGCCGAGCAGAAAAAGACTCTGCTTCTCAAAGACTTCAAGCCAGTCTCCATGCTCCACGTGCCCACCCATCCAATCGACCGCGCGAAATTCTATGTGATCGACGTGCACAATCACGTCAACGATGCTGCCCGCATCGACGAGCACATGCCGCCCGAGCGCGTCGTCGAAGTGATGGACCACACCAACGTGAAGACAATCGTCATCCTCACCGGCCTCTGGGGGAACAAGCTACAGGCAGTCATCGACGAAATGGTGAAACCTTATCCCGGGCGCTTCATGGTTTTCACGCAACTGGATTGGAGCAAGGTGGATGATCCCAACTTCGGCGCCGAAATGGTTGCGCAAATCCGGGACTCGGTATCACGCGGGGCGCGCGGACTGAAGCTGCTGAAGGATCTCGGGCTCGGTGTGCGTGGTAAGTCGGGGAAGCTGCTGGCTATCGACGATCCTCGCCTCGATCCGGTCTGGGAAGAATGCGGGCGTCTCGGCATACCCGTATTCATCCACAGCGGCGACCCCGAAGCCTTCTTCCTTCCCATCAACGCAACCAACGAACGCTATGAGGAGCTCATCGAGCATCCGGACTGGAGCTTCTACGGGCGCGACTTCCCCAGCCTGCAATCACTTCTTGAAGCACGGAACCGCGTTTTTGCGAAGCATCCGAAGACCACTTTCGTTTCGCTTCACATGGGTTGGCCGGAGAATCTCGATTGGGTCCAATCGATGCTCGATCGATATCCTAACGTGATGGCGGAGTTCGGCGCCCGCGAAGCCGAACTCGGCCGCCAGCCTCGTCGCACACGAGAGTTGTTTCTGAAATATCAGGATCGCGTGATGTTCGGCACCGATAATGAAGTGACTGAGGCGATGTACCGCAACAATTTCCGTTGGCTCGAAACTGCGGACGAGTACTTCGACTACTGGGGCGCTCCCACGCAGGGTCGTTTCAAGATCAGCGGCCTTGCGCTTCCTGGCGAAGTCCTGGAGAAGCTCTATCATAAGAATGCCGAGCGGTTGTTCAGCCGCTTCCACCCCAACTCAACCAGCACTCTGAACAAGGGGGTCCAGTGACGTTGCCGCTTCTCCGTATTAAGGTTCTCGCTTCGACAGCATTGATCGCCGTTCTCACCGTCGCTTGCAATCGGGTTCAGCCAAAGCGCCACGTCAAGGAAACACCCTCTCAACCTTCGGCCATCCGAATTGAAACGAATCCTGGCGGACCGCTCGTGCTCACCACGAGCGCGGCTGCTTTCGAGATCGGCCCATCTGGCTACATCCGGGCGTTTCTGCTGCGCGATGGCAAGCGCTTCACTCTGGACGAGCCCCAAGCCGGGCGGCCCGACGAAAGCGATTACCTCGTCGAAGGCGGCAAGGAGATCCACTTCGTTCTCGAATTCGATCAGGCCAAGGTGCTGGAATCGATCGGCAAACTCGGACGCGGGAAGCACATCGAGATTCCCGCCCACCCGCTTGGCCCCTCGGGCACCAACTTGCAGCGCACACTCACCGTGGAAGCCTTTGACGACTTTCCCAATCTCCTGCTCTCCAGCGTGGAATACAAGAACGTCGGCAGCAGTGACTTCGCCATCGAACGCGTAGTCGAACAGCAACACCGGTTCGATGCCAAACTTGCCGACCCCAAAGCACAAGCCTGGGAGATGTGGTCCTATGCCGGCGCCAGTTACGACTGGGGGAAAGACGATATTTTCAAACTGCAGCGCACCACCTCGCAGCCGAACTCGATGGGCCAGGCGGTGAAAGGCGGCTACGGGGGCGGCATTCCCGTGGTTGCCTTCTGGACCGCGACCGTGGGCGAAGCCATCGGCCACGTCGAAACCATACCGTTGACGCTTTCCTTTCCCGTCAAAGTGGACACTGACTCCCGTGTCGACACGGGCATTGCGATCCCTGCGCAAACCACTCTGAAGCCGGGTGAAACCTACTCGACTCCTCGCAGCTTCATCGCGGTGTACGCGGGTGATTTCTACGAGCCGCTGCGAATGTGGTCGGGAGTCCTGCAGAAGGAAGGCTGGAATCTTCCCAAGCCGTCAGGCGAGGCCTACAACGTCAGTTGGTGCGGATGGGGCTATGAGTTCAATGTCACGCCGGCGCTCATGGAAGGAACAATCCCGAAGCTGAAAGAGATGGGAATCAAGTGGGCGACGCTCGACGATCGGTGGTTCGATACCTACGGCGATTGGAACCCGCGTTCGGATACGTTCCCCGGCGACTCCATCAAGAAAATGACTGATGACTTCCATAAGCAAGGCATGCTGGTGCAACTCTGGTGGTTGCCTTTGGGAGCGGAAGACGGCGAAGGTAAGTGGGAATCGCACAAGTACATCGTTTCGAAAGTCGTGCAGGAGCATCCCGATTGGCTCATCCTCGACAAGGATGGCAAGCACGCGCGCATGACTCGGAATCTGGCCGCTCTTTGTCCGGCGGTCCCGGAAGTACAGGCCTATTACAAACAGCTCACGGAAAAATTCATCCGCGACTGGGGATACGACGGCTCGAAGCTCGACAACATCTATTCCGTGCCCCTGTGCTACAACCCGGCGCATCATCACAAGTCGCCGCAGGATTCGGTGAACGCGGTCGCCGACGTTTACAAGACGATTTTCCAGACCACGCGCGCGATCAAGCCCAACAGCGTGACGCAAAGCTGCCCCTGCGGCACTCCACCTTCACTCGCATGGCTGCCGTACATGGATCAGGCCGTGACCGCTGATCCGGTGGGCGCTGTCCAGGTCCGTCGCCGCATTAAGATGTACAAAGCATTACTGGGCCCGGAGTCCGCTGTCTATGGCGACCACGTCGAGCTCTCGACCATGGACCGCGTCGGCAACCACTGGCGTGAACACGGAGAAGACTTCGCGTCCACGGTTGGAACCGGCGGAGTGGTCGGCACCAAGTTCGTCTGGCCGGAACTCGGCCCGCGCTTCAAGGAAGTCAATCTCACCGAGCACAAGGACGAAGTCTGGAAAAGATGGATTGCCCTCTACAACTCCAAGATGCTTTCCAAGGGCACGTTTCTCAATCTTTACACTTACGGCTACGACGTCCCCGAGGCCTACGCCATCGAAAAAGATGGGAACATGTACTACGCGTTCTTCGCCCCACAACAAGACGGCAAGTGGAAGGGTGAAGTGGAGTTGCGCGGGCTAAAGCCCGGTAGGTATCACGTCGGAGACTACGTAGAAGGGAAAGACCTGGGCACCGTTGAAGCTGTGTCGAGCAAGCCTCCGAAGCTGGCAGTAGATTTCACGGGTCACCTGCTTATTGAGGCGAGTCGCTAAGGAAGAGCTGATTCAAGCGGGACCCATAGTCCCGAAATCTGCAATTTCTAAAATCAAAGCCCCGGCTGGGCCGCCAGGGCTTTGAGCGTTGTCTACTGCAGCTCTCGTTTTATGAGTTCAATCTCCAGCTCAGAATCCGCCTCTTGATTTTCGTTTCAAGATTCCGTCCTGCGGGGCGGAAGTTGAGCAAGCAGGTTGCCCCCCTTTGCCACTGTCCAGGACGGGTACAGCCCGATTTCCTGCCGGAGGTCTCCAGTATCTTCGAATCGACGCGCTTTGCACTGTGACGAACTACACCTGTGCGCGTGATTTCCGAACGCGACGGTTTCAATCGGTTGAGACCGTTTTCCTCTACGGCGACGTCTGCAGTTGAATCGTTCCTGAAATCTCGGTTGAAGGATCGTTCTGCAAGATGTATGCCTGGCTTGGCGACACCAGGTAGAGCACCAGATTGCTGGAGACAGAACTGATCGTCGCCGCTACCCGCCCATTCGATGCCACGGTGTAATTGCCGGATAGAGTCGGGGGATCGTTGATGAGCCCCGGCAGGTTTCCCGGGACAAAAGAGTTGGCTTCCTCGTTCAGTTGCAAATTGCCGTTGCCGTCGGAAATCAAGGTGCCCACGCGGGTCAGGAAGTTGCTGGAATTGTAGCCGTCCATCACGAGCCCGTACTGGGTTTTGAGGTCGGTGGTCGCAAAACTATTCTGCTGTTGCAGATCGATGGTGCCGTCTTCCACTTTATTGGCATCGTTGATGAGAAAGAAGGCTCGCGAAGGACTCACCATCCAGAAAACTTCGGCGACAGCGCTTCCGCTGCTCGGCGTCAGGCTCGCGTCGATTCTTCCGTTAGCGCCCGGCGTATATGTTCCGGTGAAGGGCTCGTTCAGGATCGACGTCCCATCCTGCACCGAATCCAATGTTCCGGCACTGATGGTTCCACTGGTGGCGGTAAACCCACCCACGCTGCGTACCCCTCCGGTGTTCGCGCTGGTGTCCCCGCGACTGCCGAACACGTAATTTCCCGACAGCGCCAGGGAGCCGCTCGCCTGCGCTTCCGCTCTGCCTGTTCCCAGCAATGTCGCTTCGGACTGCATCAGCACGAATGTGTTCGCATCGAGGATGTAGTACTCATAATGGGTCGTGACTGGCGAAGACGCGCTATCGGTGTACATCAGCGTGCCTCGGCCATTCGAGTCTGGAGCCGATAATGTTCCCGCGGTGAGGGTCAACTGCGGAAGCAACGCGCCGTTGCGAAGCACATCGATCGTTCCGGCAAGACTCAAGGGGCTGCCGGTGTTCAGAGTGCCTACGGTCGCGGAGGGCGAAGGCAGTTGCTGGTGAGCGCGCAGCACGAAGCTGGCGCTTGTCGGTGGCGCGGTCAGTGCGCCACTGTTTTGCTTGATGCCTTCTCCGGCGGCATTCGCGCTGAAATTCGAGAACGCATCTGCTTCCACGGCATAGAACTTCGACGTGTTCTCCATGGTGATCGACAGATTGATCTGTCCGCTGGAGGGCGCGCTGAAGTTGATGGTCATCGAGCCGTTTCCATCATGTCCGATGGTGTAGGTTCCCGTGAACGCGGTGCCTGCGATGAAGCCGACCGCGGGCAAACTGGAGTTGAAGTCCTCGACTCCTTTCAGATGGCCGGCTCCGTCGGTCGTGATCACCAAGGTCTCTGTGTACGACTCGTTCTGCAAATTGTTGGCAGAGTCGATGAAGGAATCATTCCCGACCAATTGACATACGTAGGACCCATTCAGGCTCCCATTGCTAAAAGGACCGGAGTTGGTCGAAGTGCTGCTTGAGCCGCATCCAACCGCGAAGGCAAGCAGCCCGAACAACACACCCACTACAATTTTGTTTATGAATGTGAAAGGGAAGATTTGGCAGGAAGACTCTGAAGCAGCGCTAGCGATGGACACGACGACGCCTCCGCCTCTCGTAATAAAAGTAAGTGGATTAAACCCGAGGTCGAGAGCAAAGTTGCGCACGATCCCATCAGCACGCGCCCCACGCCCGGCGTATTTGCTGCCCCCAAAAGCTTGTCTATATAGAATGAGAATTTACCAGAAAGGTTGTGCCCACGTGGGCTCCGTGGCTTGACTCGAGAGTGCAACGGCGAGAGTAACCTGTTACCCGGGAGACGCAGACAGGTTTCCTCAAGCCTTGTCATTCCGAAGCCGGAACGGCTGAGGAATCTCTTTTTGCCAAAGTAGCGCCGGCGTCTCGCCGGCTCTTTGGCGTAACCACAGATGCCGGCAGGATGGCGGCGCTACGAGCTGCGTGCGCCGTCTGAATTGGTCGTATACGCACGCGTCTTGGCGTCGCAGATTCCTCCGCCGCTGCGCGGCGTCGGAATGACAAGAACGATAGAGCAGGGCGATCCCGAGAGTTTTTCAGCAAGCTCAAAGCCGCGCCCTTTCAAAGCTATTCATTTTTCAGTCGGGGGAAATCCCCACCCTGACCTCGCACAGGACGCGAGGTCAGGATGGGGCACCCGATTTTTCCTCTAACTACTGCAGCAAGTCGGATCACAGCATGAGGCCGGCTCCGCACTTGAGTTCTTCAGAGACGGTCCCGCGGGCTTGAGGGCGCGCACGAATGCGCTCATGAATTTTTCATCAGCCCCGCGGGCGAGGGCTTCTACGTCAAGGCCTTGTGCAGTCAGGAATTCGCGCGCGTCTTCGGCACGGTAGATCCGCGTAGCCTCCACATCGATCTGTTCGAATCCGGCAGCGGCGAGCTTGGTGCGGTATTCGTTCTCATCCAGAGCGCCGGCAATACAGCCCACCCACAACAAAATGCTCTGGCGGATTTCCGGCGCGATTTCCCCGCGAGTGACCACGTCAGAAATTGCGAAGCGTCCGCCGGGTTTGAGCACGCGGAAGGCTTCGCGCAGAACGCGGTCTTTGTCGGCGGAGAGGTTGATGACGCAGTTGGAGATGATGACGTCAACGGAGTTGTCGGGCAGGGGAATGTTCTCGATTTCGCCCTTAAGGAATTCGACGTTGGTCAGCCCTGACTTGTGCTTGTTGTCGTTGGCGAGGGCGAGCATTTCGTCGGTCATATCCAGGCCGTACGCTTTGCCCGAAGGGCCGACGCGACGGGCGGAGAGCAAAACATCGATGCCACCGCCTGAGCCGAGGTCGAGCACCACTTCGCCGGGATGCAGTTGGGCGAGCGCGGTCGGGTTGCCGCATCCGAGCGAGGCCATGAGGGCTTCTTCGGGGATTTGCCCGGCTTGCGCGGCATCGTAGAGATTGGCCGTGATGGGGTCGCAGCAGGAATCGCTGGCGGGCGTGGTTCCGCAGCAGGTACTCCCACCCTTCTTCACGCGCAGGGCGGCTTGTCCGTATTTCTCTTTGACCACTTCCTTGATATCTGGCGTGCTGGCGGTCTCGGGCATAGCGGGTCTCCTATTTCGTAATCTGCACAATGTTGCGCGGGCGCACGGCCTGGTTGCGCGTGCAGCACTCGGCGTAAAGGAAGCGCAGGATTTCTTCGAGCGCTTCCGTGTTGGCGGTATAGCGGAGAAACGTGCTCTCGCGGGTGACGCGGACGAGGTCTTCGTTGCGCAGTTTGTCGAGATGGTGCGAGAGGGTGGAATTGGGGATGTCGAGTTCTTGCTGGATTTCGCCGACCACGAGGCCCTCGGGATGTGCCTGGAGGAGGAGTTGCATAATGCGCAGGCGCGCTTCGGTCCCCATGGCGGAAAACATGTCGGCGTAGCGGGCGACGCTGGCGGCGGTGGGAAGGGGCGACATATTTCGATAATTGCAGAAATATGGAGAGATGTCAAGGCCTTCCAGGTCAGGGTCCAAAGAGCGGAGGCGAATCCGCGGCACTCGAGCTTGTCCCGACGACGGGCGAGGACACCCGTCGCTCCAGCGGGATTTCGTGCTCGGGGTTTCGGCCATCCCGACAGGACTTGTCACGCGGCGGCCAGGTGGTTCGCGGGCAATGCGGTCGAGACCCGGCCGGTCAGGACTTCATCGCCAATGACAACTTCGACCAGCGACTGGACCTCGTGAATTTCGAGGGGCAGGTCGACGGGGCGGGACGAGATGTGTGACGCCGGGAAATAGATGGGGTGGCCGACCGCCCACTCGCAGAGTTCGGCCTGGGCAACGTCGTGCCATTCACGGTCGGCGACGCAGTACTCCGGGCCAGAACCGCGGTAGATGTTCTGAATGTGGATAAGGCCGGCGTGGGCAGGGTCCCAATCAGTTTCGCTACGGCTGCCCCACATGCTGTCCGTGCGCACTTGGTGAAGCACGCTAACTTCAGTGCCGATGCTCTTGTAGAAATCAAGATCGATACTGCGGGCCTCGATTTCAACCCGCCATAGGTGGTCCATGGTGTGGAGCGTTAGGGCAGCGTGCACGGTGCCTCCTTTCGACGTTGATCGGAAGCAAGCGCGGGGCGTGCTTCCGCCCAGAGGCGGAAGGAACGAATGAGCGAATTATGAATCCAAAGGTTGAGGAGCAAGCAGGTTTCGCGCAGTCATGCCGGATAGGGTTCCCAAAACGGGCAATGGCATGCGAGAGAAAATCTCACCGCTTATCGTGATACGGGTCCTTGCGAGGGACGAATCGGACGATCAGGATGAAGTGGGGTGGAGTTATGAAAATCATGTGCGTAGTGCATGACGAAGAACGGATTCTGGATGTCACACGGGAGGCCGACCGCTATACCATTCGGGAGTGGGAGGGCGGGAGTCGGCAGGAGATCCGTTTGAGCGAGAGCGAGGCCAGCCGTATCGTGCAGGTGATCATGGAACTGCAGCAG
>OEKN01000276.1_pt1 | contig 16384 bp, 14 predicted proteins | sample 1503361 | NCBI WGS metagenome assembly OEKN01 (sample SAMEA104379592, study PRJEB20068) | metagenome | biome: 1000743; feature: 77; material: 1998 | place: USA | collected 2012 | depth 25 m
GAACAGGCTCATGTCGACAACGTGAGTGAGCAAATCTCCAGAAACTCCAGAACCAGAAAATTCATGCTGAAAGCGCCAGGAAAGCGGCGTATCGGGATCGGCAGCGTAGCCCGCCAAAAACCGCGAACGAAAATGGGTGATATTTCCGAGCTCTCCAGCCTGGATCAATTGCCGCGCGTACTGAACCATCGGAGCCCAGCGATAGTTGAATCCAACAAAGGTGAGAACTCCGGCCTTTCGCGCGACCCGTTCGATTTCCGCCGTCTCCGGCGGGCTCTTCCCAACGGGCTTTTCGCAGAAAATGTGCTTGCCCGCGTTGGCCGCGGCGCTGGCCAGCTCCAGATGCCGATGGTTGGGAGTGGTGATGTTGACGACCTGCACTTCCGGGTCACGAATCACGTCTTGCCAACGCGTGCTGGAGCGCTTGAAGCCGAAGCGCTCTTGCGCCGCCTTGGCGCGCGCCTCGATTTCATCGGCGCAGATAACGAGCTCCGCCCGGATCCCGCTGTCCGGGAACCGATCGGCGGCCTGAAGATAAGCGCGGCTGTGCGCCGTGCCCATCCAGCCTGTTCCAATGACTCCTACTCCGACGGTCTCTGCCATGCTGAGCCTTGCGAATCAGTGTTGAATCTTTCGGATGAGCCCCACCGTATCCGGATCAGTCCGGGTTTGGAAGCATTGCGTCGCGAACCAAGCCGTCCAGATCATGGCAAGCAGCGATGAACTGGCGGAGCGTGCGTCGCGTGGGTGCGAACGCATCGAATTCGTCGATGGTGAGGCCTCCTTCTGTCGATGCGCGACGGAAATCAGCGAACTTTCTCGAGAGATCATCGACAATCTCAGGATGGACCGGGTTGTCGATGCGGGAACGAACCTGAATGTCGCTCGCATTGAAGCGAACCTGCCATGCGTAAGGCGGGGAAATCACGATGTCCCCGCCGATCAGCTCGCTCCAATGCATGTGATTGCGAAATGCGGCAGAGAGTAAACGGAGCCGATAGCCGCGCTCGCGGAAAAGCTGATAAGTCCTTTTGAAAACCGCGACCCCGGCCCACTCCAAATAGCCCGGATCGATGGTGATGTTTTCCTTTTCCGCGACAACCTTCAGCCAGTCATCGAGGCGTCCCACCATGATCGTGCACACCGGGCCCATGGACGCGATGTCCTTGCCTTCACGCTCGCGGCGGCGCAACCCGCGTTCGACCGCCTCCGCCACCGCGATGCACTGCGGCAGCGTGAAACACACAGTCGCGTTGATGCTTACGCCCCGGTAAGTGGCTTCTTCAATGGCCGGGATTCCGGCGCGCGTAACCGGAATTTTGACGATCATATTAGGCGCGAGCTGGCTGAATTCTTCTGCCTGCGCGAGGATAGCGCGTGAATCGCGATAGAACCGGGGATCGGTTTGGATCGACAGCCGCCCGTTGCGGCCGCGATGAGCATCGAACACAGGTTTGAGCAGAGCGGCTGCTTTCGCCGACACCTCCCGGACGAGTTGCCATGAAATCTGTCCTTCTGTGGCGGGCGGATCGGCGTCAATCAGCGCGCGAATCCGCTCTTTCCAGAGCGACATTTCTTTCTTGAGAACTCCAACCACGATGACAGGATTGCAGGTGGCGCCCACTGCGCCGTGTTCGATCGAGTAGCTGAGTTCCTGAATGGAAGCGGAGTCGTTCCACAGGCAAGTCGGAGTGACCTGGGTCATTTCATGCAAAGGGCTCTTAAAAATCGGGGGAGCGGTGACTTGAGCCATAGATTCCTCCAGCCTTCCACGGGCTTCAGCAGGCATGCTTACAAACGCTGCAGGGTTTCGAATGCAAATGAGAACTCTCGGCCGCCACGGCGATTTCGAGAGCGCGCAAGCCGTCCTCGCCGGTGACTCGAACAGGGCGATCATTCAGAATGTTATGAACAAAATCCTTCATTTCGGCGACATAGGCCGCCTCGAAACGCGTGAGGAAGTGATCGGCTAGAGGTTGTGTGCCTCCATCTTTCGCGAGAAAGGTAACCGGCGTTTGTTGCAAGCTTCCCACGAGAATGGATCCCATGGATCCGACGATTTCAGTGCGGATGTCATAGCCATAAACCGCCTGCACGAACGATTCGATATTTCCAATCGCGCCACGCTGGTATTTCAGATTCACGACACTTGCCACCACGTCACCGTACTGCGCAACCTCTTGCCGGATCGCGACCGTGGTGTAGGCTTGGACCTCGTCAATTTCATCGCGCATGAGCCAGCGCGCCAGATCGAAGTCATGAATGGTGTTGTTGTAGAGCAGCATGCCGTTCAGTTTGGCTTGGTACGAGGCGATAGGCGGAGCATCTCGATCGCGGCCGATAGACTTGAAAATCACGGGTTCGCCAATCTCCCCCGCCTCTATGCGCTTCATAGCCGCGGCATACCCGGGATCGTAGCGCCGCATAAATCCCATTTGCAGGCGCACCCCGGCGGACTCGACAGCCTCCAGGGCTGCGCACGCATCCGCCAAGCTGAGGGCAAGCGGCTTCTCTGAGAAAATGTTTTTGCCCGCCGCAGCGGCAGTGCGGATGGCCTGCGCGTGGAACTTGTCGGGCGCGGCGATGATCACACAGTCGATGCCTTTGTGCGCGAGCATGTCTTCCAGCGAAGGAAAGGCAGCTTCAATCTCCAAATCAGCAGCGACCTGACGCGTGCGCTCCAGGGCGGGGTCCGCAACAGCCAGGAGTCTCGCTTCAGGAACAAAACGGCGGACGTTTTCCGCGTGCCGTCTGCCCATGTCGCCAACCCCGAGAACGCCAACCCCCAGTTTTTGCATGCCAGCTCCCGAGAATCTTAGCGCTTTGCTAGATTGCCCCACTCGCGCTGCCGTGGCGCGCGGCCTATCAGAAAAGCGGGCTGCCGAGGCGTCATCGCCTGGGCAATATTGAGGATGCCGAAGCAAGAATACTGCAACTCAGGGCAAACTTCCAATAGAGCGCAGAGAATGTACAAACCGCTTAGAGCAATTGGCAAAATACTGACCCTCGAGCTTGGCGGCCTGACATCATATCCCGCAGAGATATGCAGGAAAGCCTGCCATCTGTCGGAATAACGGCTTGTGGTATGGTAAAAAGCGCCGATCGGTTCCGAAGGCCGTAAGGGAACTAATTTCACCTATCTAAGTTCTGTAAGAGCGCAGTCCTTATGAGCAAGCCATCCAGACGAACCCGGGGTTCAGGAGGCGTAAAAGCACCTAGTATTTACGATGTCGCCCGCGAAGCCAAGGTTTCGGTATTCACCGTCTCGGCGGTCATCAATGATACCGGGCGAGTGAGTGCGACTCTCGGCCGGCGGGTGGAAGCGGCAATCCGCAAGCTCAACTACCGTCCCAATTTGCTTGCACGCAGCCTGGCCAAGCAGAAGACCCACACCCTGGGCATGGTGGTGACCGACATTGCCAACCCTTTTTTCCCGGCCATCGTGCGAGCTGCGGAAGATGCTGCCCAGAGAGCGGGTTACAGCATGCTGCTTTGCAATAGCGATGACAAGAAAGATAAAGAAGCGCTCTACCTTGAGTTGCTGATTTCCAAACGGGTCGACGGGATTATCTTGAGCAAAACCCCGTCTCCGCTCTCGATGGCCCAGCAGCAGATGCTGGAGGAATCGAAGGTCCCGATTGTGTTGTTGATGCGAACTTGTCCGGGCTTGAAGACCGACATTGTGCAGACGAATGACCGCCAGGGCGCGATCGATGCCATCTCACATCTCGCACGCATCGGCCACAAGAAGATTGCCTTTGTCAGCGGTCCCCTGGATGTCAGCAATGCTCGCGCGCGCCGGCAGGGATATGCCAAGGCACTGGAGCAGTGGGGCCTCGAGTATGTTCCCGAACTCACCTTTGAAGGCGATTATCGAATCGAATCCGGGTTGCGGGCCGGGCACGCGCTCTTGCCCCATCGCCCCGACGCCGTGCTGGTCACAAATTACCTGATGACCATCGGATTCATGACCGCCGCCGACGAGATCGGCATGCGTTGCCCCGAGGATTTTGCTCTGGTGAGTTTTGACGATTACCCGTGGTTGGGCTGCTTCCGCCCGCGCCTCACGACCATCGAACTGCCCAAGTACGAACTCGGCGACGAAGCGATCCGGCTGCTGCTTGAGCGCGTGCAAGGCAAACGCACAACGCCAGTCACCGTAAGTCTCGCGCCTCAACTGCGAGTGCGCGAATCTTGTGGATTCATGCTTCGCACCGGAAAACAACCGCCCCCAATTCTGGAGACAGTGGCGGAGCGCTAGATTCATCCCAAGCTGACCGGATTCCCTCCACGGACTAAGGCAAGCCGATATAGATGTGGTCAGCTTCCACTTTCGTCGGATACGTGCGCAGGTCAACGCAGACCGGGCCGCCCTTGGCCTTGCCGGAAGGAATATGGAATCGTCCCTGGTGCCTGGGGCATTCGATGATTTCTCCCAGCACCAGGCCATCCGTGAGAACCTCTTCTTCATGCGTACATAATCCGTCAGTCGCATAGAAGCCGCTGGGCGTGTGGTAGATGGCGTACTGCTTGCCGGCATGTTCGAACGGCGCGACGTCCTCCTCGTCGATCTGGTCTACAGGGCAGACTCGGATCCAGACAAGCGTGCGATCAGACATAGCGCACACCTTCAGGAGGCACACTCGCGTGTCCCCGGTCCGGAGACAGCGCGTATTCTTGCGGTAGTTCTCGCAAGATGTAGTAGGTGGCGTCTTTGGATTGACGGATCAACACGGGGATGATTTCGCGGAATGCATCCCGCAGTCCGCAATAGGTGCGAGGAAGACATGCCTCCACGCGCTGGTGGAGTTGGGGAAGAGCGTGGAAGGGCACCATGGGGAACATGTGGTGTTCGATGTGGTAATTCATGTTGAAGTAGAGAAAACGAAAAACCGGATTAAGGTCCACCGTCCGCGTATTTAGCCGGTGATCGCGCACGTTTTCCGCCAATCCCGCATGTTGCGTGAGAGAGAAGATCTGATGCAGCCATCCTCCATAGAGCCGAGCCAGCGGAAAGAAAAGCACCGGAAGCCAGCTGCGGATCGCGAAAGACCAGGCAATCATTCCTGCATAAATCAGGAGATAAATCCGCGACCACCAGAACATCTTGCGCCATTCACTCTGCGGAACGAAGTCTTTCGCTTCCTTGCTGGGTACCCCCAGAGCGTGGATGAACATGACGCGAAACATCTGAATTGCATCCGGAATCCACAGAAAGTCGAGCAGAACGCGCCGGAGATCAGCCGGCCGCATAACTTGAATTTCCGGATCCAGGCCGACCATGATGGTCTCGGTGTGATGTCGCGTGTGACTCCAGCGCGTGTAAGTCCCCTCTTTCATGTTCATGAGAGAACAAACAAAGTAGAACGTCTCGTTGAGCCATCGGGTGCGGAAGGGTGTGCCGTGAGCGCATTCGTGCCAGCGCGCATCGCAGGAGCTATAAATCGTGCCATAAAGAAAAAAGGCAGGCAGAACCCAACCAGTGCCGACCGATCGATATGCCGCGTAGCCGCTCAGCGCGAGACATGCTGCCCACAAACCGAAGTCAATCAGCGCGCGCGTATCGTTGCGCAGCATCAACCCCTTGAGTTCCTTTCGCGGGATTTCAGGACGATACCAGTCGTCTTGCATGATTCTGATTCTCGCTAAGCTCTGTCGTTACGATTCGCTGAAGTCGATCGCGACCGGTTGACCCATGGCCCTCGTTTTCAAGAGCACGTACAGAGCTCCGACTCCCACCCAAATCGCGCCCGCGAGTAGGGTCGAATTTTGCAGGCCCAGGAAGATCACCAGGCAGAAAAGAAACCCGAGCGTCGGGACAATCACATCAAGAAACAGTTTGCGCTTGTTCTTCATTTCGGGACTGAATCCGAAATAACGAACCGCGGCCAGGTTCACTCCCATGAAAGCCATCAAGGCGCCAAAGTTGAGAATCTCCACCGACCGCTCCCAGCCCATGGTCAACGTGCCGATGTACGCCAGGGCGCCGGCAATGATCACGTTGTAAGAGGGATTGCCTCGCTCGGCGTTCAGATGGCCAAAAATCCTGCGGGGCAGAATGTTGTCACGCCCCATTCCGTAAAGAAGCCGGACCGCGCCCAGCAGTCCTGCTAATCCGCAGGCGAGGCTCGAAACTAACAGAACAACCGCGAAGCCGACGAACAGGTGATAGCCCCCGGCGACTCGCGCCACATCCATGAAGGCCGTTTCCGGATTCGCCAGTGTGCGGAAATCGGGCCAGATGCGCTGCGCCAGGTAGACCTGAAAAGCAGCAAAGAGTCCGGTAAACACACAGACGAGGACGGAGGCCAGGAGCACGTTTCGGCGGGGATTCTCGACCTCTTCCGCCAGAATGCTCACGCCGTCGAATCCGATATACGTGGTTGCCGCCAGTGCCGTACCCGCCGCGATCGCGCGCACGCTGAAGGTCTTCGGATCGTAAAAGGGGGCGGCGGAGATTAGTCCATGCCACCGCTGGTGCGTGAAGATGTACCACAGCGCCTCAAAAATGAAAGCAATCATGACAATGGACATGAAAGCCAACAGGATCTGGTTCGCCCGCGCCGTGGTGCGAATACCAAACCAGCAGAGCAGGGTCATGAAACCGACCGCACCGGCAGACAACAGCGCGAAGGGAACGTGAGGCAGAAGTCTCTGAACCGTGAGTGCCGCATACAAACTGTTTTGCAGAGGCTGAAATAGATATTCCAGAAACATGGCCCAGCCGACGACAAAGCCAATTTGCGAATTGAATCCGCGGCTGACGTAGGTGTAGACCGACCCGGCGGAGGGATACACCGTCGCCATTCGGCCGAAGCTAACCGCGGTTGCCGTCATCGCTACCATTGCCGCGAGGAGTGTAATGACCGCGTGGCCCTGGGAGAGCACTTGCGCCTCGCCGAACATCGGCACCACGGCGATTGGCGAAGTCAGAATGATCCCGTAATACACCAGGTCCCACAGCCCTAGAACCCTCTTCAGCTTGGGCTGTGAGCTGGACACATCATCGGTAGTAGTTTGCACTCAAAGTCCCCTGCCGGTTGCAAATTGGGGTCGCGCTCAAACTCCTGAGCCCGTTTCGAAAAACGCAGTCTCCTGTTAAAAGACGCGTTGTTTCTCGCGGGCCTTCAAATACTTTTCTCTCGCCGCTCGTACTGACTCTACCTCTGAAACTTCGGCGATGGGGACGTCCCACCACGATTCGTATCCCGGTACGCGCTGATCGTACGCCGTTTCGATCACGACGACCGATGTTCCAGGCCGTTTGCGCGCCTCGACCAGGGCTTGACGAAGATCGTCGCGCGTTTTGGCACGCACCGCGTGTGCACCCAAACTCTGTGCATTCGCCACAAAGTCCACCGGGATCGAATCGCCATCCAGTTTCCCATTGCGGCGATAGCGATACTCCGTTCCCATGCCGCGATTGCCGCAGGCCCGGCTAAGCCCGCCAATACTGGAGAACCCATGATTGTCGAGCACAACGATGATGAGCTTGATGCCTTCCTGCGCCGCCGTAACAATCTCTTGGGCCATCATCAGGTACGAGCCGTCGCCCACCATGACGTAGACCTCGCGGTCCGGTGCCGCCATCTTGACTCCCATGCCGCCCGCGATTTCATACCCCATGCAGGAGTATCCGTATTCCAGGTGATATCCATTGGGCTCGCGCGTGCGCCAGAGTTTGTGCAGGTCTCCGGGGAGACTGCCTGCTGCGCAAACCACCACGTCGTGCGGCCCGGAGACTTCGTTCACAACTCCGATGACTTCTCCCTGGCTGACCGGCACTCCAACATTGAGGTTGTAAATGCGGTCAACTTCCTGCTCCCATGCCGCGCGGAACTTTTGTAGTTGCGAGGCATACGAATCCTGTACCCGAACATCGGCAAGTAACGCGCGCAATTCCTCGAGTGTCACTCTCGCGTCGCCGACCAGAGGCAAAGCAGACTGCTTTCCCGCATCGAATTCGCAGACGTTCGCATTGAGGAATCGCACAGAGGGATTTTGAAACGCACTCTGCGACGCTGTAGTGAAATCACTGTAACGAGTTCCGACCCCGATGATGAGATCCGCTTCGCGCGCGAGAAGATTCGCCCCCGGCGTGCCCGTCACGCCGATCGCCCCAAGGCACTGAGGATGGTCGAACGGAAGCGAGCCTTTCCCAGCCTGCGTCTCGACCACTGGAATTCCTGTCTGGGACGCGAAGGCCGCCAGCGCCTGGCTAGCTTCGGAATAGAGAACCCCTCCGCCGGCAATCAGAAGCGGCCGTCGTGCGTCTCGAATCCAATCCGCACCGGCAGCCAACAGCGTACGATCGCAGCGCGGGCGCATGATCGTCCAAACGCGTTTCCGGAAAAAGTGCTCTGGGTACTCGTACGCTTCGGCTTGAACATCTTGTGGGAGGGCGAGAACGACCGCCCCTGTTTCGGACGGCGACGTAAGAACGCGCATGGCTGCAGGCAGCGCCGTCAGAATCTGTTCCGGGCGCTGGATGCGGTCCCAGTAGCGCGCTACCGGCTTGAAGCAGTCGTTCACCGAGACATCTTGGCTCGCGGGTGACTCCATTTGCTGAAGCACTGGGGCCACGTCGCGTCGCGCAAAAATGTCTCCCGGTAAAAGCAGCACTGGAAGCCGGTTGATCGTCGCCACGGCGGCGCCCGTGACCATGTTGGTTGCGCCCGGTCCGATCGAGGTCGTGCAGATCAAGGTGCGCAAGCGATTGCTGGTCTTTGCGAACGCCGAGGCCGTGTGGACCATGGCCTGCTCATTGCGGACGAGGTAATACGGCAGGCACGCATCCTGCTCCAGGGCCTGACCAATCCCGGCGACGTTTCCGTGTCCGAAAATCCCCAGGCAACCTTCAAAAAAGCGGTGCTCTTTGCCGTCGCGCTCGCTGTACTGATTCTTCAGAAACGCAATGACGGCTTGCGCCATGGTGAGGCGTCGAGTCATCAGAACTTCCCCCGCGGAACGGTAGCCGAGACTTGCCTTTCATGGGCCATGCTTATCCTCTCACGAGGGGCAGGCGAGGGTCGGTTTCTTTCCAGGTGGAACGAATCCAGACGTGGTGGGGATCTTCGGTGATGGCCAGGGCACGTGCCGTTCCTGCCAGGAAGTTCAGGTAATAGACATCATAGCCGGGTCCGGCGACCACGGGATGAAATCCGCTGCGCACCAGCACGACATCGCCGTCGCGCGCCTTGAGCGTCTGTTCCGCTCCATGTTGTCCCGAGTAGAGATGTTGAAACGCAAACGCGTCCGGTTGGCGCATCCGGTAGTAATAAATTTCGTCCAAATCGACTTCGCGCGGCGGATCGTGCACGTCATGCTTATGCGGCGGATAGCTCGACCAGTTCCCGCCGGGCGTGTATACCTCGATGACGATTAGTTTGTCGGCAGGAAATGCGGGCGTGACGATGTCCACGATCTGGCGCGAGACGTTACCCCCTCCGCGCAGGTTACTGCTCACTTCCGAGGGAGTGATGAGCTTCGCTTCCAGCCGTGCCTGGGATGGAACGCGGCATTCGGCGATTTCGCACGTGCTCTCTGCTTTGAACTTCACTTGGCCGCCAGGAGGCAGGTACAGCGTATAGGGAAAACCGTCGAACACATTTTTGCGTTTCCCGATCCTTTGCTCGCCCTTGCCCCAATCCGCCAGGCACGTTCCCCCCAGCAGAACAAACGCGGCTTCTTCTCCCTCAGTTCGCGCCTGGTAGTTCTCCCCGGGAAGCAAGCGGCGAACGAAGAACCCCATCCACTCCCATCCGGCCTCCTGACGTGACAGATGGAAAAGTTCGCCGGACTGATCCGCGGGCAGACTGCGGGAATGTCGGAGGAAGTCGCTTTCGGTCATGTCGCTCTCCGCTAGGACGGGGCGGGGAAGTCTCTGTAATGGACCCGGAAACTGGTGGAATCTGCTAACCGCTTTGACAATATGGCAAAGGAAGTGTTCCATTGTCAATCGCAACTTAATGCTTACGCAGGGCCAGCGGTTGGGCGCCGGATGTTAAGCGCTTCGTTGCTACGCCGATTTGGGGAGGTGCCCGGAGGGCGTGTGTTGCCCTCGCTTCCTGGCAATTTCGAACATGAGATGGAAAACGTGACCGTTTTCTGACATGTGGGAAGTTGCAGAGTCCTCGAGCGGACCATGTACCCACCGGTCAATCGGACTCCGCTTCGCGAAATTGGGATCAAGGGCCGCACAAAATTTGCAATCTCGGCCATCTGGCTGTTCTTTGCGATGAGGCTGGCGGTGATAGGAATCCATGAGAATGAGTCCTTGGAGATCGCCTTGAAAAATCGTTTAGCCAGTATAACCGCGTACCCATTTGCTCGCCAGCCGCGGACGGCTGGTGCTCAAATTCTTGCGTCACAATGGTGAGTGCATCACATCTCCAACAGATTCGGCTGCAATTTTGCATAGCCATGCTCTTGCGCCCAGAGGTCGAGCGGAAGCGTGGCGATCTCATCAACCACAGGCTCGGCAAGTCCGTTCTTCGTGAGATCAACCGTCTTCAGGTAAGACTTGCAGGTGTCGCAACACTCCACCCGCACATGTTCCAGCTCCGCAGCCGTGTACACGGGAAGCTTGGCGTGATTTTCCTCGCCACACCCGGCGCATAGAATGCGACGGAATTGCCATTCCGCAAGGCAGAACGAGCAGATCAGCGAACGCTGCCCGCCATCGCCGAGTGGTCGCAGTACTCCCAAGCCCGGCTTTCGATTGCAAAAGGGACAAATGGGGTGCGTGTAACCCTCCCACTGAATCCCGGAACGCTGGCGCACAAATTCGGCATATGGTTGAAGGAAGGCGCGAGCCGGGAAGTCGTTCATCTCGTCGCCATTTGTCGTTCCACTCCAAAAATCATTCAACAGTGTGCTGCGGGTGTCTTCTGGTGCGCCGCGGAGATGGCGAGCGTACTCGGCCAGCCGCTCTGGCGCGTGTTGCTCGATGACAAGCAGAAATTCCGGAAAGCTCGCCAGCAACTGCGGCAATTCCGGAGGGCCAGAAAACGCGCCTGCCGAATTTGAGGAATTTGCAGAAATGCTTTCCAGACTCCGATAGAGCGCTCTCTGGAATTGCGCAATCCGTACATAGAAGCCAAGGATCTCGGCTGCGAAGGAATGCTGGTGCCGGAGGTCCTCTGCTCGGTCGATTCGCCGCTGCCAGGCATCTGGGGGCATGATTTTCATTATCGGCCGCAGTCGTTGGCGCTGCAATGAGGTGAGCGCACGACCCGATTGACGGACCCGTCTCAGCGGGAGTAGTATTCCATCGCTTTTTCGCGTAATTTTGGCCGTGCTATATCGGCCGAAACTGTTCTCCGTCGAACAAACCGTTGCGGAGGCCGTGAATGGAACTTTCCCGGCGTACCTTCCTCAAGAGCACGCTTGTGGGGGGAGTAGGCGTTTCGGCTCTCGGATTTGATCTCACCCCGGTCTACGCCCAAACCCAAAGCCTGAAAATTTCGCGCGCAAGCGAGACGCGCAGCACCTGTCCATATTGCTCGGTCAGCTGCGGCGTGATTATTTACACGCTCGGCGACAAAGCGAAGAATGCAATTCCGCAAGTGGTCCACGTCGAAGGCGATCCCGATCACCCGATCAATCGTGGCACGCTGTGCCCGAAGGGGTCGTCGCTGGAGCAGGACATCCTGAACGATCGCCGGCTGCTGAAGCCGCAAGTGCGGCGCCCGGGCGCAACCGAATGGGAAGATATTTCCTGGGACCAGGCCTACGCGGAGATCGCCCATAGGGTCAAGAAGACGCGCGACGACACCTTTGTTGAAAAAGACCCGCAGGGCAAAACTGTGAACCGCTGCGATGGCATTGCCTTCACCGGCGGCTGCACCGACACCAATGAGTTCAATTATCTGGTCGTGAAGACCATGCGCAGCCTGGGGGTCTGCTACCTGGAAAACCAGGCCCGTGTTTGACACGGCCCCACGGTCTCCAGTTTGGGGCCAACATTCGGACGCGGGGCAATGACCAACGGCTGGATCGACATCAAGAACACCGACATGATGTTGATCATGGGCGGTAATCCGGCCGAAAACCACCCTTGCGGCTTCAAGTGGGCCATCGAAGCCAAGGTTCATCGGAATGCAAAGACGATCGTCGTCGATCCGCGGCTGACTCGAACCGCCGCCAACGCCGACCTCTACCTGCAGATTCGCGCCGGAGCCGATATCGCGTTTCTGGGCGGTTTGATCAATTACGCGCTCCAGAACAACCGGATTGCCCACGATTACCTGGTCAACTACACCAACGCCGCCTTCATCATCAAAGAGGGATTCAAGCTGCCTGAAGACGGCTTGTACTCCGGTTTCGACCAGGACAAGAAGACCTACGACAAGGCGACGTGGAATTACGAGGAGGGCGGAAACCTGGAAGGGAAGGCGGTCGCCGCAACGGCCGCAGGCGCAGGTGCCGCACATGCATCAGCGCAAGCGCACGATCAGCAGCAGCCGAGGCAAAGCGGCGGCGACGCGCATAAAGCCGAAGGTCAGGGCTATCAGGCACAAGGACCTGCCGGTGCCAAGGCCATGGGTGGAGGTCCGATTCCTCCGCCAATGCTGCCGCCCAAGATTGCTTACGATTTATCGCTTCAGCATCCGCGCTGCGTCTTCCAATTGCTGAAGCAGCAATATTCGCGCTACACGCCGGAAATGGTGGAGCGGATCACCGGCATTCCCAGGGATCAGTTCCTCAAGGCCGCCGACATGTACACGTCCATCCGCAAGGATGGCGACATGAAGAAAGCCGGCACCATTATTTATGCCGTCGGCTGGACCCAGCACAGTTTTGGTACGCAGATCATCCGCACCGCTGCCATGCTGCAGTTGTTGATGGGAAATGTTGGACGAGCAGGAGGTGGCGTTAACGCGCTGCGCGGCCATTCCAATATTCAGGGCGCCACTGACATGGCCGGTGTCTTCGACATTCTGCCCGGATATTTGAAAATGCCGACCCCGGCGGATACCGATCTTGCCGCCTATCTGAAGCGCATTACGCCGATCGCCGCGAAGCCGGATCCCTGGGATTCGTTCAATTACTGGTCCAACACGCCAAAATTTGCCGTCTCGTTCCTCAAGGCGATGTATGGTTCCGTCTCCACCAAAGAGAACGACTGGGCCTTCCATTACCTCCCCAAGATTGATCGAAATTACTCCTGGGTGAATATCTGGAACGACATGTACGACGGCAAGGTTAAAGGTATTTTTGCCTTCGGCATGAACGGGGTAATGATCGGCCCCGATTCGCAGAAGAACATCGACGCGCTCAAGAAGGCGGAGTGGTTGGTGGTCTGCGAAATCTATCCCGACGAGACCAGCGAGTTCTGGCGCGCGCCGGGAATTACTCCAGAGGAAATGAAGAAGATCAACACCACTGTGTACCGTCTGCCGGGCGCAGGTTTCGCCGAAAAAGACGGAACGTTCGTAAACTCGGCTCGCTGGCTGCAGTGGAAGAACGTGGCCGTGCCGCCGCCGGGCATGGCGAAACTCGACCAGGAGATTCTGGCGACAATTTTTCTGAACGTACGCGACCTCTACAAGAAAGAGGGCGGCAAGTTCCCCGACCCTATCCTCAATGCCTGGTTCCCGTACACCGATCCGTACAACCCTTCACTGGCGGAAGTGGCAAAGGAGATCAACGGCAAGGCGCTGGCCGACATCACCGACCCGAAGACGAACCAGACAATCAAGGCCGGGCAGCAGTTGCCGGGATTTGCCTGGTTGAAAGATGACGGAACAACTCTATCCGGCAATTGGCTCTATTGCGGGTCGTGGACCGAAGCCGGAGCAATGATTCAGCGCAGGGGAACGGAGGATCCCTCGGGCCTCGGCATCTATCCCAACTGGGCCTGGTCGTGGCCGGCCAACCGGCGCGTCATGTATAACCGCGCTTCTTGTGACTTAAACGGCAAGCCCTGGGATCCATCGCGGCGCCAGGTCTGGTGGGATGAAAGCAAGCAGTCCTGGGTCGGTAACGACGTGCCCGATTTCAAGGCCGATTCGGCGCCCAAAGACCACATGGGACCGTTCATCATGAATCCCGAGGGCGTTGGGCGTTTATTTGTTCCCCTTGGGGCCATGGCGGATGGGCCTTTCCCGGAATATTACGAGCCGATTGAAAGTCCGATTGCCAATCCTCTCCATCCGAATCAATCCAACAGTCCTGTCGTGAAGCGATATAAAACCGACCTCGACAAATACGCCACTTCAGGCCAGGAATACAACATTGTCTGCACGACCTACCGCCTCACCGAGCACTACCACTACTGGACCAAGAACAATCCCATGAACGTACAGCTCGTGCCCGAGCCCTTCGTGGAGATCCCGGTTGAGCTTGCCGACCGGATGGGCATTCGGGGAGGCGAACGGGTGAAGGTCAGCAGCATCCGGAGCCACTACATCGCCAAAGCGATGGTGACGCGCCGCATCCGGCCCATGAAGATCGACGGCAAGGAGACCTTCCAAATTGGCATCCCGATTCACTGGGGCTTCCGCGGCATTGCCGAAGACGAAGGGAAGACGGCCAAGACTCTGACCAATTCATTGACGCCAACGGTGATCGACCCGAATGCATTCACGCCGGAATTCAAGGGCTTCCTGGTGAAGCTCGAGAAGGCATAACGAGGGCAGACAGATGAGCGATCGACGAACACTGCAGATCAAACAGATGTCGGCCCACCCGGGAACCATTGCTGGAGGTGAGCCCGGGCAAGAAGCGCAGCGCAACTACGACGTCTGCAAGTTGGTAGACACCACCACCTGCATCGGCTGCAAGGCATGCGAAGTCGCCTGCGTCGAATGGAACGACATGCCATTCGCGGCCACGACCTTCGACAATACCTACCAGACCATGCCGGAGACCCGCTGGAATTTCTGGAATCTCATCAAGTTCAACGAGCACCAGAACGCAGATGGGACCATCCAGTGGCTCATGCGCAAGGATCAATGCATGCACTGCGCCGATCCGGGGTGTTTGCGCGCGTGCCCTGCCGATGGCGCCATCGTCCAATACTCCAACGGCATCGTGGATTTTCAGCAGGAGAATTGCATCGGTTGCGAATTCTGCGTCTCGGGCTGCCCGTTCAATATTCCGAAGTTCAACAGCGTCACAAAGAAGGTTTACAAGTGCACACTCTGCTCGGACCGCGTGGGACAAGGACTCGAACCGGCTTGCATCAAGGCCTGCCCGACCGGATGCCTGAAGTTTGGATCAAAAGACGACATGAAGTTCATCGCGGAAGAGCGATCCAAACAATTGCGCGAAAACTTCGGATTTGAGAAGGCTGGAGTTTACGATCCGCAGTCGATAGGCGGAACCCACGTGATCTACGTCTTGCATGATGCGACCGATCCAGAACGCTACGGCGGCTTGCCCAAGAACCCGACCATCCCGTGGAGCTACACCGTTTGGAAATGGCTCGCCAAGCCGGTCCTGGGTACCTTCGCATTATTTGGATTACTGGGAGTTTGCCTGCACTACGTGATGATAGGCCCGCGGCGGCCGCAGCCAGATCCGGATCAGGAGGGTGTCCATGGGAACCGCGGTTGAGCGCTTCGACGATAAAGCGCGGCAAGCTTTCGAATCCGTCGGCCGCACCGAGGTGTTTCCCGGCGAACTACTGCGGCATCGGGTGTACACACGCTTCCTGCATTGGATGGTGGCGCTCTTCTTCTTTCTGGCGTTGTTCTCGGGTTTCGGTATCTACCTGCCCTGGCTGTTCCGATGGTTTACCCCGATCTTCGGGGGCGGCGCGCTCAGCCGCGCCATGCATCCATGGTTCGGCTTGGTATTCGTGGCATTCTTCGCGTTGCAGATGCTGAATTGGCTGACTCCCATGCGCTGGGCTCCGGCAGACTCCCGCTGGATGCGAAACATCAAGAACGCCGTCACAGGAGAGGAAAAGCTCGAACCGCCGGATACCGGATTCTTCAATGCCGGGCAAAAGGTTCAGTTCTGGGAGATCGTGATCGGCTGCGTGGTATACCTCATCACGGGATTCATCCTGTGGTTTGGGGCCAACACATTCGGCCGCGTCACCGTGGCCGCCAGCTACGTGCTGCATGACATCTCAGCCCTCATCATGCTTGGCGGAATTTTCATTCACATCTACCTGAGCACGATCGGCGAGCCGGGCACCTTCCAGTCGATGACACGCGGCGCTGTCAGTGAAGCGTGGGCGTGGACTTTTCATCCTGCCTGGTACAAGGAAGTCACAGGCCGCGATCCACGGCAGGCGCATGACGAAGCCTTGCAACGTCTGCGTTCAGCCAGAAAGAATCCTTAACCTCTTAAATGGAGTGTTCATCAGTAGGTGATTAAGCGGGCGCCCGCTCCAACTCGGTGGGTGCCTGTAGATGCTCAAGACGTTGTA
>OEKN01000227.1_pt2 | contig 16378 bp, 19 predicted proteins | sample 1503361 | NCBI WGS metagenome assembly OEKN01 (sample SAMEA104379592, study PRJEB20068) | metagenome | biome: 1000743; feature: 77; material: 1998 | place: USA | collected 2012 | depth 25 m
CTCGCACTTACACCTGTGGCCTTGAGCGCGAGTCGGAAATTCGGCTGGAAGTTCATCCTCGGCGGCGGCTTCACGCTTTGGCTGCTGGCGCAATTCGGACTGCGCCAGGCCTCCTGGGATCTGATGAACCGCTACTTCGGCCTGGAAATTCCGCTGCATGAGATGGGCTCGTTCGATCTCTGGGCGTGGCAATTCTTGTGGATCGTCGGGATGTGGCTTGGTGTCCGCTGGGCCAAGGGTGAATTGCCCCTCACGCGGCTTGCCCGACAACTGACGATTCCCGCCCTGCTCGTTGTGCCTGCTCTGCTGGCCATGCGCCACGCCATCGGCCGGGGCTTCGAACTGGGCAGCTTCGAAATCTATTTCGATAAATGGCACCTCGGCGTCGTTCGCCTGATCGATTTCACGGCGATCGCGGTGTTGCTCATTCGCGCGCGTTCCTATCTCAAGCCGCTTGCCATCGAGCCTCTGGTGCTGCTCGGGCAATCCTCGCTTCAGGTCTTCTGCACCCATCTGCTTTTCTGCTTTGCCGGGCTCACGCTGCTGGGCAACGCATCGATGTTAAGCGGCTGGAAACAATTCGGACTTCTGGCGGCAACTCTTTCCGGAATGCTGTTCACCGCCAGGCTATTCGCGAAACCCGAACGCCGGCCAGAAGTCAAATTGCCGGTCCCGGCACACCCCCGGCCGGTCCTCGCCGCCAAGAAACCACAGTCCTCGGTTGCATGATTGCAAGCCGGCAGCGCAAGGATTCAGGATGGGGCTGCCCAAGCGATCCTTTTCCCCGACTGACTCCGCAGACCAGCAACCATCTGCGATAATTCTTGCCCATGTGTGGGCGCTACCGACTGTCGAAGCGGAAGCAGGTGATCGAGGAACACTTCGACACTGCCGATTGGCAGGACGATTGGGATCCGCGGTTCAACATCGCTCCAACACAGCCTGTGCCAGTCATCAGGCAGCACCCGAAGGAATCCACCCGTCAGATTTCGATTATGGGTTGGGGCCTAGTCCCTCATTGGGCTAAGGACGCCTCCGGCGCGGCTAGCGCGATCAACGCACGGTCGGAGACTGCCGCCGAAAAGCCTGCTTTCCGCGATCCCCTGAAATTCCGCAGGTGCCTGATTCCCGCAGACGGTTTCTACGAATGGAAGAGAACCGGCACATCGAAGCAGCCCTACTGCTTCGAAGTCCGTGCAGGGGAGTTGTTCGCGTTTGCCGGAATCTGGGACGGCTGGAAGAACACCGAGGGGCAATGGATCAGGACATGCTCGATCTTAACGACGACTCCGAATGCTGTGACCTCGCCTGTTCACGACCGTATGCCCGTGATTCTCGATCCCGGTAGCTACAATCTCTGGCTTGATCCCGGAATGCAGAACGTTGCTGCGTTCTCCGAACTTCTCAAGCCCTACGATGCCCGCCTGATGCGGTGCTATCCAGTGGGCAGTCGCGTCAACCATGCCGGGAACGACGACGAGGAGTGCTCGCGACCTGTGGAGAATGCCGAGGCTCAGCCCGATCTCTTTCGTTGAAACAAATCGATATGAAAATTGCTGCTCGCGTGTCCAACTCCCCGTCGGGTCACAGCGTTGAAGTGGAAACAGAGGGGCGCAAGCAATCCATCGCGATAGCTCCGAAGAGCGTTGGACGAGGCTCCAGCATCAATGGAGGCGAGCTGTTGTTCGCTGCTCTCGCGACCTGCTTTTGCAACGATCTCTATCGTGAGGCGGTGAAGCGCGGCATAGAGGTTCAGGAAGTCACTGTGGACGTGACGGGCACGTTCGGGAACCCCGGCGAACCAGCACGCGACATCCGCTACCGCGTCCAAGTGCGTGCGGATGCTCCCCAAGCCGAAATTGACAAACTGATTCGCTCCACCGACGCTGTCACTGAGATTCAAAACACGCTTCGGGCCGCCTGCGCAGTTCAGTTGGAGCACACATGAGTCCCTTGGCAGACAATCCGGTGATAGTTCCAGATCGAGGACTTGATGAAGAGAGGAAACCGGGTAACGCAGAACCTCCGCACATCCGCTGCCCTCTCTGCGGTTGGTCGCCGCGCAAAGAAGACAAATGGTTCTGCACTTGCGGCTTCGAATGGAACACATTCGACACCGGAGGCGTCTGCCCGGCCTGCCTGCACCAGTGGACCGAAACCCAGTGCCTCTCTTGCAGCCGTTGGTCGCCCCACTCGCTCTGGTATGGGGAATGAACCAATGGCCCGAACCCTGGAAAGCTTCTGATCTTTCTTCTTGCATCCGTCGCGATCTCAGGGGCTCAGAGTGTCGCCTCGAATACCCCAAAACCGGGAATCAAGGAAGTTCAGGTTTCGTATGCTTCGCTAAAGCCCAGGGCCACCATCAAAATCGGAGGTACAGCAGACTGGGTTCTGGTGGCGGAAGGTGCTGTCTGGGTAGCCAGCACGAACCCGTACGCGATTTTGCGAATTGATCCTGTGACCAACAAGATTGTTGCGAGGATACGAATTCCCGGCGAGGCTTGCTCCGGTCTAGCCTCCGGCTTCGGTAGTATTTGGACCCCGATCTGTGGAAGACAACCTTCTCTTGTTCGAATCGATGCAGGAAGAAATGCGATCAGCGCGACACTTCCCATTGCACCCGCAGGGCCGGAAGCCGGGATTGCTGCAAGTGATGACAGCGTATGGCTGGTGACGGACAACAAAGGAACGCTGCTTCGAATTGATCCGTCCACCAACAGCGTGCGCCAGAGAATCTCAATCGCGCACGGTTCCTATAACCCTATTTTTGGCGATGGGATCGTTTGGGTCACGGGAATCGAGAACGATGTGCTGACTGCGGTGGATGCCTCGAGTGGCAAGATTCTGGATTCGATTCGTGTAGGCCCAAAGCCGCGATTCCTCACCGCCGGTGCTGGCTCGATCTGGACGCTGAACCAGGGCGATGGAACCATCAGCCGCGTGGATGAGAAAAGCAGGCACGTGATCGCCACCATCCAACTTGGCATTCCGGGCACTGGAGGCGACATTGCCTATGGAGCCGATTCGGTTTGGTCCTCCGTGTTTGACTTGCCGCTCACTCGGGTCGACGCGACCACGAACGGAGTCGTGAAACAGTGGATCGGTAAGGGCGGAGATTCTCTCCGCATTGGCTTTAATTCGCTCTGGATTACGGATTACAAGAAGGGCTTGCTCTTGCGAATTCCGATAGAAGAAATGCAGTAAGAGTAGATGGGCTCCGAGTCGAGCTGGGAACTGCGTCAAGAAAGGCTGGTAGCGCTACCGGGAATCGAACTTGAGGCGCTTAGCGGGCGTGAGCAAAGCGGGAGCCCGCTGCCGAGATCCTGAGCGAAGCGAAGGACCTTTCGTGGCACAGCTTACAGCGATGTGGTAGCGCTACCGGGAAACGTTACGCCCACCTGCCGAATTTTCCATTTCTACTGGCAAAACCCGCGTCGCTATTGGCTTTCAGCAGGACGGCCCAAAATCACTTTACCAGTATAACTGGGAAATTTTAACCCTCAAAATGGCCGATTTTTAGTAGGCGATAGTAGGCGGATTTTCTGTCCGGCCACCTTCAGCCTTCTTACGTGAGGTCGCGCCTAGACTCTTCCGTGTGTAGCGCGGCCCTTAGAACCACACGACTCTGCCTCAGAGATGCCGGAGGAGGCATGATCAGGGTCAAGCGGGACAGGTAGACCACACTATTCCGATCTAGTCAGGAGCCTCTGCTACGCAGCGAGCGAGATCAGCGAGCCTTCCGCATTTTTTCCGCGTAGCGCATCATTTCCGTAAACTGCTGCGGGCCGTACCCATGAGCCGCGATCGGTTGATACGTGGACGGCACAACTCGGCTCATGGCTTTCTTCTCATGCGCACGTTCGCGAGCCTCTCGCTTAGCAACCGAACCATGACACTTCTTGTGTTTCTTGCCACTCCCGCATGGGCACGGATCGTTCCTCCCAATTTTGGGCGCATTGCGGTCCTTCAAGAAGCTGCTGTAAAGCAGATTCCGAATCATCTCCGTCCGACCAGTGACGGCAATCGCTAGCGAGGACGGGCCATTCACCGTAGGGTCGCCGCCGAAGTCCACACCGCCATAAATCTCAAATCTCCACATGGTGAGCTTCGGATCATCCAGACTCTGCGCGCCTTCGTATCGGAACGTGCCCTCCCCCAAATCTCCTGATACGGGGTCCTTCCCGCTAGAAAGCATTTGCGCGAAGAAAGCCTCGCCCTCGTTCGTGAACAATGACGCAATGGATGAGTAGCCGTTTCCCATACGAACGCCATAATGCTGAAAGGCGAGTGCTTTCGCAATCATTGCGAAGAGTTCTTCCATAGGCTTGTGCTCGAACGGAATCGCCGTGCCGCCACTACGCTCGTATCCTTTGCGCAACTTCTGTTCCAACTTCGCATTCTTCTCAAGCCGGGGCGGAACCAACTTGGTGAGAATCTTCGCCGCGTCAACATTCTTCGCGCCAAAAGGAAGGACGGTCATCAGGTAGGCTTCGAGTTCTGATTTCCGGTTGTTGCAACGCTTGCAGGACGGCACCTGCGGAAGATTCCCTCGCCGCTCCTCCAAGAAGAATTTCCGGCCAACGACATGGTCCTTGGATTCTGCGGGCGCACTATTGCAGTAGACGCAGGTTTCGCCACTGAATTTGTGTTTCATAGTCTTCTCCAAATCTACCCGCCATATCGAGACTCTTACGGCGGATTGCACGTAGAAGGGCTAAACCGAGAGTTATTGCTCCGTAATAGATTGTAAACAAATGATTTAGAATAATTAGATCATATGATATATTTCGATTGACGTCAACCGGAACTTCTGCGCATAATCTATCATATGATGTAAGCATGTTCCAATTGATGAAACAGCGCGGAGCTCGAATTGGCGGATCAGTACGACGATGTCAGAAAGCAGATTGGTCTCCTTGCCCGGCGAAAGGACGCCCGCTTCATTTTTTGGTCGCGAAAAGTGCCATGTGTCTGGAAGCCAACGACGGTTACGAATCCGGCTGTGGGGTTTTGCTTTACCGACATAAGCGCTTGGGCCTACATCGCGGAGCTAGCCGAGTCAGGGCACCCAATTGAGGAGATCGAACTTGATCATCCAGCGGGTGAAAAGGGTTATGTGATGAAGAAGCAATTGGAGCCGAATCTGCCGGACTTATACGTAAAGGTGCAGATTAAAGGCGGGAAGATCATTGGCAGAAGTTTTCATTACAGCACAAAGTAGGACGTGGGGGTATCAATGAGAGGACACTTGATCGCGAACGAAGATTCAGGGAAGACCTTTCGTTGCCCGAACTGTGACTCGTCAGATGTAAAGACGACGCTCGAGACAGACACATTTGACTACGGCGTTGGGCAGGATGCCACGACCCTGAAAGCGGAAATTCCGTTACGAACCTGCGCAAGCTGTGGATTCGAGTACACCGACGCCGAAGCAGAAGATATTAGGCATGAGGTGGTTTGTCGGCATCTTGGCTTATTGACACCTGCTGAAATTGAGGCAATTCGCAATCATTTTGGGCCAACCCGTGCTGAGTTTGCCTCAAAAAGTCGTATCGGCGAGGCCTCCCTTGCTCGATGGGAAGCGGGGCAGATCTTTCAGAACGCCGCAAACGACAACTACATTTATTTGCTCGCATTCAGGGAGAACTGGGAGCGGCTTCAGGCACGCGGCCCGGGACTTCCGTTGGAGTTTCGCCGCGAATTGCGATCAGTCGCAAGAGTTTCGGTGCGGCGATTCCGATCGTTGGATGAAGACGCAGTGACTCCTTTGAGAAGGCAAGGCCGAGACTTTCTACGATCCGCAGTCGGATAGAGGAAACCATGTACGTCGTCACATTCTATTCGTACAAGGGTGGCACCGGGAGATCGATGGCGCTTGTGAATGTTGCAGCCGCTCTCGCCAGATCAGGTCGGAACGTTTTGGTTGTGGATTTTGATCTGGAGGCTCCCGGGCTTGACACGTTCAACTTGCCACGCCCCCTTGAGTCTGGGTCCATGAAGGGCTTAGTGGAATTCATTGACGAATACGTGAAGTCCGGAATTGCCCCGGACGTTTCAGACTTTGTCTACAAGTCGAGCATATCGTCCGCGAGCGGGCAACTTTGGATAATGCCCGCAGGCAATCCCGGCACTGAGTACGATCAGAAATTCAAATCAGTCAATTGGCAAGATTTATACGACAACCATGACGGGTATCTTTTTTTTGAAGACCTCAAGGCGCAGTGGAAACAAACACTTTCTCCCGATTATGTCTTGATAGATTCTCGGACGGGTCACACCGATGTCGGCGGAATATGTACTAGGCAGCTACCAGACGCGGTCGTGCTGTTCTTCTTCCCCAACGAACAGAATCGCCGCGGACTTGAGACCATCGTGAAACAAGTCCGCGCTGAAGCAACGAGCGAGAGGCAAAAACAGATAAAACTTCACTTTGTATTATCTAATGTTCCGGAACTCGACGATGAGGAAGGGTTCCTGGCGAACAACGTCGCAAGGTTCAGAGAGAGCCTCGGTTTCAGACAGTTCGCAGCAGTCGTGCATCATTACAACAGCCTCGCCCTGTTGACCCAATCCATATTCACCCTTGATCGACCGAAGACAAGACTTGCGCATGAATACGGATTGCTTGCCAAAGCTATTCGCAGGGACAACGTCGAAGACAGAGACGCAGCACTTGAGTTCCTTGACGAAGTTGCGCCACTGCCACGACGACCACGAATTCCGGCGAGTCAACTCGAAGAACGAATTAAAGCAATCAAAACCAAGCATCCCGACGATCCCGAAGTACTAACCCGGTTGGGTGTGCTCTTTCGTCGAGAGCGCAGGTTTGACGAGGCTCTTAGCATCTTCGAGCAAGCCGCAGAACTTGGTGTGCGCAACGCAGAGCTATCCTTAGCGACCGCCGAACTGCATTTACAGCTCGGTAAACCGGAACTGGCTCTGCGGAATGTCGAAGAACTTCTAAAGTCAACAGACCCGACATACCTTGAGTTTACTGCTGCAGCGCGTCTCTTTCTTAAGCTCGATCCGAAACGAGCACGCACTCTCATGTCGTCACCTGCGTTCGGGCAACTTGACCCTGAAGGTCAGCACTATCTCGCGACCGAATTGTTTGATTCCCGACAAGGCATGGCGCTAGCCGCAGATATTTTGAGTGCTCTCTGGGACAAATCTGATTCGGCTTTTGCTCGTGTCATAGATGTCGACTTTGCACTGTCTTTAATTAGTTCCGGCCAATTCGAGCGAGCTATAAGGGTGATAAGCAATGAAGGCAGGAAATCCCTAGCCGACTTGGAAATCTCCGATGCTTTCAACTATGCAATGGCAAAGTGGGCCATCGACTCCAAACCCTCTCCTGAGCTATTTGGACGCGTAGTTGACCTTGATAAGAGTCGTCGTTCCGCTGGGCCAAACTTTCATCAGTGTCTCGCAATTGCGTTTTGGGTTCTGGACCGTCAAGAAGATGCTCTATCACGGGTCGGGGAAGCATGGCAGCAGATGATGACACGAAACTCACCCGATTTCAGTTCATGGTCATACCTTCGACTCCCTCCCGACGCATTCTTAGAGGATCTGAAGCAGCTTCAGCAGTTATTTGAAGGTGAACAGCTTGTGCCGCGATTTTTTCCGGGGGCGCATAAGAGTCGCTATGAGGAGAACGGATGATTGAGCCGACTACCTTCGACGTGCTTCAAAAAGAGATCCGAAATCGAATCTCGATCGACAAGAGAGTCTTAGACGAGATGCGCGAGGAAGTTCGGCCTCTGAAAGCGACGACCAGAAGAATTCAGCCAAGGTCGGCGACTGCGATTTCGTTGGTTGGAACCGACGGAGGAAACAATCAGCTCCAGTTCGATCCTTTCAGAGTACAACTGGTTAGAGTCGTTGATTCAAGCCACAACGAGTATTGCTTGGAAGTGATAACGCCTCGAATGTCGATTTCCGAACTTTCGAGTCGTCACTTCGAACCGGACGGACGACCGCGGACAGCTTTGGGACGGATGATGGCCTATCTAGGGATTTCGAACCTAGCTAGCTTGTCACCTGTTTTTAACGCTAATCCTGAAGAGTTAAGTGTCAGTTGGATGAATGTCTACCGGGAAATGACCGAGTGGGCAGTCTTGTTCGAACTGGTGCGGAGCAAGGACTTTGGCACTGACACCATCGTCGTGTGCGATGGTTTCTTACGATCAAAGATGTTCGCTGGGATGCTCTTCAGCAAGTATCGTCAGGGTCTCGAGGAGGGCATTAGGCAGCAATTTGAGAGGAATCGCCGACGGATTTACATCTGCGGGATTGCCAAGAGGAGCGCAGTGCTTCAAACGTATCGTGTCGCGATGGCTCTCGAAGGTGTAATGAGGAATGCCTATCCGTGTTATCTGGAGGTGGCGGAAAACATAGAGGAGCGCGTCTATAAGTGGGACGAGTATTTAAAGCGAACTGACAGGTTCGTCTCCGGGAAAATGTTTCTTGTCAAATTCGGAAGTAGCCCACACGATCCGGTCTGGGCTGTGGACCTACTGTTGTCCCAGCGGACTGAAGCCCAAACGATCTTTGGATATCTACTGGAAGACTCAAAAGATGGATTTCCGGTTCCGCTCTACCCGCAATGTCTCCAAAGGGCACACGAGAATGCCGCTCTCGTGGATTTCGATCTCCAGCTGCTTGAAGATCAGATTTGCGGCGTCTTGAGAGAGAGTCTGGGCGACAAGAAATGGATCATCGACGAACTTGCATTGCAGGAATCCGACCCTGCTGCCCAGCGGTACAGCTAAGGAGACGGCTATGGTGGAATTGTTTCCGAAGGAAGAAGTTGTTGGAGTCTTTCGCGGGTTTCGCGAAGGGGGACTGGAGTTTCACGCCGATCTAACCCTGCCGTATCGCCCAAAGCTCCACAATGTGCCGATGCACGGCCAATTTTTATTGGTCCAGTTGGAAAACCCCGAAGAAGCAGTTCTCGGTAGAATCTGTTCACTGTCCGCGGAGGGGCGACTGACCAGCGGAGCGGGCGAGCAATACAGCATCAGAGCCGTCGGTGAAGGCCGACAGGTGCCTGATCACCTCAGAGAAGAGTACTTGCGATATCGTGTTAACATCCGTGTACTCGGCGTCATCCGTGCTGACGACGGAGACATTCGCTTTGCTCCATCTCACCGAAGACTTCCACATGTTGGTAGCCCTGTTGCGTTTCCATCCGACGATGTTCTGCGTAGGTTGGTCGGCCATTTCAGTGATGGCGCCGACTTAGGCTTCTTCGCGCTTGGAGAATACATTTATGCGGGCACTGATGCTCGTCTATCGGCGGAGAGCTGGGTACAAATCAAACCTCTATCTGCGATTGTCAAGTTCCCAATAAAGCATCTGGTCTCAAGGCGGACATTTGTCTTTGCTCGCGCTGGATACGGTAAGTCTAACCTGAACAAGTTGCTCTTCAGCACGCTCTACTCTTCCGAATGCACAATAGCAAAACGGAATCGCCAAGTTCCGGTTGGCACGATCATCTTTGATCCGGATGGAGAGTATTTCTGGCCCGACGATAAGGGCAACCCCGCGCTCTGTGATGTTCCCAACCTCAAGGATCGCATTGTCGTATTCACTTCACGCGGTGCACCGAGTGCATATTATGGCTCATTCGTAGCGGGCGGCATCAAGCTCGACATAAGGCGATTGCGGCCCTCCGATGTCTTGAGTATTGCGCTCTCTCCGGAACGGCAAGACCAACAGAATGTTCGGAAGTTGAGAGGGTTGAACCAGAACGACTGGGCATCACTGGTCGATCTGATTGCTAAAGACGGAAACCTTGCCGACATCGAAGAGGTGAGGAAGCTCGTCAAACTGGATGAGAAGCAAGGCGACGTCGAAGCATTCGCTGCACGTGCGAATATGACTTCAATTGTGAGAATGCTCCATGATCCGAGCAGTCAGCTCATGGACCTATTGTTGGAGGCGCTCTCGGCGGGAAAACTGTGCATCGTAGATGTTTCGCAGCTTCGGGGAGAAGCGTCTCTGATACTCTCGGGTTTGATATTGCGCAAGATTTTTGACCATAACCAAGACGAGTTCACCAAAGCTGAATCAGCAACCATTCCCACAATTGCCGTTGTCGAGGAAGCGCAGTCGGTGCTCAGTGAAAAAGCAAGTGCTTCTGGCCCTTACATCGAGTGGGTTAAAGAGGGCCGCAAATATGATCTAGGAGCCCTGCTGATCACTCAGCAGCCGGGAAGCATTCCGACTGAGATTTTGAGTCAGGGGGATAACTGGTTCATATTTCATTTGCTATCCGCGGCCGATCTCACCAATGTACATCGAGCAAATGCGCATTTCAGCGATGACATTCTGAGTTCCCTTCTAAATGAACCGATACCGGGACAAGGCGTCTTTTGGAGTGGTGTCAGTGGAATGCCTTTCCCCATCTCACTCCGTGTTTTGCCTTTCGGCAGTCTCTACGCGACAGCAGATCCTCGTTACGAAAAAGCAGCCATACAAACCTATGCCTCGCAACTACGAGCGAACTTCGCCTTAGAGGGTGCGGATCAAAGTGAGGTGCCACCCGAAGGGACTGAGCCCGCGGATAAGCCTGTTGTCGAGCGTCCTTCAGTAGATCCTTATCGCGAATATCAAAAACGAGCAATCGAAGCGCTCGCAAAGAACGAGTCATTCTTGCAGAGTATCGAATCGAATGGAATTCCCTGGGGTGTCGTAATCGGAATGCTCAAAGATGGCTTGCCTGCGAGCCTTGCGGATCGCGATTCAATCGCTTATAACTTAGTTCCCGTCGCAATGAATGCGATCCTTGGCCCGAAAGACAAGGCATGGATTACCGAAAGAAAAGGTCCCAAGTCGACGCTTTTCATAGTGAAAATGAGAAACTAGGAGCAAATCCGGGCGTACACGTCATATTCTGAACGTGGATGCTCTTTCTGGCCGTCACCCATCTGAATCGCCTGACGTCGCCCTTGAGATGCCGTACCTGCGTCGCGGATTGTTGTTACTCTCCAACCGCTATCAAGAAATGAGTTCTTGATTATCTCGAGACAATCTTGCTTTCGGTCATGAATCCCGCCAAAGCGGCAGACCAGCCTAGCTTGTGGATGACTCATCTGAGCAGCGTTCACCCAAACCCGTCTCAGCTGCCCGCTGAACTCCTCTGGGGAAGAATGCTGAAAGTCGACCACCCGAGCAGAATAGTCAACTCCATCTGGTCCTCCCACAAACCAATTCCGTAGCCATTGGTCTGGCACGTAGGTGCGCATTCCATAATAAGGGGGCGATGTAATGACCCAAGAGAATCTTCGGCGGCTTCTTTTGTCTTTCCAGGCTCGACTGTCAGCTTCGATAATGTCGCTCCGAATTCCCGGGAGACAAGTGGCGAAATATCGTTCTGCACGGGTCTGCACAAGGGGAATGACGTCAACCAGCGGTGCCCTAAAATTGTGCTTCTTCCAAAATCGAACCGCGTACTCGGGTTTCGGCGCGAATGTCCTAGGGCACTGGTTCGAAAAATACGACGGCGTCGACTTTGTAAGTGGGCCATGAAGTGAGCCAAGCAGAATTGCGCGCAACGCTTTCCGCTCAGGACTTTTGCAGTCCGCGATGAGCTCTTGTCGGAGATGGCAAAGCCGATGAAGTGTTCTTGGATGGAATGCCTTTTTCCAAAACATACCCTCCGGCTCGGGAACCCGGCTAGGTCTAAAGCGTTCAAGAATATTCTTGGCACAGTTTACAACGGCACGAGGAGAGGTCGAGACGACTTTCGACTGCGCGATCGCCACGGCAACAGGACTACTATCGACGCCCACAGAGGGCAAACCCCTCAACCGTGCCGCAAAGTTCGTCGTCCCGCGACCACAAAATGGGTCCAGTACCCAGCTCTCGGGGTCACGGTTGCGTGCGAGGACCTCCAAAGGAAACTCGAGCGGGAACATGGTGAAGTAGGGGCAGACCGCGTTCAGGGTTGCGTCCAAGTTATGGAGGTTACCTCCCATCGCCAAATTCTATTACGGTTTCCTTAAGAGAACTATTCCCATTTGCGCAGCTTCCGGTGAATCACCCAGCGGAGCACTGGGTACACAATCCACCAGCCCACGATGATCATCCAGACGGACAGAAAAAACCGTCCTACCGGGACGTCGTACCACATATCAACGAGCAGGCCCGGCGTCAGGGGCAACCAGAAAAAGAAGAAGCGATGCGTGTTCCAGAAGATCTGGTAAACGAAGAACGCGACGAGGATTAGCGGTAGCGAAAGCAGGAATAGGGTCCAGCACAGTGATCCGATAACGAACCCAATAATCCAGTCCACCAAGCGCAGTAGGATCATCATCGCACCTCGATCTGCCGGGTCCCGAGAAGGAAGGCAATGGCTGTGACGCGGTCGGGAAGATGAACGCGGGTTCCGCCCGGCAACTGTCGTGCGATACTCTTGAGTTGATCGGTTGGAATGTCTCTGTAGTCGGGTAGATTCAGCAGGGCCGTGCGGAATCGTTCAGTGACCGCCGGAAGCACGATGAGTCGTTCCATGCTTCCAATCTACGGATGAAGGTGTCGTCTGAGGTATGTGGTTTCACTACGGCTACTTCGTCATCCTTCCAAACGGAATCGCTGTACCGTCAGGCGATGACTTCGCCCAAAAGCATGACACCTACAAGGTCGGCAGTAGCATGGGTGTCAAGAATGGAAAAGAAGGCATTGTAATCGAGGTCGTCAAGGGAGATCCGGCGAAACGGAACGGTTTCGATGTGATGGTGTTCATCGTCGAGAATGAACCCGGAGCTATCGTTCCGTGGGTCCCTTCGCCCGAGGCGATTGAACGAGCTATCCGCGCTTTGACCGCTGTACCTGAGCCGCCTGCAACAATTCACGCCGTTGTGAACGACAAGCGGATGGTGGCGATCTGGAATCGGCTTTATCCCCGCCCTGCTGCTGAGACATTCCATGAGTTTTTAATCGAGGTCCCGCTCAAGGGTACGTTTGGCGAGAAATGGTACAAGACAGAACTGTCCAAGCCGGAGCAAAAACGCCACGTGGTCGAGCAGTGGCTTCGCTCACTACGTGAGGACCAGAAAAAACACAAACCCGCCGATCATAAACCGGGACAGGTTTATAGCGCCCCGGCAATTGGTGCCACGACCGAACTCCTCGCACTCGCATACGACCTTTATCTGCTGCAAAAACTTGAAAGCCTACCAAGGAAAGTAGTCCGCCGCCTAAGGAAGTACAAGGAGTTTCAGGGTGCTCGGTACGAAGTCGCTATCGCTGCTGCCTTCGTAAAGTGCGGATTCGAAATTGAATGGATACGGAACCACCCTTTCCGTCACCCTGAATTCGTCGCTCGGAACAAGCGAACAGCTGAAGAAGTGGCTGTGGAAACCAAGAGCCGCCATAGACCGGGGGCCTTGCACGAGCCGGGCACCCTTCCCCCAGAAGAAAAACTACGCGCCGACGTTGATCGGTTATATAAGGACGCGCTTCAGCAAGATCCCGGCGACAGACCATTCGCGATATTCATAGACGTCAATTTGCCATCGAACACCGCTCCACCAGAGACGGTCAAGTGGCGCAACGAGATTGTCGGTCGATGGCAAAACAACCAACAGCAGATCGCCCTGCTGGGCTTCACAAATTTTGCTTGGCATTACAAACCGGAGGATCGTGTCTCTCGCCCCGAGATTCTCGTTTCTGTACCCATCGTCTCCGTGCGTCCGCTGCGGACGCCTGAAACGCTGCGTTGCTTGCAAGTAGCTCTCGATAGCTACGGTATCGTTCCCAATGAATACTGATTAACCGTACTCGTTAAGAAAACGGCACGTTTCTTAACTGACCTGCGCTGTTCGTAAGGTGCGATCTCGCAACGTCAATCACCGCCCCGTTCCGGCGGGTTTATTTAACACTCCGGAGAAGGCGGGTGCGCACCGTGACGTAAGAAACCCCGACGGCTTTAGCGATCTCTCGGAGACTTGCCCCCTGCGCTCGCAGCCGAGTCATCTCGTCAAGGCTGACAATCCGACTAGGACGCCCGAGCGTCCTTCCCTTGAGCTTGGCATTGCGCAGCCCCGCCCTGACCCGCTCTTGGATCAGCGACCGTTCAAATTCTGCCATCGCGCCTATAATCTGAAACATGAGCCGACCTGCTGGCGTAGACAGGTCCAGATTGTCATGCAGGCTCACAAAAGCAACGCCATAAGAATTTAGGTCGGCAAGCGAGTTGACCAGGTGGGCAAGGCTGCGCCCGAACCGATCTATCTTCCAGCACAGCACGGCATCAACGTGTCGCCTGTGAGCATCGGCCATAAGCCGATTCAACTCAGGGCGCGAATCTCGCGATCCGCTGACACCGCAATCTACGTACTCGCCGAAAACGTCCCAGCCCCGGCGCGAGGCGTACTCCCGCAGTTCGGTTAGCTGCATCTCGGGGCTCTGTCCGTTTAACGTGGAGACTCTGGCATACAAGGCAACTCGCATCAATCCTCCTCCTAGACGGTAACTGAGGGATACGCCGTTTTTGCTCCTTGGCTCTAATGGCGGCGTCTCAGGTTTTATGTCCGCAAATATATTTGATGAACTCATCCAAAGCTCTTAGCTCTCCAGCGATAACGCGGCCATAGAGTTCCGCGATATGCGGGTCGCGCATTGCGGCCTCGAACCGTCGCTGTACCTCAGGCAGATGCTCCGGACAGGGGACCATCTCAATCCCATCGATGCTTACCGTGCCGCAAGGACTTGGGTGAATGTCCCCGAGCCGTACAGCCTGCGTGCCATCGCATTCCCATTCGTGACCAGTAATGTCACACCAATGCCTGTGGCTCATACCTATGGAAGAATCTTGCCGTTGAACACATCAATGTCCTTCACCTTGCCCTCGCGCGTTCGCGTGCTGATGTGCTGAAAGACAGGGTGGTCGTTGTAAAAGACCGTGTTCGTATTAATCACGGTGCCGTCCGATGTCACGGCGTAGGTTTGCTCGGCGATCTTCTTCCCATTGTTATCGTATGTAACCATTCAGACCTCATGGATCATGTGCTTCCGAAATAGCTGGTGAACCTCGCGCAACTGTAACCGGAGATCAATGGCCTCGTACGGAGGGATACGGTGTTTCTGGACAAATTTCCGCACGGAGCGGTCGGTTAGCCGCATCCACTTCTTCTTATCAATTAGCTGGGAGCACTTCGAGCAGGCTGCCCATGCTCCGATTGAGCCGTGCTGGAACACAGCCTGCTTGGTGTTCGGGAGAATAAAGTTGTGGCAGCCATAGATCTTGACTACGGGCTGGTCGGCGCAGAAATCGCACATATCGCGACCAGGGAAGGGTGAAATCGTAAAGATCTCGGTCATGCTCGCGCTCCGATGCAGACTGAGTAGGCGAAATGAGGCAAGCCGTTACTTCGCCTGCCGCATCGCTGCCGCCAATGCGCTCTGAAACTTCGCGGCAGGCACGCCAGCTTCGGCGCGTTGCTGCCAGGTCATCTTCGGTCCCGACAGACCAAAAACCTTCACAAAATCCTCCTTGCTTGGCCGACCTGCGAGCGCGAAGAGACGAATACCCTCGGCGCGGCTCTTTCCCGCCGACGTGCTCTTTTTTGTCTGCGGTCTTCGGGCTTTCGCGGTCCTATTCTTCTTGGTCGCGACTGACTTGACTTTCGGTGTTGCCTTCTTGCTTCGTGGCATGGTTCTCCTCCTCAACCAAACTACGCATGGTGGCGCGTTGATCGGCTATTGACTCAACTCACCTTGCTGCACTCGGCGAACCATAACTGATCTCGGGAGAGACGAAAAGGGCTGGAGTTATTTCTATTCGGAGCGAGCTGCTGCGCTGAATAGCCGCGCCGAAAAAGGGACTGGTATTGCGGCGCGGGGGGCGACGGAACCTGGGGGTCGCCGCTAGGCGAAACAGACAATGTGCCGGGTTGGGGGAGCGAAGCGGGGGAAGGCGAGAAGTCTTCCCCCTGGGGTTCACAGGGGTCATCCCCTGTGTGTGGGTCCAGGGAGCGAAGCTCCTTTGGTCTCCACGAAGTGGTCTGCGAAGCATGTGCTTTCTCGCGAAGCGCCATGTGAGCCAGTATTCAGCCAGATTGAGCCAGAAGAGCCAGAGGGGCTAACGCGTTAGCTGACTCGCACTCTTTGTTAGCTGACTCCTGTGATCGTTAGCTGATTGCATACCATCGTTAGCTGACTGAAACAGTCTGTTACCTGACTCGTTCTTTAGCCGTAAAAGGCGTAGGGCTGCCCTCCAGGTACTCAAGGAAGGCGGCGCTCAGGGGCGGGTCCACGGACTCGTAACTCGCCAACGGATCGGGGAAGTAGTCAGGGGCATCTTCTTCAACCCATGCCATGTATTCGGCTTCCAAATCATCCGCAGCCGTCCATTCAAGAAGTTTTGGGT
>OEKN01000231.1_pt1 | contig 16360 bp, 13 predicted proteins | sample 1503361 | NCBI WGS metagenome assembly OEKN01 (sample SAMEA104379592, study PRJEB20068) | metagenome | biome: 1000743; feature: 77; material: 1998 | place: USA | collected 2012 | depth 25 m
CTGAACGGCCAGTTAACGCCGCAGTTAGACGCGGTGATCACGAAGTCCCTGGACAAAGACGCGGACCGCCGCTACCAGTCGGCGAGCGAACTAAGAGTGGATCTATTGAGGTTGTTGCCGGCGACCGCCTCGAGCGGGAGGTTATCCCTATCGGAATTCGCTACCGCCCACAGGCTGGAGCGGCGGATCTGGATCGCGCTCGTGGCGGTAGCAGTAGCTTGCGCGATCATCGGATTCGCAATTCGCGAATCGCTGATCCGTTCGCAGCAACAGCGACACAAGCTCCTTACGGTGCTGCCATTCGATTCCTCGGGGCAGGACGAGAAAACCAGAGCGCTCATCTCGGGCTTGACCGAAACCGTCTCCGCTAGATTGGCCCAACAATGGGGCCAGAACCTCCAGCTGATCTCGACGCGCGACGTACGCGACCAGGGGGTTAAGACCATCGAGCAGGCATGGAAAGATTTTGGCTCCGACTTGGTGCTGGTGGGTGATGCGCACCGAGTGGGCGATCAAATTCGCATCAATTCCTCTTTGGTGGATCCGCGTACTCACAGGCAACTTACGGCGCGCACGATCACCGCGGACGTGCAAGACATCTTCGGACTGGAAGATCAGGTGGCGGGCGAGATCGCGTCGTTGCTGGACAGCGAGGTGCGGACCTCCGCGGTGCCGGTTGCGAGAGCCCAATACAAGCCCGCAGCGTATGCCAGTTACCTTCGGGCGCGCGGATATTTGAGCGAGTATCAGAAAGCAGAGAATATCGAGCTGGCCGTTGCCGAGTTGAAGAGTGCGGTCGCCGTCGACCCCGATTATGCAAACGCGTATGCAGTGCTAGGGCAGGCATACCTGATCGGATATCAGCAGATGAATCGAAGTGCTGATTGGGTGACGCTAGCTCAACAGAACTGCCAGAAGTCGGAGTCAGTGCGGGAAACGGCAGAAGGACGCATATGCTTGGGTTTGGTATATAACCAGACCGGCAAATATCAACTCGCGGTGCCGGAATTCGAGCGCGCGGTGCAGATCGACCAAAGTAACGAAGATGGATTGCGCGGATTGGCTGATGCGTACGGAAAACTCGGGAACGCAGCCGGCGCGGAAGCGGCTTATCGGAAAGCAATTTCACTGCGTCCCAACTACTGGGCCGTGCACAGCTGGCTGGGCGCTTTTTTCTACAACCAGGCTCGCTACGACGAGGCCATTAAGCAGTTTCAAGAAGTGGTGAATTTGGCTCCCAATAACTATAGAGGATACTCCAACCTGGGCGGATTGCTTGTCGCGGTGGGACGTTACAAAGAGGCGCTGGAACCGTTGAACCGGTCAATTGATATACGTCCAAACCTTGAGGCGTTCAACAACCTCGGAAATGCTTACTTCGATTTGCATCAATTTGGCGAAGCCGCGGAAGCGTTTCAGCGTGGTCTGAATCTAGACGACAGCGATTGGCTGTTGTGGGGCAACTTGGGTGATTCGCTATACTGGAACGGCGCCAAGAAGAAAGCCATCGATGCGTACGAAATCGCGATTTCGCGAGCTGGGAAGCGGCTCGCGGTCAATCCAATGGAAAGCAATGTCTTGGCCTTCTCTGCCAGCTATAACGCCATGGCTGGACACACGGAGACGGCGCGCAACCAAATAGAGAAGGCACTCGCACTGGCACCCTCGGAGGCCGAGGTGAGAATGCGAGCTGCATTAGTCTACAATCAGCTCGGCGACATGGATCGCTGCTTATCGTCCCTTGAAAAAGCGGTGGGGCTCGGTTACGCAACGCAGTTGATCCGAGACACTCCCGATTTCGATCACCTGCACGGCAATGCCAGGTTCAAGAAGCTAGCGCAAATCACCTAACTAAGGCTTTATGTTAAGGCCGGTGTCGTGGTCGTCATCATAGATCTTACAGACATTATTGTTGGCGTCGTGAATCTCGTATTTGTAATACGCGCTTGATCCACTACTCTGAATTGTCTGCACAGCCGACTTTCCGCCCGCTGGAACTGGGATATCGTTGGTCGAAGGATTGAAGGGATTCTCTGGAGAGGGCCCTCCCGGATAACTGACGAAATGCACGGTGTATGCGTTGTCGTCGGACCCCCAGCGAATCTTAGTGTTATTACGCCTTCTCGCGAAGGCAACTGGGAAATCCACATCGCATTTGTGTGCATCGTCGGGCGACACTGCTATGGACACGAGTCGGTCGCCCTTGAAAATGGAATTGGGAGTTAGCCGTTGTCTGCACGAAACGAATGCACCGATGCAAGTCAATGCTGCAAATAGGCTGAAGATGATGAAGTGGCGTGTTCTCATATGCCCTCCTTAAACTGGCTGGCAACATCGCGCAAACGCTAAGCCTGCAAAACGCAGATGTCAACAGGAAGCTATGGCAGACCGCAAAACTACGTTAAGGGACCAGGACTTTGTTGGTTGCAGGGAGTGGATTGCAATCACGACCTTTCGGGTTATGCGCCCAAGTGGTCAATGCTAAGTCCCGTTGATTTCATTGCCCTTCCTCGTCGGCTCTGGATGTTTTATAGTTTACTCTTGGCTAAGCCTTAAAACTGGCTGCGGTGGTTTACCTGTCTTAGATGATGCCAGCAATCTTGCGTGGGATAGGCTTTAAATGCGATTGGAGGTCCTACAGGCGACTTTCACGGTGCCGGCAATGGTTTGGCGGAGCTCCAGCGATGCGCTATACGCGATTCTAGTACAAATGTTATCTTTTAGCTAACACCCTGCTGAACTGTGGCTTCTCTCGACGTCACTGTTGGGCCTGAATTTTCAGGCGGCACCTTATAACCGTAAAGGGCGCAAAGATCACGCGAAGGTCGTAAAGAAAATCCATTTTTCGGAGCTATGCGAGTGCGGGAGTCTCACTCTTCGGAAACAAGTCATCCAATCGTCCTTCTCCCAAGCTTCCGAGAACGTTACGCGTGAGATCTTTTGCGGACGACTGAGGACTGACGACCGACGACTATTTCCCCAGATCTGCGGTCCAATTCAGCACCAGCATCATGGGAGAAGGTGACATGGAAGGCTGGCTCAGCACCAGGAAGCGCTTTCCATCGGGACTGACGTCGAAGGGAGCACCGACGGCAAGAACATTCCGTACCTCAAACAGGGTCTGGGTACTTCCTACTTCAAAGCCGTCGGCGACAGGATGAACATCCGCGGCCATGAGTTGAATCGCGTATCCCACGAAGTAGATCTCCCTTCCATCGTGCCGCCAGACCGGAAACGTGCCGCCCTCGCGCGAGATTTGCCATCGCCCATCTCCGCTCGGAAACGAGGTAACGTAAATTTCTTCCCTGCCCCCGTCATAGTTGCTGTAAGTCAGCCAGTGACTGTCCGGAGAGATGTGAAAGAACGTCACTCTGCCGGCCGCCGATTGGGGCTTGACGATCAATTGCGGCTCACCTCCGCCCGTCGTGGGAGCAGCCCAGATCGAGGTTCCCGTGGGACCGGCCTGTTGCATGTACGCCAGGTATCGACCATCTGACGACCACTGCGGCCACGACACGCTGACTGGAAGGCCGTGGTCGTCTTTCACTGCCAGAAGCTCTTGCTCCTCTCCGCTGCCGCTTGCGAAGCGGGCCCGCAGAGCCGTGCCGGACATGCTATAAGCGCCGAATTGCGTCATGTAGGCAACCCGTTTCCCGTCCGGCGACCAGGAGGGCATCAGGTGAGTGGCATCGTCGAAAGTCAGCCGGGTGCGAGTGTTATGCTCGAGATCAAAGACCCAGATATCGGACTTGGGATTACCGAGCGACACGGCCAGCCGTTTGCCATCCGGCGATAAAGCTCCACCGCGATAGGGGCCGGGTTCGGCGACATGGCTCAACACTTTTCCGCTATGGTCCATCCACTGAACATCAGTACTGCCAGTCCCGTTTTCTGAGCCCGGCTCGTAGAGCAAGGTGCCGCCGTCAGCGACGGTAAAGACGGTGTGAAAGGTTCCGCCGTCGTGCTGCACGTCGTTGGCGACCGTGACTGGTTCGCCCGAGAGCGTGCCGCGGTCGGGATCGAATTTCTGAGCCATCAGGGCGTTTTGCTGGTGGAACAGCAGGTAGCCGGACGAGTACAAGCCGTTACCCTCGGTTGCGAGAATCAGCCGGCTGGCCTCGCCATCGAGCGATCCCAGGTAAAGGCCGTTGTACTCACGACTTCCTCCGGCATGATTCGTGGCAAAGAACAGGAAATGTTTGCCATCGGGCAGGAAACTGGGCCAGCGGTGAGTAGTGTGCTTGCTGGGATCGAGCTGGGTGGCGCGGGACGGTGTGCCTCCGTCAGCGTTGATCTTCCACAATGCGTCGCGATAGTCGGGAGCGTAGACGATGACGTTGTCGCGGCCCCAGGCGCCGCCGCGGGCGTTGGGAGCATCGGCGAGGAGCGGGGCGGGACCGCCCGCAGCAGAGACTTTGCGGAGCTTTCCATCGCTGAAGAAAGCGATGAACCGGCCATCCGGAGACCAGAACGGCGCATAGGCGCCTTCGGTGCCGGCCAGCTTCTCAGCGGTGGCACTGTCGAGCTTGCGGACCCAGATCGAGTTGCGTTCCTTGGGAGCACGAGCCGAAAATGCCACGCGGGTTCCATCGGGAGAAAGTGCGGGCGGCCCGGAGAAGTCGCCCATGAAATCGAACGTCGTGCTCGAAGGAGGCATCAGAGAGGCGCGGACCACTCGCGGATGCGGCCTCCCGAAGAAGGCCGACCAGACGAGGAGCGCCAACAACGCAAGTACGCCAGACACCCAGGCCCCGCGTTCTCGCCACTTAGGGTGAGGCAAGGCAGGCCGAGCGAGGTTCGAGGACGAATCCGAAGAACTGATCCAGCGCAACTGGCGGGCGATATCCGCCGCACTCTGCCAGCGCGAGTCGGGGTCCTTCATGAGCGCGCCGTGGATGACGTGCTGCAAGGCGGGCGGCGCTAATGGTTGCGACACCGATACGGGCTCAGGATCTTTCTCGAGGATGGCAGAAGCAACCGAAACCTGGCTCTTCCCTTCGAAGGCGCGGCGGCCCGTGGCCATCTCGTAGAGCACAGCTCCGAAGCTGAAGATGTCGCTGCGCGCGTCGGCGTCTCTTCCTTCGATCTGCTCCGGCGACATGTATTGGTACGTGCCGAGCACTGTGCCTTCGGTTGTGAGGGGCTGGCTGACGTTCGGCGAGGTCAGGGTAAGAGAGAGCCCGGACGACTGCGGCAATACCGCGGTCTTGGCCAGTCCGAAGTCGAGAAGCTTGGCGCCGGTACGGGTCAGCATGACGTTGCCAGGCTTCAGATCGCGATGAACGACTCCCGAGCGATGAGCTTGGTCGAGGCCCTCGGCAATCTCGGCGCCGTAACGCAAAACCAGCTCAAGCGGCAGACGACCCCGGACCAGACGCGTGCCCAAGCTTTCTCCCTCGAGAAACTCCATGACGATAAAATGAATGCCATCTTGCTCGCCGAGATCATAGAGCTGGCAAATGTTGGCATGGCTGAGCTGGGAGATGGCGCGTGCCTCTCGTTTGAAGCGCTCGAGCGCGTCGGGGCGCTCGGAAAGACGGGCGGAAAGGATCTTGATGGCGACGGTGCGATCGAGGCGAGTGTCGGTGGCGCGATACACCTCGCCCATGCCACCGGCGCCCACCGGCGAGACGATCTCGTATGGGCCGAATTTGGTGCCTGCGGCCAGGGGCATGAGTATGGACGATTATACTTTGGTCGTCAGGCGCCGGGCTCGAGTTTTAGGCTCTGGGCTCCAGCAAAATCCAACACTACTCCGGCGATTTATCGCAAGAGAATTGTTGGGGAAGCACTCGAATGGAGGTTGAATCCACGAGCCGACTAAGCGAAAAATCGACCGATAACCGACAGTCATAAAAAATTAAGACTCTGGTAACTGAATGCCAAAGCCCAGAGCCCAAAGCCTAGAGCCTCTATCCGTCCCCGCTTGCCTGTGGTACAAAATTCCCACGGCGATGGAGTTCGCCATAACCGCCCATCGTGGCTGATAACTCCTACCATAACTGTTTGGGAGAACTCCATCGTGCTCGACTTTCTTGCGATCTCCGCAGGCGCCGTTGTGGGCGCAAACCTTCGTTACTGGATGAGCCGCTCCGCGGTGCGGTTGCTGGGACCGGTGTTTCCCTACGGAACTTTGACCATTAATGTGCTGGGCAGTTTTGTGCTTGGTTTTTTTCTGGTGTGGACGAGCGAGCGGGTCCTGGTAGATCCGCGCTGGCGCTTGCTGATAGCTGTGGGGTTCTGCGGCGGCTACACGACGTTTTCCAGTTACGCGTACGAAACCATGGCCTTCTTCGAGCAGGGGCAGTGGACGCTGATGGCGGCGAATTTTCTTGCCAACAATCTGTTGGCTTGCGCTGCGGTGCTGGCGGGCATGGCAGTAGCGAGGGTGCTGTAGAGCCGGATTCTGAGAAGGGGACCAAATATGGCTGACCTGCGGGACGTGCTCGAGACGGCTGCGAAGAACTTGCGCAAGCCGGTGCGCCCGTGCGAGCTTTACGATCCCAACGTCTGTGAATTCAGAATCGAGAGTGGCTGGCACCCGGTCGCGATCAACGGTTTTCCCTTTTCTCGCCACCTCGCGTTGGTGCGCTCCAAGCGCAAGGTATCGATCTTCGCCAATCAGGAGTTTGTTTTGATTGAGATCAAAGGCGATCGACCGGGCCCGGCGTTCTGTATCGGTCATGCTGACAGGATAAATTTCTGGCAAGAGTCGACCCGCTATGTCCTGGGCGCACAGGATTGGCCGGTGTACGTGCGCTCGGGGACCGCGTCGAAGAAGGATGTCGAACGAGCACTGAACTCAAAGAGCTTGCAGGCTGCGGTCGCGAACGTATTGGGTGCGAATCGAGCGCGACTTCACTTACACATCGATGAGGTCCGCCTCTATTTCCAACCGTTGGATGCGACGACCTTGATCTCCGCGGTCGCTTCGCTTTTACCTCTCACAGGTCCAGCGAAGGGTAAGAAACTCCCGGCGGGTACGAGGCTTGTACCGAAAGACCTCCGCAAATTGCTTCCTCTCATCAGCCGATGGGCGGAGCCGGACGACCTTGATAGAGTCACACTCCTGGAGAACGGGTCGCGGCGCTCCCTCGAAAAATTAGTCGGGGCTGTGAAACCTCACCTTCAGGCAATAGATACTTATTTGGGATCTTTCGGCGACAATCCGATACCGGAAATTGCCACGCTCCTGGGGACATTGGCTGAGTGCGCGATAGAGGCGGAGCTGTTGCTTGCGAAGGAAACGCAGGAGTAGTTGCGTAATTCATCTGATCCCGTTTGTGAGGCGAGCAGGATAAAATGCAGGGCGCCATGGCGGTTCAAGTCACGATGTATCTGAACGAGGCGGACCAGTGGCATCGCCGGCCGCTGCACCTGGAAGTCCTCAACTATCTGCGCAAGGAAGGTGTCTATGCGGCCACGGCCGTGCATGCTGTGGCCGGGTTTCTGGGACGGCACAAGGTCGAAACCACGCACTTGGTGGATGCGGGCGGCAAACTTCCCGTGATCATCATCTTCGTCGACACGGATGAGCATGTAAATCGCGTGCTCCCGACGTTGAAAGAGATGGCGGCGCATCGGCTGATCGTGCGCGAGAACGTGGTGCTCGAGCAGGGGAACCTGGAGTGATGGGCGTGTTTTAGGTGGCAGGTGTCAGGCGTCAGGTCCTCGGGCGTCGGGCGTGAGACCTCGAATCTCGGAAAATCCACTTTCTGGTCAGATCGTCGTTGCCCGGAGTTCGAGCATATCTGTATTCTTTTGCGACGGATATGACGCCTCTCGACATCCTGGCCATTGCCGCGCACCGCGATGACGTGGAGCAAACCTGCGGCGGCACGCTGCTCAAGATGGCCGAACGCGGCTACCGCACCGGCATTCTCGATCTGACCCGGGGCGAGATGGGCACGCGCGGGTCGGCGGAAGATCGCGAGCGAGAAGCGCAGGAGGCGGCGCACATTCTGAAAGCTTCCTGGCGCGGCGCGCTCGATATTCCGGACGGACGCGTGGAGAATACGTGGGAGAACAAACTGAAGGTTGCTCGCGTGCTTCGTGAGCAGCGGCCGCGGGTGGTGATTCTTCCCTACTGGAAAGGGCGGCACCCGGATCACTACACGGCTTCGACTCTGGGGTATGAGGCGTGTTTCCTGGCGGGATTGAAAAAACTTGCCGTCGGTCCTCCGTCGTCGGTCGTCGGCCAAACTACAGCGCTCCAGCAATCAGCAGTCCGCGGCCCCGTCGAGGGGGCATCTTCGTCTGCTGACGAAGGTGGCCGGCAGGATGCTGGCGCTACACCGCATCGGCCGTTCAAGATCATTTACGCAACCCTGTACTACGATGTGCGGCCGACGTTCGTGGTTGATATCACGGAGCAGTTCGAGGCGCGGTTTGCGTCATTGATGGCGTACAAGACACAATTCTCCGATCAGGAAGCTGGTAGGGATCTCTTCCCTGCTCAGAAAGAAATTCGCAATCGCGTAGAGGCGATGGCGCGTTTTTACGGAATGCTCGGCGGTGTCGAGTACGCAGAGCCTTTTCTGCAGAAGGAAGTCGGGCTGGTTGAAGATTTGCTGATGATTCCGGTGAAGAGTGTGTAGTCAGTCATCAGTCGTCAGTCGTCGGCATGGTCATTGTCGACAGTCTCCAGTCTCAGCAAGAGTCCTCAGCATTTAACCGACAACGGTACCCAAACAAGCGGTGTGTTCGCTGAAGACTAACGACTACGCTTTCACCGCCACGGCCACACCGTCCCTCACGGGCATGATCGTCGTGAAAAAATCTGACGATGCGTAGAGCTGGCGAGTGAATTCCTTGATCGCTTTGGTCGTCGAGTCGGGATTTTCTTCGACCACGCGCGCGCTCCAGAGCACGTTATCGGTGATGAATAGTCCGCCTTTCTTGAGGCGCGGCGGGGCGAGGCGCAGCACGCGCGGGTAATCATCTTTGTCGATATCGTTAAAGATGATGTCGAACGTGTCTTTTTGTTCCGAGAGCACTTCGATCGCGTCGCCCAGGTGAATGGTGATTCGGTCGGCGACTCCGGCGCGCTGGAAATAGCGGCGCGCCTTGTCGGCGTTCTTGGGGTCGCTGTCGGTGTAGTGCACGCGGCCGCCCTCGCCCACGGCGCGCGCCCACCAGATCGTGGAGTAGCCGATGGCGGAGCCCATCTCGAAGACGGTTTTCGCGCCAGTCAGCATGACCAACTGCTGAAAGAAGCTCGCAACCACGGGTCCGACGATGGGAATCTTGTTGCGGGTGGCTTCGGCCTCCATTTCGGAGAGGACCTCGTCGCGAGGCGGCAGCAACGAGTAGAGATAACTATCGACATCGGGTTGAGTCACGAAGCCGTGATGGCGCCAGCTGGCAGCGTTCGTTGCGGTCGACAAGGCTAACCTCCAGAAATGATTTCGATGATGATTCTAGACTGTCCCAAGGCCTTCTGACGGTGTGGAAAAACGAGATTCCTCCGCCTCCGCTTCGCTCGGCGTCGGGATGACAATACAAAAGGAAACGCCAGCGCCCCCTCAGCTAATCGTCTCGCCCGGTTTCATCTCCAGAACTTTGATGTTCGGAACCAGCTTCTGTAACTCATTAGGCCTGCCGGTCAGAACGGGGAAGGTTCCGAAATGCATGGGGATGACGGTCTGGGCCTGAAGCAGGTTGCAGGCGTACGCGGCTTCGCGCGGCGACATGGTGTAGTGGTCACCGATGGGGATCAGGGCGATTTCCGGCGCGTACAGGTCGTGAATGATCTTCATGTCGCCGAAGACGTTGGTGTCGCCGGCATGGTAAATCTTCACGCCGTTATCAAATCCGATCACAAAACCCACGGCTTCGCCGCCATAGAGCAGTTGATCACCGTCCTGAATGCCGCAGGAGTGGTCGGCGTGCACCATGGTGACCTTGATGTCGGCGACCTTCACCGTGCCGCCCTTGTTCATCGAGATGACGTTCTTGAGGCCCTTCTTCTCCAGCCAGCCACCCAATTCCGGGATGGCGACGGTGGTCGGGTTGTGTTTCGTGCCGATTTCGACGGCGTCGCCGATGTGGTCTCCGTGGGCGTGAGTACAGAGCATCACGTCAAGATGCTTGATCGTCTTCTCCGTCTCGGGGCACATGGGGTTGTTCATGACCCAGGGGTCGATAAGGATAATTTTTCCGCCGGGCGTTTGGATGCGAAACGTCGCGTGGCCGAGCCAGGTGAGTTTGGTGCCTTTGAGGTTCATAGTCAGTCGTCAGTCTCCGGTCGTCAGTCTTCAGCTAGCCATCGATCTTTTGCTTTTCTTCCTCGTCCGTCGTTGGTCGTTGGCAAATTACCAGAAATGCAGAGTTCGAGAGTGTTCTGCTAGCAGCCAACGACCAAAAGCTAACGGCCGAAAGCTGACGACTGATGACTGACGACTGGCGACTGATTTTAAGAGATTTTTCTGTCTCGTGCGCGCGAATTCTGTTACATATGTGTGCCGTGTCGAACCTAAAAATTCTTCTGACTCGCGATCAGATCGCGCAACGCATCAAGGAAATGGCGGCGGAGATCACGCGCGACTTCAAAGGGGAGCCGGTCATTCTCGTGGGTGTGCTCAAGGGGGCGGCAATTTTTCTGGGTGACCTGGCCCGGCATCTTGATCTGGACGCGTCGTTTGATTTCATCGGGGTATCGAGCTACGGGAACCGCCCCAGCCCTACGCATGAACTCAAGCATGGCTGGGACTCAACCGGCGAGGTGCGGGTGACCAAGGACGTCGATCAATCGATGGAAGGCAAGAATGTCATTCTGGTCGAAGACATCCTCGATACCGGGCTCACGCTGACGTTTCTGAAAAAGTTGTTCCTGGCGCACAAGCCGAAGGCATTCAAGATCGCTGCGCTGCTGGATAAGCCATCGCGGCGAAAGCTGCCGATTGAGGGCGACTACGTGGGCTTCAAGATTCCGGATGAGTTCGTGGTGGGCTATGGGCTGGATTATGCGGAGAAGTACCGGAATTTGCCGGACGTGTGCGTGGTACCGCGGGAGTGAGAACGACGTGCGAGGACCCTTCGGCAGGCTCAGGGCAGGCAGCCGTCTCTCCACGAACTGCGTTGGGATACTCTCGATCAACAGGCCTATACCGCTCGGCTGCTATCATAGTTTGAGTGCAATCCACCACATCCCAACCTGAGACCCAGCTGAAAGTTGAGCCTTTGCTGCTGGAAGTGGCCGACGTGGTCAATACCACGCTCGATCTCGACACCACCTTGCGCCGGGTGGCGGAACTGGTGCGCAAGGTGATCGACTATGAAATCTTCGCGATCCTGCTCCTGAACGAGAAGGCGCAGGAGTTGCGGTTCCGCTTTCAGACCGGCTATCCGAAGGAATATGTCGAGCGCACGCGTGTCAAAGTCGGCCAGGGAGTGACGGGGCGGGCGGCGCAACTGCGGCAATCGATCCTGGTCAACGACGTGACCAAGGAAGACGGCTACATCGAGGCCATTCCGAACGTGCGTTCCGAGTTGGCGATTCCGCTGATCGTGAAGAACCGGCTGATTGGCATAATCGATATTGAGGCGCGCGAGCCCGGTTATTTCACCGAGGAGCACCAGCGGTTGCTGACCTTGATCGCCTCGCGCATGGCGGTCGGCATCGAGAATGCGCAGCTTTATACGCGAACCACGCGGCAGGCTCGAACCCTGCTGCTGCTGAATGAAATCGCCCGCGAGCTGTCATCGATTCTCAATCTTGATCAGCTTTTGAAACGCATTGCGGAATTGCTGAACCGCATTATCGACTACCAGATGTTCAGCATTCTGCTAGTCGACGAAAGCGGACAGAAACTGACGCATCGCTTCTCGTTACGCTTTCAGGAGAGCATCCATCTCAAGCACGACATCCCGATGGGGCAGGGCCTGGTAGGAGTGGCGGCGGCGGAAAAAACCGCTGTGCTGGTGCCGGATGTGAGCAAAGACCCGCGCTACGTGATGGCAAATCCGGAAACGAAGTCAGAGCTGGCCGTGCCGCTCATTTACAAGGACAAGGTGATCGGCGTGCTCGATCTGGAGCATACGCGGCGTGGGTTCTTTACTGAGGACCATAAGCGCACGATTACGACGCTGGCAGCGCAGGTAGCCATCGCGCTGGAGAATGCGCGCTTGTATGAACAGATTGCGCGGCAGGAGCGGAGACTGGAGCGCGACCTGGCCCTGGCGCGGGAGTTACAGTTCCGGCTGCTGCCTCCATCGATGCCGAAGCAGGACAATCTTGAGGTAGCGGCGAAGTTTGTGCCGGCGCGGGCCATCGGCGGAGACCTTTACGATTTCGTGCACTACTCGGGATCGCGGTTGGGCATCGTCATCGGCGATGTGAGCGGCAAGGGCGCTCCGGCGGCCATTTATGCGGCGCTGGTGAGCGGGATTCTGCGATCGCATGCTCCCATTGAACCGGCGCCCGCGGAGATGCTTTCGGCGGTGAATTTTTCGCTTGGGGAGCGGCGCATTGAGGCGCAGTACATCTGCCTGATGTATGCGGTTTGGGACGACGACCGGCGGACTCTGCAGGTGGCCAACTCCGGGCTGCCTCGGCCGATCTATATGCACGACGGCAAAACCGAGATCATCGAGGCAACCGGCCTGCCTCTCGGGCTGTTCGATGACGCCGAGTACGAAGAGTTCACCTTCCGCACCAAGCCCGGCGACATGTTTGTGTTCTTTAGTGACGGCATTCTGGACGCCAGCAACAAGGCCGGCGAGATGTTCGGGCGCAAGGGCGTAGAGCGCGTGCTAGCTACTTGCCCGGACCAGTCGCCGGAATGCGTGGTCTCGTCGCTGTTCCAGGCGGTAGAGGAACATTCCGAAGGCCAGGATGCATTCGATGATCAGACAGTAGTTGCCATCAAGGTGAAAGGGAGCGCTTCGAGCCGACCGTGAGCCGGAATCCCGCGACCCCCGCTGCACGTCCACCTGCATTTACCTATCGCGAACTACGACGTGGACTGTTGCGCCGCTCCGCCGGATTCGTGCTCTGCTGCGACGAGATTCCTTTGCCTCGCCTGGCCGAACGCTACGGCACTCCGTTGTACGTGTATTCGGCGTCGACCATCCGCGACCGGCTGTTTGCCTTTCAACATGCGTTTCGAAAAGCTCCGCACACGGTTTGTTATTCCGTAAAAGCAAATTCCAATCTGACGATTCTGCGATTGCTGGCGGGAATGGGCTGCGGATTCGACGTGGTGTCGGGTGGAGAGCTGGAACGGGTTTTGCGGGCGGACAAGCGCGCGGCCTCAAGGGTGGTGTTTTCCGGCGTGGGAAAAACGCGCGAGGAGATGATTGCCGCGCTGAAAGCCGGCATTCTGCTGTTCAACGTGGAGAGTGAGTCGGAGCTTTGGGTGCTGGCGGAATGCGCGGCGCGGCTGCGAACCGCGGCGCAGATCGCGTTCCGCGTGAATCCCGACGTTCCCGCCAACACGCATCCCTACATCTCAACCGGGCTGCAGAAGCACAAGTTCGGCGTCCCCATCAGCGAAGCGCGGGCGCTCTATGCCAAGGCTTCGGGCACGCGGCACCTAAAGGTAGCAGGCGTCAGCGTGCATATCGGATCACAAATTACGGATCTCGAGCCCTTCGGGGCGACGATGGAACGGGTGGCGAAGCTGGTGGACGTGCTTCGCCAGGATGGCCACGAGATTGACTTCGTCGATGCGGGCGGAGGCCTCGGAATTTCGTATGAAGGCAGCGAGGGCGGGCGGCCCAATGGGCGGGACCCGTTCCATTCCATGGCTGCTTTTGCGGAATTCGTATCTCGTTACGCACAAGCGCTGCTGGCTCCTCTGCGTGGATTGAGAGTTCATCTGTTGCTCGAACCGGGCCGCGCGATCGTGGGGCCTGCGGGCACGCTGATTACGACCGTGAGCTACCGGAAGACAAATCACAACAAGAGATTTCTGATCGTCGATGCCGCCATGAACGACCTGGTGCGGCCGTCGCTGTACAACGCGTTCCATGAAATTGTTCCGGTGCAGACGCGCGGCGAGATTTCGCCCGGGGAAACCGTCGATGTCGTGGGGCCGATCTGCGAGACGGGAGATTTTTTTGCGCGGGATCGGGAGTTGCCTACGGTGGAGGAAGGCGATTGGGTAGCGATTCTCGATGTCGGGGCGTATGGCATGGCTCTGTCGTCGAATTACAATTCGCGGCCACGCCCGGCGGAAGTGCTGGTAGATGGAAAGTCGGTAAAAGTAGTTCGCCGGCGCGAGACGGCAGGGGACTTGATGCGTTTGGAGAAATAAAGGGTCAGCGCATTGCTCATATGCGGACACTCACAGCACAGATGCTGTTTTGGCTGTGTCTTTTGCCGGTGGGTTTCACGTTTGCGTTGTGGGGTCAGAACCACGCTGACGAAGACCAACTGCACGCGGCTTACGCGGGAAAGATCCTTACTTTACGACATTTCTACAGCGATCCTCACTTGGAGTTTGCTGCCGATGGCGCCTTGAAGGGCACATCGACGGTTGGGCCGTGGACTCTGGATGGGCAACTGCTGGTGAACGACGTTCAGCTTCATGAGGGAAAGCTGAGGGTACAGGGCCGCCGGCTGCATCTGTACTACGATTCGGGCTCGAAGGAATTCCGCGATTATCTGACGGTGATTGAAAACCTTCCTGAACCCGAGCGTCAAAAACTGCAAGAGGCGGAGAAATCGTTGCGGGAACTTGCCGTGGAGATCGATATTGATCTTCCCTCGATGCCGCTTGATTGGCCCACGCTCGCCAACTCCATGAACGCGGTTTTCCGCGCACCCGGCGAGTCGATGACGAGCATCGTCCCGGAATATTGGCGAGTGTACTTCGCACGGAAAGAAGGCAGGCCACAGGAAATGCCCAAGCGGAGCGCGTCCAGGATCGAAGTTGTGAAGCCGGGCGGACCGGTGAAGCCGCCGGTCGTCACGTTCCACCCAGATCCCTCGTACGAAGAACAGGCGCGGAAATCGAAGTACCAAGGCACTACTGTACTGCGCATGGTGGTGGCAGAGGATGGGAGCGTGCGCGATCTGCAGATTCTTACCCCCTTGGGGCTGGGCCTCGACGAAAAAGCCGTCGACGCTGTGAAAACCTGGAAGTTCGAGCCGGCACGGCGAGGGGACCAACCCGTTGCGGTTATCATCGCAGTTGAAGTGAACTTCAAGCTCTATTGAAGCAGCTCTCCACTCCGGTTTCGACGATCAGTGACTCTCAAAGACGATCCGTCCACCTAAATTGTTCGTAACACCTTTACGTCGCGGATCTTTACGGGATCGATGTGGAAGATGTCGTCGCTCAAGATCACGAGGTCGGCGAGCCTGCCGGGCGTAATGGATCCCTTTTCCTTCTCCTGAAATTCGGCGTAGGCGGAACCCATGGTGTAGGCCTCGATGGTCTCGGCGACGGTGAGCTTCTGTTCGGGGAACCAGCCTTCGGGGTGCTTGCCGTCGAGCGTGGCGCGGGTGACGGCGGCGTAGATGCCGAGCATGGGATTGAGCGGCGCGACGTCCCAGTCGGTGCCGAAGGCGAGACGAACGTGATGGTCCAGGAATGTGCGGAACGCGTAAGTACGGCTGGCACGATCGTGGCCAATGCGGCTCTCGGCCCAGCGGCCATCGTCAATGGCGTGATAGGGCTGCATGGAGGCGATCACGCCGAGATCGGCAAAGCGGTCGAAGTCCTTCGCAGCCATATGCTGGGCGTGCTCGATGCGGAAACGGCGGTCGGCCTTGCCGTGTTCCTTGACGATGTCGGCGTAGAAATCAAGAATGATCGAAATTGCCTGGTCGCCGATCGCGTGGGTGCAAAGCTGAAGGCCAGCGGCGTCGGCCTTCATCATGCGATCGCGCATTGCTGCCGGCGGTTGCATTTCGCTCGAAAGCAGGCCGTGATTTCCGGGCGTGTCGCTGAACGGGTCGAAAAAATAGGCCGTGCGCGATCCCAGGGAGCCGTCGGCGAAACCTTTGAGGGCGCCGATTCGCAGGGAGGGGCTACCAAAGGCACGGTGGACACCAACTTTCGCGAGGTCTCGAAACGACGATCGAGGGAGCGACATAGATGCGGGTGGTCAGTTCGCCGCGGTCGAGCAACTCGCCATAGACGGCAATGTCTTCGTAATCGGCACTCATGTGCTGCACGCTCGTAACCCCGAGTGATGCGGCGTAGGCGAGGGCGCGCTTGACTGCGTGCATGCGTTGGTCGTGTGAGAGTGCCGGGACGGCTTTGTAGAGCAAATCCTGAGCAGCGTCTTTAAGCGCGCCGGTAGGATTGCCCTGGGCGTCGCGAACGATTGCTCCGCCTGGAGGATCGGGAGTCTGTGCTGTGATCCCGGCCGCACGCAGGGCTGCGGAGTTGGCCAGGCCCATGTGGCC
>OEKN01000387.1_pt1 | contig 16189 bp, 15 predicted proteins | sample 1503361 | NCBI WGS metagenome assembly OEKN01 (sample SAMEA104379592, study PRJEB20068) | metagenome | biome: 1000743; feature: 77; material: 1998 | place: USA | collected 2012 | depth 25 m
CCTCGCCTGTCCGGCCGGGCGTAGCCCGGCTGCTTCTTATGATCGAAGCGGCTACTTGATCCCCTTCGCCGGGTCCCACGACCCCTGCAGCTTGCGGACGAAAACCATCTGCCCAATGTGATAAGCATTGTGCGTGCCGATGCGCGCGATCTCGGGAGCCCACATTTGCAGCTGCTTTTCGTCGGCGGTTTCGACCACTTTCTCGATGTTGGTCATAACCTGATCCAGCCGCTGCACAATCGCGGCCCATTGCTGCGCATCGAACTTGTCGAACGTCTCTTCATTGTTGCCGCTGAACTCCGCCGGCTTCTGACCTCTAAATTTCGCCAGCTCGCGCTCATTCCAGAACACTAGGTGATACGCAAGCTGGCCTACGGAGTGCTTGCCACCTTGCTTCCAACTGGCCTGCTCCGGAGTAAGGCCAGCAACGGCGGTATTCGCGTCCACGAACCAGTCTTTCGCATTGTGCGTCGTACGCAGCTGGTCCAAGAGGATGCTTCGCAACGTTTCCGGCTTTGGATTCTGGGTTTGCCCATGCAAGCACACGGACAACAACAGCAGGACGACGATGTTCTTCATGGCTTCTGCTTCTCCTCGAAGGAACTGCCATGGATATAGACGAGTTGAAGCCGCAACGGCTAGCGTGTTCCCGAAAACCCCAAGGATGCACGCACCCGGCCGCTTACGATGCTTCCCAATAGCCGCTCCACGCTGCGTTATACTGGGTCTTGGATGGCCCAAGACACGCCCAAAAAGTTCTACCTCGAAACCTTCGGCTGCCAGATGAACGTGCATGACTCGGAAAAGGTCATCGGCACGCTCATTTCCGAGGGCTATCGCCAGGTCGAAACCGTGGAGGAAGCCGACCTCGTCCTCTACAACACTTGCTCCATCCGCGACAAGGCGGAGCAAAAGGTCTTCCACCGTCTGGCCGACTACAAGAAATATCAGAAGCAGGGCAAAGTCTTTGGCGTGCTGGGCTGCGTAGCGCAGCAGGAAGGCGAGAAGATTTTCGAGCGCGCGCCGCATGTGTCGATGGTCTGCGGCTCGGCCTCGTATCGGAACTTGCCCCAGATGCTGGTGCAGATTCAGGCCGGGAACCGCCACGTCACCGGTCTCGACGACCGTCAGACCGACGAATGTTTCGAAACCGAATTCACGTCGCGCACCAATCCGCATCGCGGCTACATCACGATCATCGAGGGCTGCGACAAGTTCTGCGCCTACTGCGTCGTCCCCTTTACGCGCGGCAAGGAACGCAGCCGGACCTCGGACTCGGTGCTCGCCGAGGCACGCCAGATGGCCGATCTCGGCTACACAGAAATCCAGTTGCTCGGCCAGAACGTCAATTCCTACAAGGACCCGGCAGGGAAGCAGTCCTTCGCGGAGTTGCTCGCAGCCGTGGGCGAGATCCCCGGCATCAAGCGAGTGCGCTTCACCACCTCGCATCCCCGCGACTTCGGCAAAGACATTGTTAAGGCCATCGAGGCCGTGCCCACCCTGTGCGACCATGTGCACCTTCCCGTGCAGAGTGGCTCTACCCGGGTGCTCGACGCCATGCAGCGCCTCTACACGCGCGAGCAGTACCTCGAGCGCATCGCGTGGATGAAGGCAGCCAAGCGCGAGATCAGCCTGACCACCGACATCATCGTCGGCTTCCCGGGAGAGACTGAGGCGGAATTCCAACAAACCCTTAGCCTGCTGGACGACGTCGAATATGACGGAGTGTTTTCGTTCAAGTATTCCCCGCGTCCAAATACGCCGGCCTTGAGCCTGCACGACGCCATTCCAGATGAGGAGAAGGCGCGCCGCCTTGCGATCCTGATGGAGCGCCAGCGCGACATCCAGAAGCGGCGCAACCAGAGGCACTTGGGAGAAGTGCTTGAGGTAATGATTGAAGGTAAGAACGAGGCCCGCGGCCAATGGATCGGCCGCACCTCACAGAATAAGACGCTGAATTTTACGGTTCCGGAACACAGCTCGCCCGAGGCGGGAAGGTACGTTTCAGTGCTGATTACCGGGAGCTTTCCGAACAGTCTCCTCGGACAAATGATGGTATAAGGAGGGAATTAGCGGCGCTCGAAGACTAGCGTCGCCGCAAGGCGATTTCGAGAATTCGGCAGTCTTGCCCAGGGGTTCACGATGGAAGTCGAGATGAAAATTCGCGGGCTCATGATGGATCCGGTAACAAACATGCCCATCGTGATTCTCAAAGACATTGGCAGCGACACCGTCCTGCCGATCTGGGTTGGCGTATACGAAGCCAACGCCATCGCGCTCGAAATCGAAAAAGTCACCACGCCTCGCCCCATGACCCACGACCTGATCAAGAACGTGCTGGTCGGACTCGAATCGCAGGTGCGCAAGGTAGTCGTAACCGAACTGCGTGACGATACCTTCTTCGCCGTGATCTGGGTGGAGCGCGACGGACGCATCATTAGTATCGATTCGCGTCCTTCCGACGCGCTCGCGCTTGCGTTGCGAGTCGATTGCCCCATCTTCGTCGAAGACGACGTGCTCAAGTCCTCCAAGCTCGCCGCCAACAACTCCGAGCGACTCACGCCCGAAGACCTCCGGAAGATGCTCGAAGACCTCAATGATGAGGACCTGGGGCGCTACAAGATGTAGGGAATTGAGTAATTTGGTAATTTCGTAGTTTGTAATCTAGCAATTTCCCAATTTCTCAATTCCCCAATTTCTCAATTTTCCGATGCGGATGGATCCCGCCGAACAACTACAGCGCATTTACCTCGCTGGCTTTGAACTGGAAACATTTGCCCAATTTCCCAAGTGCATCGGCGTAGTGCGCGATGGCTGCATTGCGCTGCTAGTGCCGGGCGTGGGCGGCTTGCAGATGCTGGGAACCCCGGGCTGGCGCATGGGAGAAGCCATCGGGGTGCTTGTCGAAAAACAGGGAAAGCAGGTGTTCCAGCACAAGCAGGAATTCGTCGAGGCCACTCCGCAGAGGTTGGAAACCCTGCGTCGGTTTCGCGAGGACTTAAGAACTCTTCTGGGCGAGCCTACACCCGGGAGCTAGGAATCCTCACTCGGTGCAGGAAACCAGTGACAGTCCCCGCTGAACACGGCTCTCCGCAGTCGCCATTCTTAACGCATATCTCGTCCGGGCCATAGCCCCTGCGCTCAGGTTCGGCTCAACCTCGAACCGTCAGCACCGGACAAGGCGCGTGGCAAACCACCTCGTAAGCAATTGCCCAAGGCAGATGCGCAGCCGCGCGCGCAGCGCGTTTGTGCACTCCCATGACAATCAAGTCCGCCGACTGGGTTTCGGCGAGGTGCAGGATTCCCCCCGCTGGAAATTCAAAACTGACTACCGCCGATACCTGGCACCAGTCCTTCGCCTCCGGCGGAATCAGCGCTTCGAGACGCTTCTCCGCTCCTCCCGATACATACATCTGGTGCTGCATCGGAACCAGCGGAACAACATGCAGCAGTGTCAACGAAGCCTGGTTCTCCTCCGCCAGCGACAGCGCATAGGGAAGAGCCTTCAAGGAGCCGTCGGAAAAGTCGGTCGCAAAAATGATGTGCTTGAACGTGACAACGTCGCCGCTGGGCTCCGGGACCTTGGGTCCGATGGTGAGGACCGGGCATTGCGCTTTGCGGAAAATCTGTTCGGCTCCAGAACCGAGCACAAGTTTCTTTAAGCCGTGCCGGCCATGGCTTCCCAGCACAATCATGTCGATGGAATGCCGATGGATCACGTCGTCCAGTACATTCCAGAGTTCTCCCCGCTCGAGAATGCCCTCCTGCACGATTTCGGGTCGCGGACCCAGGCGGAGGAATCGGTCCAGGTCCGACTGGGCATCTTCCCATTCACCATCCAGTTCACGGGGCACTGGCTCCATGGGAAGAAAGATAGGTGGATTCGGCGGAACGGCATGCGTCACGAAAATCCGAGACCCGTAGTCCTTCCCGAATGCTCGTGCGTACGCTAACGCTTTCTCCGACGCGCCGGTGAAATCCGTGGGTACGAGAATGTTGCTGAAAGTGAGACGGAGGCTGGCCTGAAGGGTCGGCATGGTTACCTCCCGGTCGAGCGATTTCCAATTTCTGCTCTCAGGTTACGCAGCCATGACCCCGAACACAGTGACGACAATCACCTCAATCAGTGAGAGCCGTTATTCACCGAGAATTCACAATTCCGAAACATCTCCGTAATGCCGCGAGACTACGGTTGTCGCATCGAGGTGGAACAGACCACTTGGACTTGGGCGCCTGAACCAGAGACGGGGTTCCGGCGTTCCAAGTCCTTGTTTTTATCCGAAAAGGAAGCCGCCTATCAGAGCGAATGCCGAAAGATCACATGGCCAGACCTGCGGTAGTCTCGATCAGCAGATGTGTGGATTTTAAGAAAATCGGATCAGGACTTAAGACGAAGCAACTGCTTCTGGATTACGCTGTCCGTGGAGTTCTGCCAGGAACTGTTCTTGCGTAAGCGATGGTCCGTTGCGCAATAATTCCACCAGCGGATCCTCCAGGTGCTCAGCGGGCGAGCCATTGGTATTCTCGAACTGGCTTGCGTCGGCAAGCAGCGACTTCGGTGAAATGAGCAACTCCGGCACAGTACCCGGCCGGCTCGTCAAGAACTCAATGAAGTGTGCAACGGTTTCGCGTTGCTCGTTCGTGCGGCTGGGGAATTCCACACCCATCCCGCATCCCGGGTGCATGACCCGCACCATACCGTCGGCGTGAATTTCCATCCCTGCGGCCTTCAAGCAAAGGTCCACCAGCGCCTGCTCCGGAAATGGAGCATCGGTTTCGACATAGCAACCGCCCAGGCTGAGGTCGGTGAGCTTGCAAACAGATACGGGCTCGGCTTCCTCGGGTGTGCTCTCCGGTGTATTTGCAGCTACCCATGTCTTCAATTGTTCGGCCTGAGACTCGGGAACATCGAGGAATCGCACACCGGACTGGCCGTTCGCATTTGCCCATGCCACCTCTCCGTGAGCATCAATTTCCACGCTGCCGTCGGGAAGTGTGAACCGGAATCCAATCAATGCGGTCGGCGAGAGAGGCTGAGCCGCCAGCACATCCATTCCAGTCTGGCTCAGATCCAGCAGAATGCCTTCAACCTGCTCCCCACCCGGAACGCTCAACTGCACCGGCGCTTGCACTGGAACTCGGTACGAACGTCGCCGCTCACGGCGCAGCAGGGAAGTTGCGGCGCGTAGCGTGCCCTCCGCCTGCTCCTCGGCCACCGGCTTGTGAAGAATGAATTTCGCGCCATCCTGCAGGATCTGGCGAACCGCGCCCGGATCGCTCAGCAGTGCCATCGTGATCAACGCACCGGGCTTTGCTTGTGGAAGGGCTCGCAGCAACTGACGAGCAGTTTCGGGTTCATCAAAGTCGACGATCAGGCAGTCAAACCGTTGTTCGCCGAGCCTTTGCAGCGCGATTTCAGTCTCGCTGAAGCGCTCCACAGCCATGCCGAAACCAGCCAGAATGCGGCTGAGAATTTCTGCGGCTTCGTCGTCCTTCGATACCAGCAGTGCCTGAAGGGTCATACTACGTTCACTCTTAGAAATCGTACTCAGACTACGGCCAACGCGGCGCTACCGGACGGCCCGATTTCGCTGGTGCCGGACTCGCCTGTGACGCTCCGGCCTTGGCGGCCATCGCGGTCGGCTGGCTCGTTTCCTCGTCCATTTCCGCCAGGACGACGTTGTCGTCTTCTTCGTTCTCAGCCAGCAGAGGCGCTACCTCGCGCAGTTTCTCTGCTGCCTGCTGCAGGGCTTCGATCTGCTTGGCTAGCTGAGCGTATTTCGCCTGCTTGCGGCGCAAAACCTCGTGGATGTCCTTCATTACAACCCCCTGCAGGCGAATGTATGGTCGCTTCTCCATAGGGTCAATACGAATCCCCCTCACGCCGGTTACGCCAGTAACTCGTGACCCGCCTGCTCTTTCAGCTAAGCAGTTCAACAGCTAAGAGATTCAATGGCTTGGAGGATCTCGAGACAATCTGGCAAATACCACACTGCGTGGCGGAAGAGGTTACTGGTCCCGCGCATGAGTCGCGTGAAGTTCCGGGCATAAAACAAAGGCCCCGATTATCGGGGCCTCGCATTAAAGAAGGAAAAGTGTCTATCCAATCCGCAGTTTACGGCGCATCAAGCCGCCGATTCCGAGAAGGCCGGTGCCGAGCAATCCCAGCGTTCCCGGTTCTGGAACGGACAGGTTGGTGTCTCCGCTGGACAGATCTGCGCTGCCAGTGAACAAGCCCTTGCCAACATTAACCGTAAGCTGCACGGTCGCGCCGACCTTCCCGCCGCCTGCGATGGCACCCGTCAGAGTATAAGAGTGGGTTCCATTCGCTCCGGGGATAATCGCCCATGTTGGGGAGTTGGTGAAGGTTCCGCTAAAGATCACCCCATTCGGAACGCCGTTGGTTCCATTGCCGGTGATCGTAAATGTGCCGCCTGGCGCCAAGGTGCCACCATTCATCATGTCACCCGAGGTAAAAGCGCCGGTTGTAAAGGTAACCGTACCCAAGTTCGAACCCACCGTGGACCCATACTTGAACAGAACCGACCCCGAAAGCGAAAGGCCAGCCGATGAACCAGTGATGGTGCCACCTGCGTTCGAAATGTCAATGCTGCTGCTGGCCCATGTCATTGCGGGCAATGCCAAGGCTAACAGCACCAGTAAAAGTACTCGCCTCATGACAACCCTCCTGAACCCTGTAATTCACCCCTCTACAGCTTCGGTCTCGGGGGATCGAGACCTTCCCAGAAAGCACACACAACCGCTAAGGTTACTGAAGTAAGCAGCTAGAGTGCCAAAAGTAATCTGCGGAGCCTTGCCTTATTTTTCAATGAGTTGCAAGGTCTCAGTCCAGGCCGCCTCGGACCTCAACTGCAAACATATGCACACTCGGCAACAAAGCTTTGCGTCCCTGCAGTATTCCATATAGCAGATTGAATGGAAGCTATTGCATTTGCGGCACTTCCAGACGCCCAGAGCTGCCCTCATCTCATGCCCGGGCAGAAACAAAGAGTCTCTTCACCTCGGGAAGGATGCGGTAATGCATCGAACAGGTGCGAACGATATTCTACTTCCGCGTCAGGCTTCGAATAGATGCGGAGCGATGTTTAGGGACAGTGGAAACTAGCGAGCGACCGCTTGGTGAAGAACCTGCCGGATTCTTTCTTCCAGGGCGGCTGCTGTGAAAGGCTTCTGCAGGAGTGCCGCGCCGTCCGCATTCACTCCTTCATCGTGAAGATATTCGCCGGCGTATCCCGACATGTAGAGCACTTTCATTCCCGGGCGCATCGATAAGAGATTCTTCGCCAACTCTGGACCGCTTACGCCCGGCATGACGACATCCGTCAGAAGGATGTCGATATCGGCTTCATACGCGCGGCACAACGTGACGGCGTGGTCGGCCGAGTCAGCTACGAGAATTTTGTACCCGTCCGCCGTCAGGATTGTCTCGACAAGACTGCGCACCGCGTCTTCGTCCTCGACCAGCAAGATCGTTCCTGTACCGGCCGCTCTTGTTCCCGGCGCGGCCTCGCTTTCACAAGGGGATTCCTCGAGACCGTCAACCCTCGGCAGGTAGATTCGAAACGTCGTTCCACGCCCGAGTTCGCTGTCGACCGTGATATAGCCGCCGCTCTGCTTCACAATTCCATACACCATGGAAAGTCCAAGGCCCGTGCCTTTGCCTGGTTCTTTGGTGGTAAAGAACGGCTCAAATAGGTGCGCCAGCGCGTGGCTGTCCATGCCTGTGCCAGTGTCCGTGACCGACAGCACTACGTATTTCCCGGGGGAGGCTGCGGGATGCTTGCGCGCGAAGCTCTCCCCCAAGTCCGTGTTTTCGGTTTTTACCGTCAATGTGCCGCCGCGAGGCATTGCGTCGCGCGCGTTCACAGCGAGGTTCATCAGGACGTGTTCCACCTGCCCAGGATCTGCTCGCACCGTCCCGAGATCAGCTGTGCTGCGAAGTGCAATGCGGATGCGCTCGCCTAGAAGCGGCTGAAGCATCTTCTCCAGATTCTGCGCCAGGGTATTCAGATTGATGATCCGCGGTTGTAGCATCTGCCGCCGGCTGAAGGCCAGCAATTGGCGGGTCAGGGCTGACGCCCGCTCCGTCGCCCGATAAATTTGTTCCAGCGACCGGCTCGACTGCGCATCCTGGGCATGGTGCTCCATGAGGATCTGGCTATAGCCGGCGATTACGGTGAGCAAGTTGTTGAAGTCGTGGGCTACGCCTCCTGCTAGGGTGCCGACCGCCTCCATTTTCTGCGCCTGGCGAAGTTGCTCTTCGAGTGCCTTGCGCTCGGTGACATCTTCGGCGATCACCTCGAAAATTTCTGTGCCTTCGCGCTCATCCCGCAGGCCTCGGCCGCTCAGGCGAACGGCGATCACGTTGCCATCCTTGCCCCGCCACTGCGCTTCCACGCCCTCAAACTTCCCACGCCTGAGAAAGCTTGCCTGTACCATCGACTTGGCGCGCTGATCAAAAAAGATATCGCCTTGCGCGCTCAGCGCAAGAAATTCTGCGGGCGAGTTGTATCCAAGCATGCTGGCCAGTGCCGGATTCACCTCGAGGAACTGCCAGTCGCGGGTTGCTCGACAGATTCCCACGACCGCGCTTTGTACCAGCGACCGATAGCGCGATTCCGAACGCAACAACGCCTCTTCGTTGCGTTTGCGCTCAATCGCGTTGGCCACCTGCTGCGACACAAACGTCAGCACATCGCGTTCCCTGATGCCGAAGCGTGTACGCGCCGCATAGTGCTGCACAGCCAGCACGCCGAAAGTTTTATCACCGCGCTTCAGGGGAACACCCAGCCAGTCGTCGGCTGGCGAGCCCGTGCGTTCCACTTCGCCGGCGGCGGCCAGTTCGTTCAACTTCTCCCCGGTGGCCAGCAGCGGCTCGCCGCTGCGCAAGACATATTCGGTCAGGCCTTTCTTCGGAGTCCTCGGGGCCGGCGCCGAGTCAAACTCATCCACGAAATACGGGAAGGTCAGGGAATTGCTCTCTGGGTCATACAGCGCGATGTAGAAGTTCTTCGCATCCAGAAGATGAGCCACGATGCCATGAATGGCCCGGTACAGCGAGGTCAGATCATGCGCCGTAGTGGACACTTCCGCGATCCGGTAGAGCGCCGATTGCAGCCGCTCGGAACGCCGCCGCTCCGTGATGTCTTGGGTCACCATCAAGCGGGCCGAGCGTCCTTCAAATTCGATCGTTCGAGCAAAGAGAATGACTTCAAGAACCGTACCGTCTTTGCGTCGCTGCCTCCAGACCTCGCCTCGAATCTCACTTCCCATCAGGCCTGCGGCAACGCGCTCCGGCGGCAGATCGGGGCATATATCAGCGATACCGAGCGCCAGAAACTCTTCCCGCGTGTACCCGTATTTTTCGGTAGCTGCCCGATTGGCTTCCAGGAACCTCCCGGTTTCGGGGTCGTAAAGGCAAGTGGGCTGAGGATTATCGCGGAACAGAATGCGGAATTTCTTTTCCGCCTCGACCATCGCCTGCGCGGCTTGCTGTTCCTGCCGCTGCGTCAGCAGGCTTCGCGCTCCCGAAGACGCCAAAGTAAGCACCACAATCACCGTCGCCAGCAGTGGCCTCTCATGTGCCAGCCGGCTGGCCACGCCCAAGACAATGAGCGGCAGCGACACCGACATCCATAACGATCCCAGCAGCTCGGGACGCGCCCGCGCCCGCTCTTCTCTCCTCCTAGGTTCGGCGGGCAGTTTCCAGGTGCACGCGCCCACCGTCGCGAGGACCAGCGGCGCGGTGTAGCACAAATCCCAAACCGTTCCCGCGTCCATACCCAGGGTGATCTGCCGGTAGAGGAACGCAATACTTCCTGCACTGAAAAGCGTCAGGAATGCGGCCATACGCGACAATAAGGACCACTCCACCTTCGACCGCGCCAGCGTGAGGCGAAACACGCATGCCGCGATCAGAAATACGTCCAGCGCGATCGTGATTCTCCACTGCAGCCGCTCGATCCCTAAACCCGACGTTTGCCAGCGTGAAGGCAGGTAAAAGTAGTAGAGGTACACCGCGACGGTGAGAATTCCGACCTGAAGAAAATCAAAACCCTGTGCCCAGTTCATTCCCTGGCGGCGGCCGCGCACAAATAGCGCCAGCGCCATGGGAACCGGGAATAGGAAATAGAGGATGTCGCTGGGCCAGATCGCATGTACTGGCGCACGCAAGATGGTGTCGTAATAAGCGCCCAACAACTCCGCTGCGGTCAGTAGTCCAAAACCGCTCGCGGTGAGCAGCCAGAAATCGCGCGCGTATCGATCGGGAACCCGGGCCGCCAGCAAGGCCGCGCTCGTGGCCAGCATCGCCAGGCAGATGCCCAGGACGTTCGACGCCAATGCCGCATTCAGGCGGTGATCTCCCCCGACTAGCACCAGGCAGTGCAGTCCGAGCCCGAGCAGGGCCGTGCCCAGTACGCCCTTGGCGATCCTCGGCATCAACCTCTTTTCTGGGGAGGTTAATTTTCGTGAGTTTATGAACCACTTGAGAGGGGAGCAAGTTACCAGCGAGTAGGGCCTGCTGGGTGGATTTTCGGCCACTGCCGCACCAACGCCCTCCTTTGGAGGGAAGGATGCGATACTGTGGAAGGCAGACCATGTCCTCTCCGTCCACCCGCAAGCATGCTGGACCTGCAACCGACGCTCCAGCCGTCCCAGAGCCGTCCTTCGCCGAGCGCGCCCGTACCTTGCTCCACTTAGGCCGGATCGGCACGCTGGCCACGGTCTCCCGCAAGCAGCCCGGCTTTCCTTTCGGATCTCTCATGCCCTATGGCCTCGACAGCCGGGGTCGCCCCATTTTTCTGATCAGCAGCATGGCCATGCACACGCAGAACCTGCAGGCAGACCCACGCGCGAGCCTTCTGGTTACCCAGCTCGAAGCCAACTCCGACCCCCTTGGTTCTTCCAGAATCACCTTGATCGGCAACACGCTCCTCATCCCCAAACCGGAAGTAGCCGACGCCCGGGAGCTCTACCTCGCCCGTTACGAAAACAGCAGGTATTGGGTTGATTTTGAAGACTTCTCCTTCTACCGCATGGAGGTGGTCGATCTTTACTATGTGGGCGGATTTGGCGTGATGGGCTGGGTCGCAGCGAAGGAATACCGCGAAGCTTCCCCCGACCCGCTTGCCGATGCCGCCGCGGGGATTCTCGAGCACATGAACACCGATCACCGCGATGCGCTGGTCCTGCTCGCGCGCAAGTTCGCGGGAATCGAATCGCAGGAAGCCACCATGACCAGCGTCGACCGCCTCGGGTTCAACGTGCGCCTGAAAACCCCCGAGCGCATGCGCGGCGCCCGCGTCGCATTCCTGCGCGAAGTGAGCACGCCCGAGGAGACTCGCAAAGTCCTGGTCGAGATGGTGAAACAGGCCCGCACTCCCTGATTAGGCGCGCGGCACGTCGATTGTCGGCGAATGATATCCTGCCTTAAACCGCAAACATGAGGCTGTAATTCTGAATGTCAAACCCAACCACACCCGATCCTCAGGCCAATCCCGAATCCAACCAGTCCTTCGACGAGATTCTTTCGCAATTCGAGCAGAGCCACTCCCGCAAAGCGGGTGAAGGCGGGAAACAACTCGAAGGCACCGTGATCAAAATCACGGCTGACTCTGTTGTGGTCGACATCGGCTTCAAGAGCGAAGGCATTCTCCTGCTGACCGCGTTCCAGCCCGGCGAGAACATCCAGCCGGGAGACAAACTCGCTGTCTCAGTGAAGGGTCGCGACCCGGAGGGGTATTACGAGCTCACGCGCTTTCGCACCGAGCAGCCGAAAGACTGGTCGGCTCTCGAGCGGGCGTTTGCGGAGAAGGCCGCAATTGTAGGGACGGTGACGGGCGTTATCAAGGGTGGCTTAAGCGTCGATGTCGGTGTGCGCGCCTTCATGCCTGCGTCCCGCAGCGGTGCTCGCGATGCCGTTGAGATGGAGAAGCTTGTCGGCCAGGAAATTCGCTGCCGCATTATCAAACTCGACGTCACCGACGAAGACATCGTCGTCGACCGCCGTGTGCTTGCGGAAGAAGAAGAGCGAACCATCAAAGATCGCCGCTACTCTGAAGTCCGCGAAGGCGAGACCGTCCACGGCACCGTTCGCAGCCTCGCGGGCTACGGCGCCTTTGTCGACATCGGCGGGGTCGACGCCTTACTCCACGTCAGCGACATCAGTTGGAGCCGCGTCAACCAGCCCTCCGATGTGCTCACGGTCGGGCAGGAAATCGAAGCCAAGGTTCTCAAGATCGATTCCGACAAACGCCGCATCTCCATTGGCATGAAGCAACTGCAACCGCATCCCTGGGATGCCGTTGCAGCCAGGTACACGCCCGGTCAACGCGTGCGTGGTGCAGTGACTCGCGTTGTGGAGTTCGGCGCTTTCGTTGAACTTGAGCCCGGTGTCGAAGGTCTGATCCACGTCTCGGAAATGTCCTGGGCGAAAAAGATCCGCATCGCCAGCGACGTGGTTAAGCCAGGCGAGGTCGTCGAAGCCGTCATCCTCAGCATTAATCCCACCGAACGCCGCATTTCGCTTGGCCTCAAGCAGGCGCTCGGCGATCCCTGGGCCGACGTGTTGCGCAAATTTTCTGTGGGCTCTGTGGTCGAAGGTCCGGTGACGAACCTGACCAAGTTCGGCGCCTTTGTTCAAGTCGCCGAGGGCGTCGAAGGCATGATTCACATCAGCGACATGAGCGCGGAAAAGCGCATCAACCACCCTGGTGACATGCTTCGGGTCGGCCAGGTAGTCAAGGCACAATTGCTCGCTATCGATTCTGACAAGCGTCAACTGCGCCTGGGGATGAAACAACTCGTTCCCACGGGACTTGATGAATTCATCGCCGAGCACAAGCCGGGCGACATCGTCACCGGGCGCATGCTGGACCACTCAGGTGGCGAGTCGCGCGTCGAACTCGGCGAGGGCGTGCAAGCCATCTGCCGCGTCGCAACCGCGAGCGCGGCCAAGAGGGAAGAGAAGCCGGCAACTCCTTCGCCTGCGGCGGATCTCGCGTCCCTCAGTTCGATGCTCAAGGAACGGTGGAAGCGCGGTCCGTCGACGGACGCGTCGAAAACGGAACCGGTTCGCGCCGGCCAGGTGCGCAGCTTCCGGATCATCCAGCTCGATCCCGCGAGCAAGAGCATCGAAGTAGAACCCGCGTAAGCCGCAGAAACGCGCAGGCACAGACGCCCTCGTCCGCGCACCCTCGCGGCGCATTTGGACGCTATGCGGCCCTTGCTGGATGTTCGGAACCGCACAGCTTCATGCGTTCTCTGAATTCTCTGGTTTGTGATTGACAATCTCCTATACCGGAGTATCGTGGTGCCCACTTTACCCCCTCTCCGTTGAAGTCCGGGTAAGCCTGGTTCCGAGCCCAAGCCAGAATTCCACGCCGTCGTGAACGAATGCTCTCCTTGAAACAGATCTGAGAACGCCTGCTCTCCGCTTGCATTTGCCATCCGGCCCGCGCTGGCCGAGAGAGATGGAACATGAGCGATTTCAGGATCAACACTTCACCGGACCTCATACCGGAGAAAACGGAAGCGAACGAGGGCAATCATTGCCAGGTGGAGGCGAATAGCCTGGATATGCCGAAGCGCCCCGACGCCGTGTACCACAAGGCGACGAAGGGCGAGTTGCCGGAACACCTCCTGGGGCAACAAGGGTCTTGTGAAAACGATCTCTCGAACGCCGTCGAGGCTGGCATGCAGTCTGCCTCCGAGTGGTTGCTGCGGCAAGGTAAACTCATGCCATCCGAAGTTGAAGACCGCCCCGCTCACTCCAAGACCCATTCCGACTCCCCCGGCACCGCCCACGGCTCGGGCCTTGAGGAGAAATAGTTTGAAAACAGAAATTCCGGAAGGGTCTAATCCATCACGAGAGGGAAGTCGTTGCCCTAGGCCGGAGCGTCGGCCGCCCCGCGACGAACCACTTTCACCCGAACCCAGTCCCGATCTCTATTGCGGAGGTATCCAGAGCATCGGTTGCCGTCGAATCTCTTCGATTCGGAATCAGCCGTGGCTCATCCAAAGAGGGAACCGTCAGAGGGTTTTTAGGCATGTCAGACAAAAAGCATTCATCGCCTCGTGCGCGCACCGAGAGTTTCGCTGCTCGCTTGGGCATCCGCCTGCCGATCCTGCTCGCGCCGATGGCGGGAGCTTGTCCTCCTTCGCTCTCCATTGCGGTTGCCAATGCGGGCGGCCTGGGAGCCTGCGGAGCACTTCTGATGCAGCCTGATGAAATCACTGCGTGGGCTGCGGAATTTCGCAAGGGCAGTTCCGGAGAATTTCAGATCAATCTCTGGATTCCCGATCCACCTCCGGTAAGAGACTTCGAATTGGAAAAACGCCAGAGGGAGTTTCTCGCGACGTGGGGCCCGCCGGTTCCGCCGGAAGCCGGCGATGCTCGCTTGCCGGACTTTGCCGCGCAGTGTGAGGCAATACTGACCGCGGCGCCCAAAGTGATTTCTTCGATTATGGGCATCTATCCGCCGGCGTTCGTATCGGAACTGAAAGCAAAGAGCATTCTCTGGTTTGCCACCGCCACCACGGTTACCGAGGCGAAGGCCGCCGAAGCAGCAGGCGCCGACGCGATCGTCGCGCAGGGCATGGAAGCTGGGGGCCATCGCGGAGCTTTCCGCGCCGAAGAAGCCGAAGCCCAGATGGTTGGTTTGATGGCCCTCTTGCCGCAGATTTGCGATGCAGTCCCCGTACCCGTGATTGCAGCGGGTGGAATCGCCGATCCGCGCACGGTTGCTGCAGCTTTGATATTAGGTGCGAGCGCCGTGACGGTAGGCACCGGGTTCCTTCGATCTCCTGAAGCCAAGACCCACCCCGCCTACGCCGACAGGCTTGCACGAACCGAGGCCCACGAAACAATGATTACCCGCTCCTTCAGTGGACGCCCGGGACGCAGCGTGGCCACCACCTACGTCCGGGCCGCCAGTGCTCCCGATGCTCCTCGGCCCGCCCCGTATCCTGTCCAGCGTGGCCTCACGCGCTCCATGCGGGAAGCGGCGCAGAAATCCGGGGACGCTGATCGCATGCAATTGTGGGCAGGCCAGTCCGTGAAGCTGGCACGCAGTGAACCCGCGGGCACGATTGTCCGTCAACTGTGGGAAGATGCGCTTCGGCTACTGCCCTGATCAATGATCAACATTCATCATGCTGTAACAATCTGTTGCTAGCATCGGCGCCATAGTCCCCCTCCGAATCCCCTCTGGCCCACGGAGTATTTGTGGCTGCAGCCAGCCTTAGCGCGAATTGGGAGCCCTCGTCATGGAACAGATCCACGCGCGGAAGCAAGAAGCGACGTTGAATGAGCGGGACATCTTCGAATATCACCTGCGGCACTAACAGATCGTGGTGCTTTATGGCCACCTGGATCGGGCCTCGCGACCAGACGGTGCCTCCGCGAGTCAAGGCTGGTTCGCGTGGATCTGCGGTTGTCGTCCTTGCCTTCCACGTTTAGCATTTTCATTACGCGTTGTACGGCAGGAGGGCACTATGTGGCAAGAACGGGCGCTGAGGATTGTACTGGTGATCGTGGGACTGCTTTTCACAGCTGCGGTGTACCCGCTGACGATGTTTTTCGGCCAGGACCCTGCCTTGGCGATGATGCTCAGCGTCTACGCCACACTCGGGCTTTTCCTGCTGCTCGCTTCACGGAACCCATCCGCGAACCGCAGCCTGATCGCCTTCGCGGCATGGTCGAGCTTCGCCCACGCGGCCGTCATGGGAGTACAAGCCTATCGCCATCTGATCGCGCGTGGCGAACTGATCGGAGTCGTTGCGCTGGTTCTCATCGGCTTAGCCCTGATCGTGTTAGCTCCGAAGAAGGAAGAAGCGGGGCGAGTGGCGGCAGCCGGAGCATAGATCTTGGATTCGCGCAGCGAACCTGACATTCCAGGGGCCTTTCGGCGGTGGCGAACAGTCGGCGCAAACCTGTGTAAACGTTTTCAACACTAAGCTTTCAACACCAAGCCAAGCCGCCGCAAAGTTCCCATCAGCACATTGAAAGTCCTGCGACGTGAGAATATGCTGCCGTCGTTATGAACCGACCCACGGGTGTGACGGTCATGGTATTCATCCTTCTGTTCATGGCCGCCGGGGTGGCTAATGGCTTGATCACAGTCCTATCTGAACAATCACTGAAACGTGGATTGCTCGCACTATATGT
>OEKN01000282.1_pt2 | contig 16051 bp, 15 predicted proteins | sample 1503361 | NCBI WGS metagenome assembly OEKN01 (sample SAMEA104379592, study PRJEB20068) | metagenome | biome: 1000743; feature: 77; material: 1998 | place: USA | collected 2012 | depth 25 m
CAACATCGCGAGCAGAGGTTTTTTTGGCTGCGAGGATGCGTCCTTGCTCTCTTTTCGCGGCGGGAACGAGACCCGAGCGATCAGCAACGCAATCAACAGTGCGAAACCAGCCAGCACGTAGAAGAATGGCGAAATCATGCCGTGGCGCTGGAATGGCGTAAACAGAAATGGGCACGCCACCGCGCCCACCGTCCACGAGAAGTTCAGCAATGAGACCGCTGCTGCCCTTCTTCCGGGATTCAATTCGGCCACCAGCAGATTGCAGGCGGGAATGGTCAAGCCTAAACCCAAGCCATAGCCCGCGACGGCACCCATTCCGAGCAGCCGGGAACCCATCGGCAGAACGCCTATGCCGGCGGCCATGAAGATCAGGCCCAGCACGATAACCGCCTTGTAGCCCAGGCGCGGCACGAGCGCGCCCGACAGAATCACTCCCAGGGTGGAAGCCAGAAACTCGGCTGTAAAGAACTCACCGGCCTGGGCGTCGCTGAGCGACCAGCGTGCCGAGAGGGCCGGCAATATTGGTCCCAGCAGGACCGTAGCAATTCCAGTGGGAACGAACGCGGCATGGGCGACTGCGGTCGGCGTCCAAAGAGATTTGCGGGGAACTTCTACTGCGCTGACGCCCATAACGGATACACCGAGATCGGAGTTGCGATTTTACCTCGGTCGTCAGTCTTCGGTCGTCAGTGTCAGCAAGGACATGAGGCCCGGGGTGAATTGGGAAATTTGGATTGAGCGGGAGAAACTTTCCCGTCGGTGTGCACCGGTCGATTGGATTTCACCGAAGGGAATTTTGGTTTAGCTGACGACTGGAGACTGACGACTGACGACGAGCAGGGTATCATGTCCTAAGCTCTATACGCTCAGCATGATCAATGGCAAGCACATCGCGATCGTTCTACCCGCCTATAACGCGGAAAAGACGCTGGCCGCCACCGTGCGCGAAATCCCCGAACTGGTCGATGCCTGCATCCTCGTGGATGACGGCTCCCGCGATGCCACGGTGAAACTGGCCCGCGAACTTGGACTGCAGGTGTTCGTGCATGATCGCAATTACGGCTACGGCCGCAATCAACAGACCTGCTATAGGGAAGCGCTGGCCGCCGACGCCGATGTCATCATCATGCTTCACCCCGACTACCAGTACACCCCACTGCTCGTGACCGCGATGGCGAGCATGGTGGCTTACGGCGTCTACGATGTGGTGCTGGGATCGCGCATCATCGGCGGGACTGCCCTGCGCGGCGGCATGCCGCTTTACAAGTACTTGTTCAATCGCTTGCTGACCGCATTCGAAAACCTATTCCTGGGCGTGAAGCTCTCCGAGTATCACACCGGCTATCGTTGTTTCAGCCGCCGCGTTCTGACGGAATTGCCGCTGGTGGAGAATTCCGACGACTTCGTCTTCGACAACCAGATGCTGGCGCAGTGCGTGTATTTCGGCTTCCGCATCGGCGAGGTTTCCTGCCCAACCAAGTATTTTGAAGAGGCATCGTCTATTAATTTCCGCCGAAGCGTTACCTATGGCTTGGGCGTGATCGCCACCACGCTCCAGTTCGCGCTACAACGCTGGGGCCTGGCCAGCTTTGGAATTTTCAGCCCGAAAGGCCGCAGACTGGAGACAACCGCCGTCGACTACTACGCCTCGGACTCATTCGGCAAACGCCGGGCCTGAAACCAACTCGGAACATCCGCCATGGCATGGTTTGGAGCTTGGATTCTTCTCTTGATTCTGGCCGCGGGAACTTGCCTGCTGCTGTTCCTGCTCCATCGCACGCCGCTCGGACCTTTCATCCGCGAACGTATTCCTGATCGTCCGCGGCGGCGATTGTTTCTTGCTTCCGTCAGTTTCTTTCTCACGTTTGCCTGCGTGCGCGGCATGGTCTTCTGCATTACTCACGACATCCCGCCGTTTCATTTCATCTTCGTCAAGGGCCGCCACATTCATCACCTCGTGTTCGGCATTCTGATTCTGCTCGCGGTGGGATACGGGTGGCTCTGTGAATTTGGAACGGGCGTGGGCGAGACCTCGATCTTTGCCAGCCGCCTGATGTCGATTCTTTACGGGGTGGGAGCCGCGCTGACTCTCGACGAATTCGCGCTCTGGCTGAATCTCAAAGACGTTTACTGGGCCAAGGAGGGCCGCTCCAGCATCGATGCCGTCATCTTGTTCGGCGCGCTGCTGGCGATTGGGACCTGGGGAGCGCCACTGCTCACCGGAAATAAGTCCGACGAAACCTAGGGTGGTATCCCATTAAATCCGCGACCTGGAAGTGTCATCCTGAGCGCAGCGAAGGACCTGTGTACTTTGCTTCCGTCACCCAAGCCTTCGTATTGCCAAGTGTAGTGCGGTTGAAATTTTTTGCCGCGATATTTCACGCGCCCCAGGTCGCTGCGTCAATCGGAAGAGCCGATGCCATTACCGTTTTCCGATCCTAGCATTCACCCATTCGTGTAGAATTCGTGCGCTTTGCATACGGGCCCAATGACCACACATATCCGGCTTCTATTGGAGATCTCGCATGCGCACTCCGACCCGAATCTGGTTCCTCGCGCTGCTCATCACTTCGTTGGCGGTCCTCACTCATTCTGCTGCAGCTCAGGGAACGATCACCCGCGCTACCTACGGCGCCGGGCACAATCGCATTGATGTCACCCGGCGCGTGCAGTCTCTCGTGCAAGACGGGCGGCTGAATTTTCGTTTGACCAACGAGAGTCTCGGCGTCCCCGATCCGGCCCCCGGTCGGGTGAAAGACCTCCGTATCCAGGTACGCCAGCCGAATGGCCAGCCGCGCAGCTATCAGTTCCAGGAGAAGGGAGTGGTGAGTCTTCGGGTCGGCAGTGGTTTCGCGCAGCCGCGCCTGTCCCCCTCCGACCAGGGCCGCTTCGACAGTTACTACTCGCGCTGGCTCGAGTATCGTCGCACCAACAATCGTGGTGAAATTGCTTCCATGGAGCGTCGCATGCGGGATATTTATGCCCGGTATAGTATTCCGATGTCTACGCCCTTCGACCGCGTCGCATCTCCCCGGTTTCAGCCGCGATAAAGCTCCGTTCAAGGAGTTGTGAACAACCCAGTCCAGAAATGGCTGGGTTTTTGTTTGGGTCCACTCGGGTACAATCAGTCGGACATCAATCCAAAATCTTTCACCTGAATTGCGCGCCAACCTCCAACAGATCGCGCTTCTCCTGCTTCTCACCGCTGCCGCGATCCTCGTTCATGGCTATCACCCCTGTGTTGAAGACGCCGAGATCTATTTGCCCGGCGTGAAGAAGGCGCTGAACCCGGCGCTTTATCCTGCGAACACGGCCTTTTTCCATTCCCACGCCAACATGACGATTTTTCCCCATCTGATCGCGGGTTCGGTGCGCGTCACTCACATTCCCCTGAACGCCGCACTTCTACTTTGGCAATTCGCGGCCGTCTTTTTTCTTTTGTGGGCCTGTTGGCGCATTGGACAACTGGCATTCTGCGACCCGCTGGCCGCCTGGGGAGGCGCTGCCCTGGTTGCTTCCCTGCTCACGATTCCAGTAGCGGGCACAGCGCTCTACATCATGGACCAGTATCTGACGACGCGTGCGCTCTCCACCCCGGCCACGCTCTGGGTCATCGTCAGCGCGGTCGAGCGAAGATGGATTCGCGCTGGACTCTGGTTGCTGTTTACAGGCCTCATTCATCCACTGATGGTCGTTTTTTGCCTTGCATACGTCGCGCTGCTGCTCTGGCTTGATCGAACTCCTTCACCCAGCATCCGCCCCCAGCTCGCCTCGGTCGCTGCGCTGTTGTCTCCGCTGGGGATGTTTCCTCCGGTCACCGAGGCCTATCGCGAAATCCTCCAAACGCGTTCTTATTTCTTCCTGCAGCGCTGGGAGTGGTATGAGTGGCTCGGAATCTTCGCGCCCCTGGCTCTGCTCGAGTGGTTTCGCCGGATCGCTCGCAAAAGCGAGCTTCCAGTGCTTACCCGTCTTTGCGGAGCGACGATCGTTTTCGGACTGGTCTTTTTTCTCGCTGCCCTGGTAGTAAGCATTCCGCGGCTGGCCAACCTCGCCGAACTCCAACCCATGCGGTGCCTGCAGCTTGTCTACATCCTTTTGTTTGTTGTGGCCGGAGGCCTGCTTGCCCAATTTGTTCTGCACAAATTTGTTTGGCGCTGGCTGGTGCTTTTTCTGCCGGTTTGCGCCGGGATGTTCTACGCGCAGCGACAGCTTTTCTCGGCCACGGCACATCTTGAATTCCCTGGAGTCCAATCGGCTAATCCCTGGGTACAGGCTTTCCTGTGGGTGCGCGACCATACGCCGACGGATGCTTATTTCGCGCTTGATCCTTACTACCTGCGAGCTCCAGGCGAGGACGAGCACGGCTTTCGCGCGATCGCGGAACGGTCCAGAATGGCCGATCGCCTCAAAGACAGCGGCGTGGTCAGCATGTTTCCGAAATTAGCCGAGACCTGGCGTGGGCAGGTCCGCTCCCTCGATGGCTGGGAGAACTTCCAGCCGACCGACTTTGAACGGCTCCGGCGCGACTACGGGGTCAGCTGGGTCATCGTCCGGAATACGGCGGACACGGGCCTAAAGTGTCCATACCAGAAATCGCAGGTGCTGGTGTGTCGCCTCGACGAAGGAGTAGCATCTAAATAACACGGCATGGCAACCGCCCCCACAACTGAAACTCCTGTCCGTACCGGACCACCGCCGCCGTGTCCGCCGGCTCCCCCGCAACCTCCGCGACACCGCGCACAAATTGCGGCCGGGGAAATCCTGAGCTTTGCCTACGACACCGTCTGCAGCAACAAGGTGCGCTTTGCTCTTACCGCGCTCGGCATGGTGATCGGCACCGCTTCCCTGATCCTGGTCGTCACCATCGGGATGACCGGCAAACAATACGTGCAGCGGCTGATCCAGTCGATCGGCGCCAACATGATCTACGTGGAATACTCGGGTGGCGCCCAGCGCATCACGGCTAGCGCTCCGGATCCGCTGACCGTCGATGACATGCGCGCTGTGCAGGAGCAGGTACCCAGCGTGACCTACGCTTCACCGCTGGTGATGTTGAGCGAACGCATCGCTGCCGGTTCCGGTAAAGAAAAAGATATTTCGGTGATGGGCTCCGCGCCAGAGTACCAGCGCGTTCGCAATCTCATCGTGCTCTCGGGACGCTTTTTCGACGCGGGCGACGCGCAGTCGCGCAACAAGGTCGGTGTGATCACGCAAAAACTGGCAGAGGAGGTCTACGGTTCAGTCGACGCGGCAGTCGGGCAGATCATTAAACTGAACGGGCTGCCATTCACCATCATCGGCACCTTCAAGGAGGGCGTGGATACCTTTGGCCAGTCCGAGGTCCAGGATTACTCGATGGTGATCCCTTCCTCGGTGAGCCGTTATTTCACCGAGACTGCCGCGGTGAAACAGATCTTCTTCACCGTCGCCAGTCCGGACGACGTCATTCCCGCGACGAATCAGATCCAGAAAGTGATCCAGAGCCGGCATCGCCCGGAATCCGTCTATACCGTGAGCAATCTTACCCAGCTGCTGTCGGTGTGGGACAAAATTGCCAATGCCCTCACCCTCGGGCTGCTGCTGATCGCGGCCGTCACGCTGCTGGTGAGCGGCATCGGCATCATGAACATCATGTTGGCCACGGTGAGTTCGCGGATTCGCGAGATCGGCATCCGCAAAGCCGTCGGCGCCACCAACCGTGAGATCCGCTTTCAGTTCCTGGCCGAGGCCATGCTGATTTCGCTCGTGGGAGGCTTTATCGGGATTCTCATCGGCCTCGCCATTCCCTTTTCGGTCCGCTTCTTTACAGCCTACCGCATCCCGATCTCCGGCCTCTCGGCCATCATCGCAATCGGGGTCTCATCTCTGGTGGGAATTATCTTCGGAACGCTCCCAGCGACTCGCGCTGCCCAGCTCGATCCAGTCGAGAGCCTGCGGTACGAGTGAAGCAGCTTCTAGCTTTTAGCCATTTGCTCTTAGCGGGCGCCCCAGGTTCGCGTCCGTTCTTGGGACGCTAACCTGGGTTCAGGCACATCCGCGCGCACTCGCTGCCCCGTCAAGATTTTGTCGTTCCTCGTGGCTCCATCCAACCGAAACTGCCAATCCAAGTTGTCGACGAAGAGCTAAAAGCTAACAGCCAAAGGCTAACAGCTAAAAGCTGATTCCAAAAAGCAAGAGCCGGGCAGGTTCGCCCGGCTTGAAGTCTGATCGGAACGACTGGGTTCCGAGGTCCGGTCAGATTTGCAAAAACCCCAATGTCACCGCTTACTTTGGCCTGCTTGAAAAGTCACCGCTTCTCAAGGCTGAACTACATCACCAGTGCCAGGTTCTCCAGCTCAAGCTGAAGGACTGGCAACGAGCAACCGGCCATCTCGACTCGGCCAGCCGCATCCAGAGCCGCCTGCGGGGAAACCCCGTAGCCCCGGCCCATCAGGAACACCTGCAACAGTTCCGCCGCTTCCCTGGAATCGAGCATCCCGCCTTGCAGGAGATCGCTCCGCAGCGACGCTAACTCCGTATTTGTGAATCGTTCTTTCATGGCCGTCCTCACCTCCGACCTTCTTTCAACATCCTTTGCCCATTAGACTCAGCGGCTGTCATAAATGTTGCATGCAATTTCTATGCCGCAACCAGCCCCTGTTTCTAAATACGTGCAAGAACATCTTCTAGTTTCATTAACCCCTGTGGAAAGGAAGAGTTGCGGGCAACCCTTACGACGGTACCCTGCGGCGAGTTACGAAGCGGAGAGTCTTGACAGTGACACAAGGTGTCGATCTGGGACGAAAAGCGGCGATTTTCGTCCGAAAAGCGGCAAATCCCCCACGATCAGGATGGCTCGATGGTAGCTTCGTCCTCTAACATCACCAGAATGTCATCCCGTACCGGGTAGACGCGATGGCACTGGCCACATTTGAGTGTTTCCGGGTTGGTACGGTGCTCAAGAGGTTTCTTGCAGGCGGGGCAAACGAGGATTTCGAGTAAATCTGGAGGAATCATGCTCGCAAATTGTACATGGCAGCGTTTCCATCGGGTAGCACATTGCCCAGAACAGGATGCTCTGTCTGCGATCGAGAGAGAGCCAGATTCCTCTCCGGCTGCGCCGGTTCGGAATGACAAATGTAAAGACGGCTCACCATTCGCGGCTGACGACCGACGACCGAAGACCGACGACCGACTACTGATATCGCCCCATTCTCTCCAGCGCCTGCGTGAGGTCCGCCTTCAAATCATCCACATCTTCGAGGCCGATATTCAGCCGCACGATGCGGTGTCCATAATCCGGCCGTCCGGGGGTGCCGTGAAAATCGTATGCCACGGCCAGGCTCGTGACGCCCGCCCAGCTGTAGCCGATCTTGAATAGCTGCAGCTGATCGACAAACTTCTGTGCCTGAGCCTTGCTGAATTGCGGCTGAAACACGATGGAAAACACGCCGGTCGATCCGGTGAAGTCCCGCTTCCAGAACTCATGGCCCGGGCAAGAGGGAAGGGCCGGGTGCAGCACCCGTTCAATCTCGGGCCGCTCGCCCAGCCAACGCGCCAATGTGAGGGCAGCTTCTTCAATGGCCTTCAGCCGCACCGCCATCGTTTTCAGACCGCGCAACGCCAGGCTGCAATCGTCGGGGGACGCCGCGCAGCCCACCAGCTGCTGCGTCGCGCCCAGTTGACGCCAGGTTTTCTCCTCCCGGGTGGTGATGGAACCGAGCAGCAGATCGCTATGCCCACCCACATATTTCGTCAGCGCCTGCATGGTCACGTCAACACCATGCGCGAACGCGTCGAAATAGACCCCCGCCGACCAGGTATTGTCCATGACGACCATGGCCCCGACCCCTTGTGCCGCTTTGGCGATCGCCGGAATATCCTGCACTTCCAGCGTGATCGATCCCGGACTCTCGCACCAAACCATGCGCGTATTTTCGCGGAATTGACTCTGAATTTCCGGGCCCGCCTCCGGCAGATAGAACCCGACCTCCACTCCGAATTTCCGCAGAACTTTCGCGGCGAACTTACGGCTGGGCGTATACACGCTCTCCGGAATCAACACATGATCGCCTGCCTTCAGAAACGCAAGGTTGATTAGCGTAATCGCGCACTGCCCACCCGGCGTGATCATGGTGCGAAACCCGCCTTCCAGTTCGCAGACGCGCCCCGCCAGTTCCAGCGTCGTCGGGGTGCCGTAGAGACCGTAGGTGTAGCCCACCTCGTACTGGTCCCACTCGTCCTTCACCGACGCGGCATTCGGAAACAGCACGGTCGACGCTCGCTCGACACCAACGGCAAGCGAGCGGAAGCCTTCCGGGATCTTCGCATCCGAGTGAATCAGCTTCGTCTTCCAGTTCTTAGACATGCCCGAGAGTGTAAACGACCCGTGCTGGCCTTGTGGTCTGTACATCAGCCAGCCGCAGGCTGTGAAAGTAGCGCCGCCGTCCCGGTGGCTGTCCGGCAGCCTGTCCTGGGCGCAGTCGAAGGGTTCCCGCCCGCCACCTTGAGCCGGCAAGATGCCGGCGGCACCGGTGCCTCCGTGGTGAAAGAAGCTTTTCCGCTAAAATGAGAATTCGCGAACAATTCTAAGGGGGCATGGATGGCGGCCACCATTCTCGATGGCAACAAGATCGCAACGGAAATTCGCGCGGAAGTTGCGGCGGAGGCCAAGTCTCTGGCCGAAGCCGGCATGCGCCCGGGATTGGCCGTCGTGCTGGTGGGACACAATCCGGCCTCGGAAATCTACGTTCGCGGCAAGGTCAAAAGCAGTGAGGAGGTCGGCCTCTACAGCGAGAAACACGCGCCGCCCGAAACTGTAACCACCGCCGACCTGTTGGCTCTCGTCGAGCATCTCAATCGCCGCGATGAGATTGACGGGATCCTGGTGCAGTTGCCGCTGCCGCCACAGGTGGATTCGAAGAAAGTTCTGATGGCGGTCGATCCGGCCAAGGACGTCGACGGCTTCCATCCCATGAACGTCGGGTTTCTTTCGACGCAGCGCCCGGGACTGGTTCCGTGCACGCCGGGGGGAATCATGGAAATGCTGCGCCGGTACAACATCCCGGTCGCAGGTCAGGAAGCGGTGGTGGTTGGGCGCAGCGACATCGTCGGCAAACCCATGGCCATGCTCCTGCTCAATGGCAATGCCACGGTGACGGTGTGCCACTCAAAGACACGGGATTTGCCCGCTGTATGCCGCCGCGCCGATATTCTCGTCGCCGCCATCGGCCGCGCAGGTATGATTACGCGCGATTTCGTACGCCCCGGGGCCACGGTCATTGATGTTGGCATGAACAAGATCACGGATCGCGCCGAGTTCGAGCGCTATTTCAAAGGCAACGAGAAGCGCGAACAAGCCTTCGCCAAAAATGGTTCGACCCTCGTGGGCGATGTGCACCCCGAAGTCGCCGAAATCGCTGGCGCGATCACACCCGTTCCCGGAGGCGTAGGGCCGCTCACCATCGCCATGCTCATGTCGAATACGGTTCGAGCTGCCAGGTTGCGCCGGGGTTCGACGGTTTCCGTTTAGTCGTCAGTCGCCGGTCGCCAGCCCTCTGACCGGCTGAAGCCTTCGGTCGTCCTGGGCTTCACGCTTAACATGTTTTTGTTTTGCTGAACACTGACGACTGAATTCCTGCGAGGAGCACTTGCTGAAAGTCGGCCTGACGGGCGGGATTGCGAGCGGCAAATCGGTCGTCGGCGAGATGTTCGCCGCGCTCGGTGTCCATCTCATTCAAGCCGACGTCATCGCGCACGAACTCATGCAACCGGGGCAGCCCGTCTACAACCGCGTCGTCGAATGTTTCGGCAGCGAAATCCTGAACCCGGACCGAACTATCAACCGTCCCAAGCTTGCCGAAGCCGCTTTCGGACACCCGGATCCAGGCGGTCCTTCCCGGATTTCGGAACTGAACCAGATCGTTCATCCCGCCGTAATCCGCCGTCAGGACGAGTGGATGGAGGAGGTCGGCCGCCGCGATCCGCATGCGATCGCAATGGTGGAAGCGGCGCTCATCATCGAAGCCGGCGCGGCCACGCACTTCGACCGGCTCGTGGTGGTCACCTGCTCCGAGGAACAACGCGTGCAGCGCTTCGCCCAGCGCCTCAAGCTCGATCTGGAGACCGCCCGCAAGGAGGTGCTCCGCCGCATGGCTGCCCAGCTTTCCGACGCGGCCAAGGTCCAGAAAGCCGACCACGTGATCGACAACTCCGGCTCGCTTGATGCCACCCAGGCCCGCGTTCGTCAGCTGTACACGCTGCTGAAAAGCGAAGCGGAATTCCGTGGGGTTCACGACAAAAGCTCTTAACTGCGAAGGCCGCAAAGGGATCGCGAAGATCGCAAAGAGAAGACTTCGCCGGCATAGGTAGCGTCGGCATCCTGCCGGCGTGTTTGCTGCTTGAAAAAAAAAGGCGGGCGGGACCCTTCGACTGCGCTCAGGGCAGGCTGCCGGACAGCCGGCGAGACGCCGGCGCTACTGAAAACAGCTCGCTGTTTCTTTGCGGCCGTTTTTCGCGAGCTTTGCAGTTAAAGGCTTTGCCACACGCGGGGAACCGCGCCGACCCAAGGGCCGTATTTCCATTCACGGAATCCGCAGCCGGAAAATCCCGGGCTAAGCTGCCCGAACCTGGGTTCCTTGTTTAGAATGAAGATTCGACTGCATTGATCTGAACGCTGAAGGGAGTCTATGAAGCTTTTGCGGCCTTTGCTGCTGGCGATCCTGCTGGCTGGGACGTTTTTCTACTTCACCACCTGGAGATCTTCACCGTTCCGACTCACCAAATGGATCAGCCGTCCCAGCAAAGTAGAAATTACCGAGGCGGCGGGCAACGAGTCGCTCGACCCGGAAGAGCAGAACAACATCCTCGTCTACCGCAGAAACATTCCCTCGGTCGTCAACATCACCTCGAAGGCGGTCACTTTTGACTTCTTCTACGGACTGGTCCCCCAGGAGGGCCAGGGTTCCGGTTTCGTGATCGATAAAGAAGGACATATTCTTACCAACTACCACGTGATCGCGGACGCCCGCCAGGTGGAAGTCACCATGCATAACCGGAAGAAATTCCGGGCGACGGTGATCGGCACCGATCCCGCCCACGATCTCGCGGTGATCAAGATTGAAGCGCCGAATCTGACGCCCGCCGTGCTTGGCGACTCGCGCAATCTGCAAGTCGGCCAGAAGGTCTACGCCATCGGCAATCCCTTTGGCCTGGCGGGCACCATGACACGCGGCATCGTGAGTTCCATCCGTCCCGTCAAGGAACCCAACGGCGCCACCATCGATGAAGCGATTCAGACCGACGCCGCCATCAATCCCGGCAACTCCGGCGGACCGCTCATGAACTGGCATGGGGAAGTAATTGGTATTAACACCATGATTCTTTCCAGCGTCGGCCAGAACGCCGGCATTGGCTTCGCCATCCCCATCAATACCGCGAAAGCCGTGCTCAATGACCTGGTCACGCTCGGACGAGTCCGCCGCCCTGCGCTCGGGGTCTCGACAATTCCCATCGGTCCTGAACTCGCCGAACAGATCGGCTTGCCCGTCGACTTCGGCTTGCTGATTATCAAAGTCTCCCCGGGCGGCGCGGCGGAACGCGCGGGCCTGCGCGGCGGCACCGAGCGCGCTTATCTCGGAAACATTCCGATCATGCTGGGCGGCGACCTGATCGTTGCCATCGACGGCGAAAATATCCAGGACCAGCAGGATCTGGCGCAGGTCATGAATGCCCACCGCGCCGGTGACACCGTTAAAGTCACCGTGTATCGCCGGAAGCAGAAGATGGATGTGACTGTGACGTTAGGAGAAGCCCGAGAGCAGGTGTGACCAGATACATGCTGCAAGCTTCGAGCTATGGGCCGCGAGCCATCCTGAGACCTGACCCCTGAGACCTGACACCCGACGAGGATTCTCCAATGCAATTTGTAGACAAGGCACTCGCTCGTCGCCTGGAATCGGCCGAAGAGATGCCGCAAGTCGACTGCGCGCGCATGCTGCAGCAACTTCGCCCGGAAATCGGGGCCGCTTTCGAACCATTCTGTGGCGGTCACATGATCTTTGCGGGGCTGAATTCGCCGATCGGGCATGCAGCAGGCCTCGGTTTCGATGGGCCGATGACCTCCGCGGATCTGGACCTGCTGGAGGCGTTCTACCGCTCGCACAACGCTCCGGCGCAACTCGATCTCTGCCCACTCACTGACCCGAGCGTGCTCGAATTGGTGACAGCGCGCCGTTACGCAATCACGGAACTGAACAATGTCCTGTTCCGCCGGCTCGATGCTGTCGAAAACATCGATGTGCCTCGCGGCGTGCAGATCCGGCGCGGCGCTGCGCGCGAAGCCAGCCACTTTTCCGACATCCTCACCCGCAGCTTCTTCGAGAAGGGCGACGCGCCGGAAGGCTTCGCCGAGATGCTGGCTCCGTTGTTCCAGTTCCCGGAAGCCCTGACGTTTCTGGCCTCCATCGACGGGCAAGTCGTTGCCGCTGCCGCCGGCCGCATCATTCCCGAACACCGCATCTTTGCCTTGTTCGGCGCAGGCACGTTGCCGGAGTTCCGCAAACGTGGGATTCAGACGGCCCTGCTTCGCACGCGCATGAAAGCCGCAGCAGAGGCCGGATGCGAGTTGGCGGTCGTGGTCACGCGAGGCGGAACCATCTCGGAACGCAACTGCATTCGCCTCGGATTCCAGATTGCCTACAGCAAGGCAACGGTGATCAAGCACTGGGACAAAGCATGATTCGAACTCAGCGCCTCTGTCGTGACATAGTCGTCAGTCGCCAGTCACCAGTCGTCAGCAAAACCTGCTCTTCGTTGACGCCTGGAGACTGGAGACTGGCGACTGTTCGAAGCCGCTCATGAACGTCGATTCCATCCGCGCCTACTGCCTTTCCTTCCCCAAGGCGACCGAAAAGCTGCAATGGGGAGACGAACTCTGCTTCAAGATTGCCGGCAAAATCTTTGCCATGCTTGGGCTGGACAACCTGCGCCTCTGCTTCAAATGCGTGCCGGAAACATTCGCGGAGCTGATCGAACGGGAAGCCATCCGCCCCGCTCCTTACGTCGGCCGCTACAAGTGGGTCTTGCTCGAGCGGTTGGATGCGGTCCACGATTCCGAACTCGAAGACTTGATTCGCCAGTCCTACGACATGGTTTCCGCAAAAGCTCCCAGGAACTCAAGAAAAAAACCGCCGAAGCCTCCCGGAAAAAAACCCTCTCAGGCTCGACCACACGTGCGCAGACGCGCCAAGCATTAATAAGGCCAAAAGATCGCTTTCCGAGACCGTTAACGTTGTGGCAGACTTGCCCGTCGCGAGGAACGCTTGAGCCTTTTCGGGTGCATTGAGGCAGGAGGAACGAAATTTGTTTGCGGCGTCGGCACCGGGCCCGACGACCTTCAGTGCATCACTGTTCCCACCACCTCGCCGCAAGCGACCGTGGATCAGATCGTCGCGTTCTTCCGCAATCAGGCCGGGCGTGATCTCAGCGCTGTCGGCATCGGCGCCTTCGGCCCCGTCGATCTCCGCCCCGATTCGCCCACCTTTGGCTTCATCACCTCGACCCCCAAAGTGGAGTGGCAACAATACGATCTTGCCTCGACCCTTTTCCGGGCCCTCAATGTCCCGATCGGGTTTGACACCGACGTCAACGCGGCGGCGGCGGGGGAGGCGCGCTGGGGCGCAGGACGCGGCCTTTCCAACTTTCTCTACCTCACCGTCGGCACCGGCATCGGCGGCGGTGCGCTCGTGAACGGCGAGGTCATTCATGGGCTCCTCCATCCCGAGATGGGGCACATTCGCATCCCGCATGATCTCGCCGCCGACCCCTTTCCCGGCTTGTGTCCCTATCACAAAGATTGCCTGGAGGGTCTTGCGTCCGGTCCCGCGATGCAAGCCCGCTGGGGGAAGCGCGCGCAGGAATTGCCCGCGGATCATCCTGCCTGGGCACTCGAAGCGCACTACATCGCCTTGGGCCTTGGCACGTGGGTCTGCACTTTGTCGCCCGAGCGCATGCTGCTGGGAGGGGGAGTGATGCAACAGGCAAGCTTATTCCCGATAATCCGCCAGGAGCTCTTGCGCCTGCTCAACGGCTACATCGACGCCAAGCCGTTGCTCAACGGAATCGATTCCTATGTCGTGCCGCCCGAGCTCGGCAGCCGCGCCGGTGTGCTGGGCGCGATGGTTCTCGCCGAGCATATTTATCGCAATCCCAGCGCGCGCATCGGCGCGCCACTGGCCGGGGAGGACGCATGGCGCTGAATTCCTCCCTCATTAAAAGCACCGTGGTGGCCGCCCTTGGCGGCTTGCTGTTCGGGTTCGACACCGCTGTCATCGCCGGTGCGACCGCCGCGTTGACCACCGCCTTTCAACTCACCCCCGGAGGCCTCGGCCTCACCGTCTCGATTGCGCTCGTGGGCACTGTCGTGGGCGCATTGTTCGCCGGCATTCCTGGCGATCGCTATGGCCGACGCGACAGCCTCCGCGGCCTGGCGGTTCTGTATCTTGTGTCCGCTCTCGGGTGCGCCTTCGCCACCAACTGGGATGCGCTGGTCTTTTTTCGCTTTATTGGAGGCCTGGCGATTGGCGGCTCCTCGGTACTGGGTCCCATGTACATCGCTGAAATCGCACCTGCGCGTTGGCGGGGCCGGCTGGTGGGATTTTTCCAGTTCAACGTCGTCGCCGGCATTCTGCTGGCATATTTTTCCAACTACGTTGTCGGGCTTTCTTTGCAGGGCAGCCCGCTCGAATGGCGCTGGAAACTCGGCATCTCGGCGCTGCCTGCGGCGCTGTTTTTCGTGATGCTGTTCCGGATCCCCCGCAGTCCACGATGGCTGGCGCGCACCGGACGCATTGCGGATGCACGTTCCGTGCTTGAGTTGATCGGCGAGGAAAACATTGATTCCGAACTACAGGCGATGAGTGCCGCCTTCGAAGTCGAACAACAACAGGGGAAGGAGCGCCTTTTCTCCGCCCGCAACCGGCTTCCGTTGTTCCTCGCGATTTCTATTGCCATGTTCAATCAACTGGCGGGCATCAACGCGATCCTTTACTACCTGAATGACATTTTCGCCCGCGCCGGGTTCAGCAAAGTCTCCTCTGACCTGCAGGCGGTCGCGATCGGCGCTACCAATCTGCTCTTCACCATGCTTGCCATGTCTGTGATCGATCACGTGGGCAGGCGTACGCTGATGCTGATTGGTTCGGTGGGAACCTGCCTTTGCCTCGCCGGAGTCGCGGTGGTCTTCTGGACTGGCCGCCACGAGGGCCTGCTGGTGTGGCTGTTGATAGGTTTTATCGCCGCCTTCGCGTTCTCCCAGGGCTCAGTGATCTGGGTCTACATCAGCGAAGTGTTCCCGACGGCTGTACGTGCCAAGGGTCAAAGCCTGGGAAGTGCGACGCACTGGATCATGAACGCGCTCATCTCCGGAATATTCCCCATAGTTGCGGCCTGGTCGAAGCCCGCTCCATTCGTCTTCTTTTCGGCCATGATGGCCCTGCAGTTCTGGGTCGTGTTCTTTTTCTATCCAGAAACCAAGAACGTGGTTCTCGAAGATATGGAAAAAAAGCTCGCCTCCGCGTGACCGTCTCAAGTTGACTCCCGCTCGCCCGCTAAGCTAGCCTCAAAGGTCCGCCTGATGCAGACGTTTCCAGCGTGCCCTGCCCGAAGATGTCCGGCAGAAAGCCCTGGGTGTCAGACGGCCGTTCCAGCCAATTCCAACTTCATGCGATCCCATCGCAACTTGCTGATTTCGTTCCTTGTAGTGCTCACGCTGGTCTGCGCCGCCGCCGCCGCGCCCATGCGCCCGGTGCACGCCCAGCATGCGATGGTGGCCAGCGTTCATGAACTGGCTTCCCGGGCTGGAGTCGAGATGATGCAGGCGGGCGGCAACGCCGTGGACGCGGCCGTGGCGACCGGTTTTGCCCTCGCCGTCGTCCATCCTCAGGCGGGCAATCTCGGTGGGGGCGGATTCATGCTCATCCGCATGGCCGACGGCGCGACCCGCTTCATCGACTATCGCGAAAAAGCTCCTGCAACCGCGACTGCTGACATGTACCTCGATTCCCATGGCAAC
>OEKN01000118.1_pt2 | contig 16040 bp, 17 predicted proteins | sample 1503361 | NCBI WGS metagenome assembly OEKN01 (sample SAMEA104379592, study PRJEB20068) | metagenome | biome: 1000743; feature: 77; material: 1998 | place: USA | collected 2012 | depth 25 m
GCTGCCGGCCTTGCCGGGCGGGCGCTTCGACGATTTCAAGCGCGTGCTGGCGGAAGAGAACATCCGCCATTTGACCGCCGTCAGCCTGCAGACCAGGGAACACAATTTCGGCGTCATCTTGTTCCCACACGCCCAGTTGCGGGTATTCGGCTCCTCCAACCTGCGCCTGCTGATCGGACTCGCGCTGCAGATCGGACTCACCCTCGAGAATTACGTCGTCATGCACGACGCCCAGCGCCGCACCAAGGAGTATGAGCTGCTTACGCAGATCGGGCAGGCCATCAGTTCGCGTCTCGATCAGGACGAGGTGCTGCGCACCATCCAAAAAGAACTGGGACAGATCTTTGATACCAGTGAGTTCTACATCGCGTTCCAGGAAGGGGACGAGATCCGCTTCGAACTGGAGACCGAGAAAGACAAAGTCCTGCCGAAGCGTTCGCGCAAAGCCACCAACGGATTGACTGAACTCATCATCAGCACTGGCAAGGGGCTACTGATCCGCTCTGACCTCGAGAAAATTCGGGAACGCCTGGGCGCAGTGCAGGTAGGCGGCACACCCGCGAAATGTTTTTGTGCCGCGCCCATCATGCTGGGTGGGAAGCCTGCCGGAGCCATGGTGGCCATGAACACCGAGCGCGAGTATGTGTTTCAGCAGCGCGACCTCGAGGTCATGCAGACTGCGGCGGGCCAGCTTTCGGTGGCCGTCGAAAACGCGCGCCTGTTTGCCGAGGAATTGCGGCGATCGCGCCAATTGGCCTTCCTCAACAGCATCTCGAAAACTGCCATCTCCAGCGAAGATGCCGAGCAGATGCTGGCCGACATCGTTGCTGAGATTCAGAAGGCCTTCCGCTTCGATCACATCGGGATCGGCATTCTTGACTACGTCAGCAAGGAAATCGAGATCAAGGCGGAGGCTGGCTCCACGGCCCAAGCCAAGGGGAAGCGCATTCCCCTGGGAGCGGGCGTGGTAGGACGAGTGGCCCGCAGCAATGAGCGGGCGCTCGTTCAAAATGCAGAGGAAGGACACCTCGTCGGCATCCTTCCGGAGTCGCGCGCAGTCCTGTGCATTCCGATTACCTACGGCGAGTCGCTACTGGGCGTGCTGAACGTCGAAAGCCGCGAGGAGAACGCCTTTTCCGAGCAAGACGTCCTGATCATGAGTACTTTGGCCGACTTGCTGGCTACCGCGCTGCACAACGCTTTCATCTTCCAGAAGTTGCAGCAGCAGTCGATCACCGATGGCTTGACCGGCATCAAGACGCGCCGCTTCTTCTGGGAGGCGCTCTCTTCGGAGTGGAAGCGCGCATCCCGCTCCGGGCGTCCGTTCTCGGTGGTGCTCATCGATCTCGACAAGTTCAAGGAAGTGAATGACAGCTTCGGACACCTCGAAGGAGATCTGGTGCTGGCTCGGGTTGGCAGGCTTCTGGAGCAACGCTGCCGGCAGTCGAATGTCGTGGCTCGCTACGGCGGAGACGAGTTCATCATTTTGATGCCGGAAACAGGCGTGGAACAGGCGCGCTCGCTTGCGGAACGCCTTCGCCTGTGGCTCGCACAGGACGCCATGCTGTCTGAGCATGCCATCACTGGAAGTTTCGGGGTGGCGAGTTTTCCAGCACATGGATTTTCCGCCGAGGACATTATCCGGGTGGCGGACGCCGGCATGTACTCCGCCAAACATGCTGGCGGCAATCGCGTCTCCATGGCTGAGGAGTTTGGGAACGCCGAGCACCTCGCGGCTCAGCGGCAACAGATTTCCACCTACATTGAAGGCTTCCTGCAACGCGAACAGAGTGGGTCCGATGATTTGGAAGAACTTGTATCGACACTTCGACGACTATGCGGGGACGAGGAAGACTGCAACGTCCAGGTTCTGAAGGAATCCATCGAGGCATTGGCGCGCGCCTCGGAATCTCGCGAGTTCCACGCCGCCGGGCATGGCGAGATGGTAGGCCGTTACGCGGAGATGATTGGCCGCGCTATGGCGCTTCCGCCCGATGAACTGGTCGAACTGGCCTACGCCGGGCGTGTGCACGATGTAGGCAAGATCTTCGTGCCTGAGAGGATCGTCACCAAGACGGGACCGCTGACCGACGACGAATATGCACAGATGAAAACCCATGCCCGCTTCGGCGCGGAAATCGTGGGCACGATTCCAGGCAGCGTGATGTTGCAGAAGGCGGTCGAGCATCATCACGAGGCTTTCGACGGCAGTGGTTATCCCAATGGTCTGCGTGGTGAAGAGATCCCCTTGTGGGGACGCATTCTCGCATTGGCCGATGCCTACGTGAACATGACCACGGAACGCTCTTTTGCTCCCGCCAAAACACCCGAGCAGGCCTTGGCCGAGATCGAAAAACTGAGCGGCACACGCTATGACGGGATGCTGGTACGGGTGCTCCTGCGGCAATTGCGAACTGGCAAGGCTCCCAGCCTGGGAGACTAAGAGCGTAGGGACAGACGCCCTCGTCTGTCGACCTACGGCCCATTTGAGGTCTCCCAATCGATGCGACGAAATCGCCGCCAAACTTTGAAAACGGGAATCGCTTGTCCCCCAAGACCCCAAAGGGCTCGCGCCCCCACACTTGCAAATTTTCCGCCCAAACCCACAAACTACTAGATATGCCTTTTCCTCTCTCTCTCGAAGGCAAAGTCGCCCTGATCACCGGGGGCTCGCGTGGGATTGGCGCGGCTACGGTACGCACCTTCGTGGCGGCTGGCGCCACAGTCCTTTTCAACTATCAAAACTCGAAGTCGGCTGCCGAGGCGCTCGTCGAAGAGTGTGGCTCGGAACACTGCGTAGCTGTCTCCTGCAACCTCTCCGGCCTGGACAGCGCCCGAGATCTGGTGAACGAGACGGTCAAGCGCTTCGGACGGCTCGACATCCTGGTCGCCAATCATGGCATTTGGCCGCCGAAAGATGCGCCGGTCAACGAACTCACCGACACCCAGTGGCGCGGAACAGTCGCCGTCAACCTCGACAGTGTCTTCTCGCTTGTTCGGCATGCGGTCGCGCAGATGAAGAAACAGAACTCATTGCAGTCGGGAAAGGGCGGTCATATCGTACTTGTGAGTTCGACCGCGGGGCAGCGCGGCGAAGCCTTCCATGTCGATTACGCCGCTACCAAGGGCGCATTGATCAGCATGGTCAAGGGCCTCTCGACGGAACTGGCGCGCGATGGTATCTACGTAAACTGCGTTGCCCCGGGATGGGTCAATACCGATATGTCCATCCCGGCTTTGAACGATCCCAAGACGCGGGACAGCATCTTTGCCACGATCCCGATCGGGCGCGTGGGTACACCCGAGGAGATTGCTGCGCCCATCCTTTTCTTATGTACTGAACATGCCGGATTCATCACCGGCGAGGTCTTCAACGTCAATGGTGGTGCTGTTTTAGCCGGCTAGTGAGGACCGCTTCAAATTCGGGGCACGAATTATCGCCATACAGCGGAAGGCTGGATTTTAGGCGTCTAATCTTTGAACACATGCGTTTCTTCCTAACTCTGCTTGTCCTGAGCGTCTGTTGCGCAGCTCAAGCGGCGGCTCCAACCGCCGGGTCGTCTTCATCCCAATCCATTCCGGTCGAGCAGGAGAACTCTGCCAAAGCGAGGACTCTGATTAATCAGGCGATCCAGGCTCTTGGCGGCCAAGCATGGCTCAATATCCAGGACATGACCCAACAAGGCAGAACCTACAGTTTCCACCGCAACGAAGCCACGAGCGCCGGCGTGCTGTTCTGGCGTTTTGTGAAATTTCCTGACAAAGAGCGGGTGGAGGTTACCAAGCAACGCGACATCGCCTACGTCTACAACGGCGATCATGGGTACGAGATCACCTTCAAGGGGACTGCGGCCATCGAGGACAAGCTGCTGAACGAATACCTGAGGCGACGCGAGCATTCTCTCGAGTCGGTCCTGCGCCGCTGGATCAACGAACCCGGTGTGGCTCTCTTTTACGACGGCCCAGCCGTCGCCGCTGATAAGCCAGCCGATCAAGTTAGTGTGCTCAACTCGAAAAACGACAGCGTGACCCTTTACCTCGATACCACGACCCACTTCCCGATCAAAAAGACGTTCACCTGGCGTGATCCCGCCGACAACCTGCGCAACACCGAGGAAGAGATCTTTGACGCCTACCGTCCTACCCAGGGCGTCATGACTCCTTACTCGATTACCCGCTTCTATAACGGCGAGATGTCAAACCAGCGCTTCCTGAACAATGTCACCTACAACACCGGACTCAATGAATCGATGTTTGAGGCCAAAACCACGTACGACCCGAACACTCTTCCCCCTAGAAAGAAGTAGTCCCTGCGGCGAGGTAGTTGGACTGTTGGCACGCTGCCATCTCGAATTCGTTGCCTATCTGTTCCGTTATCAGCTACATAGGCGACCGAGATCAGCCCATAGCCGTGTTCGAGACACGGAGTGTGGCTTTTTTGCCACAGACAAATAATTGTCGCCGCTTGTAAGCTAATGTGGTTCATACCCATTAGCCCTCCTCTTGAAGCAGGAACAGACAATCCGCACCGCGGTCGAATGCAAAGGCGTCGGCCTGCACAGTGGCGCAAACGTCCATTTACGGATCTTGCCTGCACCCTCCGGCTCAGGAATCGTCTTCCGCCGGATTGATCTGGACAACTTCGAAATTGAAGCGACGGGGCGGAACATCGCCCGCGTCAGCTATGCCACCAGTCTTATGAAGAAAGGGGTGCTCATTTCCACCACCGAGCACCTGCTCTCGGCCTTCATCGGCACCGGAATCGACAATGCCATCGTCGAACTCGACAACCTGGAATTGCCAATCCTCGACGGCAGCGCCCGGCCGTTTGTCGATATGATTCAGAGGGCTGGCATTCGCAAACAGCGCCGAATGCGCTCCTACATGCGGATCCGGCGCGAAATCGAATTACGCGAGGGGAACAAGTTCATTGCCGTCTATCCGGCGGATACGTATTCGGTTTCCTACACCATCGACTTTCCTCACCACCTCATTGGTCGCGAAACCTTCCAGGTCGATCTGACCGACGGCAACTTCCTCCGTGAGATTGCACCCGCCCGGACTTTCGGCTTCCTTCACGAGGCCGATGCGATGCGCCAGCAAGGCCTGATCCGGGGCGCCTCCACCGAGAATGCAATCGTATTGACGCCTGAGGGGTTGTTGAATCCCCCGCTTCGCTATGCAGACGAGTTCGTGCGCCACAAAGTGCTCGATCTGATTGGCGATCTCGCCCTGGTAGGGAAGCAGATTTTGGGCAGCATCGTTGCCGACCGCGCCGGCCACGCGATGCATACAGCCTTGGTGTCAAAACTGCTGCGCGACAGGAGCCTCTGGGAGGAGACTACCCTGGAGGAATATCATGCAAAGCCCGACGCCCTGGTATGGGCGGCTGGGCGCCAGCCGGGCTAGCTTCTTGATAGGTAGGCAGGCTTCTGCGCAACTCACGAGGAAGAGGCCCAGGAACTCGGGAATCATTGAGGAAACTCCGGGAATACCCCGTGTAGAAAGCGATTGCTGCGGTCGCCTTTGGCGTCCTTCGCGGTCTCTTAGCGCCCTCTGCGGTTTAAGATTTTGTCTTTTCTCCTCTAATCCGCAGGCTCACACGGAAAAGTGCTCTCTTCGCTGTCGATCGTCCGCTCCTGCATCAAGCGGTCGAGTTCCGCCTTCGCGTGGTCAATCATATCGGCGGCAAAACGTTTCGCCTGGATTTGCCGCTCGGGCGACAAATCCTTCACCCGGGTCGCCAGCAGAGTGGCATCCTCTTCCAGCCAGCGCAGCGTACGTTGCACGCGCGCAATCTTCACGTCATAGGCAAAAGTAGCCAAACCAGTGCTCCTAGCTTATCGAGTTAGAGTGCAACACAACGGTGCGAGCGATATTTGTGCGCTCTGGCTGAGCTGGGTGCTCACAGCAGCTTTCAAAGAGCTTGACGAGGCCCTTCCAAGAAGACAAGTTCCAAACTTGGTCCCCAAGCGTGCCCCCCCGTCAGATGGCCGCCGGGACCGCGGCGCAGGTGTAGCGCCGGCATCCTGCCGGCCAACTGCAAGAATGGCAGGAACCGCGTTTAAATTGATCTCGTTGCGGAAAAACGCTGGCAGGGAAGTAGGAACAAACCTCAACGAATCGGGGATGACCCCTTTTCGAGGCGTTGCATGATCCATTGCTCCAGTTGAGCGCGGGAGCTCTCGGGCACATCCTGAAAGCGAATGCCGGCGCGTCCCAGGCCATCCGCCCAGGCGATTTCACCCTTAGATTCCATGACGACCTTAGTGCCGGGAAGCGTGAATTGCAGCTTGCCGATGGTGTTTCTCGCCAGGGTACCTTCAAAATGAATGGCCATTCCGCCTTCGCTGAGATTCGTAGCGGTAGCCTTCATTTCCTCACCCTGATTGAACTGAAGCTTTACTGGCATCTCGACCCGGCAACGGAAATACCGCCGCTTCTCCCGGACCATGAAGCCCATTGCCGTATTGAAGCAGCGCAGCGTGCCCGCCGTCGTAATTGGCTTTTGCAGCACAAAGTTCGCGCCCATTTCGAAGGCCTGCTGGGTGGTGGTTTTGCCGTTCAGAATGGCAAACGAAACCGAGGTCTTGTTGCTGGCGTTCTGGCGCAGGCTGCGCAGGACGTCGACGCCACCCTGGAGGTCGTCGCAGTCTACGATCACAGCATCAAACTTGGCCGACGAGAGAATCTCGGCACCCGAGCGGGCTGCCGCCGATACCTCGACCTCGATTGCGAGTTTTTCCAGCGTCGGACGAAGCACCCGAACCACATCCGCATCGCGACAAACAAGCAGCGACTCCAGATTCATAGCCCTTTATTCTAGGAGCGTCCCGGAAGCCGTTAAAGGCACGAAGGTAATAGGCCACCCTGGCCAAAATCGCAGCAGGCATGTCCTTTTGCTGATCAGCAAGTCGAACGGTCGGCACCCCGCTTCACCTGACGGGAAGGCCACGACTTCAGTCGTGCTGTTTCGACGCTATACGACGCGGCTTCCACCGCTGAGGCTATATTTTGCTGGCCACCTCATTCCCAAAAGCCCAAACTGTGTCAATGCGTAAACGGGTCTACCTGTCGTTGGGCTCGAACATCAGCGATCGCGTTGCAAATCTTCAGTCGGCGCTCGCCCAGCTGGGTAGACTCGGAAAAGTCGCCGCCGTGTCTTCGCTCTATGAAACCGAACCTGTCGAATTCACCGATCAGCCCTGGTTCCTGAATTGTGCCGTCGCACTCGACACGGAGAAGATGCCTGCCCAGCTCCTCAAAAGCATTCTGGCAATCGAGCAGGCGATGGGCCGGCACCGCATCCAGCCAAAGGGACCGCGCAAAATCGATATTGACATCCTGCTCTTCGGCGACTCCCGTGTGAACACGGCCAACTTGACCATTCCCCATCCCACCATGCACGAGCGGCGCTTCGTGCTCGAACCCCTGGTTGAGATTGCGCCCGATGCGCGCCATCCCCTCCTGAACAAGACGGTTCGGGAGTTGCGCGATGCTCTTCCGCCGGGTCAGGCAGTGCGACGGCTTCCCGGAAAGGAATCGGGAAGAGAGCCTAAGGGGTAATGATCCGGCTGGCTGTCTCCCCGGATGTCACGAGGCTGGAATCTTTCTCGGGAAATTGCGCGAACAGAAACTCCACGAAAGCACGCGACTTCGGTCGTCCAGAAGTCCGCCCATATGCCATCCGCAGCAGGAACACGAGCGTCTTCAGGACCTCCGAATCCCGCAGGCGTGAGTAGCCGGCGTGCTTCTGTTCCGCCTCGCGGTACTCTTTCACCATCGTTTGCAGCTCAAGAACTACAGCCTGCTGGGCGAGATTCTGGCTCGGCTCTTCGTAGTGGAGGCCGGAATTGACCAGCCGCTCGTAGCCGCGAGCCAGCGCGCTCAGTGCGTCAATCAGGTCGCGGTCATGGAGGGCGCGGTCCTGGCGCGCGCTTTTCGCCAGGGCATAGGTCAGTCCCATGATCAAGTGTTCGTGCTCATATACGAACTGATCCCCGAGTTCCACCTGGAGGAACAAAGCCGCCGGGGCCAGATCATCCGCGGAGCGTGGTTTTTCGTGCTCGCGAGCCTGCTGCAGGTAGGGACAGTCGCTGGGACAATCGAGCGTGACCTCGCGTTGCTCCCCGCAACATTGCGGACAGATGCGCCCATGCACAGCCGGGCAAAAACGCTTCTCCTTGCGAATTGCACAAATGGCGCAGCTCACAAACGAACTCTCCTGTCCCCATTATGGCATCTCGGGACGAGTGCAGGGGATGTCCAAAGCGGCTGGGCATGCCCTTTGCAATCCAGGATGACCTCAAATCCGCATATTTCGTGCCCTTTTTCGAGGCCCTGATGCAGAAAACCGCATAAAATGCGGCTCAGACGCTGTTTTTCCACAGGAAGGCTGGTATAAGATGGCCCACATCGCAGCAAATCAAAATAGCTCGATCGAGGAGGATTCATGGCTTCAGGTATGACCAAGACCCAGTTGGTACGGCATCTCGCCGAAAAGCTCGAGACCAATAACAAGACCGCTTCCGCATTCCTTGAGAATCTCGCTGACACCGCCATCAAGGAGACGAAGAAGAATGGCGTGTTCGTCGTCCCCGGCCTCGGCCGCCTCGTGAAGGCCCATCGCAAGGCCCGTGTAGGACGCAATCCGCAGACCGGTGAGCCGATTCAGATCAAGGCCAAGACCGTGGTGAAGTTCCGCGTTGCCAAGGCTGCGAAAGACGCGATTGCCCCCAAGAAGTAAGTTTGAACTTTCGGGTTTGAGAGGCCGGCTGCAGAGCCGGCCTTTTCGTTCGCCTTGAGAACGCGGGACCTATGTATTTCTACTTATTTGCCACCTCGAGATCCTGCGAGGCCACGACTTGCCACCTTCCCTTGCGTTTCACAAAGATGTCAGTCCAGATGTAGCGTCCGGACTTCCCGCCCTCCTTGAGTTTCCAACTTTCACTCCCGTTGACAATCGCAGTTTCGCCATAGAATCGAATCGTTACATCATCTTCGTTGGGATGGTTTGAGGCGAGCGGAGCCTCGCCGGATTTCAATTCAGCAAGTAGGTCAGCCTTTCGCACTCTCTTGCCGTCAGGCCCGGTGCCAAGATAATCGTCGGCGACGATGCGCTCGTTCGCCGCTACATCCATTGTCACCCAAGATTGGACCCAATCCCGCTCCAGTTGCAGAATTTGCTCACGATCCGCGCTCGATCCAGCGTCGGCGGCACGACTGATCCAAGCGAGTGCAAATAGCGAAGCAAGAAACATGCACGTTCGAAGCATTTTCATGCGAAGTCCCCCCACCGCAGATTGGCATGTTCGCGAACCATGCACATTTATTTTGCGTACTGATTCATCACCACTTCTCCGCCCTTCATGACAAACTTCACATGCTGGAGAGTCATGACATCTTTCAGAGGATCGCCATCCACCGCGATCAAGTCCGCCCACTTCCCCGCCTCGAGTGTGCCGATCTTGTTTGACCAACCCAGCAGATCGGCCGCATTGATGGTTGCCGTTTGAATCGCCTGCAGCGGGCTCATTCCGAGCCGAACGTACACAGCGAACTCATGCGCGTTCAGTCCATGGGGATACACGGCCGCATCGGTCCCGAATGCAACCTTTACTCCCGCCGCGAACGCCTTCTTGAGCGTGTCCTGCCCAACTGCAGAGACCGCCTGCATTTTCTGAATCACATAGTCGGGGACTTTGCGCTTGCTGATGTTCTCGCGATTCCAGTCCATCAAATACAGCGTCGGAACAATGTAAGTGCCGTTCTTCTTCAGCGAGGCGATCGAGCTGTCATCCATGAGATGCCCATGCTCAACCGAGTCGACGCCGGCCTCCGAAGCCCAACTCACGCCTTCAGCGCCGTGCGCGTGCGCCGCCACTTTGCGGCCGAGCCGATGCGCCTCCTCCACGATGGCCTTCATCTCTTCGCGCGTGTACTGGGAAGCATGGGGATCGTCACCTTTGGACAGAACCCCGCCGGTCGCGCAGATCTTGATCAGATCGGCGCCGTACTTGATGTTTTCGCGAACCTTGTGCCGCACGGCATCCACGCCATCGGCCACACCGAGTTCGGTGGCTTGAAATTGCGGCGCCAACAGGTCGTTGTCGCAGTGCCCGCCGGTGATGCCCATCGCCGGTCCGCTCACCAGCATGCGGGGGCCGGGCACATCGCCGGCGTTGATGGCGTCGCGCAAGGCAACATCACTGTATCCTCCCGCCCCCACGTTGCGAACCGTGGTGAACCCAGCCTGCAGCGTGACCCGCGCGTTGCGCGCGCCGATCAACGCTTCCCGAGGATAGGAAATCCCGAGTCCCTCATAGCCCAAGTCTGTCGGATCGGCCGTGAGGTGAGTGTGAGCATCGATCAATCCCGGGAGCACGGTGGAATTGGGAAGATCGATCGTGGTGGTGCCCGCAGGAATTTTCGTGTCTGCCGGACCCACACTCACGATCTTGTCGCCCTCAATGACGATGGACTGCCCGGTAAGCATGTTGCCGGTTTTGACATCGAGCAGGTGCCCAGCTCGCACCACAACGCGATGCGGCGCGGCCGTCGTTGGCGACTGGCCGACTAGACAGCCCGTCGTGAACAGCAGAAAGAACAACAAACGACACATTTGCTTGCAGATCATTTGGTTCCTCAGGAAAAAAGTGAGCAGCAGGATAGCCAAATCAGAGACGAAGAGCGAGGAACAAAACCAGTTTGGCTAAGAAAGTACGAAGCGCATTTTCCGCCCACGGCTTACTTGCCAGCCCGGCGAGTGACCCCTTACCTCACCCCCGTTTCCGAAGAACGCCATCAATCCCCCACGTCAGACCGGCATCCGAGGAGAGGAAGATCAGAAAAAGGAATATCAGTGGGATGGTGTCGAGCTCCGCGCCGAAATAGCGCCACAGGGCTGCCCCATGCCCCGGCGCCCACCAGGTCGAGAGCGTCAGGTTCAGCATGAACAGTGTGCCCACGATCGAAGTCATTTGCACCCACAATCCCGCGATCATGGATACCGCGATCCATAGTTCCAGCACACCGACCGCATAACCAAAGAAGACCGTGTGGGGTTGGATGATATGGGCGAGGAAAGGACGGTAAAACGAAACCGCCTCGTTCTGGATGTATTCCTGCAAGTACTGCGGGAAACCGGCGTGTGCAAAGATGGGGCTGGCGAGCTTGTATTCACCGAAAAGAAGAAAAAGAAAGCCGGTTGCGATGCGCACGCCGGCAATCGTCCTGGCCAGACCTGGATCTTGGTCGGAAATCACGAACTGAGTATACGGCCAACAGCGCCGCCCAGCCGCTCCCCGACCTGCACGGCAAAGAAGAACAGCCCTGGGGCCGTGAATGTCTAGCCGCCCGGCCCGTCGTTGCTGACGTACTGCTCCAGCGAATCCAGTTCCTGCGTAAGCCCATCGATCCGCCACTCGAGCAGGTTTCGGATCGAAAGCATTCCGAGGAGTTTGCCGTTGTTGTCAACAACAGGAAGATGCCGGAAGTGACGCTCGACCATGGTTGCCATGGCCTCCCCCGCCCCGGTTTCCTGAGTCGCCATTTCGACGGGCGTAGTCATTAGGGTCCGTACCGGAGTGGTTTCCGGATCGAGTTTGGTCAGGGACAACTTCCGCAGCACATCGCGCTCAGTAAAGATGCCGGCAATCCGGCCTTCCCCGTCCACCACGCCGACTGCGCCCACATGGTAGTCGAGCATTTTGTGAATGGCCGCCGCAACCGTCGCTTCCACTGGAACCGCGGCAACCTCCGGATCGCAGAGTTGCAGAATAGTCATAAGCGACCTCCTAGCACCGAGCCGGCGTGGAAAGATTGGGGCATTATGAACCACACGGGCCACGTGTCAAGAGAATCCGTGACATCGGTAGGAAAATTTCGTGGCCCTGAAACAAGTCGCCCGTCGTCGTCATCAGCAAAAAGCTGCGGGGTTGAAAGGGCAAACGAAGGGTATTGTTCGTCGACGAACTATGATTTGGGTACGCCGTTGTCGAGGGACGCCCTCACTCCATCGGCTCTTGGCTGACGACTGACGACCGAAGACTGACGACTATTTTTTATGCACCTCGTCCTTGAACACCTTCCCGTCCTTCATGACGAACTGTACGTTGCCGAGTTCTTTGACATCCCGCAGCGGGTCTCCAGGCACGGCAATGACGTCCGCGTAGGCGCCGGGCGCGATCACGCCAATCTGGCCGGAGTTGTCGAGCATCTCAGCCGCCCTCGAGGTGGCACTTCGAATCGCTTCCATCGGGCTCATGCCCAGCTCGACCATGCGCGGAAACTCCTGCGCAATCGGCTGAGTCCAGGGAATCCCTCCCATATCGGTTCCAAACACGATCTTCACGCCCGCTTTCATCGCTTTCTTAAAGCTCTCTTCATGCACCGATGCGCGCAAGCGATCGCGCTGGCCCGCGAGCGTGTCCGGCGGAGCCCAATCGGTGTAGTACACAGCGATCGTCGGGCAATACCATGTTCCCTGCTTGACCATCTGGGCCACTTGCGCATCGCCTAGCACGAGGCCATGCTCAATCGAATCGCAGCCGCCATCGAGCGAGCGCTGCAAACCAATGCCAGTGTAAGCATGGCAGGCAACTTTCTTTCCCCAGCCGTGAGCCTCGTCGACGATGGCCTTCAGTTCTTCCAGCGTCAGTGTCGGTTGTGCAACCAGCTCACCGTTCTTCCCGACCCATGAGCGGTGCGTCATGTAAACCTTGATCCAGTCCGCACCGTTATCAAGTTGCTCGCGAGTGGCCTTGCGCGCCTCAACCGCGCCATCGATTATTTGGACTCCCTTCGGCATTGTCAGTTCGGGCGCATAGCCTTCCAGTGGATACCCGCCGGTCGTCGAAATCGCCCGCGTCGAGACGAACATGCGCGGCCCCGGAATGTAGCCACCCTCGATCGCCTCCTTGATTCCCACGTCGCCGTAGCCGGCGCCTTCGGTCTCGACGTCCCGCAGCGTAGTAAAGCCTTGCTCCAGGGCCCGCCGCGCCGAAACGGTCGCGCGCGCGGCCCGCAACGATGCCGGATACTTCAGAATATTGACGTCGTATCCGCCTTCGTTCGGATCCTCGCCCTGCAGGAAAATGTGTGTATGGGAGTCAATCAATCCAGGCAGAACCGTGGCCCTTGAAAGATCAATCAAGGTGGAACCGGAAGGAATCTTCACGTTCGCGGCATCGCCGACGCTGTCAATACGATTCCCCCGGATCACGATCACCTGGTCGCGCTTCGGGCTGTCCGACTTGCCGTCGATCAACGTGCCTGCCCGGATCACCGTAAACGTCTTCAGCTGGGGCGTGGTCTCTTGAGGCGTCGTCTCCTGCTTCTGGGCTACGACAAACAGAGCAGTCGCAAGAGTCACGCACGCAGCTCCACAAATCATTTTCATGTAGTGAATCTCCTGGGAGGGGGATTGTACGACGGCTGGTAGAAACTTGCGAGGTCGTGAAAAAGCAACCACAGAGGTTCACAAAGGAACCCGCATACTACCGAAAGCAATCCGTTCGTGACCTTGTGCCCCTTCGTGTCCTTTGTGGTAAAAGCGGCCCGTCTTACTCGCCGATATAAGCGTCCGCTTCGATTTCGACGAGCATGTTGGGATCGACCAGGGCTGTCACTTGAACCATCGTCGACGCTGGCCGGATATCCCGAAAGAACTCGCCGTGCGCGCGCCCAATCTTTTGCCAGTCCGCGATGTTGATCACGAAACTGCGCGTGCGCACGACATCTTTCATGCGTGCTCCAGCTTTTTCCAGAGCCGACTCGATGTTTCTCAGGACCTGCACCGTCTGGGCGTAGGGATCTCCGATGCCTACGATCTGGCCATCTGGGCCTGTGGCCGTTGTTCCGGCTACATGAACGTACGGCCCGATTCTGACGGCGCGCGAGTAGCCGACTACAGGTTCCCACGGTGTACCGCTTGAGATGTTTTTGCGCTCTACACTCAACCGAGTCCCCTCCTCAGCCGATCATTGTAGTAGAGAGGCGTGGCCCGAAAGTAACTTCGCTGTTAGCAGTGTCACGCCGCGAGTGCCAACCGTGTTGGTACAACTGTATTTCTTCATGCGTGTTCTAAATAAGGGGAATCGGTTTTTTGAGTGGCTTACAAAAGTCACTTGCGTTTGAAAATGAGCTGGGTTAAGTAGTCAGCAATCAGAAAGAAGATTCGCTTTACCGCGAATCGTGGGGGGCCAATGAGCGTGATTCCAGAGTCGCATCCGTTGCGGCAGTTTTTCACCGATATGGTCGGACGTCATTATGCTGAAGAGATCGGGATTCGCGATCCGCAATTGGTCGCCTACGTCGCCCATTTGTTAACCGAGTTCTGCCACGCGGAGCAACTCTTCAAGATCCATGACGCCACCAACCGCCCAATCGATGATGTGGGCAAAATGCTGGTCGAATCCGATCCGGTCTATGGTCCTGCTCCTTCTTTCGATCGTGAACGCCAGGTACGCAAGCACATTGGGGATTTCACCCTGTTCTTCACCGGTATGTTCCCCGAGAGCTTGAACCACTTCCGGCTGCGCCGCCAGCGCACGGAGAGCTTCATCGATTGGATGAAGGCCGGCAAGGAGAGCTACTACATCGTCTCCAAGTTTGAGCATTTTGAATACGCCAAGGTCGCGCCCCTATTCGCCAACTTGTCGCGCAACTTTGAGCAATGCGTGTACGGGTTGAATCGCGTGAAGAATGAACTTGAAGAACTACAGCACCCGATCGTTCGCCGCACGCAGGAATTCCTGATGTAGTGCGAAGGCCGTCTGCCAGTTTCGGCTGGAACCTTCGGCGTTCTGAATCATCCGTGATCCCCTAGGCTCGCCGGTAGAAGCTCAACCCCGCATCCCCCTGCACCAGTGTCCGGAACCGTTTCATTCCTTCAAAGTTCTCCCCTGGATCGAATTGCTTCCTGTGCTCGGCGATCACCAAGGCCCCCACCCGCAGCACCGGTGACCTACTCAGAAAATCCAGCGTCGCTCCGTATTCCTCTTCCTTATTGTAGGGAGGATCCAGGAAGACGTAATCCAGAACGATGGGTTGCGCCTCCAGGCGCCGCAGCGCTTTCTGTGCTTCCATCTGCAGCAATTCGAAGCCTGCGCTCACCTGCAACGATTCCAGGTTTCTGCGGATCAACCTGCCCGCTGCCGCAGATGATTCGACAAAGTAGACCTTGACTGCCCCACGGCTCAGGGCTTCGATCCCAACGGCTCCGCTGCCGGCATAGAGATCGGCCCAAACGGAGCCTTCGAGGGCGCCCGGATTCCCGGCGGTTAACACGTTAAAAAGCGTCTCCCGCAGGCGATCTGCGGTCGGCCGTATCTGCTGCCCAGGCAACGAGCCCAAGGGACGGCTACGGTATTGACCGGCGATCACTCTCAGAGGTGATGTCCTTCCGTCATGACAAAAACGCAGCGATACGATTCCCAATTGAATCTAACTATATAGAATAGATATCAGTGTTCCGGAATTCGGTCGCGAAGAAAATCCGGATTTCCTAGCTGACGACCGATGACCGACGACTGACGACTGCACTCATGAGAAATTGGTCCATTCCGATCGGCCGACTCTTTGGAGTCGAGATCCGCGTCCACCTTACATTTTTATTTCTACTTGGCTTCGTGTGGATGGCCGAGTCGGCCATGAAGAGCAACAGCACACCCAACCGGGTGCTGGCGTTGGTAGGGATCATTTTCGGCACAGTCATTGTCCACGAATTGGGGCATGCCCTGGTTGCTCTGCGCGAAGGACTGCAAGCCAAGGCGATCATCCTGTTGCCGATCGGTGGCATCACGCTCATCGACGACACTCGTGGCGTCAACCCTGCTTCCGCACCTGGGAAGGTTCCCTGGAAGCGGGACATTCGCATCGCGCTGGCAGGACCATTGGTGAACATCACAGTAGCAATTGTGGTCGGCCTTATCGTGCTGGCAAAGTTTCCCGAAGCGCACCTCTGGACCAAACCGTTCATCCACTCGAACCATCTGCTCCGCAGCGTGGTGTGGATGAACTTCTACCTGGGCGCGTTCAAC
>OEKN01000031.1_pt1 | contig 15955 bp, 11 predicted proteins | sample 1503361 | NCBI WGS metagenome assembly OEKN01 (sample SAMEA104379592, study PRJEB20068) | metagenome | biome: 1000743; feature: 77; material: 1998 | place: USA | collected 2012 | depth 25 m
TGACGACCGACGACTGACGACCGACGACTGAAGAGAGAGTATGGCAAAAAAGGTAACAGGTTCAGTCAAGCTGCAGATCGCGGCGGGCAAGGCAACTCCGGCTCCGCCGGTGGGTCCGGCGCTCGGCCAGGCCCAGATCAACATCATGGAGTTCTGCAAGCAGTTCAATGCGCGCACCAGCCAGAAGGAACTGGAAGGACTCATCATCCCGGTGGTGATCACGGTCTACAACGACCGATCTTTCACATTCATTACCAAGACGCCGCCGGCCTCGATTCTGCTCAAGCGCGCTGCGGGTATCGCGAAGGGTTCCGGCGCGCCGAACAAAGACAAGGTCGGCAAGGTGACGCTGAAGCAGGTAGAAGACATCGCAAAGCAGAAGATGCCCGATCTGAATGCGGCGTCGCTCGAAGCGGCCATCAACAGCGTCAAGGGCACCGCGCGGTCAATGGGGATTGATGTGGTATAGAGCTTCAGGGTGCTAGCGGTCTGATGTGAGCGAGGGAAAAGCAGGTCCTTCGCTGCGCTCAGGATGACAAGTTTAGTTTGTCGAATACACCACGGCTCTTCGGAACAGCGTTCAGCGGTGGGAGACGGAGAAGCAGATGAGAAAAGCAGGAAAGAACATCACCAAGGCGCGGGCCGCGGTGGGAGACAAGTCCTATCAACTGCAGGATGCGGTTCCGCTTCTGCAGAAAGTCAAATACGCCAAATTCGATGAGACGGTCGAAGTTACGATGCGTCTCGGAGTGGATCCCAAGCACGCCGACCAGATGGTGCGCGGAACCGTCGTTCTGCCGCACGGTCTCGGGAAATCGAAGAAGGTCCTGGTTATCGCCACCGGCGAGAAGGTGAAAGAGGCCGAGGCTGCGGGCGCGGATTTTGTGGGCGGCGAGGATATGGTCGAAAAAATCCAGAAAGAAAACTGGACGGACTTCGACGCGCTGATCGCAACCCCGGACGTTATGAAATCGGTGGGACGCCTCGGTAAAGTGCTTGGGCCCAAGGGTCTCATGCCCAACCCGAAGACCGGGACGGTGACTTTCGACGTAGCGAAGGCCGTGCAGGAAGTGAAGGCCGGCAAGGTCGAGTTCCGCACCGATAAGACAGCGCTGGTCCATGTGCCGGTCGGCAAGATCTCGTTTACGCCTGACAAGCTGGTGGAAAACGCGACGGTCGTGATCACCAGTGTGATCAAGGCAAAGCCCTCGGTCGCCAAGGGCAAGTACATCAAGGGATGCACGCTGAGCTCGAGCATGGGCCCGGGCATTTCGATTGACACCAGCGCGGTCGAAGCCGCAGCCAAGGCGTAGAGAGGAAGCGCACCAAACGCGCGACTATTGTGTCCGCAAAAAACGCGGACGCTTCGCGCGGTGCGACTAGGTCCTTCGGCGACGAAAAGCATGTCGCCTCAGGATGACAAATTTTGAGAGTTTTGAAGGGATAAAGCAATGGCGGTCAGCAAAGCGAAAAAAATTGAGCAGGTGGAAGAGCTGAGTGGCGAGCTCAAAGATGTTTCGAGCGTAATTGTGGCCACCTATAGCAAGCTCACGGTCGAGAAGGATTACGAGCTGCGGAAGGCATTGCGGTCAACCGGCGCCAAGTATCGCGTCGTGAAGAACACGCTGGCGGAGCGCGCTTCGAAGGGCACGAAGGTCGAAGAAGCGTTGCAGAACCTGAGCGGCGTGACCTCGATTGCCTATACCCAGGGCGACCCGGTGGCGCTATCGAAGGCTCTCGCCAAGTACGCGAAGGACAATCCGGAATTCACCTTCAAGGCAGGCGTGGTCGAAGGGCGCGTGGTCTCGATCAAGGAGATCGAGGCGCTGGCCACGATGCCGTCGAAGGAAGAGATTTATTCGAAGCTTCTGTTCCTGCTGAATGCTCCGGCGCAGCGGCTAGTGACGGCGATGAATGCAGTCGGCCGGAATCTGGCTGTCGTGATCGATCAGGGAGTGAAGGAAAAGAAGTTCAAGGAAGCCTGAAGAGATTGAGTAATTGAGAAATTTTGTAGTTGGGAAATTGAAAGCCGGCGCCCGATGCGGGTGGCGGTTCAAATTACCCGATTCCTCAATTTCACAATTACCAAATGAAGGAATTGCGTCATCCGGGCGAGGGGTTGCGCGGCTGAAACTTTCGCGTTGTCTGGCGCGGAAGTGGCGAGCCTGGTCGCACTGGAAACCTGGCCTGGGATGACGAAATCGAACGACCGATAACATCGAATTGGAGAAGAACATGGCGGATCTGCAACAGCTGGAAGAACAAATCGTAGGCCTGTCGCTGCTGGATGCAGCAGCGCTGGTGAAGAAGCTAGAAGAGCGTCTCGGCGTATCGGCCGCGGCGGCAGCCCCAGTGATGGTCGCTGGTGGCGGCGCAGCGGCGGGCGCAGGCGCAGCTCCGGCCGAAGAGAAGACAGAGTTCACTGTCGTTCTCAAGGAAGTGGGCGCGAACAAGATCAACGTGATTAAAGCCGTGCGCGAGGTTACCAGCCTGGGCTTGAAGGAAGCCAAGGATCTGGTCGATGGCGCACCCAAAACGGTGAAGGAAGGCGTCTCCAAAGAAGAAGCCGAGACCATCAAGAAGAAGTTCACCGAGGCGGGAGCAACGGTTGAAGTGAAGTGACGCCCGATAGCGAGCGTCCGCGAAGTGGCAGCCCGCTGGCGTCATCCGGAGCGTTTTGCGACGCGATATCTTATTTAGGTTCAATAACTTGCATTCATGATGCAAGTTTTGGGCCAGATGCACGATCTAGTAGCTGAATCGTGGGGAGCGGTGTTATCATCTAAATAACATCGCTTCCCCTGCTTCACGCAAGGTGAGTCGATCCGGTGCTCCACCAGTGACGGGGGCGAGGATTGCTTGGCAGGAGTTGGCACGCTGTTCCGCATGCAGGCGGAACGGAAACAGGCCTTAAGAACTGGCGCGGAAAGATACAAAACAAGAATTGGCAACGCGCAGCCCATGGCGCCTACGGGGAACCCTGTCCCCGAAGGTGCCCTATCGTCTTTTTACGTTCTTCGAAAAAGCAGTTCCCCGGCGTGCTCCGAGCGCGCCCTAACATTCCGCGGTTCTGTGGCGCAGTTGTCGGCTGCGCTGACTTTGGGAGTTTTCTGAATGAAGAAGAATGCCATCCGTAAACGTTTCGATTTTTCCAAAATTCCAGCCACTATCCAGATCCCGAACCTGATCGAGGTGCAGAAGCGCTCCTACGAACGGTTCCTGCAAATGGATCGTTTGCCCAGCGAGCGCGATGACGCCGGACTTCAGGCCGTCTTCCAGTCGGTATTTCCGATCACCGATTTTCGCAACGTATCACAGCTTGAGTTTGTGGATTACGCAATTGGTAACTGGGAGTGCAAATGTGGGCACCTCAAGGGGCTACATCACCTGCGCACCACTTGCAAGAATTGCGGCTCGACCGTCATCACCGATCCGTTTCATCCCGGCGATGTGCTTTGCCAGAAGTGCGGCACCTACAACGCGAATACTCCCGATTTCTGCAACAAGTGCGGCGACCCGGTCGGACTGCAGCTGAAGTATGACGTGAACGAGTGCGAAGAGCGCGGCATGACCTACTCGGCGCCGCTCAAGGTCACGATGCGTCTGACGATTTATGAGAAGGACGCGGAGACCGGAAACCGTTCCATCCGCGACATCAAGGAGCAGGAAGTCTTTTTCGGCGATGTGCCGCTGATGACGCAGAACGGCACGTTCATTATCAACGGGACCGAGCGCGTGATCGTCAGCCAGTTGCATCGGTCACCCGGCGTGTTCTTCGAAACCGCCAACAACCGCACCTACTTCCTGGGCAAGATTATTCCCTACCGCGGATCGTGGGTAGAGTTCGAATACGACCAGAAAAACGTTCTCTACGTGCGCATTGACCGCAAGCGCAAGTTCCTGGGCACGATTTTCCTGCGCGCCCTCGGCCTGCGCGGCGGCGAAGACATTCTGCGCACGTTCTACACGGTCGATCGGATGGCGATCAAGGACAAGAAGCTGTTCTGGACGCTCGACCCAGCCAGCGAGAAACCAACGAACCTGCTTGGCATGAAGCTGGCGCACAGCATCAAGAACAAGTCGGGGGAGGAAATCGCGCATTCCGGCCGCAAGATCAACGCACAGGTTTTGAAGGAGATTCAGAAGGCGAAAGTCGGTGAGATCGAAGTAGACATTACCGATCTCGAAGGCGCGTGGGTGGCAAGCGACGTGGTCGATACGACCACAGGTGAAGTCCTGCTCGAAGCGAATTCTGAGCTCACCGCCGACAAGCTGTCGAAGATTCTCGATTCGGGTGTGGTGGAGATCAACGTGTTTTTCCCCGAGCGCGACGACGTGGGAACGGTGATCTGCCAGACCCTCAAGCGCGATTCGGTGAAGACGCCACAAGAAGCGCTGATCGAGATTTATCGCAAGCTGCGCCCGGGGGATCCGCCGACGCTCGATACGGCGACCGCGTTGTTCCACGGCATGTTCTTCGACCCGCGCAAGTATGACTTCTCGCGCGTGGGCCGTCTGAAATTCAACATCAAGCTGTTTGAGAACCAGGACGCAACCAGCCTGGAGCAGCGGACGCTCGATCCGGAAGATTTCTACGGGACGATCCGCTACCTGCTGAAGCTGCGCAAAAACATCGGCACGGTGGATGACATCGATCACCTCGGTAACCGGCGCGTGCGCGCGGTGGGCGAGTTGATGGAGAACCAGTTCCGCATCGGCCTGGTGCGCATGGAACGCGCCATCAAGGAGAAGATGAGCGTGTACCAGGAAATGTCGACGGCCATGCCGCACGACCTGGTCAACGCCAAGCCCGTGATGGCGGCCATCCGCGAGTTCTTCGGATCTTCTCAGCTATCGCAGTTCATGGATCAGACCAACCCGCTGTCGGAAATCACGCACAAGCGGCGGCTCTCGGCGCTTGGGCCGGGCGGGCTGTCACGTGAACGCGCCGGATTCGAAGTCCGCGACGTACACCCGACGCACTATGGGCGCATTTGCCCGATCGAGACGCCGGAAGGTCCAAACATCGGACTGATCTCGTCGTTGAGCTGCTTTGCGCGGATCAACGATTACGGCTTCATCGAGTCGCCTTATCGCAAGGTAAAGAACGCTCGGGTCATTGATTACGTCACCGTGGTCAACGCGGGCGACAGCGATTACAAGGTCGGCGACCATATTGAGAAGAGCGAAAGCGAGAAGGTGAATTCTGACCTGAAGGACCGCCGCAAGAAGCCGGTCGAGGTCGAGCCGTTCTCGTTCTATCTCTCCGCGTGGGAGGAAGACCGCCACGTCATCGCACAGGCGAACATCGAACTCGACGATAAGGGACGCATCGTCGCCGAGCTGGTGAACGCCCGCAAGGCCGGCAACTTCGTGCTGGTCAACCGCGAGGAAGTCGATTACGTCGACGTCAGCCCGAAACAGCTGGTATCAGTGGCCGCGTCGCTGGTCCCATTCCTCGAGCACGACGACGCCAACCGAGCGTTGATGGGTGCCAATATGCAACGCCAGTCGGTGCCTTTGCTGCGCGCGCAGGCCCCGGTTGTAGGAACGGGAATGGAAGGCGTCACCGCGCGCGATTCAGGCGCCGTGATTTTGGCACGGCGTAACGGAATCGTCGATTCGGTCGACTCCGAGCGCATCATTGTGCGTGTCGAGGGCGAGCACCATCCCGGGCAGCTTTCGCGCGAGGTGGGCAGCGACATTTATCAGCTGACCAAGTTCAAGCGCTCGAACCAGAACACCTGCATCAATCAGAAGCCGATCGTGCAGAAGGGGCAGCGGGTGGTGAAAGGACAGGTGATCGGCGACGGTCCCTGCACCGAGTTCGGCGAATTGGCACTGGGACGAAACGTGCTAGTGGCATTCATGCCGTGGCGCGGCTACAACTTCGAAGACGCGATTCTGGTCTCGGAAAAGATGGTCAAGGAGGACTACTACACCTCCGTGCACATCGAGGAATTCGAGATCGAGGCGCGCGACACGAAGCTGGGTCCGGAAGAAGTCACGCGCGACATCCCGAACGTCAGCGAAACCATGCTGCGCAATCTGGACGAAGCTGGCGTGATCCGCATCGGCGCGACCATTAAGCAGGGCGACATCCTGGTGGGCAAGGTCACCCCGAAGGGCGAGACCCAGCTCACGCCGGAAGAAAAACTGCTGCGCGCGATTTTCGGCGAGAAGGCCGGCGACGTGCGTGACGCTTCCCTCTACTGCCCGCCCGGAATCGAGGGCGTGGTCGTGGATGTGAAGATCTTCTCGCGCAAGGGCCAGGAGAAGGACGAGCGGGCCAAGGCGATCGAGGAGCAGCAGATTGCGAAACTCGAGAAGAACCTGTCGGATGAGATCCGAATTCTGACGGACGAGCGCCTGAAGCGTCTGGAAGGTCTGCTGGGTGGCAAGGAGGTGCAGGCCGACCTGCACGACGAGCGCACCAACAAGCGGCTTCTGACCAAGGGCGCGATTCTCGACCGCGACACGATCGAGCGCATCTCGACCCGCAACCTGAAGCGCATCAAGTACAACGACAAGGATCCACGCGTGAACGAGCAGATCGACGAGATCGAGGAAATGACCTCGCGCCAGATCGATGTGCTCAAGAAGATCGTCAACGAGAAGAAGGAAAAGCTCACCAAGGGCGACGAACTGCCGCCGGGCGTGATCAAGCTGGTCAAGGTCTACGTCGCGATGAAGCGCAAGCTGAGCGTGGGCGACAAAATGGCCGGACGTCACGGGAACAAGGGCGTGATCGCCCGCATCCTGCCGGAAGAGGACATGCCTTACCTCGATGACGGGACGCCGGTAGAAATCGTTCTGAATCCCCTGGGTGTGCCGAGCCGTATGAACGTCGGCCAGATTCTGGAAACGCATCTTGGATGGGCCGGCTTTGAACTGGGCAAGAAGGTAAGTCAGATCCTCGCGGATAACACCCGCGCGGATGCGATCCGGCGCGAACTGAAGGCTCTGTTCAAGGACACCGCGCTCGCCGATACGGTCGCGGAATTCAGCGATGAAGAAATCGAGGCGGTGGCGCCCACGCTCGTGAATGGAGTGTTCTCGGGATCGCCGGTGTTTGACGGCGCGCGCGAGCACGAAATCAAGACGCTGCTCGAGCGGGCAGGTTTGCCGACTTCCGGCAAGACTGTCCTGCACGACGGCATGACGGGCGACAAGTTCGAACAGCCGGTCACCGTGGGCTACATCTACATGCTGAAACTGTCCCACCTGGTGGACGACAAGATTCACGCTCGTTCCATCGGACCGTACTCGCTGATCACGCAGCAGCCGCTGGGTGGCAAGGCGCAGTTCGGCGGCCAGCGCTTCGGAGAAATGGAAGTCTGGGCGCTGGAGGCGTACGGGGCGGCGTTCATCCTGCAGGAACTGCTCACCGCGAAATCCGATGACGTGTATGGCCGCACCAAGATCTACGAGGCCATCGTGAAGGGCGAGGCCGCCATGGAACCGGGTGTGCCGGAATCTTTCAACGTGCTGATTCGCGAATTGCAGTCGCTCTGCCTGGATGTGGAGCTGATCAAGGCGGCAATGGGCGAGAAGAAACCTGTGGCGCCCGCGCCGCTGGCAGCAGCGGACTAGGAAGGCAGTTCTCGGTTCTCAGTTCCCAGTTCTTGAAAGCTGAGTGGGAACTGAGACCGATGAGCTCCTAACGAGATTTTTGAAATATAGCCACTGCGGCATTTGCTCTCGGTGCCGCAGATGTGGCCAAAGTTCTAGCCGGGTTTTCTGAGAACTGAGAACCGGGAACTGAGAACTGAAGTCGAGGGCCGTCAGCGGGCGCGTGAGAACTCGCAGGAAGCGGAGGAATACCTTGTATCGCTCGAGCCCCTTTGACATGGCGAACCCGATTGCCGATTTCGATGCGATCCGCATCAGCCTGGCATCTCCGGAAAAAATCCGGAGTTGGTCGCATGGTGAAGTCACTAAGCCCGAAACCATCAACTATCGCACTTTTAAGCCCGAGCGCGACGGCCTGTTTTGCGCGCGTATCTTTGGCCCAGTAACCGATTGGGAGTGCTTGTGCGGCAAGTACAAGCGCATGAAGCACCGCGGCGTGATCTGCGACAAGTGTGGCGTGGAAGTCACGTTGTCGAAAGTTCGCCGTGAGCGTCTCGGCCACATCGAGCTGGCTTCGCCCTGCTCGCACGTATGGTTCTTTAAGGGCCTGCCCAGCCGTATTGGCCACCTGCTCGACATCTCGTTGCGTGATCTTGAGTCTGTCCTGTATTTCGAAGCGTACGTAGTGGTCGAGCCTGGTGATGCTCCGGTGAAAGAGCGCGAGATCATCAAGGACGAAGCCAAGTACCGCGAACTGGATCAGCAGTATCGCGCGGCTGGCTTCAAGGCCATGATGGGCGCGGAGGCGATCAAAGAGCTTCTGAAGCGCGTCGATGTGGAGACCTTGGCGACCGAGCTGCGCGAGAAGATGCGCAACGAGGCGTCGCTGCAGAAGCGCCTCAAGTACGCCAAGCGTTTGAAGGTAGTCGAGGCCTTCCGCAAGAGCGGCAACAAGCCCAATTGGATGATTCTGGATGTGATTCCGGTAATTCCACCGGAGCTGCGTCCTCTCGTCCCGCTGGACGGCGGCCGTTTTGCGACGTCCGATCTGAACGATCTGTATCGCCGCGTGATCAACCGCAACAACCGGTTGAAGAAGCTGATGGACCTGCACGCTCCCGAAGTCATCGTGCGCAACGAAAAGCGCATGCTGCAGGAAGCCGTGGATGCGCTGTTCGACAACGGACGCCGTGGCCGCGTGCTGCGTGGAGCGAATAACCGTCCGCTGAAGTCGCTGTCTGACACGCTCAAGGGCAAGCAGGGGCGCTTCCGCCAGAACCTGCTCGGCAAGCGCGTCGATTACTCCGGACGTTCGGTCATCGTGGTTGGCCCTGAACTCAAGCTTCACCAGTGTGGACTTCCCAAGAAGATGGCATTGGAGCTGTTCAAGCCGTTTATCTATCACCGGCTTGAGCAGACCGGACACTGCACCACCATCAAGCAAGCCAAGGAAATGGTGGAACAGCAGGAACCAATCGTTTGGGACATCCTGGAGGAAGTTATTAAAGACCACCCGGTGCTCTTGAACCGCGCCCCAACCCTTCATCGTCTCGGCATTCAGGCGTTCGAGCCGGTGCTGGTGGAAGGCAAGGCAATCAAGATTCACCCGCTGGTCTGCACGGCGTTTAACGCCGACTTCGACGGCGACCAGATGGCGGTCCACATTCCGCTGTCGCCGGAAGCGCAGGTGGAAGCTAGCGTGCTAATGCTGGCCTCGCACAACATTCTGTCGCCCGCGTCAGGCCAGCCGATCACCGTGCCCACGCAGGACATGGTGCTCGGCCTCTACTATCTGACCAAGGCGAAGCCGGGAGCCAAGGGCGAAGGCCGCGCGTTCGCGAACATTGACGAAGTGCTGCTTGCTCTGGAAGCCGGCGAGGTGGAGACACTGAGCCCGATCCGGTTGCGCTTTACCGGCGAAGTGATTGACCTGACCACCGCATACGACGATCAGGACATCACCCACACCGACGAAGTGCACTACGAGCGCAGCTTCCTGAACACGACCGTAGGCCGCGCCATCCTGAACGATCACCTTCCCGAAGGCATGCCGTACATCAACGGCTTGCTGAAGAAGAAGGGCATCGGGCAGTTGGTCAACTACACCTACTTACGCTTCGGTCTGGAAGTCACCGTCAAGATGCTGGATGAGATCAAGTCGCTCGGGTTCAACTTCGCAACCCGCGCGGGTCTCTCGATCGGCATCGATGACATGGTTGTGCCCGACAACAAGAAGACTCTGGTCAAGGACGCCGAGAAGCAGGGCGTGAACGTCCAACAGCAGTACCTGGACGGCGCCATCACCAACGGCGAGCGCTACAACAAGGTCATCGAAATCTGGTCGGCGATTACGGAAAAAGTTGCCGACGAGATGTTCGGACAGATGCAGCAGCGCGACAAGGAAGGCCAGCTCAACCCGATTTACGTCATGGCCGACTCCGGCGCCCGCGGATCGAAACAGCAAATTCGCCAGCTCTCCGGAATGCGCGGCTTGATGGCCAAGCCTTCGGGCGAAATCATCGAGACGCCCATCACGGCGAACTTCCGTGAAGGCTTGACCGTGCTGGAGTACTTCATTTCGACGCACGGCGCCCGCAAGGGACTGGCCGATACCGCTCTCAAGACGGCGGACTCCGGCTACCTGACGCGCCGCCTGGTCGACGTGGCCCAGGACGTGATCATCAGCGAATACGATTGCGGCACCGTGGACGGCATCTACGTCTCCGGTATCGTGGAAGCCGGCGAGATCATCGAGCCGCTGCGCGACCGAATTGTAGGCCGTGTTTCGCTCGAGAAGATCAAGGACTACGACGGCAACGTGATCGTCGACGTCAACCAGGAAATCACGGAAGATCTGGCAGGCTCGATCCAGGCCGCTGGCATCGAGCGGGTGAAGATCCGCTCCGTACTGACCTGCGAATCGAAGCGTGGCGTCTGCGTCATGTGTTATGGCCGAAACCTGGCGTCTGGCCGATTGGTTGAGTTGGGCGAGGCGACGGGCGTCATCGCGGCGCAGTCCATCGGCGAGCCTGGAACTCAGCTCACGATGCGTACCTTCCACATCGGTGGAACGGCATCGCGAGTCTCCGAGCAGTCGCGCCTCGAAGCCAAGAACAATGGTGCGGTGCGTTTCATCAACCTGCAGACCGTCAAGGCAAAGTCGGGCGATCTGGTGGTGATGAACCGGCAGGGCTCGATCGCGGTCGTTGACGAAAAGGGCCGCGAGCGCGAGCGCTACTCGGTGGTGTACGGCGCCAAGGTCAAGGTCAACGAAGGCGACCCGGTTCAACTGGGACAGGTGCTGGTCGAGTGGGATCCGTACACCTTCGCGATCCTGACGGAAATCGGCGGCACGGTCCAGTTCAAAGACCTGCAGGAAGGCATCACCCTGCACGAAGAAGTGGACGAAGTTACCGGCCTTTCGCGTCACGTGGTGGCCGATTCACCGGACGAGAAGCGCCAGCCGGCGATCGTGATCAAGGGCAAATCGAGCAAGCGTTACCTGATGCCGTCGCGCGCCCACCTGATGGTGGCCGACGGCGATACGGTATCGCCGGGCGATGTGCTCGCCAAGATCCCGCGTGAAACCACCAAGACCAAGGACATCACGGGTGGTCTGCCGCGCGTGGTCGAGCTGTTCGAGGCCCGCAAACCGCACGAGACAGCGGTCATCAGCGAAATCGATGGCATGGTGAAGTTCGGCGAGGTGTCGAAGGGCCAGCGCAAAATCTACGTGGTCGCCGACAACGGCACCGAGAAGGAATACTCGGTTCCGCGCGGCGTTCACATCAACGTGCAGGAAGGCGAGCGCGTCAAGGCGGGCGAACCGCTGATGGACGGCCCGCTGAACCCGCACGACATCCTGGCGGTGCTCGGCGAGAAGGAACTGCAGTCTTACCTGGTGAACGAAATCCAGGAAGTCTACCGGCTCCAGGGCGTCAACATCAGCGACAAGCACATCGAGGTGATCGTTCGCCAGATGATGCGTTGGCGCAAGGTGGAAGACGTTGGGGACACGACCTTCCTGCTCGAACAGCAGGTGGACAAGTTCCGCTTCGCCGAAGAGAACGACCGCGTGATCAAGGAAGGCGGACGTCCGGCAACCGGCCGGCCGCTGCTCCTCGGTATCACCAAGGCATCGCTCTCGACCGACTCGTTCATCTCCGCGGCGTCCTTCCAGGAGACTACGAGGGTGCTCACCGAAGCTTCCATCCAGGGAGCGGTCGATCACCTGCGCGGACTCAAGGAGAACGTCATCGTCGGCCGCCTCATCCCTGCCGGTACCGGCATGGAGTACTACCGCAACGTCCGCCTCTCGCCAGAGATGGAAGAGGCTGCCGCCAAGGTGCAAGAGGAGGTCTCCGCTGCTTACGAAGAGGCGGAGCGTGCCCTCGAAATGATGCGGCACGAAGGCGAGACCGAAGAGTTGGCTGCCGAGTAAGGTCAGGCAAAATTCGAGGGGGCGGTAATCTACCGCCCCTTCGCTTCTTACCTTCCGATGAATGCCAATCCACAACAATTTGGACCGCAGGAAGTCCAGCGGCGCATTTCGGAGTTGCACACCGCCGCTCCGCCCCCTACTCTTAAGCGTACAATGCTGCGCTTTTTCCGCCTGTTGCGCCTGGCGACCTGGCGCGCTTTTGAGCACGACCAGTTCGCCGTCGCCAAGGCCTCGGCGTACTCATCGATCCTGACGTTCTTCCCCGCGCTGCTGGTCGTGGGCTCGGTCCTGGCCACGCTCAGCCGGGGCGACGCCTACCTGCGTGAAATTTCCTATGCCTTGGGACGGATTTTACCGGCTGGGTCCGCGACTGCCATTGCTTACCTGCGTGGGACATCGCAGCGTCCCGTCGGATTGCTGGTTAGCACATCTCTTCTGACTTTGTGGACCGCCTCCGGAACCATGATTTCCTGGATGGAAGGCTTTCGGAATGCCTACTCGCTGCCGAAAACGTGGGGGCTGGTGAAAGAACGCCTGATCGCGTTCTCCCTGGTGATCATGGCCGGTATTCCTCTCACCGCTGCCACGGTGATGGTGGCGTTCGGCTCGGGCATTGAGACTCGTATCCTCTTCCATCTCGGCCGCGAATTCAGCCCATACATCGTCATGCTGTGGGGAGCAATCCGGTGGGTGATTGCGACTCTGACCAGCATTGCCGTGATTGCATTGATCTATCACAACGCTGTTCCCCGCACGCAACCCTGGCATAGTGTTTTGCCTGGAGCCACACTCGCGACTGCGCTCTGGTTCCTGGCCACGACACTGTTCAGTGTTTACCTGCACGGGTACGCGGATTACAGCATCATTTACGGATCGCTCGGAGTGGGCATCGCGCTGCTGGTGTGGATGTACATGATCTCGTTGATCGTGCTGATAGGGGCGGAATTCAATGCCATGCTGTTCCCCCGCGCATTTCTTGGGAAAGAGTTGCTGGAATCGAGCGCGGTGAATTCGCTCGCCCCCTGAAGCGCAGTTTCGCGGGCTGGGCCAGTCGTGAAGCGCCTCGGGAGTTCCCGGGTGCGGTAGCTGAACCACAAACTCGCGCCGCCGTGGCGCATCGCACTTCTACCTTTTTGGGTCCTCCGTCACCTTGGAGTTAGTGATTTGAAACAGGGAAAGTTCGACCTGGTATCAGGCGATATTTCTACGCTGCAGTCCCAAACGGATCATGTCGTCGCCCTTGCCTTGCGGCCAGACACCGGGCCCGGTACGATCCGCCGCGCCAAGATCATTGCCACCATCGGGCCTGCCTCGAATAGCGAAGTGATTCTGCGGGACCTGCTGCGGCTGGGCATGGATGTCGCCCGCCTGAACTTTTCTCATGGCACGCATGAGGAGCACTCGCGCAACATCCAGCGGATTCGGCGGGCAGCACGCAAGGAAGGACGCACGGTTTGCATCCTGCAGGACCTGCAGGGACCAAAAATCCGCACGGGGCGTCTCAAAGGCCACGAACCCGTGCCTCTGAAAACGGGCACTCAGGTTACGATCACGCCGCGAGATGTTCTCGGCACATCCACCATAATCCCGACCACATTTGTCAGGCTTGCCCGCGAGGTGACCTCGGGCGCCCGCATTCTGCTGTCCGACGGTCTCATAGAACTGCGGGTTCGCAAGGTGCGCGGGCAAGACGTGGAATGCGACGTGGTGAATGGTGGAGTCCTGGGAGAGCATCAGGGGATCAATCTGCCGGGGGTCGCTCTGACGATTCCCGCGCTCACGGAGAAAGACCGGAAGGATCTGGAATTCGGGCTCCAGCACGACGTCGACATGATCGCGATTTCGTTCGTCCGCTCGGCCGCCGACGTGCGTGAGGTGAAACAACTCATCCAGGATCAGGGCCGCGAGGTACCCATTATCTCCAAGCTCGAAAAGCCGCAGGCTTTGGAGCAGTTGGAGGAGATCATGGAAGCCTCGGATGGCGTGATGGTGGCGCGCGGGGATCTGGGGGTCGAGATGCTTCCCGAGCAGGTGCCAGTCATTCAGAAGCACGTAATCCGGCGCGCCGCCGAATGGCGGAAACCGGTGATCATCGCAACCCAGATGTTGGAGTCCATGATCGAAAATCCACGGCCCACGCGCGCCGAGGCCAGCGATGTGGCGAATGCAATTTTCGATGGCGCCGATGCCGTGATGCTTTCGGCTGAAACTGCCAGCGGGCAGTATCCCCGCGAGACAGTGGCCATGATGAGCCGCATTGTGGTCGAGGCCGAACACCACATCGCGTCCTCCACCGAATTGCGACGGCGCCGCAATCGCCGCCGGCTGTCGGTGGCGGAAGCGATCTGCGAGTCCATCGCGCATGCAGCTGAGGATCTCCCGATGGCTGCGATTACTGTGTTTACCGAGACTGGCAACACCGCTCGTATGATTTCGAAGTATCGGCCGCGGGTGAGCATTTACGCCTTCAGCCACACCGCACCGGTGTGCAATCGCATGAACCTGTTGTGGGGCGTGCATCCCGTGCAGAGACGCGAGCAGGCGCGCTCCGCGGAAGACATGGTTGATACCGCGGAACGCGAACTGCTGCACCTGGGCCAATTGAAAGCGGGAGATGTGCTGGGCGTGGTTGCCGGCACGCAGATGGCTTCAGGGTCGACGAACTTCATGCGCCTGCACACGGTGGCGGAACCGGGAGCGGGAGCGGCCGGGAAAAAGAAGCCGCGCCGGAAAAAGTCAAAAAAGTAAAGCCAGGAGTTGCACAACGGTGTCGAAAGAAATCCTGTCCGTCGCGGTCTTTGTGCCTCAGGAGGGCTATGAGCAGCAGGCTCTCGCCACGGTGCGCGAACTTTCGGGCGTGCTCCGGGAGGGTGGTTACAGCCGCGACATTCTTTATCAAGGGCCAGAAGGCGAGTATGTGCTGGTGCGCCACTGGAAGTCGGACGAATCGCGCCGTGCCGCGCTCGAAGATCCTGAAGCCCAACGCCGCTGGGCGAAGCTGGCCCACGAAATCCGCATTCTGAAGGTCTATGAGAGCCTGGAAGAAGTGATACTGTAGGCAGCCCTTAGCGTTTAGCCGTTAGCTCTTGGCTTCGTGGCGGAAGGCGCAACGAGAACTCTTAGTCAGCCACGCAGGGGCGGAATTCATTAGCCAGCGCGAAAGCGCTGGGTAACGTGCCCTATGAACGCGAGAGCCCGCCTCAGCGGGCAACAGCAGCATGTCTCATTGTGTGCCATTTTCGGACGATTCCGTGCTGCCTCCTGTGCGCGGTTTTCTGCATCGCCCCGAAAACCCGAACACGAACGCGCTGATCCTCGCCCACAGCGCAGGTTCCAATGCTCAATCGCCCTTACTGGTCGCGCTCGCGGAGACGTTTGCTTCTGTTGGCTTCACCGTGCTTCGCTGCGAGCTTCCGTACCGCCAGATGCGGCATTATGGGCCTCCCGGGCCTGGAGACGCTTCCCGCGATCGGGCAGGATTGAAGAACGCCGTTAGTGCAGTCCAAAAACTCGCCCCCGGCAAAATGTTTCTTGGCGGCCACTCCTATGGTGGACGCCAGTCGACGATGCTCTGCGCGGAAGATCCTGAGCTAGTTACTGGGCTGCTCCTGCTCTCCTATCCCTTACATCCGCCGCGCAAGCCGGAACAGCTTCGCACCCAACACTTGCCAAAACTGTGCAATCCGAGCTTGTTTATACACGGCAAGCGCGATCCGTTCGGGTCACCGGAAGAAATGCGGAAGGCTTTGCAGTTGATCCCTGCGACCACGAAACTGGTGATTGTCGAGGACGCAGGCCATGATCTGAGTTTCAAGAAAGCCGACGAAGGAAAGGTGCTAATCCATACCGCTGTCAGCGCTTTTGAAGAGTTCTTCGGTGAAAGAGGCTAGTCTTTTGCCCAACTTCATAGGTCTTGCTTGTCCTGGCAGCTAAGCCCCGCTC
>OEKN01000162.1_pt4 | contig 15797 bp, 16 predicted proteins | sample 1503361 | NCBI WGS metagenome assembly OEKN01 (sample SAMEA104379592, study PRJEB20068) | metagenome | biome: 1000743; feature: 77; material: 1998 | place: USA | collected 2012 | depth 25 m
CATTGCAAAGGATTTGATCAAAATCCCGTTGCTTGCGCCGGTCCGCTGTCAGTCCGCATTCGCAGAAGGCTTTGAAACGGGTTGGTGTACTCATATGATTTCTAGCAACTTAGGCCAAGGATGTTTTCTTCAGTCCGCTTTCAGTCCGCTGTCCCAAATCGCGCGCAATGCCTGCAGAAGTTGACAGCAAGCGGCAAAGCCCGATTCACTTGGTTTCACTACCGACCGCCATTTCGTGCCAATCCAATTCCTCTTCCATGAGGTGGAAAGCGTCGTCGCCGATCTCGTCGTTGGCACGCATCGCTAGGACAGCTTGGCGAGCCGCGTCGAGGGCCGCGCGGTGTCGTGCCGCGTGCGCGGATCGTTGAACACCGATTTCATCACCATCTGAAGTCCCAACGTGCATTGTGAATTCTTCCCGGATCGCACTTGCAAGCGACGATGGGTCGTCCGCAATGGTTGCAAGTGCCGCCTGCAACGCGCGCTCACGCGCAGCGGTTAATTCGCGTTCAATCGGACCGTCATCTTGTAGATCAAGGGTGCGTAGCAAAGGCTTCAGCGTAAGGCCTTGAATCACAAGGGTCCCGAGCACGACGGAGAACGATGACAATACGATCAGATCGCGATACGGAAATGTGGACGGTAGTGCCAATGCGGCAGCGAGAGACACAATCCACGCATGCCCGCCCATGAAATCAGCAGCCCGCTTCCGGCAGAAGGATGAAGCGTTGGCCGCGGCGGATGGTATCCCAGACGTCGATGTCGCCAGCGAACCACGGTGTTGAAAGACATGTGCCAGATTGGGCGCACGAAGATCACAGTCAAGAGGACGGCGCCCGCGATGAGCATGTACCGGTCTCGGTGCGAGGCGTCCAGGCTCTCAAGAATGGGGCGGATCTGTAGGCCAATGAAAGATAAACGCAAGAATGTTGAGGACGAAAACTACCGTTTCCCAGACTGCATTCGTCGGTACTCGTATTCGTGCCGAGAGCCGGGCCGGCATGATTTGCGCCATCGTTATGGCGAAGCAAACCATCGTCAGGACGCCCTACAGGCCCGATTCGGTCGGCGAAGATCCAGACGCTGAATACCGTGACGAACTGAAGAATAATTGCGGTTGGGATATGTTGAATCTTCGGAAAAAGACGATTGAATAGCCACCCTAAGGCTGGCCCTAAGATCACGCTCCCGACTACGGCAATCAGGAAAGTCGGGGCCACTCCGCTGAGCGAGAATCTGTTGATAGCCACTGCCCCGACCGCGAGCCTGCTCCGGACTGAGAAACATCGCTTCGTATCCGCTGGTAGTGCTGCAACGAACAAAGCGCATTGGGTTCGATTCCTGATTTCGAGGAATCAATCCGTATCGTTGGCCATGCCTGTAGATCAGTGACATGACACGGCGAGTCTTGTCCAAGGTGGGATTTGCGAAACCCTTCTCTCGTTTCAAGTCCCTTAACCATTGTTCTACTTCCAGTGGTTCGATGCCAAGAGCAATCCGGTTACCCCATCGTGGCAGCAATCGGTTGCGAATCACTCGTTCGTAGGTTCGGACCGTTGTGTATGCCTTCGCCTGAATCGATTCCGTCTGATCGACCAGCTCATGTTCAGCGTAGTGTTGCGCAAGATCGCCAAACGTGACACCCCGCCTCGAATCTACCGGACTGATTGATAGGTGTAATCGCTCGACTTCAGCCCAGGCGCACCTTTTTCGGGGAAGTCTTTGACCAAACCAACCGGAATCTTGTTCTCGACTCGCTTGCCATCAGCCATTCGTATGGTTCGAAAAAACAGAACCCAGGTCTCGCCTTCACTGCGTGTCGCCTTCTTTAGCCAGCCTCGTTGATGTCTTTGCGCCTTTGTCATCTTTCCTTCGGGGAACCGACTGGATTTGTAGGATTGTCGCCAATGTCGAACATTCTGGAATGCGGTGTACGGAAAGAAAGGACGAAAGACTCAGTGGTATGGGGAACCCACCCGTTTTTTCATTTAAAAAGTCGGATGGTCATCCTGGTGGTTTAATGCTTCGAAGTCGCCTGCATCAAGATGTCTTAGCACGAACGAACCGAGTCCAATAGCACTCGTGCCGGATCTCGAAATAATGCTGAGCTTTGAAGGCATTGTGGACAATCGCTGACCATGCTTTCAGGGCTGGACTGGAAGGTGCGTCCCGCCCTTGAACGATTCATCAAGCGGTCTGGCGAAGAGATGTAGTTTCAAGCTTTCTGATGGAGGGCAACAGATCTGTTGCCAGTCGGCCCTTATCAATGCAGCCGATTGCGCCCATCTCGATAGAGCACGCAAGGAGTTGCTGAGGATCGTGTTGACTGATAATGAGAATTTTGACTGCCGGCAGTTTGCTCTTGAGAAGGCGCGTCGCCTCAAGGCCACTTGTTCCCGGCATACTCACGTCGAGCAAAATCACATCAGGGTGCAACTCGACAGCCTTGTGGATTACATCTGACCCGTCTGAAGCCTGCCCGCATACCTCAAGGTCCTGTTGGGAAGCAAGCAGCCCAACAATTGCCCGCCGAACGAGTTCGTTATCGTCAGCAACCAGAATTCTCATGGCAAGATTGTGACAACCTAACTCTAGCTTATCGCCTGCAGCGGTTCCGTATTCGGTTCGTCTTCCGATTTCGCAACGCTCGGGACTGGTATCGTTACGAAAATCCGTGTTCCACTGTTGTCGGACTCGATTTTCATCTGCGCTTCGAACTGCCTGAGGCGTTCTCGCATCCCGCGAATGCCAACTCCCGAACCTCCCGACTGAATCTCAGCCAGCCGTTGCGGAGACATGCCGCGACCTGCATCCTGGATGTGTACAGTGACCTGGTTCGTGTCACGAGCAATTCGGATAACGGCCGTTTTGCTCCCTGAATGCCGATGAATATTCGTCAGGCACTCTTGAACCAGGCGAAACACTGCCAGTTCCATGTCACGCGGCAGTCTTCCGAACTCCTGCGAAATGTCAAGACTGATTTTCAACTCACTGCGCTCAACAAGTCCCTGCATGTACCAACTAAGTGCAGAGTACAAGCCATTCTCATCCAAGAGAGGAGGATGGAGTAGATAAGAGGTTGTCCGGATATCGCGGTGCAGTTGCTGAACCATCTCTTGGGTCATCTCTGCCTCCGCAGCAAGCTCAGGTGCGGTGCGTCCCGCCTTTTGTACGAGCTGCGCCAGGTTCATACCCAATACCGTGAGAGTCTGTCCGGCACTGTCGTGCAATTCACGCGCAATGTGCCTGCGTTCTTCGTCCTGTGCGCGTAGCAAACGCCAAGAGAGCTCCCGAACTTGCTCTGATTGGCGGAGCACCTCGGCATTACGCTGCTCGAGTTCTCTGGTGCGAGCACGGACCTCGGCATCGAGTGTCTCGACCAACTTATGGTATTTTTCCTCAGCCTCCTTGCGCGGAGTGATGTCGATGTTCACGCCCGTGAGGCGTAAAGGCTTACCAGCACCGTCCTTGAAGCATTGAAACCGTCCCAAAATCCAATGGACCGAGCCATCAGGCCAAACAACGCGCCATTCGGGCTCGACAGGCTCGCTGGTCGCCAACGCTTCCTCAACCTTGGCGATCGTGGCCGCACGATCGTCAGGGTGCACGAGTTGCTCCCAAGCTTGTTGTGTGTCACCGAACTGCCCTGGGGCCAGCCCGTACATCGCCTCCAATTCTGCCGACCAGGTGTTTACTCCGGTCTGGATGTTCCAGTCAAACGCGCCGATCTTCGCAGCCTCGGTCGCCAACCGCAAACGTTCCTCGCTTTCGCGCAGTACGCTCTCTGCCCGTGCACGCTCTTGCGCCTCATCATGACGAGAGATGATGATGCCGGCAGCCTGTGCCAGCAGAGCTGCGAACTCGCGGTCACGCGTCGTAGCTTCTCGCGGCTCCTTGAAATACATCGCGAAGGTGCCCACGATGTTCCCCGCCGACGTCTCCACGGGAAAAGACCAGCATCCGCGGTATTCATACTTCTCCGCGAGCCACAGCCACGGTTGCCAGCGCGGTTCCTTGGTCACATCGGGAGTAATCACCGACTGGCCAGTGTGCACGGCAAGGCCGCACGCAAGTGACTCCGGGCCAATCTCAAATCCATCAACCCACTTGGCATAGTCGTCAGGCATACCGGCGACGTGATGCAGGGCGGTTCCACTCACGTCGACGATGTAAAAGGCACACCGCGCTTCGCCATCTGTCTGCTGAATGGCCGTCTTGATGAGCATGCCGAGCGATACTTCAAGCGGGGCGCCATTGACTGCAGCTTGGAATGCCTCCTTCTGGCCGGCAAGCCACCTTGCATGTCGGCGCAGGGCCTGCTCGGCCTGCTTCCGTTCGGAAATGTCCCTCGTGACGGCCAGATGGACCATGCTACCGTCTGGCCTGCTCAACGGAGCAGCATGAGTCTCCATGCTTCTCCGTTGGCCGTGCACTCCGATGATGTCGAATTGCAGAGAACCCTTTTCACCGCGACAGATTCGCTCGTTAAAGTGCTTAAACGATTCCCTGTCTTCGGGCGCAATCAGGTCATAGACGCTCTTTCCGATGACTTCGTCCGCCGACCGTGCGCCTACCATTTGCAAACCCGGAGGATTGATATGCAGCAGAGTGCTATCCGCTGCGACCAGCTTGACGCACTCCGGCGTGGTTTCAACAATGGCGCGGAAACGCTCTTCACTTTCGCGTAGCTCTCGTTCGGTCCGTTTTCGTTCGGTTATGTCGCGCGCGACATTGGACGCGCCCACTACGCAGCCAGTCGAGTCGCGGAGAGGAGAAATGGTAAGTGAGACGTCGAAGGTGCCGCCATCCTTGCGTTTTCGAAGCGTCTCAAAGTGATCGACTCGTTCGCCCCGCGCCAGGCGCCTGAGAATCTCTTCTTCTTCCGTGCGTCGTTCCCAGGGCACGATCAGGGTGATGCGTTGGCCTACGGCTTCTTCAGATTTATAGCCAAAGAGTCGCTCAGCACCCTTGTTCCAACTTGTAATCCTCCCATCGAGAGTTTTACTGAATATGGCGTCATCAGATGAATCTACAATGGCAGCCAAAAGGCTGGTTGCGCGCTCCGCCTCCTTACGTTCCGTAATGTCCACCAGCATGTTAATGCCGCCGATAATCGTCCCCTGATTGTCACGAATCGGGGTGGGGAAAGGCATAAACCACCGACGGCTGCCGTCGGGTCGCTCAGCGATGGCTTCCGCTCCCTCGATGACGTGGCCCTGTTTCAATGCGATCGCCATCGGACACTCGTCGTGTCGCATTGGCCGGCCATCGGGATAGTAGAGCTTCCAGCAGACACACCATTGGTCAATTCCAAGTTCTGGTGTCCTTCCCGAGAATCTCACAGCGGCGGGGTTGAAGTGGGTCAGTCGGCCTTTGGCGTCGGTCGTATAAATTGCGGCTGGCAGAACATCAATCATTTCGCGGAACTGCCATTCTCGGCTCTCGATTTCCTGCCGCGCCAACACCTGCTCGGTTACGTCGACCCCATGGACTAATATTCCTTCCACTCGACCGGACGAATCACGCATCGGCTGATATACGAAATCGAAGTAGGCTTCCTCCGGTTCTCCGTTTGGTCCACGGTTGAGGGTGGCTTTTTTTGCGGTGCCCACATATGGCTTACCGGTCTGATAAACCTCATCCAGAAGTTCCAAAAAGCCCTGTCCTTCGATTTCGGGTAACGCTTCGCGCACCGTTTTTCCGACAAAGTCGTCCACGTTTTGTCGACCAGTCACTCTCACGTAATCGCGGTTCACAAACGTGAAGCGATGCTCGGGACCGCTAAGGAGTCCAATTACCGCTGGCGCTTGCATGAACAACTCCTGCAAGCGACTGCGCTCAAGTTCAGCAGTAAATCGAAGCTTGCGTTCCAGTTCCGCGGCTTCCCGGCGCACCTTGGCCATGGCTAGATGAGAGCCGACGCGAGCCAACAATTCACGAGCGGAAAAAGGCTTCACCAAATAGTCGTCAGCTCCAGCATCTAATCCTTCAATTCGCGATTCTTCTCCAGCGCGGGCAGAAAGCAAAATGACGGGCGTGGCGCGCAAACTCTCGTCTTCGCGAAGAGAGCGCAATAAACCGAAGCCGTCCAGTCGGGGCATCATCACATCCGCAAGGACCAGATCTGGGCGCAGTTGCCGAGCGCAGTCCAATGCAGATCGCCCATCTTCACAAGCGATTACTTCATAATTCTCATCTAGTAGTTTTCGGACATATTCGCGCATATCCGCATTGTCGTCGGCAAGTAGAATGCGCGAGGCGTCCTGAGACTTCTTGTCCGGTGGGGAAGGCCCTACTCTCGGAATCAACGAAGCAACCTGTACAGCGTCCGAAATGTCCTGCAAACTACTGGACCAGTGCAGAACTTCTTGTACGTAGGCCTCGGCACGCACACCCGTTGACACGAGAGTTCGTGCAGCCTCGATTCGATCCGGCGGCAAATGATTCTTACCCAAAGGAATAGTGACGATAAAGCAGCTGCCTCGATTAGGTGTGCTTTCCACGCGCACACTTCCGCCATGCAGCTTTGCCAGCTCCTGAACCAAAGCGAGTCCTATTCCACTTCCTTCCCAGCTGCGGCTCCTGGCTCCTTGTACTCTGTAAAAACGTTCGAACAGGCGGGGTAAATCCTGGGCGGGAATACCGGTACCTGTGTCGCGTACCATGAGATCGACGGTATTTCCATTTTGTGTCAGTGCAATCTCAATCTCGCCCTCAAATGTAAATTTGACCGCATTCGAGAGGAGGTTGAAGACAATTTTTTCCCACATCTCATGATCTACATAGGCCAACTCTGTGGGTGCAGGGCAATTCACTAGCAATCTCAATCCGGCCCGCTCGATGGCCGAGCGGAAAAGGCTTGCAAGCTCGGCGGTCATGCCTCCAAGCTCAGTGGGTTCGTAGCAGGCTTGAATGCGGCCAGATTCGAGCCGTGAAAAATCCAAGAGAGAATTAACCAACTTAAGTAATCGTAAGGAATTCCTGTGCGCCACCTCGATGTGGTTTCGCTGTTCTTCGGCCAAGCCCTTATCGCTGGCAAGTGTGTCTTCCAGGGGGCCAAGCATCAAGGTCAGAGGTGTCCTAAACTCATGGCTGACGTTACTGAAAAACAGGGTTTTTGCCCGATCGATTTCCGCCAAGGCTTCCGCTCGCTTGCGTTCCTCTTCATATGCGCGAGCATTCGCGATGGTTGTCGCAATCTGCGTCGACATTAATTCCAGAAAATCGCGATAACGCTTGTCGAATCGAACTCGAGAGCTCACGCCGGCAATCATGAATCCGGCCAGTTGATGCTGAATGTTAGAGCGTACAGGCAGCACGGCGGCGCTGTTAGGAGCGTCCGCCCACGGACCCTGCGGAACCCGATCGAACTTCGTCCTTAGCTCATCAACGAGTTGAATGTCTTCGTTCGATTGCACGCTGGATAATGGCCAGACTCGCTCGCCTGCTGAACTGAGATCTATCGATTGTGGGCAGGCGGGGTCGCCCGGGTCAGCCCCGATACAGCAAGCCAGCTTGGCAATTTGTCGCTTTTCATCCAACAAATACAACAAGAGGAAAGGAATGTCTTTGGGGTGCGTCGAGAGCGTCTCGTGGATAATGTTGCAGGCTTCTTCCACCGATTTGGGTTCGACGGAACGCGCGCCCAGATCACGCAAAGCCCGGACGCGGCGCTCGCCCACAACCTTTTCCGTAATCTCATGCACCGTAGCCAAGACACCGCCAATACCACTGGGAACCGAATCGTCCGGTACCGGGCTGTAAGCAATCGTAAAATGGGTTTCCTCGAAGAACCCGCTGCGATTTATTTCGAGCGGAATATCCTCCATCCAAGTGGCAGGACCGCCTGAAAACGGAGTTTCAATCAACGGCTTCAGAACATGCCAGATCTCGTTCCAGACCTCACTGACCGGTCTCCCCAGTGCCCATGGATGCTTGGTGCCCAGGATAGGCACGTAGGAATCGTTGTATATGGAGCAGAATTCCGGCCCCCACCAGAGGAGTTGCGGGAATCGATTTGCGAGCAGAAATTTGACGATCATCCGAAGAGCAGGTGACCAGGAGTTAGCTGGGCCGAGTGGAGTGCGCGACCAGTCGGTCTGGCGAACCCGGTCCCCCATCTCTCCGCCACCTTTCAACCAATCGGACACCTGTTCAAGCGGACTTTTCGCGGAGTTTTCAGTCTCGCCGCTCAATGTGAGAGATCGCTGCATAGAGTTACTGTGCTTAAGCGCTTCTTCAGAGGCTAGGAACCCCAAAAATTCATCTCAGCCGGGTTCGCCCATAAGTTCGTCGCCCCATCGCTGCGAAAAGAGCCCACAGAACAAGAAACATTTTTGAAAAGTCACGCAGTGCGCCCGCATAGAGCCAAGGCAATAGGTAATAACGTCAATCACGGGCTCTTGGATTTGTAACTCTGAAACAATTTTCTCCAGGTGCCTTCCATGGCCACATTTTTTGGTTTTCAGCAATCCGGTGGCCGACTTTTGGCGTTGTTTTAAGTGGATGAGCAGTAAGGGGTACCTGAAGGATTGGTTCGACACACTACCAAAACGTCCGGTAGTACGAGCGGCTGGGTTTTCGGCTGCTCGTAGCGCCAAAAGGCGCCGCTCACCGTTATATCGGGTTGACTGGCAAACTTGGGACCCGGCATGATATTGGCGTGAAGGCGCCAGAGACAAAGAAGCTGGGGGATATTCTCTATGCCGACCAGTCAAGGGCCCGTGTGTCCGAGGATGAGTGGTTAAGGCTCCTCCGGGCAATCGCTGGCGGTGATCAGCGTGCACTGCATTCACTGTACGAGCAAACGCATCGGATTGTTTTTACTTTGATTGCGCGGATAACCATGAATCGAGAAACTGCCGAGGAAGTCACGCTTGACGTCTTCTATGACGTGTGGCGAAAAGCCTCGAGCTATGACCCTGCGAACGGATCGGTCGTTGGATGGGTGATGAATCAGGCGCGCAGCAGGGCGATCGATCGGCTCCGGTTCGATCAGAGAAAAAAGCGGGTGAACACGTATCCGCATAGCTTAGGGCCCACAACAGACATTGTTGATCCGCAACAAGCCTGCCTGTTTGAGGAGCAAAGCCGGCTGTTGCGGGATGCGCTTGAAGTCCTCAATACAGAAGAACGAAAGGCGATTGAAACCGCATTTTTTTCTGAATTGACATACCAACAAACGGCAAGAAAATTGAATCAGCCACTTGGAACCGTCAAGACCCGTATCCGCTCCGGACTGGAAAAACTTCGGGAGGTGCTGAGAATGAAAGTCAAGGCGACAGGATGAACTCAAAACCCGACAAACATGGTCAGGAACATTTGGATCTTGTGTTCTTGTTTGCATTGCAGGCGCTTTCTCCTCGTGAGATGGCTGCGGCTGAAGCTCAAATCTCGTCATGCAAGGACTGCCGCGAGGAAATTGAGACACTGCGGCCCATTGTCAGGTCGTTTGTCGGCTGGTCCACCGATGTGTTGCGTCCAGCGGAATCCCTATGGGGGCGGCTCGCGAAGCGGATCGCCAGTGAATCGAACGCACAACCATTCGCTCCCCCCTTGGACGCGCCACCTAAACCAGAGTGGGAAGAAGCCGCGCCGGGTATTCACGTCAAAATACTCGCTAGGAATACGGAAATCGACAGCGTGAGCATGTTGGTCCGGCTTGATCCGGGAACCGATTATCCGGCACACCGGCATGCGGGCACAGAAGAACTGCATCTTCTCCATGGCGTATTAAAGGTTGACGACAGAACGCTGTATCCCGGCGACTTCATCCACAGCGAGGCGGGCAGCGTCGATCATCGTGTATGGAGTGAAACCGGCTGTACCTGCTTTTTGATGACCTCGACCGAAGACGCCCTTTTTTGATTTCTGACCACTTGCCTTCTCACGGAAGCGAAATTGCTGGCCACGCCGTTCGCATGTCACGATTGGCGTCAATAACTAAGGCGTTAACGATCCCACCGCCCAACTCTTCGTAGAGCGAAGTGTGCCTTGCTCAACCGAGGGCGGCTCGTTCGAAATAGCACAGGGAGACCATGTAGATGAAACCGAAAAACACGATCTGCCTCTGGTTCGACAAGGACGCACTTGACGCGGCGCGTCTCTACGCCGCCACCTTTCCGAGCAGTCAAGTGACCGCCATCCACAAGGCACCTGCCGATTACCCGAGCGGCAAGGCAGGCGATGTCTTGACGGTGGAGTTCACGGTCGTCGGCATTCCCTGTCTTGGTCTTAACGGCGGCCCGGCGTTCAAGCACAGCGAGGCCTTTTCCTTCCAGATCGCGACGGACGACCAGGCAGAGACGGACCGCTACTGGAATGCAATCGTCGGCAATGGCGGTCAGGAAAGCGAGTGCGGCTGGTGCAAGGATCGCTGGGGCCTCTCTTGGCAGATTACTCCACGCGCGCTGACCGATGCGCTTGCGGCTGGCGGTGGTGAGGCCAAGCGCGCGTTCGAGGCGATGATAACGATGAAGAAGATCGATGTCGGGGCCATCGATGCAGCGCGGCGAGGTTGACATGAATAGTCCGACACGTCCTTAAATACTGGATCATGAGCAAGCCGGAAGTCATCGCATTGAACGAGTATTCGGCCGTCATCCGTGCGGTTCAACTCGTCCCTGGCCACCGTCATTCTAAAGGACTTGTTGGAATTGCCTGGCGCTGCTTCAGTCCGCTGTCGGTCCGCATCTGAGATGCGGGTAAGAGTAATGATGCGGATCTCTATGACCTTGAAGAACCTATCTTGAGCTGCATTGCTACTCAGTCCGTTCTCAGTCCGTTTTTGTCCGGCGCATGGCTGAGAATCGCATTTAGCATTTTCCCCGCGGCGACCATGCGATCGCGGCTGACTGCGTGGGTGTAGAACTGAAGCGTCAACTTTACGTCGCTGTGGCGAAGCAGCGTTTGCACAGTCTTTGGATCGGTTCTGATCCGGATAAGAAATGAAGCGAGGCTGTGGCGCAGATTATGAAAACCGAATCGTCGCGGGTCGTCATCGACGAGTTGTCCTCGAACGTCCCGGTGAGATGAAAGGACGCCCGCCTTCAGCGCAGCCGGCCGCAGATGATCTTCCACGAGCATGTTGGCGACACGCGGCTGATTTCCGTCTAGCCGGGTTGAGGGAAACACCCAGTCACCGGCCTGGGAATACGTCGTCTTGTTTTTCCAGAAGAGCATGAGTTCCGCGAGCAACGGATGGAGTGGCACCGGGCCCTTCGACGCTTTGCTTTTCGGCAAACCTACTTGGCCACAAGTCCAGGTACGACGCACGTGAATCATTCCTTCAGCGAAATTGACGTCCTGCCATTGCAAGCCCAGGCATTCCGATATACGGAGTCCTGTGCCAGCGGCCAAAAGCGTCAGAGTGCGTTCTGGCTCTCGGAGGTTGCAAACGATTGCATACGCCTGTTCGGGGTGAGAATCATCGCTTCGTAGCCGCTGGTTGTCTTGCAGCGGACGAAGCGCATGGGATTCGACTCCTGGTTTCGCGGAAGTAGACCATATCTTTGGCCATGCTTATACACCAAGGACATGACGCGACGAGTCTTGTCGAGCGTCGGATTGGCGAATTTCTCTTCCTTTTTCAAGGCTCTCAGCCATTGCTCCACTTCCAACGGTTCGATGCCAAGTGCGATTCTGTTACCCCATCGTGGGAGCAGGCGGTTCCGGAGAACTCGCTCGTAGCCTTTTATGGTCGTGTGCGCCTTGGGGAGGATCGATTCGGAGCACTCAACCAACTCGTGTTCTGCGTAGTGCTGAGCCAAGTCTCCAAAGGTCAATCCGCGTAGCACATCTACCCGGTTGATAGGAACATGGAGTCGTTGGACCTCCGCCCATGCCCTGTTTGCGTCGGGAAGGTGTCGGACCAAGCCTATAGGGATCTTGTTTTGCACCCGTTTGCCATCAGATTTTCGAGTAGTGCGGAAGAACAATACCCAAGTCTCGCCTTGAGCGCGCTTTTCCTTTTTTAGCCAGCCGCGTTGATGTCTCTGTGCCATTGTCGTCTCTCCTTGGTAAAGGGAATGCTGCACGGATTGTCGAACATTCTGAAACGTGAGGCACGAGAGGGCGGCAAGAATCAAAGATTGCAGATCAAGAGGGGACAGCGATAGATTTGTCCGATGAAGTGGCGCAGACTCGGAGGTAGCATGTGCATAGAAATTGGACATGTAGAGGCAATCTTCCGGTATCCCGTGAAGTCCATGGCCGGCGAACGACTCGAGGAAGTCACCCTGGGCTGGTACGGCCTCGATGGTGATAGACGCCTGGCATTCCGGCGTGCTGAAAACCGTACCGGAATGCCGTGGCTAACAGCAAGTACCTTTCCCGACCTCGTCCGGTTTGCTCCGCAGCGCCGTGAAAACGGCGCTCAGGGAGATCTTCCTACGCATATTCGGACGCCCGATGGTGCAGAATGGCCTGTCTTCGGGGAAGAGTTGGCAGCGGAGATCGGACGCCGGTACGGTGCTCCCGTCGAGATGATGCAATTGAGGCACGGCATCTTTGACGAAGCGTGCGTTTCCGTGATTGCCTCTGACACGGTGAGCGAAATCGGACGGCTCGCCGGAAGGAGCCTGGATATCCGACGATTTCGCCCGAATGTCGTGGTTCGGCTACTGCGATCCGGTTCCTTCTTAGAGGATGAATGGGTGGGCGGCGAGCTCTCCTTCGGCGAGGGGGATCATGCTCCCGCCATCAACGTCACGATGCGCGACGAGCGCTGCGCGATGGTGAACATTGATCCCGACTCAGCAACTATCGCGACAGAAGTGATGAAGGTGGTCGTCCGTAGGAACCGGAACAACGCAGGAGTCTACGGCTCGGTCACTCGTATCGGTCGGCTAGCAGTCGGGCAGACCATATTCCTCCGTACCGTGACTGAGAAAGGGGAACGTGGGTGATCGAACTATCGTCTTCCGGAACGTCACTCAACGCACGTAATAACAATGAGTGATAATTGGCGCGTCACGGAGGAATTCACGAATGAACTCAGCGGATCAGAACAAAGCGCTTGTTCGACGTTTTTATGAAGAGATTGACAAAGGAAATATTGACATTCTGGATGAGTTGGTGGCCGAGAATTATGCCGACCACAATCCGCCCCCGTGGCCCCGTTCCGGGTCAGGACGAGAGCGACTGAAGGAGGATTTCCGGCTTTTCTGGCGGGCGACGCCTGGTCACCACATAATCGAAGATCAAATTGCGGAAGGAGACAAGGTCGTTACAAGGCTCACGTCGGTTGGGAAGCATGAAGGTGACCTGCCCGGCGCACCGCCAACCGGTAATGAGCTGAAGATGACTTCGATCACCATTCATCGGATCGCCGATGGTAAATTGGCCGAGAAGTGGTCAGAGAAAGATATGTTGAGTTTTCTTCGATCAATCGGTGTACTGCCGCCCATGGGCGCAAAGCAATGACTCTGCCGGGTGATCACTCGCATCAGTCGCCTGGCGGGCGGGTAGACCATATTCCTCTACGCGGTGACGGAGAAAAATGCGGCGTACGTGATGGAACAGCCGACTTGACATAAATGAACATCGCCCACGCAGAGGGCTCCGATCCTGCGGATTGACAACTACGGTCGGTTCCCATAGCCGACAGAATTGAGGAAGGAACGAAGTTTTAGCATGATGCTTCCCAACAAAGACGGTGCAAAAGTCCGGTTTCCTCCGCCTCTCGTTTTCTTAGGCGCAATCATTGTGGGGGTGATTGTTCAGCGTATGGCTACCCCGCTTTCGCTCAAAGTGGCTGCGGGGATCCGCCTCGCTGTCGGCGTTCTCATTCTTGTCTGCGGTACGAGTCTGGTCATCTCGGCGCGCATTTGGTTCACACGCACACGTCAGAGCCCTATTCCCTGGAAGCCCACGCCAGAGCTGATTTTGCAGGGGCCGTACCGCTTCACTCGCAATCCGATGTATGTGGGGGTTACGCTTTTTGTGATCGGACTTGGCCTTACGGTGAACAATCTTTGGATTTCTCTGTTCGCCGCGCCCGCCCTCATGGCCGTGCATTTCATCGCGGTGTTGCCTGAAGAGCGCTACCTTGCCGAGAAGTTTGGCGAAAGTTATCGAAACCTTCTTGCCAGGGTGCGGAGGTACGTCTAAAAGCATGCTCATAGAAATCCGACATGTGGAGGCCATCTTCCGATATCCAATGAAGTCCATAGTTGCCGAACATTGAAGCCGCCAACCTGTATGGCTTTGTCCCTATACTATCTTTCCATGATCACGCGCCTTGCTCTAGCACTAGCTCTGCTTCTCCCTTCAGCCTTCGCTCAATCCCAACCCCCACCCGTGGAATCGGAGGTCAAAGATGCGCTCGCCAGGTTCATTTGGGCATTTGATGACCTTGATTGGGAACGTTTTCGACTAGCCTTTGATGATGATGCCACTGTGTTCTACCCCCGTGCAGTGCCAGAGCGTGCAAACGGGCGTGCTGAATTTGAGAAGACGTTCAAGACCGTATTTGAGCAAATTCGCAGCGGCAAAACCGCAGCCCCATACATGGACATTCAGCCGAAAGAAATGAGAATACAGTTATTCCGAACCATGGCGATTGTGACTTTTCATCTCGACGATAGGGAGGGATTCCTGAATCGACGAACTATTGTGCTGAACAAGACCGAGAAGGGCTGGAAGATAGTACATCTGCACGCTTCAGAGGTATCCCTAGCGGGAATACGGCTCCATCACTGAATCTTCCTTATGATAACCCACGATGACTATGTACCGTCATTGCAAGGTCAGACAAGACCATACTCCCCGCGGCAATCGAGGAGAGGAGAACATGGGTGATCGAAATATACATTGTGCTGGAACGCCACGCGCGTTGAGGGTCTTAGAGAAGGCGATTGGCCGCTTCGAACAGGAGTAGAACTGGTCCCCTATTCACACCATAATGGACCCTACCTCTGACCAGCGAGTTCGACTGCACGTGCAGCGCCATGTAGGGCGCCGTTTCGTCCGGGGGTGTTCGCGAGCGCTGCTTCGAATTCCCTTAGTGCGAGACGGGGCTGATTCTGTTCCAGGAGCAGGTCCCCGAGCTGTTCACGGGCCGGAACAATTGGTCCCGCCCACCTGAACATGAACTACTCCTGACTGGACCAGAACGATCTCGTCCTGACCAAGATGCTTGTGTCTCCGGATGATGTCACCGGAGAGAAGATCTTCGGTTCCCAACACCAGGTGCTAGGAATCGTTGTTCACAGGGCTGACCTTCAGCGTGAGTCCTCCCGGAGGAGGATCGCGCCATATTCGCCGTTCGCCTTCATTCTTTTCCAGCAGGAGCTGCGCTGGGCCGGCTTTATGAGCGGACGGCCCAGTTTGGGTTGATTGTCCTTGGCAGACGCAGACGGCAACGAGCATTGTTGCGATTGGTCCCAGTTTGACGGGATTCATGCTGCACCTTGTCGCAATGGGGCCCAGACTCTTTCCCCACACTGAGCCCCAGCGAAAACATGTGGCTGCACTGATTTTGTCTAGCGGACCGGGGCGGCTCCGAAAATCGGGCCGGGATTGGGGACGACATCCGCCAGCTTGTTGGTTTTGCCCGTTCTTAGATCCAGCGTTACGAGTTCGGCACGCGCGACTGGCACGTTGTAATTGAAATCGAACCCGTCGAATACGTTTTCGAAAGCATAGAACTTCCCGTCGACCCCCACGATGGCGCTCACTTGCCAGTCGGTGTTGGCGACGAAGGTTGCGGCTCCCGTGCGAGGGTCGATCTGCCACACATACGGAGCCATGTATTCGTGCGCCCGGGTCGGGGGAGTCTGGGTCGGATCAATGGCATA
>OEKN01000261.1_pt2 | contig 15736 bp, 16 predicted proteins | sample 1503361 | NCBI WGS metagenome assembly OEKN01 (sample SAMEA104379592, study PRJEB20068) | metagenome | biome: 1000743; feature: 77; material: 1998 | place: USA | collected 2012 | depth 25 m
CGTATCTCGAGTACTACGCCGATAACCTTCCCGAACGCCGCCTGGGAGCCTTTGGCATCGGGCTCATCCTCTGCGGTTTTGCTCTGCAGTCTCTGCAGTACTGGCTGGCGCTGTTCGACGTTCGGCCGAAGCAGAGCTTTCCGCGTACACGGATCGGGGCTAGTAGTCGTGTGCCTCCGATCCTCAATCACCCAGGTTTTCAGCCCAACGCCAGCCCCGCCACACCCGCGGCGATCAATGCCGTTCCGGTCAGCCGCTGCATCAGATGTCCTTCGTTCAGAAACCGCGATCCCAGAAACGCGCCGATCATCATCGACATCTCCCGCGCCGGAGCCACTCGACTTACCGGCGCAATCCGGATTGCGAGCAGCACCAGAATAAATGCCGCCGGTGTGAGCACGCCCACTCCGAGCGCCTCGCGCCAGCATCGTCGATATTCGTCTGGCAGCGCTGCCCGATCCAGCCATGCTCCGGGCGACAGCGCAGCGAAGCGGAAAAAGTGTCCCGCGTACGCGACCAGGATGGGCGAGACCCGCAGCGCTCGAATGAGGTAGCCGTCCACGAGCATGTAGCCTGCAATGATGAGTCCGGTCAGGACGCCCCACCACGCTCCCGACCATCCGCGCCTGTGTTTGCTAAGCGCGCCCGTCACCACAAGAATCCCGGATGTGACCAGCACCGCGCCCCCAGCCGCCACCGTGGACGAGCCTTCTCCGAGAATCAGAATCGCCCCCACGAACGAAAGCAGCGCGCCGGTGCCGCGCGCCAGCGGATACACGACCGAAAGGTCCCCGACGCGATATCCGCGCAGCAGGCTCTTGACGTAGAGCAGTTCCAGCACTCCGGTGATGAACAGAAAAATTGCAGCTCTCCCCAACAGCTGCACCCAGGAATGCTTGAGAGCCCACAGCGCCAAGGGAAGAACCACCAGAGTTTCCACCAGCGCGGAGAACCAGATGAAATGAGGATTCATGGCCGCGCGCTTGGCCAGCAGATTCCAGATGGCGTGAGCGAAGGCGGCTAGAACGACGAGCAGCAGCGCCGCGAATGGCAAGGCGACCTCCCAGAGACAGATCTGTCAGTTTCGACTTCTCCCTCTGGGATTTTGGCCGGTAAGGTGCGGGCCCGCTCGGGCCCATGTGGCGCTCGGACCGACAGGATCGGAACCCTAGCCACCGTATGCCGTCGATGCCCACAGAACTAACAAAGGTGGAGGAGCAGTGTCAATGAGAAAGCTTGCCGCGGATGTTGCCTCCTGTTGTTGGGCTGGGTGTACTCGATTTGCGGAGAGAGAATCAGGAATCCTTTGGCACCAGGCGCCCGTACTGAAGACGCGCGTCGGAGACGAAGACGCACGCTGAGGCAGCCGCTAATCTTGGACGAAACTGTTTCTCGAGTGCTGGTTCTATCTCGCCTTCGAACGTACTGGGATGGCGGCCTTGGTCGTGGTTTTCAATGGTGAGGTTGCGGGCCGCGTCGCGGTCCTGGCAGCCCCGGAAGTGCGCATGCGCACGGACACCGGGGACGCTGAAGACGCTGCCGCTCGGCGCATACTTTCCTCGCGTTCCGAGAGGGCCAGCAATTGCTTCATGATCTCGGCCTTCTCCCACTTTTCCGCCCGCTTGGGCTTGCGCGGAAACAACATCGCCACCAGGGCGAGTGCAGCAACTCCCAACGCTGCCAGCACCAGCACCATTCCCGTGGATGGAATCTCCATCATGGACCCGTTCCTCGCGACGAGTGGTCGAAAGCGGACTGCAAGGTAGATATTTTGCTCTGCCCGGCTGACGGGAGACAGGTTACCAAGGTTGTTGGCCGCACTCGTTACCGGAATGTGTCCCACAGCAATGCCTGCTTTCTCTGGTCTGACTGCTGTAAATTGAGCGGGAGAATTCCGCATGAATCTCTGGATGATGGGTGTCAGTACCCTGGTTGTTCTCACGGTTGTTCTGGTGGCCATCGCAGTGCGCAGTGCCACCGAGTATTCTCCCGGAAGCGCCGCCCGCGTGTGGGTCACTCGTATCGCAGTTGCGGTCATCATTCTTTGGTTCGCTGCCGGATTAATTGAACACATCCGCCTGGAGCACAGCTGGTATGTAGTCCTGTCGAGGTCTTTCGTCCGAGGCATCATCGCCATCCTGATCGTATGGTTCGCCTTTCGGGACGAACTCTAGATAAGACGCTCTGGTACCTGCTATTCGAGTGATAGTGATTCGGTGATAGCTTCCCCGCCTTGTAGTTACTCGACACGTGAGTCCCAATCCGGTCACTAACATAATTCTCTTGACTGTCTTTTCCGGCACAGGCAATATCCCGAGTTCGATCGGCGATGTATGCTGCGAAGTTAGCTTCTTGCACCCCCAGCCCGCGGAAACCGAAGTCCCGCGGGTAATCCGTGCCGGATCGAGGTAGTATGCGCCCAGGCCCCTCGTCTCTTTTGTGCGCTGTCCTCTGTTTGTCTCTTTCCCTTAGCGTGAGCGCCCAGCAGCCTGCAGTGCAGCCCCGGATCACGCAGGCCGTCGATGAAGCCAGCCTCACTGTTCTTCGCGGCAATGTGCATCCCCTCGCCCTCTCACGTTACGACCGGGGGGCGGCTCCGCCATCCACCGCCCTCAACAGGATGCTGCTCGTTCTCAAGCGCAGCCCGGAGCAGGAAACCGCCCTTTCGCACCTGCTCGATGAGCAGCAGGACAAATCCTCCCCCAGCTACCACAAATGGCTTACGCCCGAGCAATTCGGCCAGCAGTTTGGTCCTGCCGACTCCGACATTCAGGCAGTTACTGGGCTCCAGACACACGGTTTCCAAGTCGCGCTGGTCAGCAAAGGGCGCAGCTTGATCGAGTTCTCAGGAACCGCCGCCATGGTGCAGGATGCGTTTCATACTGCCATCCATAAGTACGTCGTCGCGGGAGAAGAACACTGGGCCAACTCCACTGACCCGCAAATTCCGAGCGCATTGGCTCCGGTGGTGGCGGGCGTCGCCAGCCTGCACAACTTTCATAGCAAGCCGCAGATTCGCATTGTCGAACCAAGCATCCCCGCACTCTATAAACGGGGCTCGCCGCCCCAAGTGACTTTTGGGGGAACACCGCCGCTGCATGCCCTCGGCCCGGGCGACTATTACACGATTTACAACGCCCTGCCGCTCATCAGTGCGGGAAAGATGGGAAGCGGGGTGAAAGTCGCCGTGGTCGGACGCACCGACATCGACCTGAATGATGTGTACCAGTTCTTTAATATTTTCCTTGGAGGTTTTACTCCCGGCCCTCCCTCGATCAGTCAATTCATTGATGGTACCGATCCGGGGAACCTTGGCGGCCTTGAGGAAGTGGAGGCCGTGCTCGATACCACGTGGTCCATGGCTCTTGCCCCGAATGCCAACGTCACGCTGGTAATTTCTGCTTCCACCGACACCACCGACGGGGTCGAGCTTTCCGAACTCTACATTGTGGACAACGACCTTGCTGACATCATGACGGAGAGCTTCGGTTCCTGCGAAGCCAACAGCACAGTTGCCCATGCCCAGAGCCTATGGGCAATGGGGCAGCAGGCCGCTGCCGAGGGCATCACTCATGTAGTAGCAACGGGTGACACGGGCGCCTCTGGCTGCGACAACCTCACGGAGACGGTTGCCACCGGACCCGTGTCGGTCAATGTCCTAGCCTCGACCGCCTACAACGTTGCGGTCGGCGGAACCGTGTTCAATGAAAACGGACATGACAGCACCTATTGGAGCGCGAACAATAACCAGGGCAGCTTCTCCTCCGCGCTGAAATACATTCCAGAAAACGTCTGGAACGAGAGCTGCACATCCACCACTTGCGGGAGGAATGCCAATATCGCTGCCGGTGGAGGTGGCGCCAGTGGAACCAACGCCTCCTTCCTGGTGAGCAAACCCTCATGGCAGGCAGGTGTCGCGGGCATTCCCAGTGACGGGGCGCGGGACTTGCCGGATGTTTCGCTCACCGCGGCCGGCCACGATCCTTACCTGATCTGTTTTCAGGGTTCCTGTATACCGGATGCGCAGGGGCTCATTCATTTCGCTGGCATCGCGGGCACGTCCGCATCCACGCCTTCATTCGCCGGAATTATGGCGCTGGTCGATCAAAGTGTTGGCGGGCGAGTCGGGCTGGCCAATTACATCCTCTACAAGCTGGCCGGCAACCAAAGCCAGTACCCGGGACAATGCAATGGATCGAACACCTCGGCGGCGCCAAACGCCGCCTGCATCTTCAATGACATCACCAAGGGTACAAACGCTGTGCCAGGGCAGAGTTCGATGAGCCAGTACACCAGCGCAGCCGGCTATGATCTGGCAAGCGGCTTAGGCTCCGTGAATATCAACAACCTGGTCAGTAGCTGGGCGGCAGCCACGTTCACTGGGACACAGACCGCGCTGACCCTCAATCCCCAGAGCGGCATCCTGCACGGCTCCAAAGTGACGGTCGATGTAACCGTCAATCCGACCAGTGGAAGCGCCAAGCCAAGCGGAAGCGTTTCATTACTCGCGAACGCGGGCAAGCCACCGAGCGGTGGCATCGCCATCGATCAGTCCACGCTCAATGCCGGTATCGCTTCATGGACGACGCAGCTTTTTCCGGGCGGCACGAACATGGTTACGGCCCACTACCCTGGAGACGGCACATTCGGAGCCAGTGATTCGACACCGATATCGGTCACCGTCAACCCCGAGCCAAGCACAACCACGCTGAGTGTGCTCACTGCCGACGCGCTCGGCAATCCTATCCCCTTCAGCAGCGGACCCTATGGCAGCTTCACCTACGTGCGCGCTGACATTGCGGGCAAATCGGGATTCGGAATTCCGACCGGCACAGTGAATTTCGTGGATCAAGGAGCAAACTTCGCCACTGCATTGCTGAACAGCCAGGGGAACACGAGCGCTTCGCCGAGTGGCAATTCCGCGTTCACTCCAGGCTTGCACTCGATTACGGCTTCCTATAACGGCGATAACAGCTTCCAGGCGAGCAGTCCATCTTCGGCGGTGAGCCTCACGATTACCAAAGCTGGGACCCTGACCTCGGTTCAATCGAACCCAACTACTGCCGCCTCCGGATCGGTCGTGAGCCTGACCGCCACGGTCGACACGACCAGTATCGGCAATTCGCCCACCGGTGCAGTGATGTTCTTCAATGGCAATACACAGTTGCCTGGCAACGCGCTGCTCACCGCATCACTGAACGCGGCAACCGGGTACACGCAGGGAATCGCTACTTATCAAACCAGCGCCTTGCCTAATGGACAGAACGCCATCACGGCCCAGTACGGGGATGACACCAACTATACCGGCTCTACTTCCGCTGCCATTACCGTCAAAGTCGCCGTGGATTTCTCCCTCGCATTCACCGGAAGCACAGGTTCCGTGATGACCATTGCAGCCCCAGGAGGCAATGGCAGTCTGACACTCACCATCACCGGACAGACGGGATATACCGGCACAGTCAGCTTTCCTGCGAATGCGTGCCAAGGATTGCCTGTCGCGGCGACCTGCAGCTTCAATCCGTCTTCTGTGACAGGGGGCGGCAGCACCACGTTAACGGTCAAGACAGTGGCCGCGCACGCGAGCCTTTCTTCACGCGGGCCAGTCCTGTATGCCTGGGTGGCGGGTGGCGGCTTGGCGCTGGCCGGCGTCTTTTTTGCAGGTGTTGCTCCGCGCAAACGACGCTCGACGTCGCTAGCCTGCCTGCTGCTAGTGGCGTGGTTGATGACGAGTGCCGGATGCAGCGGCGGAGGAGGAGGTGGTGGTGGAGGCGGGACGATCGGTACGCCCCCAGGTTCCTATGCCGTCGTCGTCTCGGCCTCGGACGGCAATTTCACCCATCCCGTCAACTTCACCCTGCAGGTTCAGTAACAAGAGGCACTCATCGCGATCTGTTGATTGCAGTTTTCGTCACAGCCGCGGATTCTGGATCGGCAGCCGCACTCGAAAGCACGTATTCCCCGGCCGCGACACGACGCTTACGTTCCCCCGATGCTTGCGCACGATTCGGTATACCGTATCGAGCCCTAACCCCGTGCCTTCCCCGATTGGCTTGGTCGTGAAGAAAGGGTCGAAAATCTTCGTCTGAATCTCGGGAGGAATTCCAGGGCCATTGTCCACGAACTCCACCAGTACCTCATCGCCTTCGCGCATGGTGCGGATGCGCAACTCCCCGTTTCCCTTCATCGCATCCGCCGCATTGTCGATCAGGTTTGTCCATACCTGATTCAACTCGCTCCCATAGGAGAAAATGCGCGGCAGATTGGGATCGAAGTTTTTCACCACCGTAATCCCATGCTTGAGCTTGTGATTGAGCATGACCAGCGTGCTCTCGATCCCCTTCGCCACGTCGACTTCCTGCCGCGGCGCCTCGTCCATGAAGGAATATTCCTTGATCGCCTTCACCAGTTCAGAGATACGGCAGGAGCTGTGCTCGATATCGGTGAGCAGGCGCGAAATCTCCAGCGTCGCGCCGAAGCGCCGGATCACCGCGCCCATCACTGGCGCAGAGAATTTTTGTGCCAGCCGTTCAAGGTGTTCCACGCGAACCCCCGCCTCGGCCAGAACCGGCGCCACTTCCCATCCATCGTCGACGCCGTGATCGTCGAGCCACGACCGCAGTTCCGACTGCATATCGCTCAGCTCGAGAGCATCTTTCGGCTTGCCGTCAAGCTGCATGTGGCGCGCCTTCTCTTCGATCATGCGCAAGGTTTCGCGCGCCTCCGGCGGCAGGTTCTGCAGGTCGATTTCGAGGCTGGCCTGCTCGCGCTTGTCGAAAATCGTCCGCAGGGTATTCGCGGCGCGCGCAGAGGCCGCAGCGGGATTGTTCAACTCGTGTGCAAGCCCGGCAGAAAGCTTGCCGAGCGACGCTAGCTTCTCGCGCGCCAGGTCCTGCTTGGTCGCTTCACGCACCCGGTCCGATAAAATCCCCACCAGCCGCGGTCCCAGCGATGGAATCCTGTTGAGCATTTCGGGGAAAAACGTCTTCGGAATGCGCGCCACCCGCAGTGGAGTCACAGCTCGCGCCGTAATCGTGTAATGGGTCATGCGCGAGAAAGGCAGCATGCCCGTGACCATGCCCGCCCGCGCCGTGTAGACGGGAGCGTCGGGCCCGGCGCTTTCGCGCCGTCCGTCGGTCTCCCCCTCCAGATAAATGATCATGGAGTCGGCCGGATCGCTCTCGCGAATTACAATCTCTCCCGTCTCAGCCGTGGCGATCTCGGAGTGGTCGGCCAGCCAGCCGAGCTCCTCCTCGCTCAGGTCGGCGAAGATGGGAATGTTCCTGAATTCTTTAACCAGTTCCGCGTTCATTTCTGCAGATCAGATTGCTCCAGAGCATCGCCGGATTCGGAATTTCGGCGCGTCTATTCTAGCCGCCATCGGGCCGCAAAAGTCTGACTCCTGCCGAATTCATGAGTTTGGGATTCTCAGCCTCTCGGTTCCTACTCTACCGGATTCCTGTCCATCCTGATCGCTTGATGCCCTGGTGGTAAAGACCGAATGCAAGTTCTCTGCACCTCGGCGGCAGTTTTCATGCGTTCTCTGCGTTTCAAGCTTTTCATCACCAACCAACCCGAGCCGACCAGCCCTACAAACGCATCTCTCTTATTGTGAGATAATTTTCTGTTAATCCTGCTATCGAGGAAGTGACAATGGCGCACGAGGTTTTTTGCGTAAAGCTGAAAAAGCAGCTCCCGGGACTCGACGAGCCGCCCTTCGACACCGAGCTGGGCCAGAAGATCTACGATAACGTCTCGGCGGAAGCCTGGCGCCAGTGGACCGAGTTCTGCAAGATGATTTTGAACGAATATCGCCTCAACCCCGCGCGCCGCGAAGATCAGGAAGTCATCGTCCGCCACATGGAGCAATTCTTCTTCGGCGAGGGCGCAGTCGCGCCCAAGGAGTACGTCCCCCCCACGCATTAATCCACAAGAAAACCAAACCCGCCGGGAGCGACGGGCAGCCTGCCCTGAGCGTGTCGAAGGGTCCTCGCCAGTCGAGCAAAAACGTGCTCAATTTGTAGTCGCTTGAACTCGACCTTGCGTACAACCGTAGCGGGATCGGAACAGACGGGTATCGGGGTCGGGGGGTAATGATTCCATAACAATGTCGGGATGTTACGCCACGACAGCAGAATCAGGCCACGTGCAAGAACAGCCAAGGAATTGGCGAATCATGGGTTCAATTGATAGGACTTCCCGAGTGGTCCGGCACCGTTTAGATATTTCCTGGCTCGCACCAACTCCGCGACCTGGCGGATGTGTCCGATATCGTGTAGCGCCCATTCGTGGAGCATCTGGGCAAGCGTGATCTCCCCGACTTCCGCGTGATTCGCCTTACGCTCTCCCGAGCCGGGCGGCAGATTCTTCAGGAATTCGATATTGTTCTCGCGCTGTTCTTCGAAATCATCGAAGGAGTCTTCGGGGTCGGCATCTCGATAGAGATCGAGATACATTTGCGCGTCGTCCGCTTCGAAAAATGGGTTCTCTTCTTCCAGGAAGCAATTCACCCGCATGCGGTAGCAGTGGCCCTCCGAGTGGCGGAGGTGTGCAAGCACCTCTGCGATAGAAAAGCGGTCGGGAGCGGGCTTCCAGCGAGCATCGTCGCCCGAGATTTCCCGCATCAGGCCGCGCAAAATCTCAGGCGTCGCTTCCAAAAGGTCAAGGCACGGCAGATCGCTTTCGAGCATGAGAATATCGTACGACGATCGCCAGCGCTCCGCATGCTGGAATAAAGCCGCCAGAATTGGGAGTCCGGCACGTTGTGAGTTTTTAAGTGCTTCAGGTGGAAACCTCGAGCTTCGGCCTCGCGGCGAAGCCATTCGGGATCGCGATAGTTGACGTAATCGGCGTTAGCACTCCAAATCCCTGCTGTCAGGTTTTGAGTGCCATGGCGATTTTTCAACAATTGCTTCTCATTTGTTCAAAGCAAGCCCAATTGACAGCGTGGAGTTTTCGAGTAAGCTGAACGCGGCGAAGGTAGAGACCGGCCCACCCAATCAGTCCTCAACCTGAGCGAGGTACGGATGGCTGTTAGCTCAGCAGTCAGTCCCAACGCAATTGAGGCCAGAGCAATTCGCAAGCTGCATACACGGATCCTCCCGTTAATACTCGTTCTCTTCGTGATTGCTGTCATCGACCGAAATAACATCGGGTTCGCAGCTCTGACCATGAACCGAGAGTTGGCCATCAGCAGTCAGCAATACGGGTTTCTCGCAGGGATTTTCTTTTTCGGCTATTTCCTCTTTGAGGTGCCCAGCAACCTCATGCTGCACAAAGTCGGGGCACGTATGTGGATTGCGCGGATCCTGATCAGTTGGGGCATAGTGGCTATACTGACCGGCCTCGCGAGAACAATCACCCATTTGTATGTTTTGCGTTTCTTGTTGGGAGTGGCCGAGGCCGGGTATTTTCCTGGGATTGCTCTCTACCTAACGTACTGGTTCCCCCAGCGGCAATTGGCTAAGACCATTGCCCTATTCTTAACCGCCAACCCTGTCGCAAACATAGTGGGAGCCCCAATATCGGGCACGATTCTGGATCACGTTCATTGGTATGGAGTCAGCAGTTGGCGCTGGTTGCTGATCTTGGAGGGTGTTCCCGCTGTACTGGGTGGTATTCTCACGTACTTTTTGTTGCCCGGAAGACCTTCAGAGGCTCGCTTTCTAACGGTCGAAGAGAAACAATGGATCTCAGTAGAACTGGCTCGGGAAGAACAGCAGAAGCTGGCGCGGCGCCGAATCACGGCGGGTGAAGTACTCGCGCACCGGCGTGTGTGGCATCTGACTGCTATTTACTTCTTGGCGATGATCGGCCATTACACGATGGCTTTTTGGATGCCTCAGATATTGAAAAGCCTATCCCGCCAATATTCCAATACTACAATCGGCTTGCTGGTGATGATTCCTTATCTTGTGGGTTTGCCCGTTATGATCTTGGTTGGTCGGAACTCGGATCGAACCCTTGAACGCCGCTACCACGCCGCGATTCCGCTGAGTGCGGGTGCGATTTCTCTACTCTTGCTGGGCACAAGGGCCGCCCCCACGGTCGTATTCTCGGTTGCTCTTTGGTGCGTTGTTGCCGCAGGGATCTGCAGCCTCTGGGGACCTTTTTGGTCATTGCCGAACGAGTTCCTAGCAGGATACTCGGCCGCCGCCGGCATCGCACTGATAAATTCTTTCGGAAATCTTGGCGGCTTTGTCGGATCTTATTTGATCGGTGCCCTCAACAGGAGAACAGGAGCTTTCCAAGCCGCGCTTATCTTTGTAGGCTTGTCGCTGTTCACATCGGCAATGCTGATACTCGCATTGAGGAAGACAAGCGCACATCCCACGCCGGGCACTTCCTCTGCGGCATAGCCCAGTCCAGCCGTCATGCCAACTGCTGAAACGGATTAACGATTCGCCCCCCCGCGGGACAGGCGGGTAACTGTTGTAAGCAGGCGTGGGTGTTGAAAAAGTCCCTGGGATTAGTAGGTGGGATTTAGCGAAAGCATGTTAGAACCTCGACATGCTGCGCTGGATTTCAATGCTCGGAGGCCTGCTGATCATGATGGGGCACCACGCCCGCTCAGAAGCGCTTTTCTATTACTTCCGTCTAGACGATCAGGTTACTGAAAACCATCTGCTACGCCTGATCGACAAGCACATCAGTTTTCAGTTTGTGCGCGAGCAACTGAAAGACAGCTGCAGCGAGACGGGTCGGCCCTCGATTGATCCCGAACTGCTCTGATTTTGCGAACTCGATTGCGTCTGAGATGGCGCAGATGGTTGCGGGAGTACGCCCTGGGGATTGTTGGACCAGTTTGCGGGCTGCAAGGATCGCAGCGGCATTCGGCAGAGCGCGCTTGCGGCCCTCGTCCATCAGAGGGGCATTCTACGCTTTCGCCTTTTCTTCGTCCACCGCTGGCGGGCAGGTGTCGATTAGTGTAATCGAAGCGTTAGCACAAGCTTGCGCCGTTCGTTGGCCCAAAGCCAGGGTCAACGCGTGCTATCGATTTATCGCCAATTGAGGTTGGGGCTGGTGGATATTCCTAGGCAGACATCATTACGCCCCCGGCTGCAAGACTGCAAAGATCACTCCTGTTTAATTGGGGAAGACTTTTCGGAATAAACGAATCATTTCCGCGAATGCGAGGTCCGTCACTTCCGGATCGAAACGCGGGCCTTCATCGCGCGCGAACGCATGCTCGGCTGCATACAGCAGCGTGTTATAGCGGGCACCGGAGTTTTGCAGCGTCCGATCAATCGTTTCGCGTGCCGTCTCGGGCACGTGTGGGTCCTTTGTCCCGAAGATCATCAGAAGTTCGCCGCGGATTTCTTTTGCGCGCGCCAGCGATCCAGCATCTGCGTCCTGACCGAGCTTGCCATCATGGATGCCTGTGCCGTAGTAACAGACCGTTGCGCGGACATCCGGCTGGAAGGCAGCACGAAAGGCGAGGTGGCCACCGATACAGAAACCCACGACCCCAATTTTCCCCCCTGCGACCTTAGGATGTTTGGAAAGCCAGTCCAGACCAGCACGACAATCGGCATCGAAATGGGCGACCGGCGTCTTCGCAGCGTTTTGTAGGCCGCGGGTGCGTCCGGCGTCATCGAACGGGATCACGGTTCCCGGTGGTTCGACGCGGCGATAGATTTCCGGGGCAGCGGCAACAAAACCATACCCGGCCAGCCGTACGCAGGTGCGCAGCATTGGCGGTGTCAGCTGAAAAATGTCGGAATAGCACCAGATGCCCGGGTACTGGCCCTCGGCCTTGGGCACAGCGACGAAGGTTCGCATCGGGGAACCAGAGAGAGAAGTGTCCGCGTATTCGGTATTGACGATCATGTGCTTGTTCGGGTGAGATTCTGAGGGAGAGGTAAGAGCCCAGTCAACTCCTGATTGACGATCGCACTTAATCAGATCTCCCTTCACTCATGCTTCGCATACTCTCCCGCCCCCATAAAGTGCAGCGACACGTACGGCTCCTCCCCCACCACCCAGCTGTCATGACCGGGCGCGATATAAAACAGATCCCCAGCCTTCATCTCGATCACCCGTCCGTCCGTCATTGCCGCCACCGCCCTCCCCGCAATCACCAGGCCAACATGCTCCACCATGCAGTGACTCTGGCCCACGGGCCCGCCCACATCCACCGACCAGCGCCAGCCCGGGTCGTAGCTTGCCCGCCCGATCGCCATGCCCCCAATGTGTACCAGCTCAAATTTCCCCTTGGAAAACGTGCGCCTCTCATCGGGTTCGTCAAAGCGCTTCAGGATCACATCCAGCATTCGCCACCTCCCACTCATTCTGAGCGTAGAGGAGGCCACGAATGCCGTCTTGCGTAATCTTGCGCCGTCGGGATGAGAATGCCGCCAGCGCCTGCCGGCCGGAATCTCAAATCACGGCCGTTCTGTACTGTCCAGGAGTGAATCCGGTATGCCGCCGAAAGCGGTGGGTGAAGTGACTCTGATCGGGATACCCGACAGCGAGCGCCGTATCAACCACGCTCATGCCCGATCGCAGCAGTTGGCGGGCATGCCGGATTCGCACGCTCTCCAGGTAGGCATGTGGAGGCAGGCCCCACGCCTGCGAAAATGCCCGCGCGAGATGAAAAGGACTGCGCGAGGTAAGCGCAGCCAGTTGAGACAGGGAAATGTCTTCCGCGAAATGTGATTCCAGGTACTCGCGGATTTGTCCCACGGCGAAGCTCTCTCTCCCGGGACTGGGCGCCTCTCCGGGTGCGTCGCCATGCCTTTCCAGCAGACCCCGAGCCGCCGCGAGCAACCACGACTCGCATACCATCGCAGGAGCATGGCTCGCAACTGCTCCATGCATCCGCCGCAAGTCCGCAAATAACCGGCGATCCCGAACCACGCTCCCATTCAAATACGGCAGGCCGCGTTTTCCGGTGATGTCTGCCGCGAGCTGCCGCAGCGTTTCCGGCGCGAGACAGAGCGTCCGGTACACATACCCATCCGTCGTCGCCGGCTCCCCCGTGTGAGGCTCATCTCCATTCACGAAGAACACCTGCCCGGCCGGGGTGGTGTGCCGAGTGCCGCGGTACGTGTACTGCTGCACCCCACGCTCCACCAATCCAACGACGAAATGTTCATGGGCATGTCGCGCGAATCGATGCTCGACGTACTGCGCATGCACAATCTCCGCGCGATACGGCCCACCAACCTGGTACATGCGAACCCACTGCGATGTCAGGGGATGACCTTCCAAAGCTACGAGACACCCTCGCTTCATTCTAGGCCATCCCGCGATATCGCCCGTCCATGCGACGGGGCTCATCAGCGCGCGACCGCTTTGCGTTCTTCCCAGGCGCTTGCGTTTGCCGACTTAATCCACTCCCCTGCGACTTGCCGGGTCACCACATTCAGCCGGTTCCACACGTTGATGCTGGCGATGGCGAGAACCAGCGCCGCGAGCTCCCGCTCGTCGTAATGCCGCGCTGCCTCGTTCCAGATCTCATCTGGCACCGGATCGGACCGATCGCTCAGCCGGGTCGCCGCTTCGGTCAAGGCCAGAGCCGCGCGCTCGGCATCGGTGTAGTAAGGAGCGTCGCGCCACCCCGCCACCGCAAACATCCGCTCGTCGCTCTCGCCGTGTTTCTTCATCATGCGCGCATGCATGTCCAGGCACACACCGCAACCATTGATCTGGCTTGCCCGCATATGCACCAGCTCCAGGGTCTTCGCCGGCAGCCCGCTTTTCTCCACAATTTTTCCCAACGCCTGCAGAGCATCCATCGCTCCAGGAACAACGAACGCCGGATTCTTGATTCGTGCTTGCATGACTTCCATCTCCTTTTCGCAAGTTGTGATTTTCACCGTCACAACCATGACGAATGGCAATCATCAAATGTGACAAGCAATGGAGCGACGGGCAGCCTGCCCTGAGCCTGTCGAAGGGGCCTCGCCCGTCGACGTCGACCCAATGCGCGGCAATAGACGATATTTGATTCGACCCGTCACATTTGGGGCATTTCATTCGTCATTACAATGACGCAACAAATCGAAAGAATCTGACCATGGCCGAACACGACTGGATAGCCGAACAATTCGAGGCGGAACGCGGACATCTGCGTGCGGTTGCGTACCGCATGCTCGGCTCGGCCAGCGAGGCCGACGACGCCGTGCAGGAGGCCTGGCTGCGTCTGAGCCGCTCCGACGCCGGCAGCATTCAGAACCTGGGTGGATGGCTGACAACCGTGGTGGCGCGCGTCTGCCTCGATATGTTGCGCTCCCGAACCTCCCGGCGCGAGGAACCTCTCGAGGAGCGCATCCCCGAGCCCGCGGCCCCGCGCGCCCCTGGCACCGATCCGGAGCAGGAAGCGTTGCTGGCCGATTCGGTCGGGCTCGCGCTCATGGTGGTCCTCGACCGCCTGACTCCCCCGGAACGGCTCGCTTTCGTGCTGCACGACATGTTTGCTCTTCCGTTTGAAGAGATTGCCTCCATCATCGACCGTTCTCCCGATGCAGCCCGGCAACTCGCCAGCCGCGCCCGGCGTCGCGTGCATGGGGCTGCGGGAACCACGCCCGAAATCGATCTCTCGCAGCAGCGCGAAACGGTGAGCGCCTTCATCACCGCCCTGCGCAGCGGGGATGTAGAAGGTCTGGTGGCTTTGCTCGATCCCGACGTCGTGGTTCACGTTGACGCTACCGCCGGTTCAGGAGCGGCGAGAGAAGTTCGCGGCGCCCGGAACTGGGCCAAGGGAGCGGTCACGTTCTCCCGTCTTGCCGGCTTCCTGCGGCCCGCTCTGATCAATGGCGCGGTCGGTGCGCTCTACGCTCCCGCAGGACGCCTCGAACGAGTGGTTCGTTTCAGTTTCAAGGAAGGCAGGATCCACGAGGTCGAGATCATCGCCGATCCAGTCGGCCTCGAAGCCCTGGATCTCGGCATCGTCGACCAACCCACGTAGGCCAGCCACCTCGTCTGGCAAGTCTCACGTAGGTCCAGCCGCCCTCGGCTGGACGGCCGGGCAAGGCCCGGCTTGATTTCACCCGGCAACTTCGCTTGCTCGCAACGAACAGTGCCAACTGCAGAGATGCCCCCCGCATCCAATCCCACCTAAGCAGGGGTGCTCGCCGCATGCACAAGTTTGTTCTCGTCGCCATCACGCTTTGCTTCTGCGTAAGCTCTTCGAAGCTGTTCGCACAAAATCGCGCAGAAGCCGGCATCTTTCTCGATTACCTCGGCATTTCGCAGACCAGCACCGACAACTTCGGCCTGGGCGGACGCTTCGGCTACCGCGTCCATCACAACGTGATGCTGGAGGGAGAGTTGGCCTACGACTACGGGATCAACTTCGATGAGGTTTACCGCGACATTTCCAACGGCGACATCGCCGCGATCGGACGCACGTCCATCGGCGTCACTCACGGTCTGTTCGGGCCTGCGCTCCAGCCCGCCAAAGGCAGCTTTCGTCCGTTCGTCACGCTAAAAGGCGGGTTCATCGATTTTCGCCTGAGCCCCAGCCTGCTCCCGCTCAGCACCGTCACGACCACGATCCTCGGCATCCGTACCTCCAGCTTGAATGCCGCGATTTATCCGGGAGGCGGCGTGGAGGCAAGCCTGGGTCCGGTCGGGTTGCGATTCGAACTAGGCGACGAGATTTACTTCAACCGCGGCGCCCACAACAACCTCCGAATCACCTTCGGACCCATCGTTCGCTTCTGAGTATCTTAGGTTCTGGGCTGCCAGGAGCGAACAAGACGCACTAGCAGGATGCTGAAAAAACACTCCTAAA
>OEKN01000175.1_pt1 | contig 15695 bp, 7 predicted proteins | sample 1503361 | NCBI WGS metagenome assembly OEKN01 (sample SAMEA104379592, study PRJEB20068) | metagenome | biome: 1000743; feature: 77; material: 1998 | place: USA | collected 2012 | depth 25 m
GCCGGCTGTCCCGAGGGCGTCCCGCCCTCGTCGTCTCTCTTATCAATCATCTCCACATCACCACATAAGAATGAATACAGGTAAGCCATGCGTTCACCGCTCATGCTCGCTGTAGACCAAGCTCGCCAGAGGTACTACCATAAGCGACGGCACGAGGAGATACACCATGTACTTCGAGCAATTTTATCTGGGTTGCCTGGCGCATGCATCGTACATGCTGGCTTCCGAGCGTGAAGCCGTGGTGGTCGATCCCCAGCGAGATGTCGATATATACCTCAAGGCTGCCGAAGAGCAAGGTGTTCGCATCCGCCACATCTTTGAAACACACCTGCATGCTGACTTCGTTTCCGGTCACCGCGAACTTGCAGAGCGCACCGGAGCGACCATCTATATCGGCCCGCATGGCGGAGCACGTTTCTCCCGCGTCGAAGTGCAGGATGGCTTCCAGTTGCGCGTCGGGAAAATCCGCATTCAGGTGCTTTCGACTCCCGGCCATACGCCGGAAAGTATTTGTCTCGTCGTAACAGACGAGGAGAAATCCGCTAAGCCGTGGGCGGTGCTGACGGGGGACACCTTATTTATAGGGGACGTCGGCCGGCCCGATCTATCCGAATCCCATACACCTGCCGAACTCGCCGGCATGCTCTACGACAGCCTCCACAACAAGCTCCTGAAGCTCCCCGATGACGTTTTGGTCTATCCCGCCCATGGCGCCGGCTCGCTTTGCGGACGCAACATGCGCGCGGAGCGCTCCTCCACCATCGCCACCGAGCGCCTGACCAACTACGCCTTGCAGATTCCAAGCCACGCAGAATTTGTTCGCGAACTTACATCCAAACTTCCAGCGCGCCCGGAATACTTTTCGCAGGATGCCGAGATCAATCGCGACGGTGCGTCTGCGCTCTCAGAACTGCCGGACCTTGCTCCCATCCAGCCGCAAGAACTCCAAGCGCTGCTCGACGCCGGAGTCACCGCTTTGGACGTTCGTCCAGGCGACGCTTTCGCCTCCGGACACGTGCCCGGTTCCATCAACATCGCATTGTCGGGACAGTTTGCCTCCTGGGCCGGGTCCGTACTCGGTCTTTCATCGCGTCCCGTCCTGATCGCAGAAACGGCGGACCAGATTTCCGAGGCGCGCTTACGCCTGGCGCGCGTCGGAATCGAAGACGCCCGCGGATACTTGCAGGGCGGCTTCGCTGCATGGAAGGAAGCCGGCTTCCCAATCGCCGAGTTCCAGCAGATTGCTGTCGAGACTCTGCAAGATTGGCTGCAAGCTGGCCATGCTGAACTGCTCGACGTTCGGCGCGAAGGCGAATGGAAATCCGCTCACATCCAAGGCGCCACGTGGTCCCCTCTCGACGCGCTCGCGAAGTCTCTACCTCCCATCGATCCGAACGCCCGCATTGCGGTTCATTGCAAAAGCGGCTACCGAAGCGCCATCGCATGCAGCGTCCTGCAGCGCGCCGGATTCCGCAATGTAGCCAACGTCGTGGGCGGCTTCGACGCATGGCAAGCCGCCAATTTGCCCTTTGTGACCGAGCAGCCCATCGAAGTCTGAGGCCCGCCGCGATCGGCACGGGCCTCAGTGGATTCATTCCGGCTCGCACTCTCTTACAAAGAACGCAGGAAGCTCAGCAGGTCCTGCATCTGCGATGGTGTCAAGGCATTGAACTGGTGCACGACTCCGCTCGCCTCCGACTCGCGGCCATCATGCGCCCGAATGGCTTGCACTAAGTCAGACGTCCGACCATCGTGCAGGAAAAAGAGCCGTTGTCCCAGGCCCCACAAAGGTGCAGTGCGGAATTGATCCGCGCCCGCTGCTCCTTGCGCGATCCGATCCGCCAGCCCCCATCCCATGTGATGGAGCGCGAAATCAGAATAAGGATTGTAGGTAACGTTTGACATCCCTGTGTACCGGGATGTTCCGGTCGTGAGCGAGGGCGAATGACACAAGGTGCATCCCACCTTATCGAATAGCAGTGCGCCATTCTGGGTGGAAGCCGTGGGGGTTGCGGGTGTCGGCGGAGCAGATAAGCGAGCGAAGTTGGCGAAGCTTTCGATGTCGGTAACTTGCTCTCCGCCACTGCCCGAGGTACTGGAATCCTCCGGCGACGGATTAAATGCGCATCCCGCGACGGCCGAGCGCTCGTTCGGGAATATCTCATTCGACACTCCCTGTTCCACGTTGTACGCTTCCGCCACAAACATAAGCAGAGACTTGTTCTGCGCCTTCCAGCCAAAGCGCGTGATCGTGCCGTCATTTCCGCTCGTGTTGAAGGTGCCGCGAATTCCGAGGAGCGCCTTGCGACCTGCATTCGCCGCCAGGTTCGCCCGCAGCACATCGTCGGGCGTCATTTCCACCAGCCCGAGTCCGAACAGCGGCGTGGGAATCCGGAAAATCACGTTGTTGCGTCCAAGCTCTCTTGCAAAGTCGGGTTGAGCCAGACTGCATCCTGCGGCATCGCTGCGGCCAGTGATCGTGAAGAGGTTATGGACACCACCGTCCGGAACAGCTCCCCGTTGTGTGACCGTCACGACGAAACGAGCTTCCCGCACCGGCCCATTTGCTGTGATGAACGAAGGAACTGCATTGCTGGCGCCATCCATGTTCGCGAGCGCAACCTGAGGATTCGCAATCGAATTCTGCGGGCTGTTCAATCCCGGGCTGCTGCCACCCGCACTGGGTTGCGCGTGACACTGCGCGCAGCTATTTCCGTTGAAGCCGGGCCCGAGTCCTGTGCCCGTTTCACCCGGCATGCCGCCCTTTACCGAATCGACTTCCATGAATGTTTGCAGTCCTTGCGTGAACATGGCTTGCTCGTTTGCATTCAGAGTCGGGTAATAGCTCCCTGCGGCGGCTCCGCCGCCACGAGGTCCAGGATCCTGTTGCGCCAACAGCTTCCGTTCGCTGAACGGGGTGAGCATTGCGAGACACACTACGAACGTTAGAGTTTTCCTGCAACTCACTTGGGGCCTCCTTCGGGCGAGCAGACACACGTCTGCCTTGTCTTACAACGGTGGATTCGCGGGACGGCCTAGCGCGCGCAGACTTCCCAATCGTCCAGCTCCGGCGACGTAACCAGATCAGTGCGCGGAAGCACCGCAACACTGACACCATCCTGGGGCGTGGCGCCCGCGCTAAAGCTGGAGTGACATCAAAAGCAAGTGCGAGGTTGCGAGGACTCTATGGTTGAAGCGCATCCGCGTCAAGATGCCCGGAAGTACATGGGCCGAGCGGCTACAGGACGCATGGACAGCTGTGTCGCATCGCTTACCCATCCCGGGAATTCAAATTCCATTTCGGGCTATCACGTGCGTTCGTGATCACTGCACATTCAGACCGTGACCCGGCGCACAGACTGCACGTGCACAAAACTGCGAAACTGCGGCCCGGTATCGATCAAGGCCACGCAGTCGTAGATGGCCGCAGTTGTTTGAATTGTTGGCGACCAGGTTCAGCGCACGAAAAGACCCGCCCCTAGGTCAATTCGACGCAGGCTCGAAGATTTCCGTTTTCCCCCAAAACGTGATCCTCGATATAGCTGCGAACCCGGATCGCCCGGATCCATCCACTTGCTTGGCCACCGGTAAGAACAGCAGTTAGGGCCCTCCCCAGCGTTTCGGCGCTCGTTGGCGAGCGCACAGGGAGCATTCGCTCCCAAGGTCGAAGTGTATTCGCAATAAGGAGAATGTATGGACATCCCAACACCTCTCGGAGTCGCTCGTTGGCTCCTCCTCGTCCTCGCGCTTCTCTTCTGTGAATTAACCCCGAGTCTTGCGCAGACTGCAAGTAACGCCCAAGTGCCCTCACAAAAAACAACTCAGGCACCTGCGCAAGCGAAGAGTGCAGACTCGAACCTTTTCCCGAAAAAAATGAAACGCACGACCAATGAGGAGAGGCGGGCAGCCGCAGCGCGTCATGCTGACCGCCGCGCGGCCGAGTTGAGAAAACATCACGGGCAGGTGAAGTAACATGAAAAAACTATTTGTAGTCTCCCTGTTGTTGATGCTTAGCTCGCTGGCGCTCGGCCAGACCAACCTGCCCCCATGCGACCCGAACAATCCGCCGCCCAACTGTACGGACTACTTCGGCGTTGCCAACTGGGCCAATAGTCCGCTGCCGGCCGGCGCGATCACCGGCTTCACGATTGTGTCCGCAGGAAGCGGATACAGTGCCTCCACGGTTGTCGTTATCACAGACACGACTGGAACGAATGCGGCCGCTCCAACGGTCACAATGAATGCAAACGGCGGCATCGCCACCGTCACTGGTGGGGGCGGAGGCAGTGGCTATATCGCTCCGCAAGTCACCATTGTGGATTACGGTCCCGGCGGGAGTCCCGCTACCCCTACGTGCGGCGCCATCGGCCAAGTCGCGTGCGGCTCGGGCGCTCTGGTTAGCGCAACGATCGGTGCTCCCCTTACGGCAGGCACTGGCATCCGCAAGTTTGTCGACACCCTGACGTTACCTTTGGCAAATTTGTCAATCGGTGTTCCAGATACGACAACGTTTCCAGGATCTGACTACTACGTAATCGCGCTGCAGCAGTATTCCGTAAAAATGCATCCGGACCTGCCGCCGACGACATTGCGCGGTTATGTACAGATCAATAACGGCACTCCCACTGCCACAAATCCCACAGGAGCGCCTCCTGCGATCAGCTATCTGGGACCAACGATCCTCGCGACGAAGGACCGACCGGTGCGCGTCCTGTTCAAGAACATGCTTCCCGTTGGCGCCGGAGGCAATTTGTTCATCCCCGTGGACACAACCTACATGGGAGCGGGTCCGCCTTATGCGCAGAACCGCGCTACCCTTCACCTCCACGGCGGCGCGACCCCTTGGATCAGCGATGGCACGCCACACCAGTGGACCGCTCCGGCAGGCGAAGCAGGCCCAGCGAGGGGCGACAGTGTGCAGTTCGTTCCCGATATGTGGTTTGACGCAAGCGGCACCCTGGTAGCGTCTTGCGCAGGCCAACCGACGTGTGCGGTCGCTGGCGCCACGAACGATCCTGGCGCCGGAAACTTGACGTTCTTCTGGACCAATCAGCAGGGTGGACGGTTGATGTTCTATCACGACCATGCCTTAGGCCTGACGCGGCTCAACGTCTACGCAGGCGAAGCTGCTGGCTACCTGTTGGTGGATCCGGTCGAAGAGGCTGCATTAGCGGCTGCGACCGTCCCCGGGACCATTACCAGCGCGGGTGCCGATCTGGCGCACCTTGTGCCGTTGGTGATCCAGGACAAAACCTTCGTGCCCAGCGCTGCGCAACTGGCGGTCGAAGATCCGACCTGGACTGCCGGGGGATTTGGAACAACTCCCGGACTGACGAACCCTGGCGACCTCTGGTTTCCGCACGTTTACACTCCCAACCAGAACCCAGCGGACGTGGGTGGATCCAACGCGTTCGGCCGCTGGGACTACGGGCCGTGGACTCTTCCCGGAAACCAAACCGTTCTGTTGGCGGCGACCCCGACCGTCGGGGACGTCACGATCCCTTGCACATCGTCGGCATTCCCGAATCTGGCGGTGAATTGCCCCATCACTCCGAACCCGTCAGGAACGCCGGAGAGCTTCATGGATACACCCCTGGTCAACGGCAAGGCTTACCCCGTTCTCCATGTGGCACCTGAAGCGTACCGGTTCCAAATTTTGAGTGCGGGCAACGACCGGTCCTTGAACCTCCAGTGGTACATTGCCGATTCTACGGTCACAACTCCGGATGGCAGGACGAACACGGAAGTGAAGATGGTTCCCGCGGTTCAACCGGCTGCGGGAGCGCTCGTGCCGCTCTGCACCACGCTGACACCGATTACCAATACCAGCTTGTTCATAGGTCTAGCTACAGCTGTGCTGGATGGAACCGGGAATCCGATTAACGGAACGGGCCTTCCGGCAGGCTGCTGGCCGAATTTCGGTGCAGGCAGCCAGGCTGCGGGCATCCCTGTCCAGCAAACCATGTGGGCAGCTGACGGTCGGGCTGGCGGTGCGCCCGATCCGACCACGGCGGGTCCTCCTTTCATTCAGATCGGGACGGAGGGCGGACTACTGCCGGCCCCGGTGGTCATCCCCTCGATGCCAACCGGCTATGAAGCCAATCCTCGGAGCGTGACGATTACAAACGTCAGCGTCCACGGCCTCTGGTTGGGAACGGCGGAGCGGGCCGATGCCATCGTTGACTTCACCAAATTCGCGGGCAAGACCCTCATTCTTTATAACGACGCGCCCACACCTGCACCGGCAGGTGACTCGCGAATTGATTACTACACCGGCGATGGCGATCAGACCATCATCGGCGGTGCGCCCAACACGATCCCTGGCTACGGTCCTAATACTCGCACCATTATGCAAGTTGTTGTGGATCAACCGACGACCGGGAAACCGTTCAGTCTGCCTGCTCTGACGAGCGCCCTGCCGGGCATCTTCGCGCAGACTCAGCCCGTGCCCATCGTTCCGGAGCCGACTTATCCTCCGGCCTCTGGTGGTTACTCGCCTACTCCCACTTATTCACTGATTACCGATGCTTCCTTAACCTTCTTCCCAATCGGTTCCACCACTCCGGTAACCTACGTCGATGAGCGGAAGACGATCCAGGAACTCTTTACTCTCGACTACGGCCGGATGAATGCCACACTGGGAGTCGAGCTACCGCTCACCAACTTCCTGACGCAGACGACCATCCCTCTGGGATATATCGATCCTGTCACCGAGGTCATCAGGCAGGGTGACACGCAACTCTGGCATATCACCCATAACGGTGTAGACACGCACTTCATCCACTTCCATCTGTTCAATGTGCAGGTGATCAACCGGTCGGCATGGGACGGGACGAAGAGGCCCCCCGACCAAAACGAATTGGGCTGGAAGGACACCGTCCGGATGAATCCGCTAGAGGACATCCTGGTGGCGTTGCAGCCAATTCAACCGGTTCCTCCATTCCCCCTTCGCGACAGTTACCGACTGATGGACGTGACAATGCCGGCAGGTAGCAACTGTCCGGACCCAGCAACGCTAACGGTGAATTCACCGACACCGCCGCCATGCTCAGTATTCACAAACCGCGATCCAATAACAAACAATCCGGCTCAGACCCCGAACAGTGTCCAGAACTTTGGCTGGGAGTACGTGTGGCATTGCCACATCCTGGGCCACGAAGAGAACGACATGATGAGGGCGATCGCCTTCAACGTGCCGCCTGAGGCGCCTTCGAATCTGACTATCGCTGCAGCCACTACAGGATTGAACCTGAGCTGGACCGACAACTCTGCCAGCGAGACCGGCTTTACAGTCCAGAGGGATACGACTGCCACCTTCGCGGCTCCAACCACCATAGGTGTCGGACCGAGCACTCCGACCGGCGCGGGTGGGCAAGGCATCACTTGGGGCGGTCCCATTACCTATAACGATACGAGCGCAACCGGGACTGGACCCTATTTCTACAGGGTGCAGGCGTTCAAACCGGAAGCCAGCTATTGGACGAGCGGAGTGATCACTTCGGCGTGGTCCAACATCGCATCCTTTGCTGCCACGAGCGGAGCACCGTTTGCCGCGGTATCACCTGCAGCGTTGGCCTTCGGGAGCGTGACGTTACTTCAAACCAGCGCACCACAGACCGTCACGCTCTCCAACACAGGCAATGCACCATTTACGTACACTGTGAGCAAGCTAGGTCCGGACCTGGCAGACTTCGCGGTGGTCAACACCTGCGGCGGGAGTGTGCCTGCAAACTCCCGCTGTACGCTCAGCGTGACGTTTACGCCAACCTTCGGTGGGACCGAGTCCGCATTCTTGCTCATTTCCACTAACGATCCCCTGAATCCTACATTCACGGTCTCGTTGACGGGTACGACTGGACTGCCGTTGTTGACCATTACGGCTAACAACGCCACGATGAGCTACGGCAGCGCAGTTCCGGTTCTCACGTTCAGTTACAACCCGCCTAACCCGGTTGGCGTGACGGCGCCGAGTTGCGCGTCCTTGGTGACCAAAACCAGCCCGGTGGGAACGTATCCGATCGCCTGCTCGGGAGCGACCGGCAACTACACCTTCACCTATGTGCCGGGCACGGTGTCGGTCACGCCGGCGCCCTTGACGATTTGGGCAAGCAACGCCACCATGCCGGTTGGCGGCATCCCCGGCGTTCCTCCCGCTCCCAACACCCTCCCCGTCATCACGCCCTCTTACGTGGGCTTTGTCGCCGGGGACACCGCGGCCACTCTGGCGCTTGCGCCCAATGTGGCGCCAACTTGCTCGACAACAGTGACCCTTACCACTCCGGTGGGGAAGTACCCGAACTCGACCTCCTGCTCCGGAGCGGTAGATCCCAACTACACCATCAGCTATGTCAAAGGAAGCGTAACTGTTGCCGTGGGGGTATTGACGATTACCGCTCCTTCCGGCCTCACGATGACGTACGGTGGAACTGTTCCGGCGCTCACGCCTACCTATAGTCCCGCTTCCCCAGTTGGCTTGACAACACCGGCGGTTTGCACGACGTCGGCGACCAGCACGAGCCCGGTGGGAACGTACCCGGTCACCTGTTCGGGGGCAGTAGACCCGAATTACACCATCGGCTACGTGGCGAGCACTCTGCAAGTAACCCCAGCACCTTTGGTGGTTACAGCACCGAGCCCCACGATGCCATATGGCGGACCGCTCCCGACCACTCTCACGCCCACTTACGCGAGCTTTGTGGCCGGCGACACTGCAGCGAGCCTGACGACGCAGCCGACTTGTACGACGACGGCGACCACGGCCAGCCCGGTGGGAACGTATCCGGTCACCTGCTCGGGTGCAGTGGACGCCAATTACACAATCAGCTATGTAGCGGGCACGCTGACCGTCAACCCGGCGGTAGTGACTGTTACTGCTAGCAGCGCCAACATGACCTACGGCGGGACACCGCCGGCGATCACGCCTTCGTACAGCGGGTTTGTTCTCGGTCAGACCAGTTCGGTTCTGACGACAGCGCCAACCTGCTCGACGACTGCAACCAGCACCAGTCCGGTGAGTCCGCCCACGATTTCGAGCACCTGCTCGGGAGCGGTAGCCCCCAACTACACGTTCAGCTACGTGCCGGGAGCGGTGACCATCATCGGTGCGCCGTTAACGATCACGGCTAACAATGCGAGCAAGGTCTACGGGACGACGGCGACGTTCTTACCGACAGCGTTCACCGCTACCGGCTTGCTGAACGGCGACACGATAACCAGTGTGTTACTGAGCAGCACGGGAGCAGGGGCAACGGCTGCTGTGGGCACGTATCCTATCGTGCCGAGCGGGGCAGTTGGGAGCAACCTAGGCAACTACACGATCACCTACAACACAACCGGCACCCTCACCGTTACCCCGGCGGCGCTAACGATCACGGCTAACCCGGCGAGCAAGATCTACGGGCAGACGCTGACGTTCCTAGGCACGGAGTTCACCGCTCCCGGCTTGCTGAACGGCGATAAAGTAACCAGTGTGACGCTGACCAGCGCGGGAACGGCAGCGACGGCTGTTGTGGGTACGTCTCCCATTACGCCGAGCGCGGCAATAGGCACCGGGCTAGGCAACTACACGATCACGTACGCAAATGGCACTCTCACTGTTACGAAAGCGAGTACCGCCACCACAATCACGTCAAACCTGCCGAGCCCCGCGATCGTGGGTCAGATCGTCACAGTGAGCTTTGGGGTAGCTCCCCAGTTCACCCAAGTACCCACCGGGACCGTCTCGGTGAGGGCGAGCACTGGCGAAACCTGCAGTGGTGCCCTGGCCGCTGGCGTGGGAAGTTGCCCGTTGACCTTCTTCACCGGAGGGCCAAGGACACTGACCGCGACTTACGGTGGAGATACCAACTTCGTCGGCAGCGCTTCGCCGACAGCCAACCAGGTGGTCTCCGGAATTAGCCTGAGCACCTCCTCGCTGTTGTTTGGGGATCAACTGATAGGCACCACCAGTGCCTCTCAGACGGTAACGATCTCGAACGTCGGCATCACCACCATAACGAATATCGCCCTTGCGTGGAGTGCCAACTTCTCCGACAGCACCAACTGTGGCACGAGCCTGGCGCCAGGCCGGAGCTGCCGGATCAACGTGAGGTTCAGGCCCGCCACAACCGGCGTCCTGACTGGCACGCTAACCATCACCGACTCGGATCCTACGAGCCCGCAGATAGTGACGCTGACGGGTACGGGGGTTCAGCCGGTCGCCAACTTAACCCCGAATTCGCAGACCTTCGGTCCCATTCCGCGGCGTACGACTAGTGCGCCTTTTGGGTTCACTCTGTCGAACACGGGAACGGCGCCCCTGACGATCAACAACATATCTATCGGTGGCGCGAATCCGGGCCAGTTTGCCATCTCCAGCAACACCTGTGGCGCGAGCCTGGCCATTGGCGCGAGCTGCACGATCAACGTGACGTTCTCGTCAAGAAACGCGGGCACGTTCAACGCTAGCCTCGGGGTCACCGACAATGCTCCGGGTAGTCCACAGGCGGCGTCGTTGATTGGCACGGCACAGTAAGAAACTGAGGATGGGTGGTCTCCCGGCCACCTGACTGGATGCACCATAAGGATGCTGTCGCGGAACCCTCCGCGGCAGCATCCTTAAGTTCTTGGTGGGCTCCTGCTAGGTCACGACGCCCGAAGCCGCTTCCTGAAGCCCGCGCTTGCCGAGCACGTCCGACCGCCCAGCCGATAACTATCCCTTGCCGTTTGAGTTTGTTAGAGAGAATTTGCAACGCAGTGACAATTCCTTGACAAGTGCTAACCCCTTACCTATGTACCCTTTTTTTGACAAGGGACAGGCATCGGACCAGAATTGCGCAAGCCGCTTTGGGGGCCTGCCAGACGCGTGGTTCCTAACATTTTTTGTTTCGAGCGTCTAATTGCGGAGTGGTTCAATCTCCGCAGGAAGCTGGATAATGGAACGAATTCTCGTTGTCGAGGACGATCGCGCAGTACACCGGGCCCTCAAAAGGCTGTTTGAGCCGGAAGGGTACTCTGTCGATGCTGCCTTCGACGGCCAGTCGGGGCTCGAGGTTTTCCGCAGCGCTCAACCAGCAGCCGTGGTGCTCGACCTGCGCCTGCCCGGCATGCCAGGGCGGGATGTCTGCCGCGAGATCAAGCAATCGGCGCCTGCGGTCCCTGTTATTGTCCTCAGTGCGGCTTCCGACGTCATGGATAAGGTCCTGCTCCTGGAATTAGGGGCAGACGACTACGTCACCAAGCCTTTCAGCCCCAAGGAACTCCTGGCTCGCGTTCGCGCCGCTGTCCGCCGATCGAGCCGCCCGGTTGCCGCTGAAACCTTCGCGTTTGACGGGGTCGTGGTCGATTTTACTAAGATGCAGGTGCTGCGCGAGGGTGCTGAGATCGCTCTGACTCCTCAGGAGTTCAAGATTGTCAAGTTCATGACGCAGAATCCGAATCGCGTGATTTCGCGGGAAGAACTCTTGAACGATGTTTGGGGATATCAGAACTACCCCACGACGCGCACCGTCGACAACCATATTTTAAAGCTCAGGCAGAAACTGGAAACCGATCCCGCCAACCCGGTCCACTTCCGAACCGTGCATGGGGTAGGCTACAAGTTTGTGCCGTAGCCGCAACCACGCAAGCGCGGGTATTCGGAGGAGTGAGAACAGGATGGGAAAGTTCCGACTACGGACGAAATTCCTGTTCTCGCTGATCCTGGTCGGCGTTGGACTTACCGCCGGCACTCTGTTTGTCGCTCGTCAAACCGCTGAGCAGCAGGTTCGTCTGCAGATTCATCAAGACCTGCACAACTCCGTCTATACCTTCGGAAACGTTCAGAAGCTTCGTGAACAATCCCTTACCCATTCTGCGGAGCTTGTCGCCGACCTGCCTATCCTGAAGGCTCTCATGACCACCAATCATCCGGTCACCATTCAGGATGCCTCCCAAGACTTGTGGCGGCTGGCAGGCAGCGATCTTCTCGTACTCGCAGATCGCACCGGGAAACTCGTTGCCCTGCATGCAAAAGCATCTGACTTTGGCCGCGACACAGCCCAGAACTCCCTCACAAACTCCCTTGCTTCCGAGCAGGGTACACATTGGTGGTGCGGGAGAAAGCATCTGTTCGAGGTCTCCATCCAGCCGATCTACGTGGGTAGCCGGTCCGAGAACCGTGTGCTGGGGTATCTTGTCCTCGGTTATGAGATCGATGACGGCGTCGCCCGCGAGTTAAGCCAAGTCGCCGCCAGCCAGGTGGCATTCTTGTACGGTAACATCCTGGTACGCAGCACGCTCTCGCCTACGCAGGAAACGGATCTGATCCAGCACATCGGACATTCACTGAATGGAAGCGACTCGGAGCCTACCGAGATTCAGCTCGGTCAGGAACGTTTTCTGGCCACCAAGGTCGACCTTGCCCCGGGTGGCACGCCACCCGTCCAGTTGAGTGTCCTCAAGTCTCTCGATCAGGCCACATCCTTTCTCGGGCGCCTGAACCGGCTCCTGCTTGGTTTGGGATTGATTGCAGTCGTGGTCGGCGGCTGCATGGTTTTCATCTTCTCGCACACGCTCACCAGGCCGCTGGGCACGTTGGTTGAAGGCGTTCGCGCCCTGGGGAAGGGAGACTATGGTTATCCCCTGGTGGTGCGCGGCAGGGACGAGGTGGCCGAAGTCACCGCTGCCTTCCTCCGCATGAGGACCGGCTTGCAGGAAACGCAACGCAGATTGATCGAATCCGAGAGGCTTGCGACCATCGGCCGGATGGCAAGCTCGATCTCCCACGATCTGCGGCACAGTCTCGCGGCCGTGATGGCGAATGCGGAGTTTCTCAGCGACAACAACCGCAGCAATGCGGAGCGCGATGAGCTCTATCACGAAGTCCTTTTCGCCGTGCAGGAGATGACCGACCTCATCGAGTCCCTCCTCGAGTTCTCACGAACCCGGGAATCGCTCCGTCCCACTTACGGAGATCTGGAGGAGGTGGTCGAGCGCTCCATCCAGAGTGTGCGTGCCAATCCCGAGTATCATTCAGTGCGTATGACCGTCCACAAGGATGGGCCCACGGACGGTTGGTTCGATGCCCGTAAGCTCGAGCGTGTTTTTCAGAACCTGCTCATCAATGCTTGCGAAGCCGTTTCGCCGGAGAATGGCCAGGTCCGTGTGGACATTCATGCCAACAAAAGCGCCATCGAAATTCGCGTCGCTGATAACGGACGCGGTATTCCGGAACTCGTGCGCGAACGATTGTTCGAGCCTTTTGTGAGTCACGGTAAGGAAAACGGTACGGGTCTGGGCCTGACTGTCGTGCAAAAAATCGTGCAGGATCATGGTGGCGACGTGAGAGTGGAAAGCACATCTCCCGAAGGCACTGTCTTCTTGATAGTGCTTCCGGGAACGCGTGGAACGCCTATGGCGTCCGCGACCGGCAATGGCGTCGTGCGCTCCGCGGCTCACGTTGAAACAGCCGAATGAGAGCTGTTACCACTATTTGCTGAACAACAATTCAGGCGAAATCAAACTGCTGCGTCTTGTCTTTTGGGGGGAGTATGTGGATCGAGCGCTCGTTCGCTTACATCACGTTAGCTTTTCTCCTGATCGTCTTTTACACATCTACGCCCGGCATGGCGCAAAACCCCGCGTCTGATGCCAAAACCACTCAGAACGCTGTCCTCGCGGAAACCGTCAGGCAACTGCAGGATCAGGTAAACGAGCTGCGCTCCATCGTTTTGGACCTCCGAACGGAATCGGAGCGCTACCATGCCGAAGCCAATGAACTTCGCCAGGAATTGCACTCTGCAGTCGCTCGTCTGCCCCAGCGCCCCGCCACCGATCTTGTCCAGACGGCCGAGCAGTCGGGTGTCCCACCCGTTGCGACTCCGCCCAGTTCATCCAGCCCTCAGGAGTCCAATGCCGGCGCCCGTCAGGAAAAACTCGAAGAGCAATATGAGCTGCTCACCGGCAAAATCGACGATCAGTACCAAACGAAAATCGAGAGTGGGTCGAAGTACAAGGTTCGTTTGTCGGGCCTGCTGCTGATGAATGCCTACACCACCCGTGGCGCTGCGATCAACTCCGACCTGCCTGGCCTGGTAGACGGAGCCGATCCCTTGGGCCGCTCGAACAACACCGGTTTCTCCCTTCGCCAGTCCCAGATAGGCCTCGAAGTCTTTGGACCGCAGATCGCGGGAGCCAGAACTCATGGCGAACTTCAGGCTGACTTCGCTGGCGGATTTCCATCTGCTCCGAATGGTGTGGTCTTCGGTTTGATGCGTTTGCGAACTGGCACCATTCATCTCGACTGGCAGCATACCTCCGTGATTGCAGGCCAGGACAGCCCATTTTTCTCGGCGCTTTCGCCAACTTCTTTCGCAACCCTCGCCGAACCCGCCTTGGCTTACTCGGGAAATCTGTGGACCTGGATTCCCCAGGTTCGCGTCGAGCACCGGCTCACGTTATCGGAAAACTCGAATCTCACGCTGCAGGGTGGAATCCTTGACGGGCTCACCGGCGAGCGTCCCCTCTACTCCTACGGACGCGTGCCGCAAGCTGGCGAATACTCGCGTCAACCAGGGTACGCCGGCAGAGTTGCATGGTCCCACGATCTGTTCGGTCAGCCCTTAACGATTGGCGCGGGCGGATACTACACGCGTCAAAATTGGGGTTTGGGCCGAAACATCAATGGCTGGGCCAGCACTCTCGATTGGATGGCACCTTTCGGCAAGCGCCTCAGCTTGAGTGGCGAGTTCTATCGTGGCCAGGCCCTCGGCGGACTCGGCGCCGCTGCTTACCAGAGTGCGCTCTTCAGTGGGAATTCAGCCGATCCCACCAGCCACGTTCGCGCCCTTGAGACCATGGGAGGCTGGTCACAGCTGAAGTTCCGCGCCTCCTCGAAGCTGGAGTTCAACGCGGCTGCTGGTCAGGACAATCCTTTCGCCAGCGAGATCCGCGCCTTTCCTTTTTCTGCATATAACGGCGCTGCCAACACGAACGCCATCGCACGAAACCATAGTGGATTGTTCAACTTCATTTTCCGGCCGCGTTCCGACCTGATATTTTCCGCCGAGTACCGGCACATTGCCACCTACCAGATCGATGACTCGCGTTACACCGCCGACCAGGTCAACCTAGTCATGGGGATTCTCTTCTGAGACGGCATTCTTTCATTTCGACGGCCGTGCGCCTTTGCATCCCGTTGGCCTGGATGATTGCGCTTCTCGTCGGCTGCTCCTCAAAATTGCGAGCGCAGGACTTTACTGTCACTGGTCAGGTCGATCTGGTCAGCGAGGCTTCATCAAAGAGCAGCAAGGGTGATCGCAGCAATGTGGTCGTATGGTTGACTGCGCTCGACGATCGTCCCGGATTACACGCGGTTTCTCAGGAGACGGCTGCTCACCCTCCGCGCTTGGTCCAGAAAGACAAGCACTTTTCGCCGCACGTCGTGGTCGTGCCGGCCGGGACCGCAGTGGAGTTTCCGAATCACGACCCCTTTTTTCACAACGTCTTCTCCCTTTTTGAAGGCAAGCGTTTCGACCTCGGCCTGTACGAAGCAGGGACAACCCGCATGGTGCGCTTCGATCGCGCCGGCGTCAGCTACATCTTCTGCAACATTCATCCGGAAATGAGTGCGGTCGTGGTTGCGTTGAAAACCCCGTACTACGGAGTCTCGGATAAAGGCGGGAAACTTGCGATCGCTCACGTGCCCGCCGGGCGTTATTCCATGCAGGGCTGGGCGG
>OEKN01000657.1_pt1 | contig 15636 bp, 20 predicted proteins | sample 1503361 | NCBI WGS metagenome assembly OEKN01 (sample SAMEA104379592, study PRJEB20068) | metagenome | biome: 1000743; feature: 77; material: 1998 | place: USA | collected 2012 | depth 25 m
GCTGTACCTCAAGCCGCTGCCGCCCAACCCTCTGTTTCGTCTCCACAACCGCCGCGGCTCGCTCCGGTCGCCATTCCTGGCGACCTCGTCCCCATGAGCCAGATGCGCAAGATCATCGCTCAACGCATGATCGAATCCCGCCGCACCAGCGCCCACGTCCATGCCATGTTTGAAGTGGACCTGACGCGCATCGTCAACCTGCGCAACAAGCTGAAGAACAGTTTCGAACAGCGCAACGGCGCCCGCCTCACCTTCATGCCATTCTTCGTCCGTGCCGCGATCATCGCGCTGCAGCAATTCCCGATCGTGAATGCGTCCCTCGAAGGCGACAACGTTCGCTATCACCGTCATGTGAACGCGGGCATCGCTGTAGCTCTCGACTGGGGCCTGATCGTTCCCGTCCTGAAGAATGCCGATGAACTGAACTTCCTCGGACTCCAGCGCGGCATAAGCGATCTCGGCGAGCGTGCCCGCTCCAAGAAGCTCATGCCCACCGACGTCGAAGGCTCAACCTTCACCATCACGAATCCCGGCCAGTTCGGCGCTGTCTTCGGACTGCCCATCATCAACCAGCCCAATTCTGCGATCATGGGTGTCGGCGGCATCACCAAGCAGCCCATGGTGATCACCGACAAAGACGGCAACGACTCCATCGCGATCCGCTCCGTCGTCCATCTGACTCTCGGCTACGATCACCGCCTCATCGACGGCGCCGTCGCCGATCAATTCCTGGCCGTGGTAAAGAAAACTCTGGAGAACTGGAGTGAGGACGTCGGGTAGCGCCGGCGTCTCTCCGGCATTCACAAAAAAAAGGCCAGGCCAAAAAAGAGCAGTGGGCCCTAGTACATCCACCGCCCTTCTTCTGCGCGCAGGAAGTCTACTTCGACGCCGTCACCGGCTTGTTCACGCCCGATGACTTCGCATACTGCTCGATCGCCTGAATCAATGCCTTGATGTCCGCCACCAGTTGCGCGTCAAGAGCGATGTTAATTCCGTTTGCCGACGCGGCATCTCCCGCCTCCTGCACCGCCTGCGCAGCAAGCCCCAGAAGCGCGAACGCTCCCCGCTCCAGCGCAACGGCCTGCGGGAACAATAGGCTGCTGATTGCCTCCACTTCCGGTTCTGCCTTACCCACCTTCAGCATGACGCTGGCCACTGCCCGCGCGCCTTTCACGATATCGCCCGCCACCGTTGCAAAAAAATGCCCGATATTCTTAAACCCAAATGACATACAGCACTCCTGGATGTAAGTTTGTAAAAATTCCGAGTGAAGACTCGTCTACTTCGCCTGTGCCCAACTGGACGCGTTGAGGCATTGGACAGTTCCATCGATAATTTTGCCCAGCCCGTCTTTGAACTTGTTTTCATCGACGATTTCGCGATTCGCCACCGATTCCGTGAGCTGCAGCGCCGCCGCGACGAACGAAATCGCCGATTCCTTCTTCTGTTCGCCCGTGTGGCTGCCGAACAGCCCTTCGCTCACATGCGTCGTCGCAGGCGCAGCATCAGCGGGGACCACCGGCGCGGCTTGGCTCAGGCTGCAACCCAAGAGCAACAACGAAATCAGCCCACAAAAAAACCGCCCTTTCGGGCGGTGCGCTTCCAACATTGCCTTCCTCCTCTAGCCGATCCTCTGTGAATTAATCTCGCACGTTATGAATCTCGCACTTTATGAATCGAGTACCTGACTTAGTAGTCCAGTGATCCTCACGCGTGAATTCATATCTAAACTCTGGCTTTCTTCGTGTCCTTCGCGTTGCCTTCGTGGTAAATCTTTTTCCCACGTCTGTTGCGGTAAATCTTCTCCGCGCCCTCTGCGAACCTCAGCGTCCTCTGCGTTTTAAGATTTTCTCTCGAGCAGCAACGGAACGTCGCTGATGTGCAGTTCTTCGCGTCCTTTGCGTCGACTTTGCGCCCCCGGAGTCCTCTACGATTTGCTGGAGCCCAAAGCCGAGAGCCTGCCCTCTCACCGTCGCGTAGCTGCATACCCCTGCAGAAATTTCTCCACGCTACGCACGTACACATCCGCAAAATCCGATTGCGGCCTCCGCCGCTCAATCATCCGAATCGCGTCATTCAACTTCCATCCCAACGCGCACAGCAATGCCAGGGCCATCATGGGCGCGCGGTGCACTCCCGCCGCGCAATGGATGTATAACTTTGTGCCCGGCTGATCCAGCGCTTCAATGGCAAACTCCACGCCGCGCTGAAATACCTCGGCCTTCTTCGGCTGAAAATCATCGTCCACGGGATTCCACAACACTTCGATGCCGAACGGTTGCGCCAGTGGCGTGTCATCGAACTCGATCTGCATATCGATGACGTGGGTAACTCCGGCACGCGCCACGGCCGCCATGTTCTCTTCGTTCCAGATCCCGCCGCCGACCGCGATCCGGCCGGTTACCCATGTCATGTCCATGCCGTGATTCCCGTCTCCGGCAGCAAATTTCTGATTCAGAAACCTCATCGAGCGAAGGGTCGCTCCCCACTTCGGACCTGACTTCACGACAATTCCAATCGCCTCAGCTGACAACTTCAGCTTTCAGAGCTTTCCTGACACCTGCCACCTGAGACATGATCCCTGAATCTCATTCTACCGAATCCTTCCCCACTCCCGCCGGGACCGCGAGTTCCGCCTCCTCGTCGTCCTCCGCCGGGAGAGAAGCCGGGAAGTGAAAACTGTCGAGCAGCTTTTTCGCCAAGTCGTTGCTATCCACCGGCTCCGTCTTCGTGCCCTCAGTCCCCGGATACAGCCCGGTGACCTCGAACAAGTACTTCAGCTGCGCCACATGCCCCTTGACCGCCTCACCCGCCACCCCTTCGGTCATCTCGTCGAGCTTCTCCGCGACCACGGACCGAACCCGTTCCCGCAACTCCTGAACATTCACCGGCTCTGTCTTCGCACTGTTCTTTCCCGTGTTCGTATTCTTCCTGGTCTTGCTTGCCTTCTTCGCTGCCTTTTTCCCACCCGTTCTCGCCATATCTCTTTCCGCACAACAACTTTTGTAAGCCTCCCTTGCGACGATGCTTCTCCATACGAAAGCTTGCACCCATCACAAACGAAGCGAATCACTTTTGCATCTCTCGAGAAACAAATACCGCTAGCGCTTTTCTTTGCGATCTTTGCTCTCTCCGCTTCCTTCACGGTTAATATCTTTTCTCTGCGACCTCTGCGAATCCTCCACGCCCTCTGCGTCTTAAGATTTTTCGATCCGCTGTCACGAGGCGCAACCGGGTTCAAAAAGAAAAGGCGCGCCGCCGGGCGCGCCCCTCAAAGATTCTTCCGTTTCTCACTCTCTAATTTCAGAATACCAATTCCCAAGGGGTAATTCCGACACGATTTCAAAATTTATTTCTCCCACCGAATCACATGATTGCGAGATTTTCGTCCTCCTCGACCTCTTGACAAGCTTGTTCCACTGCCGCGCTCGCGAGCGGTTTCAAAATTCCCACCGCCAAGAAAATCTCGCTCAGCTGATCGAGCGCATCCGGCACTTTCCGCTCGACCGTCCTGCGGCTGTAGCCCAACAATCGCGCGCTTTCCTCATAGGAGAATCCCTGAAGAACCACGCGCGCGATCAGGTCCTGCGCCAACCGATCCAGCTTCGCCAGACTGCGCTCCACGTCATGCACGAAAATCACCACGTCCTCGAAACTGGACACGCTGTAGGAAGTTACCTTGCTGCGGAAAAATTCCTGCCCCAGGATCGACGGCAATCTTCCGACCTCCACCGACATCCGGAAATAACGCCGGAGAATTGCCTCTGTCCGCTTGCGGTAAAAGCACAAATCAGGATTTCTTCCCGAGTCCCAAGAGTCGCCTAAGGATTCGGACGAGTCCACCGATGCTGCCAGAAAGCCAAGCGCGGCCGTCATGCGTTGCCTCCTTCCCCACACACACCGGCCAACTCCGCCAGGCAAGTTTCGATTTCATCCACCGACTCAACCGCCACCACCAGCGCCCGCTTGCGGCGGGGCTTGGGCATGTCTGCCATCTGCGGTTCGCACTCCGGACAATAAATCCCGCATTCCTTCTTCGGGCGCAGCCACAATCCCCCGCAACGCTCGCAATACTTCAACTCCATCGCGACCAAGAAATCTTCCAAACTTTCCATGATTGCCTCCTGACTGCAGTCTCAGGTCCCAGTTCTCAGTTGGCGGAGCAGCCCACCCGAGACCTCGATCCCAACAACCGCAACCGCAACTTCCTTATGAATTCAGTGCCGCCATAAATAACCGACGACAACTGACGACTGACGACCAAAACAAAAGCCCCGCGCCGGTCTCCCGGACACAGGGCTCGTTTCTCTTACGATGACCTGCTTGCGCTATTTAGTTATGAATGCCGAGCAACTTTTCCAACGCCGAAGCTAGAGCCCAGAGCCGAAAGCTTAGAGCCTGTTCTCATGCGTCCGGAAATAGCCCTCCTCGTAACCGGATTTCAGCACGCGGCCATTCTGCACCACCACGCTGACCCGGCCCGTAAAATGAATGGCGGATAAAAGTCTCTCCATCGACGCTGACAGCAGCTCCGACGAGCGCACCTTGCGGCGAAACTCCCCGAAACCTCTCTCCTCATCGATGGTTTGTACGAATTCCATAATGACTCCGAGCAATACCACATATGAGCTATAAATGCTACTTAGCCTATAGCTCCTTGCTGGCGAAGTCAAGAAGATGATTATGTACTTGACACAGGCGAATGCCAAGCGTAAGATTATGACATGAAACTCATAGATGTCGCCGCCGCTTTCGCTACTGACGAGCAGTGCTTGACCTACCTCGAAAAGATGCGCTGGCCCAAAGGCGTGCGCTGCCCGATTTGCGGAGAGAAAGACGCCTACAAGATCACGCGGAAATCCAAGACCAAGAATGTTCGCGCCCAGCTTTACCAGTGCAAGGAAACGACCTGCAATACGCAGTTCTCGGTTACTTCGGGCACGATCTTCCACGATTCCCATCTGCCCTTGAACAAGTGGTTCACGGCGATCGCGCTGATGATAGACGCCAAGAAGGGTATGAGCGCGTTGCAGCTTCAACGGCACCTGGGATGCAATTACCGCACGGCTTGGTATCTGGCGCACCGCATTCGGGAAGCAATGGATGAGCCTGAAGGGCTAAAGCTGACCGGGACCGTGGAAATTGACGAGACGTATATCGGCGGGAAGCAGCGCGGGCACAAGTCGAAACTCAAGAACAAAGACGTAGTGCTTGGAATCCGCCAGCGCGGAGGCCCGCTTCGGCTTGTACACGTCCAAGACAACAAAGGCGGCACGCTCTACGACGCAATCGCTCCCCGCCTCGACAAAGGTGTCGAGAAGATCATGACGGACGACACGGCGTCCTACAACTTCCGCATAACCCAGTTTCGCAACGCGAAGCACTCCAAAATCCGCCACTCCGCGAAAGAGTACGTTAAAGGCGAAGTTCACACAAACACGGTCGAGAACGCGTTCTCACTCCTGAAACGTGCAGTCATAGGCACGTATCACCAGCTTTCGATAAAGCACCTGCAGCGCTATCTGGATGAGTTTTCGTTCCGATTCAATCGACGTGATGAGGACGACCGCTTTGAGCAGACGGTTAGTAGGATGGCGGGAGTTGCGCCTATGCCATATGAGAAACTAATCGAGGAGAACGCCTTTACGAAGTTCGTGCGGCCTTCTTAGATTTGCGCTTCGGCTTGCCCGCGCTTCGTTTTTGGGGTTCGGACTTTATCATCCGCTTTAAGACTGCATCAAATTTATGTTTATCGATCTTCATGGTTACCAGTTCTATTACTTAAGGCATCGCGTCAAGCACAAAATGCTTGCATTGAAAAGCCATTACCAGAAGAATATCCCCAGCACAGGGGAGTGGCTAACTCTAGGCCTGTGCTGAGGTCGCTACATATCCACTCGATCAGCACTTCAAGGGTGCCGTTTTGGTGGACTGTAACCGTGATTTTGAGGAATGATCTCCTCATCATCACCTCCAAGCCCCAGGATTGGGGAACGTCGGATGGACGTTCTTTCCGTCGGGGCCAAGGCGGAAACTCTGATTGGGCCGATGTAACCAGCAGTTTCCGTTCTTGTGCCACGATTGGAATTAGCGAATCCCTAATCGGGAGCTTTAGAGCCTGTCAAAGATCACCGCTTCTGAACCGTGGGCGGAGGCGGTGGGATTCGGACCCACGGATCGTGCGTGAACACGATCAGACGATTATAAGTCGTCCCCCTTAAACCGCTCAGGCACGCCTCCATAAGCCCGCCGTCAGGCGGGTTTTCTTTGTTCATCCAACGTCGAAAGCAGCAATTTACCTGGATAGAACGTGACTGTTCGCTTGTTATCAGGGAATGCCACCTTTACAGAGTAAACATGCTGCAAGTTTACATGAAATCGTTTGGCGATCTTGGCAACCCCGCCACCAGTAAGTCCGCCAATCTGGCGCGCATCAGCAAAACCGAGTGCCGTAGCTAGTTCGTGGGCTTCGATTCCCTTCTGATGTTGCCGTAGTATCGCAAGAAATGCGCGCCCCCTTTCGGACAGCGCATTAGTGAAGCCCTCAAAATCCGGTCCGACGGGACGCGGCCTCAGTGGTTCCTCAATTAGTACCGGCACAGCAGACATGTGCTGATGTCCATTATTCATACCCACGAGTTCCTTGAGTTGCTCAAACGTGATGTCGGTGATTTCAAACTCTGCATCACCGCGCCTGATTTTAACTTTGGCCATCTTCTCTAAACCTTCGCCTTCACTGTACTCCATACCTGACTCCTTTGCAAATGGGTGTCCATCGATGCCTTGTGGAAGGATTGTGGGAACCTGTGTACAATTGCTGCCATTGAGGGGAGAAAGCGAGTCCCTGTCACTATGCAGCGCTACGAAAACCAGCAGTTCAAAAACAAGACATTCGTGATGGAAGAGTGTTTCTTCATTAACTGCTCCTTGACCGATTGTGACGTGTTTTATTCTGGTGGCGATGTCGAGTGGGTGAACTTGAGATTCGACAACTGCCGCTGGCATTTTCGAGGTCCGGCTTTGAGGACAGTACAAACAATGCAGCAGATTGGAATGTTGAAGGCTGGGCAGACACCACCACCCACGCTTCCGAGTCCCTCCACGAAAATAAACTAGCGTTTCGGCGGTGGGAAACCACCGCCTTTGCTTTTACCCTGTCACGGTGCTTGAACATTAGCGCTTAGCTCCTTCCTGTGTCAAATGCATAATCATCGTCAAGAACTCTATTTCCTTTCAGATGTTACAGTTCTGTTAAAAATATCATAACGCTATAGGCGCGTGTTATACTTTGCCCATGAAATTCAAGGCTCTGCAGGAAAATCTGCGCAAGACGCTCTGGGATCGCATTGAAGGCGGCGATCTCACCGGCCTCCGCCTCGCCCAGCAGACCGGTTTCAAGCAGGCCCACATCTCCAACTTCCTGAACCGCAAGCGCGGCCTCAGCCTGGAAGGCATGGACAAAGTCCTGAATGTCCAGCACCTCTCTGTCCTCGACCTGATCGAGCCCACCGAGGTCAACAAGCGCGCCAGCATCCTGCCTCCCACCGATGACGAGTTCGATAATGTCCTCCTCGTCGATGGCCCCGTCGCCGCGACCGAGCCGCTCATCATGAGCATGAATGTGCGCGAGATCCTGAAGTTCAAGAAAAGTTTTCTGCGCAAGATGCGGCCCGAACTCGAAGGCGACCGCGAAAACTGGGAACGCTTCGTCATCATCCGCGCTGATGCCCGCGAAGGCATGAGCATGTACCCGCGCCTGCTGCCCGGCGCCACCGTGCTCATCGACCGCCACTACAATTCCTTGAAGCCCTACCGCAAGGGCGAGTTCAACATGTACGCCGTGGCCAAGGACGGCGACTGCACCGTGAAGTACGTCGAGGTTGCAGGCAACCATCTCATCCTGCGCCCCCACAACCAGGCCTACCCCATCGAGGTGCTCAACATGGACGAGGACAAGAGCGCCGCCGACTACCTCGTCGGCCGGGTCTGCTACGTAGGGATCGAAACCTAACCCGGCCCGCAGCAATACTGCAGTGATTCAACGAACCTTTCACAGTTAGCGATGGCTCTCAGCATCAGGTTCCCCATCGTCGTCGGTCTCAAGGAGTATTACGCGGTGATTCGCCAACGATGAAGGTCATCGCAGCATGCGTCGCATGATGGGTCGAGACGGAGTGTGACTGGCAACGGTCTTGAACCCGAGCTGCACAAAGGTGGAAGCGAAACCAGTCCACGAGGAGCTCCCCGTCAAGTTGGCGTCGAGCGGGTACGCCTCAAGCGCGGGCGCACCCGCGTCTTTTGCGCCCTTCAACGCGGCCCGGATCAAAGCCGAGGTGACGCCTTTGCGCCGATAGCCCTTGCGAACGTAAAAGCAGGAGATGCACCAAACCGGCACGTCATCGACGGGCTTGAGTCTCCATTGACGGTTCAGATGCGGCAAGTCGCCGCGCGGCGTGAGTTGACACCAGCCAACCGCCAGATCTCCCTCGAAGGCAAGCAGCCCGGGCGCAGGGCCTTTTTTCACAATTTCTTTGAAGTCGGACTTGTTGGCCTCGCGCGATCTCCTCTGATACTCCCGGCCGATTCGCCAATTCATGCACCAGCAGCCGTTGCAGGCACCTTGCTTCCCGAACAGATCTTCGAAGGCAGGCCAAAGCTTGGGAGTCAGGGGTTCAATTCTGAGTTTCATAAAGCGCGAACGCAAGCCACGTCTTGGGTTTGTAGCCGCTGCGTTCCGTCCGATAAACCGCGAACCGGTCAATGCGTGCCCAATATAGCCGCGACCGCATCGCCGTAGGTCGTGCCTTCGCCAACGGTCGGCAGCAGGTGACTGCCTTCTCCGAATTCGTTCCAAGCCTCCATTATTACCAAGGGAGGAGTTGAAGAGGGTTCCAGGCGAAGCGCGGGGTTGGCATTGGCCCAATTGATTGCCGCGTCGACGAAGGTCGCCACATCCTGCGGGCTGCGGCTGAACCAAACATTGCCCTCGTGCCAAGGACGCGGGTCCCACCCATCCATGGCGACCGGCAGAAACGGCAAAGGGCTGTTGCTTGCCGCCTGGGACCATATCCACTGACCAGCCTCCGAAACCAGCGAGAAGCTTTGTTGTCCGGTAACGGTGCCGAAGGAATAGTTGTAGAGGGACACGGCGTCGTAGCCGTCGGCTACCGCCGAGGAAAGATCAGGGAACGAACCGGTCTGGGTGTTGTGGTCGTAGCCGGACTGAAATCCTCCAATGACGTAAACTCCTGGCAAACCAGACGCAACAGCTGCCGCGCGCAGTTGATTTAGCGCGCTCGCTACGCCGGCCGAAGACCCAAAAGTCTGTCGCATGTTACCCATGTCAATGACCATCAGAAGCGGCTTTCCGTTCACAGTCACGTAGGCCGGGTCGCTCATGTAGACAATCCACTGATTGATCACGGTTGGCCAATCCGCGGGAGCGGCGACAAAGGGTGGCGAATTGACGTAGAGGATGGCGTACTGCATGCCGTGGCGATCAGCAAGCTGATGCGTGATGTCGAGAGCGGAATTGAGATTGTCGCTGGGTTCGTTCACGGTGGCGTTGAAGTACCAATCAAAGACGAGGAAATCGATGCCAAAGTTATGCGCGACCGCGAGTTGTTGCTCCACCGCGCACTGACTGCTGTCCTGCCACCCCGAGAGCGGCTGGCGATCCTGGAACGGACCCAGCGGCAGACCCTGGAAATGGAAATTGGTAAGCGGACCCGACCATCCGTCGAAGTAATAGGCCCCAAGCCGTGCACGAGTCTGCTGCGATGAGCCACCTTGGGTTGGAATGACGCAGGGCACCGCGAAGCTCACCGCGTTGGAGGTACCGCCAGTATCGACAACAGTGACATTGTCAGGTCCCGGAGTGGCGACTTCTGCTGCCGGAATTGCGGCGGTAAGTAAGTTGGCGTTCACGAAGGTAGTGGACTGTGTTGTTCCATTCCAATGAACGGTGGAGCTTGTGGTGAAGTTCGAGCCGACCACGCTCAACGTGAACAGCGGCTCACCCTGCGTGCTGCTGTTGGGAGATATTGCGCTAACGGCTGGAGCTGGGCCAGGATTGACGGGCGGAGTTGATGTTCCGCCTCCGCACCCTGGGAGTACGCTTAAAGATCCGAGAACTGCAATTTGCAAGAGCAATTTCATCGAACCTCCCCGAACGGCAGCCGAGTCTTTCGCCTGCTACTTACTCTATAACTTGTCACAAGAATGGCGGCTCTGGTCGTCGTGAAAGATTGGCAACTGGCACACCCGCAGGCGTTCTGAAACATGTTGCCAAAATTATGCTCGCAGATCGAATGCATTTCCATAGAAGTGTCGCTAACAGGCGTGGGTGTTGGCGATTGCGCTCATTGAGAATTGGCCGAACCGGGCCGCTGAGTGCTATGGCGATGTTACGCCAACCATGAATCGCAGGTCCCATCGCATGGTATATCTCGTTGGATTTCGAACGAAACTGTTCGAAGGGGCAATGTAAGGGAGAGCTTGCGAAGCCGTGCCCAAGGCTGCACAATCTTCATGAACAACTTCACGATGAGTCCGAAAGGTCCAACGTCTGTCATCGCCACACTGCTCATCCTCGGCGGGGTGGTATTCGGCGTACTCGGCGGATTGCATGCCTTTTATACTCTGCTGGACCTGCGTAATCCGCGAAGACTTGTCCCTGTCGATCCTTCCGTTGCGCAGGCGATGGCCCATTCGACCCTCAGAATATCGCGTGGGGGCACCGACATGTGGCAAGCGTGGGTTGGATTTAACTTCAGCCACAGTCTTGGTCTGCTGTTGTTTGCCGCGCTGGCAATCGGGGCCGGGGCGCGAATCGAGGCGCTTCCTGGCGGCATCATGCCAGCGCTAATCCTGATCGGCTGCGTGTATCTGGTTCTCGCACTGCTTTACTGGTTTCGCACTCCCGCCATCGGGGTTGCCATTGGTACGGCCTGCTTCCTCGCCGCCTGGGTCCTGTCGCTGCGGTGACTCGGTGCAAGTCACCCGAAACTCGTTCCCCTCAGCGTTGTGTACCTCTGAGTATTCCCAGACAAGTACATTTTGTTGACGTATCTTGAAGGCTGAGATATCAAGTGGGCAGGCACTCCTTGGGGAGCACCCCAAGACGCGGTCCGCCACAGAGTTCCTGCCGTGGCACTAGCTATCATCCCGCCCTGGCTCGAAAAGCTGACATCCTTGAATGTCTCGCACAGCGATCTCGTCGCCTGGTGGGGTGCGATCGCAGGGACCATTGCTCTCGGCTGGAACATCCTGCGCCACACCCGTCTGAAAGGACGCTTGAAGGTGGAGGGAATCTACCAGGTGGACGGCAAGAATCCTCTCTCGCCTCCTGTGTTCGCGGTCCAGGTGACCAATGTCGGGTCAAAAGCGCTCCTGGTACAGGGCATAGCCATCCAGTTGAAGAAAGGCTCCACCCCTAGCCACCACTTCTTTCCCTGTGAAACTCCCATGATGCTCGGGCGCGGCAAATACTTCTTGCAGGTAATCGATCGCACTGGATGGATCCCGACCGATGCAGAGTATCTATACGCGTGGGATTCCAGCGGAAAGCAATGGCACGTGAGCAGGAAACAATTTCGCGTGTTACTTGATCAGCACCATCGATTTATCACTGCAGAAACCAAGCGAGTCACCACCATTCAGCCGCGTCACTGTTGAAATCGGGCGCGAATGCACTCCTTTGACAATGAGCCGCATTGTTAAGAGAAACTTACAAACAGTAACTGGTTACGCCCGAATGTCATTCAGGTTGTGCAAAAACAAAGGCTGGTTTTCGTCCAATAAAGTTGGCATCATGGCCACCATTGAGGGCAAGTTCCCGACGAATGCTTGCAATGCGATCCTGCGTAACTATCTTGTTGCTACTGTCGATTTGCTTGTGCTGGGGGTGTAGCGGTTCAAAATCGCAGTCTCCCGCACCACCCGCAATCACGACGCAGCCAGCAAACCAGAGCGTGACGGTTGGACAGCCTGCCACATTCAGCGTCGTCGCCAGCGGAAGTAGTCCACTGAGTTATCAGTGGCAGAAGAATGGGACAGCGATTGCCGGCGCGACCACTTCGATGTACACGACCTCTCCTGTGGCTGCCGGCGACAATGGCACGCGGTTCCAAGTCGTGGTGAGCAACTCCGCCGGACAAATCACCAGCAGTCCGGCGACCCTGACCGTCGTTGCTGCGGGAATCGACGTTGTGACCTATCACAACGACAACGCGCGTACGGGCCAGAATCTCAATGAAACCATCCTGACATTGACCAACGTCAATTCCACAAACTTTGGGAAGCTGGCGTTCTTCGCCACCGACGGCAAGGTCGATGCGCAGCCGCTGTATCTCTCATCGGTGAACATCGCAGGCGGGACGCACAACGTGCTCTATGTCGCCACCGAACACGCCAGTTTGTACGCGTTCGACGCCGACACAGGAGCTGTGCTGTGGCACATTACTCTGCTGGCAAATGCCGAGACCCCCAGCGATGACCACGGTTGTTCCCAGATCACTCCGGAGATCGGTATCACCTCGACTCCTGTAATCGACCGGACTGCCGGAACGAATGGCATCATTTACGCGGTAGGGATGTCGAAAAACGCTGCCGGCACTTACTTCCAGCGTCTTCATGCACTCGACCTCACCACCGGAGCGGAACTGCTGGGAGGGCCAACAACCGTCCAGGCTTCGTACCCCGGAACGGGCGATAACAGTGTGGGCGGAAACGTGATCTTTGATCCCAAGCAGTATGCCGAGCGGGCGGGACTTCTCCTGCTGAATCACACCATCTACACCACCTGGACATCGCACTGCGACTTCCGCCCGTATACCGGATGGGTGATCGCCTACAACGCGGACACGCTGGCGCAAAGCAACGTGCTCAATCTCACCCCGAACGGCAGTGAAGGATCCGTCTGGATGTCGGGGACCGCGCCCGCCGCTGACAGCGCGGGCAATATCTATTTCCTCGATGCCAACGGAACCTTCGAGGCCACTCTGAATTCAGGCGGATTTCCCGCCCAAGGCGATTTCGGAAATGCGTTCCTCAAGCTTTCGACCTCGAGCGGATTGAAAGTCGCCGACTACTTCGCCACTTTTGACACGGTGGTGAAGTCGAACGGGGATATCGATCTCGGGTCAGGCGGCGCCCTGTTATTGCCGGATCTTCTCGATGGCTCGGGTCAAACCTGGCATCTGGCCGTCGGCGCAGGCAAAGACGGCAACCTGTATGTCGTGAACCGGGACAACATGGGCAAGTTCAACTCGGCTAGCAACAATATTTATCAGGAATTCGGTGGCGCGCTGCCCGGCGGAGTTTTTGGGATGCCTGCTTATTTCAACAACACCGTGTTCTACGGATCGGTGGGGAGTACGCTGAAGGCGTTCAGTATCACGAATGCCCGGCTATCAAGTGCGCCGACGAGCGGGAGCAGCAACACGTTTGTTTATCCGGGATCAACGCCGAGTATCTCCGCAAACGGCGCCAGCAACGGGATTGTTTGGGCGCACGAGAACAGTAATCCCGCGGTGCTGCACGCCTACAATGCGGCCGATCTGACACAAGAGCTTTACAACAGCAACCAGGCAGGCGCTCGCGACCAGTTCGGGCCGGGGAACAAGTTCATCACGCCCACCATCGCAAATGGCAAGGTCTATGTAGGGACAACTAATGGTGTGTCCGTATTCGGACTGCTACCGTGATCGAGCACTCACACGAAGCACCGCGGACCTTGGCTCGGTCACGCTTGCAAAGTAGTTTTCCTGACTGCGCGCGCGCTCGACCGCCGCGTTCAACTCCGTTATAAGTTTCTCCCGCAACTCGGCCGGCTCGAGCACCTCTACGCGCGCTCCCAGTCCCATCACCACGAAGCAGGCTTCCTCTTCGTTTTCGAAAGAAATCTTCAGCCGCATCCATCCGTCGGGATCGGCATGCCTCGCAGCCGGGGAAACCACGCGGCACGTGCTGACCCAACGCGCTGCCTGCGGCTCAAGCCGCAGTGTTGCTTCGTAGCGGCGCCAGCCCTGCTGAAACTCTGCCGTTGATGCCCTCCAGAAGATCGCCAGATCGAAATCTGCGGGGCGCCTCACCGGCGCATTCAGCACCGTGGCCTTCTCAATGCGCGAGACGCGAAAGGTGCGCAGTCCTTTCGGCGTGTTGGCCACCATGTACCAGGTGCTGCCCTTGGCGACCAGGCCCAGCGGATCGACCATGCGCTCCTCGATCTTGCTCCCGGCCTTGCGATAATTAATCTTCAGCTTGCGATCATGCGCCACCGCTTCCTGGACGATGGGCAGCATGGCAACGTTCTCGGTTGAACCGCGCCAGGCGGTGGTATCGACGTAAAGCCGCTGGCGCATGAGGGCCGCCCGCGCACGCATGGGTACCGGCAAGGCAGCCATGAGCTTGGACATGGCTCGTTCGGCGGCCGCCGCCAGACGCGTATCTCCGATGACACGTGGCTGCGCCATCAGCAGAGCCCGCAATTCCGCTTCATCGAGCGCGGGAACCTGGGTGCTCCAGGCATCATCCAGACGCCAACCGCCACGCGCTCCCCGCAACGCAAACACCGGCACTCCGGCCGAGCTCAGCGCTTCCATGTCGCGATGCACCGTGCGCGCGGAAACTTCCAACCGGTCGGCAAGCTCGCGCCCGCTCAGGTGTCCGTGCGCTTGCAGCAGCAGAAGAGTGGAGAGTAGGCGGTCGGCTCGCATGGGTTCAGGTCTCAGGTCTCAGGTCTCAGGTCTCAGTAAAGGGCAAAGCAAAATCGATCGTGTTTGTAAAGCGAAAACAGCCCCTCCTAAGTTTTTCTTTGCGCTCTCCGCGCTTTTCTTTGCGTTCTTTGCGGTGAAAAGCTTTTCTCTGCGCGCTCTGTTGTAAAGTCTCTTCCCGTACCCGTCCCAACACGTTTGCTGACGCCCAACCCCTGACACCTGAGACCTGCTTCTCAGATTTTCGCGGGCCAATTATGACACGAGATGTCATATATGCACGTCTATTCTTTCCACTCGCGATCTTCGGGATCACTTCCTGAGAGAGAGGAGACCGGGAATGAAGTTGACGGAGTTTTTCTTAGGCCAACTGGAACGCGAAGCAGCGGGCACGCGCAAGGCTCTCGAGCGCGTTCCCGAAGATAAGAACGGATGGAAACCGCACGAGAAATCCATGGACATCGGCTACTTGGCCGCGCTCGTGGCCAAGATGCCTTCCTGGATCGCCATGATGATCGAGCAAGAGGAACTGGATTTCGCCAAGCGCTCGGAATCGAGCTTCGTGCCCAAACAACAACTCACGCGCGCAGATCTGCTCCGCCTGCTCGATGAATCGGTGGCCGAGGCGCGCGCGGCCTTGCAGAAAACCACGGAAGACCATCTCATGAAGCCGTGGCGCTTTCGCGTGGGCGAACGCGTGGTGAGCGAAGAACCGCGGCACGTGATGATCCAGGATTCGGTCTTCAACCATCTCTCGCATCATCGCGGACAACTCACCGTCTACCTACGACTCGCCGGCGCTTCGGTGGCGGCGATCTATGGACCCTCGGCCGACGAGGGAAAGTTCTAACTTCCCACCTCGCGCTCGATTTCCCTCTCTGAGTGAGAACCATCAGGAGTTTACGATGAAGGCCTCGGTTTT
>OEKN01000168.1_pt1 | contig 15542 bp, 10 predicted proteins | sample 1503361 | NCBI WGS metagenome assembly OEKN01 (sample SAMEA104379592, study PRJEB20068) | metagenome | biome: 1000743; feature: 77; material: 1998 | place: USA | collected 2012 | depth 25 m
CAGTCTGGTTAGAGCGCTTCCTTGACACGGAAGACGTCAGGATGAGCACGTAAACGCGCACGAATTCAATCGTGGATCACGAAGTTAGTCGACTGGCTCCTGTCGGAAAAAGAGGGCGAAGTGCCCGTCGCCCCTATGCCCTTCACAATCAGCAAGTAGTAATTTACGGTTCTTCGCCCGTTGCCATACACTATCCCCGCACATCATTGACCTGCGGTCCTAAGCAGCCTACCATTCCCACCAGTGGCCGCTTTCTTCCAACTCGTCGGCCAGATCCTCGGCCACTACCGCATACTGGAGCAGGTCGGTGCAGGCGGTATGGGTGTGGTCTACCGCGCTCATGATGAGCGATTGCAGCGGGACGTTGCCATCAAGGTCCTTCCTCTGGGTACACTGGTCGACGAAGCTGACCGAAAGCGGTTTCGCAAGGAAGCACTGGCGCTGGCGCAGCTCAATCACCCAAATATCTCGACGGTATACGACTTTGATACACAGGATAGTATCGACTTCTTGGTGATGGAGTACGTGCAGGGCACGACACTCGCCGACAAGTTGAGGCCCGGCGCATTACCTGAAAAACAAATTGTTGCTGTTGGCGAGCAGATCGCAAAAGCCCTCGGCCGGGCTCACGATACGGGCATCGTTCACCGCGACCTAAAACCGGGCAATATCATGATTACGCCGGCCGGTGATGTGAAGCTGCTCGATTTCGGATTGTCCGTGTTGCTGAAACCCGCCGGCGACACAAGCCTCCCCGAAACCATCACCGGTGTACGAGGGCTGGTCGGAACGCTACCGTACATGGCCCCTGAACAGGTTCGTGGCGATTTGGTTGATGGACGCTGCGATGTCTACGCCACGGGCGTAGTGCTGTATGAGATGGCCACTGGGCATCGGCCCTTCCGTGCCAGATCTTCGGCCGGACTGATTGAAGAAATCCTGCACAACCCTCCTGCTGGACCGCAAACCGTCAACCCACGGATTTCGCCGCTACTTGCCGACATTATTCTAAAGTGCCTAGACAAAGAACCCGACAACCGCTATCAATCCGCGAGGGAACTTTGCGTCGACCTGCGACGGATGGCGGCTGCCAGCTCGGGCTTTGTTCCTGTGACCCATCCAGCAACCGGCGTTCGGCACCGCGGTGTCATGCAACCGTTAATTGGCGTTGTCATTTTGTTGGCACTCTTGTCTGCCTTCATTTTGGGACGATGGCGAGGCCGTTCAAGAGAAAGTGGCTCCGCTCACTTCAGGTCACTGGCGGTATTGCCACTGGATAATATTTCGGACGACTCTTCACAAGAGTATTTTGCCCAAGGGATGACGGAAGAACTAACAACCAAGTTGGCACAGATCAGCGCGCTGCGCGTGATCTCGCGCACGACAGTGATGCAATACAAGGGCACACATAAGCCATTATCCGACATCGCAAGAGAACTGCAGGTGGACGCGGTTGTGGAGGGTTCGGTAATGCGCGTGGGCGATCGTGTACGCATTACCGCACAGCTGATTGAGGCTTCCACCGACAGGCACCTCTGGGCAAAGGATTACGAGGAACCCCTAAAGGATGTACTTCGCCTGCAGGACGAGGTAGCGCAGGCAATTACCCGTGAAGTTAAGATCAAGCTGACCCCCAAGGAGCAGGAGCGATTGGCCAGCTCACGCCCCGTGAATTCCGAAGCACATGAGGCCTATCTGAAGGGCCGCTATCACTTCAATCTGGGGACGGAAGAACATTATCGCGAGGCTATTCAGTACTTCGAACAGGCCGCAAAAATCGACCCAAACTACGCTTCGGCCTACGCGGGCTTGGCCGATTGCTACTGGGCAACGAATGAACTGTCCCCGCGAGTGGCCATGCCAAAAGCGAAGCAATACGTCCTGAAGGCTTTGGCAATCGACGACGCTCTAGCCGACGCGCATGCCACCCTTGCCACCATTAAATTCTACGGCGATTGGGATTGGCCAGGAGCTGATAAAGAGTTTAAGTATGCGATCCAACTGAACCCGAGCTTTGCCGAGGCCCATCGTATGTATTCTGCTTTTCTAATGGAGATGGGTCGACACGATGAGGCGTCAGTTCAGGTCCGGACCGCGCAAGAACTAGATCCGCTTTCAGTCGCGACTATCTTAACTGCGGGTTGGACGTTCTATTACGCTCGCCAATACGAGCAAGCCCTACAACAGTGTTCCAAGGCTCTGCAGTTTGCCAACTCGGCATCCATCCACGACTGCATCGGCTCCGCTTACCTCGGCAAGGGCGACTATCCACATGCCATAGCAGAGTTTGGAGTCATAGAAAGCGATCCCGGCAGTGATCCGCTGCGGCTGGTTAACCTGGGACGCGCTTATGCAATGTCGGGGAGGAGGACTGCAGCGCAGAAGATTCTTAAAGATTTAAGTGCATCATCCAAGGTCCACTACGTGCCGCCCTACTTCTTCGCCATGATCCAGGCGGCACTGGGTAACAAAAATGAGGCTTTCTCCTGGCTCGAGAAGGCTTACGATCAGCGCGATTCCTACCTGATTCGGCTCAAGGTCGATGATGCCGTGGATGGATTGCGGTCGGATCCGCGGTTTGAAAAACTGCTTCGTCGCGTGGGCACCTGACAGGGTCATCCCCAAAGGTTGCCATGCTCCACCACGGTGCAAAGGTCGAGGTCTGCCGGAGCCGAAACTGCCCTTCTCACGACTCTCCGGCTGTCTCTGCTATTTAGCCCCGGAATCGAGGGGCAATTGGGGTAAAGCCGACACGATCATGCTGCTTAATTTGCCGTGCATAAGCGTAAGGTCCCAATCAGGCGAACCGTCTTTCTCCCCAGCCGACGATAGGGTCACCCATGGACCGGCCTGTATCACGGCCTTCGAAAAAATTTTGTTCTGGTTGACGAAGTCCACCAGGCCTTGAGGATTCTGAAGGTATTTCAGGTATGTCGCATTTGATACCCGCAGGATCGAGATTTGGGGCCACACATCTTGCCCCTCGAGTTGCCAAACCTTCAGAACCTGCATGTCGTCAATCTTCTGCCACTTTAAAGATGTTTTCTGATCAGCGGAGTCTGTTTTGTCTGTAGGAGTTGTGCTCTGCTGTGCATCCGCTAGCCTGTTCCCCAGTAAAAACAAAAACGTGCTCAAGAACAGACCCACCATCGCTGTCCTTTTCATAGAACCTCCGGTTTTTCAGAACCGCATCTACTGATGCAGGCTTGGCTTGTATACGTTCTCACCCCGCAAGTCAAGTCAGGACAGGCGTGGTAAGACTGAGGGCAGGCGAGATCCAAACACGGCTGCTTTCATTTCTTCCTGCAATTAACGTCCATCATTGCCGTAATCACCCGCCAGCCGTTAGAATTAAATCTCAGTCGTTCACATGTAGGCCCGTAGCTCAGTCTGGTTAGAGCGCTTCCTTGACACGGAAGAGGTCGATGGTTCGAGTCCATTCGGGCCTACCATATCTTTTCGGTCCAGCCGTTTAACAGATGGATGAAGCCTGGGGCCGGACGTGGCAAGACACACTCCCAACTGGCCGGAAAACTTCCCTTAGGCACACACGCCATGAGGGCCGCCGCCTCAGGAGGGACTAGAAACGCCCGATGGGAAGGCGTGCGGCATCGCGCGAACGGCGTCTAATCTGTGCGCGTCACAAGCGGACGTAACGGAAGATTCGGCTCGCGATGTTGATCCGAGTCAGGATCGGCATCCCTCAGGTCCAAAAACCTTGGGAGCGCCACCGCTCCACGGCTTCCAGGCGATCGGAGGCGCCTGCCTTGCGGAGCATCCGGCGGAGATGATTCTTCACCGTTTGTTCGGAGAGATATAACCGAGCCGCGATCTCCTTATTGGTGAGGCCCTCACTCACCAACTGCACGAGCTGCTGCTCTCGCCTGGTCAAGCCCAGGTTCTTGCGAACCTGCACGCCCGGCTGCCACGCGCCGGAAGAGGCGACGTGATCGAAGAGCACGCGGCACAGGATGGGCGGACACACGGATTCGCCTTGAGCGACGGCTCGAATCGCGCCGGCGACTTCGGCTGCCGATGCGTCCTTCAGGACATAACCGGTCACGCCGTGGTGAACCGCAATCAGGAATTTCTCCGGATCGCAGTCCATGCCAAACATCAGGATTTTCACATTGGGGAGGTTGCGGCGGAGCTCCAGCAAAAATCCGTCGCTCGATAAGGCAGCGGCCAGCGAATCACACAAGATTACGTCCGGATCGGCAGCTACCACTTCAAGGAGAATCTGTGCGGTAATTGCCGCCACTCCGGCTACGTGAATGTCGCTCTTGCGTGCCAGCAAGCGAGCAAACACATCTCGCAGGAGCCGATTTTCGGCCAACAGAAAAATATCTACGGCGGACCGCTCACCACTCATACGACAACGCTTTCATCAGTTCAACGTGAGGGAGCTTATCCGCCGATCGGCCAGACTCGGCGGCTTCGCGCTTCTCCAAAAAACCCTATCACGTATACAGCAAAACTGCATTCGCTGTCTGTTCAACCGTCACAGCACCGGTGACGGCGATCCATGGTGTGTCAGCTTAAGTTTTGTTGTACGAGGTTAGAGTGATTCCCCTGGCCTGTCAAGGAGCTTCTTTTGTTGCGCTCCCGAGAAAACGAGAAAGGCGAAACAGGAGTTATCAGAGAGATTCAAAAATTTGACCGCTCACTTACTTACAACATTTAATCACTTAGCTAGGCTGACGAATCGGCTGTTTCATTTTTGATACGCCTATCACCGTTTTCGTTGTCCAGAAACAAAGCCGTAATCTGTAGCGTAACCAACGCTGGGCAGCGGGCCCACTCGCGAGCATTTGCCATACTCCGGAGATCTCTGGATCCACATCAAACACAAGCTACAGCCCGGTTGTTTCGTATCGCAACACTGCTTGCGCCAGACGGTAATCGTATCCCGCCTGTGCATTGCTGATTTCCGCCTGGGTTGCTTGCAGTTGCGCCTGACTTAATTCCACGATCGAGCCGAGCCCCAGTTTGTAGCGTGCCTGGGCGAGTTCCAGCGACAATTGTGCCTGCTCGAGCAATTGTTGCGTGACCGCCAGGCGCTGGAAAGCATTATTCGCACTCAACCAACTGGTGCGAACATCCCTAGAAATTCGATTTCGCAGATCGGCGAGGCGGTCACGCGCGGCTTGTGACCGGAGATCAGCTTCGCGCGCCCGAGCCGTGTACAAAAATCCGTTAAACACAGGAATATCCATGTTGGCCCCTACGGCTCCATACCAACTGGAAAGATGGTCATTGCGGACGGGGGCTGCGCCAACAACTCCCAACGCCCGAATCGTTGGAAGCAACAGGTCCCGCTCGGCCTTCTTGAACTTCTGACTTGCCTGGAACTGGTAGTTGAGGGCGAGCATCTCCGGCCGCTTGGCAAAGGCTGCGGCAATCAGGCTGTCGATGTCATTCGACGGAACAGCGGGCTGCTCCTGGTCTTCAACCAGGATGAAATCATGCTGCGTGGAAAATCCGAGAACGGCGGAAAGATTGGCGAGAGCGGCCTTGTCATTGTTCTGTGCGTCGAGCAACAACAATTTTGCCTGGGCCAGATTCACATTGGCAAAGCTCAAATCCAAATCCGACTTGAGCTTGTTTTTTGCGAGCGCCCCGATCTGATCGGCAACCAGTGCGCGCGCGCTCACCGTCTCTTCTGCAACTCTCAAGACTGCGTGGGTTTGCAGCGCATTGAAGAATGCCTGGTTCACCTCGAGCAGAATCTGTTCCTGCGTAGCAATGGCATTCTGCGCTTCGGCGCGCGCGGACAGACTCGCGCTGGCGATCAGGTTGTTGGTGCGTCCAAAGTCGGTAATCAGTTGGCTGACGGTGACGCCGCTCGCTGCGCGCTCGTAGATGATGGGGTTGTTCAATCCCCCGGCGCTGATTCGGCTGTTTTCCTGCGAGTCGACGCCGGTGATATCGAGATTCGCCGCGGGCCATAAAGTCGATCGAGTCTCCCGAGTGACTTGTTGCGATGCGAGCGCCAACAGGCGCGCGACCGAAATCTGGGGATTGTTCTTTCGGGCCAGGTCCTCCGCATCTTTCAGCGTAAGCGAGCTCGGGGGATTGCCGGTTGGATTGTTCGTGTTCGGCGGGTTGGTGGTGCCTACCTGGGCTGGATTAGCTGGACTGGATGGTGCCGCCGGCTGCGTCGCAGGTTGATCTTGCGCAGTGTGAGCAGGCTCCGGATAGGACAAAGCGACGCGCCAGACCGGGGACGGCTGAGGCGCAGGAGCTGATGGCAAATTAGCAGGCTGTGTAGAAGACGCTTGTCCGAAAGCACAAAGGGAAGTAGCTACAACCCATAGGGCAAGTTTGTTGGCTCGCATCAGGCCGCGATCTCCTCCGTGGGACTTTCCTCCGTGGAGTGGAACCACAAGTAAGCAGCGGGGACGAGATACACCGTCACCACTACCGACACCAGCAGTCCTCCGATGATTGCCCTCGCCAGGGGCGCGTAAGCTTCGGCGCCGGTGCCGAGTTTCATCGCCATCGGAATCAAGCCCAGCAACGTGGCGAGCGAGGTCATCAGAACGGGACGAAGTCGCAAGCGCGATGCTAGGGAGACCGCTTCCCTCACCGGTTTTCCTTCGCGATGCAGGTTCCGTGCGAATTCCACGATCAGGATGCTGTTCGAGACCACGATGCCCACCATCATGACCACTCCCATGAGTGACATCACGTTCAGCGTGGTGCCAGTCGCAAGCAGGAACAACAGAACTCCTGCCAGGCCGGGTGGAATGGCGAGCAGAATGATGAAGGGGTCCAGGAAAGATGCAAACTGAGCGACCAGGACCAGGTAGACAAGGATGATCGCCAGGATGAGCCCGATCCCAAAGCTCTTGAACGAGGAACGCATGCCTTGCACCGATCCGCGCAGGTTCACGCGCACTCCCTCCGGCAGCTTCGTTCCTTTCACGATTTTCTCCAGCTGACCAGCGACCTTTCCCAGGTCTTCGGTCTTCGGCGAAACGTACACGTCGATCACACGGAATAACTGGTAGTGATCGACTTCGGTGGGAGATTGAATATTCTCGACGTTTACCACGGTATCGAGCGTGGTTGGGACCTTTATGCCCGGGCCGCGCAAAGGAATCTGGCGCAGGTCGGACATCGTCTTGATCGCGTCCTCGGGATATTGCACGGTGAGCATGTAGGGGTTGCCGCTCTTGGGATCAATCCAATAATCCGGCGCGATCATGCCATTCGAGGTCAGAGCGGTGATGATGTTATCGACGACCTCCTGCTGATTTAATCCCACCAGACTGGCCTTCTCGCGATCGACATCCAGTCGTAGAGCGGGATAGTCGATGTCTTGCGGGATCAGGACGTCACTCACGCCCGGGAGTGCGTGAGCGCGCCCTGCAATGTCAGTTGCGGTCGCGTAGGCCTGCTTCAAGCTGCTTCCGCTGACCTGGATATCGATGGGCGCGGGCATTCCCATGTTCAGAACGGCATCGACCAAGCCGCCGGACTGGAAGTACGTGCTAAGCTGCGGCAGATCCTGGCCGATCCTGCGGCGAACTTTCGCCATGTATTCATAGCTGCCGACTTTGTGGTCCTCCTTCAAACTTACCTGTACGAAAGCGGTGTGGGGAGCGGAGTTGGGAGTGTAAATGGCGGAGAAGTCGGTGGTGATGCCGATATTGGAGACGATCATTCCCAACTCGTTGGGAGGAACGATGTCGCGGACGATGCCTTCCACCTGCTTGATGTACTGTTCGCTCAACTCCACGCGCGTTCCGGACGGCGCCTTGATGTTGATGACAAACTGGCCGGGATCTGTACGCGGGAAGAATGCGACGCCCATGAGCGGATAGAGCGTGAGACAGAGAAGCGACACACCTGCCAGGCCTAGCGTGGCTGCGACGGGCCGCAGCAACGTCCTGGCCAACGTGCGATCGTAAGCGCCCAGCATCTTTTCGAAGTAGAAGTTGAACTTCCTGGCAACGACGCCGAATCGCGCACCGATAGCGCCTTCGCCCACTTCTTCGTCGGCCTCATGCTTGTGGATCAACTTGGCGCAGAAAAGTGGAACGACCGTCATCGCGACGAGATAGGAAGCCGCCAGGGAGAGAACCACTGCCATGGCCAGCGCGACGAACAGGAATCGGCTCACGCCGTACAAAAAGACGACCGGGAAAAACACGATCGCGGTAGTGATGGTCGCAGCCAGAACGGCGAGCGACACTTCCTGTCCGCCTTTCTCGGCAGCCACCTCGGGTGACTCTCCCATTTCGATGTGCCGAAAAATGTTTTCCAGAACGACGACGGAGTTGTCGATCAAGCGCGAGAACGCCAAAGCCAATCCGCCCAGCACCATGGTGTTGACGGTGCCTCCACTTACGCTCAGCGCCAGAAAAGTGGCTAGCGCAGAAAGTGGAATCGACAAGAACACCGCCGCTGTTGCTCTAAAACTACCCAGGAACAATAAGATCATCAGCCCGGTCAGCACCAAGCCGATCACACCTTCGTGTAGCAGGTTTTCGATTGCCATGCGCACGAAAACGGACTGATCGAAAACGACTTTGGCGATGAGTTGCTTCGGAATGTCCACCAGTTTCGAAATGGCGTCCTTGATTCCATCGACAACGGCAATCGTGTTGGTATCGCCGCCCTGCTTGAGGATGGGCAGATACACGGAGCGCTGGCCATCGACGCGAACGATGTTCGTCTGGATCGCCTGCGCATCGAGAGCCTTGCCGACGTCGCGCACCAGCACCGAAGCCTGGCCGACGGTTTTCAGAGGCATGTCGTCGATGGCCGAGGCGGTCGGCACCTGGCTGTTGGTGTACAGGTTGTAGTCGTAGGGACCGATCTTCACATCGCCGGCCGGAAGGATCAAATTGCTCTGGTTGACGGTGCGCACCACGTCCATTACGGAGAGTTCATGCGCATCCAGCTTTAGCGGATCGACGTAGACCATGATCTGGCGATAGCGTCCGCCGAAAGGCTGCGGCACAGAAGCCCCGGGCACGTTGGCGATCTGGTTTCGGACCGTGTATTGCCCGAGATCGCGTAACTGGGTTTCGTTGAGGCCTTGTCCCTTCAGAGTAATCAGGCAGACGGGAAGACTGGAGGCGTCGAATTTGAGAACCACGGGCGGCAGCGTTCCCGGAGGGAGCCGGCGGAGATCGGCCATGGCGAGATTTGAAATCGTGCTGAGGTCGGCGTCGGCGTTCGTTCCCGCCTGGAAATAGATCTTGATCAGGCTCACGCCTGGCAGCGATCGCGACTCGATGTGATCGATCCCGCTGCCCAGGGTGAAGAAGCGCTCGAAAGGATTGGTGATGTCGGTCTCGATCTGCTGCGGCGGCATTCCGGAGTAGAACGTCGCTACAACTACCACCGGAATGTTGATAGGCGGAAACAGGTCAACCGGCATCCGCACCAGAGTCACCACGCCGACGATAGCTACCATGAGGCAGGCCACGATGATGAAAAAGGGATACTTGATAGAAAAGCCGGACATTAGGACTCAGCCCCTTGGTTCTGTGCAATGGGTTTGGGTTCCACCTGATCGCCGACGCGATACTCGCTGCGCGACCCGATCAAGACGCGATCGCCTTCTTTTAACCCGGAGAGCACCTCGACGAGATTGTTCGTCTCGAGGCCGAGTTGCACGCGGTGTTCTTCGAGGCGATTCTGTGCATTGACAACCAGCACCGTTGCCTCTGAGCCATTGCGAACGACGGCCTGCAGCGGAACGGTCAAGGCGGCGTCTTTGTGGGTCAACACCAGAGAGATTTCGGCATACATTCCCTGAACGAGGGTTCGGTTCGTGTTCTTCACGTCCACTTCGGTGTGCATGGTGCGGGTTTCCTCGTCGACGGCATCGGCAAAGCGGGCAACCTTTCCCTCAAAGGTGCGATTGAGAGCCTGTACCCGCACCTGCACAGTGCTTCCCAGGTGGACTTGTGGGACGGCCGACTCGGGCACGGGAAGAATCAGTCGGCAGACATCCGTTTCCGCCACCCGCACGACCGGCATGGCCTGCGTGCTGGAAGAAGTGCCGGCCTGCACCAGCGCCCCGGTGTCGGCGTAACGCTTGGTGACCACTCCATCGAAGGGAGCAATGATGTTGGTGTAGTCGGACATAGCGCTGTATTGCTTCTGGTTGGCGATGGCGACATCGAGCTGATTCTCAGCTTCGGAGAAGGCGGCTTCGTCGGCAGAAATCTGGGCCTCGGCTTCTTTATCCTTGGCCTCCGCGTCATCGAGTTCCTGCTGCGCGATGATGCCGGGACGGGTGGCGGATGCATCTTTGAGGCGCACGAAATTCAGGTGAGTCGCGTCGTGCACGGATTGCGCCCTTTGCAGGTCACTCTTGACCCGGCGCACGGCGTCTTTGCTGCGGCGCACAGCCGCATCACTGCCCTGCAGCTCCGCTCTTAGCTCGGGGACTTCGAGTACGGCCATGACCTGCCCTTGCCGCACCCGATCGCCAACGTCGACGTGAATCACCCGAATGTAGCCGGCCACCTTGGCGTGGACGTCCACTTCCTGAAACGGCCGAAATTCTCCCGAGAGCGTGACGGAGTTCGAAATTGGGTGCTTTTCGGCGAGGGCCACGGCGGCGGGCCGGATCTGGGGATCTTCCTGGTTCGCCTTGGCCTTGTGCCCGTACGCAATGAGCAAGACCACGGCCGCCACGACGACGATCACGATGACAACGATTCGCTTGAGGTTAAGCTCCATTTTTGGGTGTTTCCTGTCCTTCTGGCGACTTCGCGACCCGCCATTTTGGTCATGCGAACACTTAGAGTTCTCGCCAGTGCTATAAGACGAAGAAAGGCCTGGAACAAGCTCTCCACACACGATGAAGGGTGTGGCAAGGCTTCGATCGTTACCTTTCTTCACTCTTTCGAACATTCGCGCACAGAGCTGCCCTGAAACTTATTGGCGGAGCACTCCGGCACGAGCAACTGGGGACATCGCAACCATGTTGTGCGCTAGAAAACTATCTTGAATTAGGAAAGAGGCGGGGGCCGAGTATAAAGGCAATCGTCAACGTGCGGAGAGAGCAATGGTTCCTGTTCGGGTTCTACCGCTTGCGAACAAACTGCCAGATAAAAGGGCTCGGTGCGATCCAGGACGGGCGTCCACTGCGATCCGCTTTTGTCTCGATGCTGAAGTTTTGCTTTTTCTGCCTGCGAGCTGATGGAAGCGCGAGTCTGCAGGTTCGAGTCGAACGTGCGCCCCGCCAGGCTGACGGTGAGAGTCAGGATTGCCAGGAACGCAACAAGAGAGCGCAAAGAGGATATCCCTCTTTTTGCCGACCGATTCTGCGGGGGCAGGAACATCGCTAATCCGGTAATAGCTTAGCACACGGTTGCAGAACTCTCGGATGCAGACCCGGTTCCAAACGACATAGCACCTCGGCTGAGCGCAGTGAGCATGGCTATGCCAGAGGTTGGTGCGCGCGCTGAGAGAGTCGACATAAATCCATCGGATTCAATATTTGCGACGGCTATTGCTTCCTCAATTCATGCGATATTCATCAAAGATTTACATCTTTGTAACAAAGCCCAACTAGCATCCGTCTTTCTTAAGCCTCACTCGCACTGTGACCGTCCTGTCGGGATAGGTTTGTGTCGTTCGAAAGACCAGTCGAATTACTGTTTGAGGAGAAAAACCAGAATGAAACGACTTTTAGCCCAAGTGCTTGTGTTTGCGCTAGTAGGGAGCACGATGGCCCAGGCACAAACCGCCGCTTCCTCTCCCAAGAAGCGCAAAGCGGCGCCGAAGGCTTCCGCACCCAGCGTCGCCACCCAGTTGAAGACTATGTCTGAAGCCCTGGAAGCTCAGCAAAAGCAAATTCAGGAGCTGCGTCAGGAGCTCCAGAGCCGGGATCAGGCTGTGCAGCAATTGCAGCAGCGGCTCGACCAGAGCCAGACTGTCGCGACTCAGGCCCAGGCCAAGGCCGAAAGTGCCAGCGCTGAAGCCAGCAAGCAAGAGCAGAGCGTCACCACTCTGCAAAGCGACGTCAACGACCTCAAGCAGAATGCCAGCACGACTGCGCTGACGCTGCAGGAGACGCAGAAGAGCATCAAGGAGGCGATCGAAAGCCCGATGGCCATCCACTACAAGGGCGTCTCGATCACCCCAGGCGGCTTCGTCGCGGCTGAAACAGTCTGGCGGCAGCGTGCCGAGAGTGCCGATATCAACACGCAGTTCAATGGCATTCCATACTCAGGCGTGGCTCTAGGGAAGTTAAACGAACTCAACTTCACAGCCCGGCAAAGCCGCCTGACTCTGCTTGCCGAAAGCAAAGTGGGGCCCGCCAAGCTGAGTGGATATTATGAAGGCGACTTCCTCGGTACTGGCGTGACTTCCAATAACCGCCAGAGCAACAGCTACGTATTTCGTCAGCGCCAGATTTGGGGACAAGCGGCCTTCGACAACGGCTGGAGCTTCACCGGCGGCCAGATGTGGACTTTGGCGACCACCGACAAAAAAGGGATTCAGAACCGGCAAGAAGATCTGCCTATGCAGATCGACCCGCAGTACGTGGTCGGCTTCACCTGGGCTCGTCAGTACGCATTCCGCGTCGTGAAAGACTTCGGCGGAAAGTTTGCGATCGCTGCCTCCATCGAAGCACCGCAGGCCACGGTCGGCGGACGAGGATTCTCCTCCGTCAGCACCACTACTGTCGGCTCTGCTTCCACGGCTACGACCGGCAATACCTTCACCGACGCTCCGGGCAATGGCGGCGGACTGTATAACTTCGTCGATACCACAGGATACTCAGTGAACAAGGCGCCGGACGTGATCGTCAAGGCTGCCCTCGATCCAGGCTGGGGCCATTACGAGATTTTCGGGATCTACAGCGACTTCCAGAATCGCGCCTATCCTTGCGGCGTTGTCGGCACCAACTCGACGGATACGGCTCCTCCGGCAGTGCCCACCTCAATTCCGTGCCTGGCGACCGGTAACTTCGCGGTCAGCGCGGCTGGGGCATTTACCGATTCCCGCAGCGGTGGCGGCGGCGGCGCCAGCTTCAAAGTTCCGCTCTTTGCCAAGCACCTGGAAATCGGCGGCAAAGGCGTGTACGGGGACGGCATTGGCCGTTACGGCTCGGGACAGCTCGCCGATCTGACCTTCCGGCCCGATGGCACGGCGGCGCTGATTCGCAGCGGACATGGATTGGGAACGATCGAGCTTCACGCCACCAAGAAGCTCGACATCTACGCCTACTACGGAGGAGAGTACGCTTCTCGCGCCGCCTACAAGGGCTACAACAGCATCACCATCGTGAAGACGCCGGCGATCCCAGGAACCTTGACCACTCCAGCGATTCCGGCAACGACCACCACGACTTTCAAGCTGAACCAGATCGGTGGGTACGGGTCGCCGTTTGCTAACAACAGCGGTTGCAGCACGGAGTTACCGCCCGCCAATCAGCTCACGCCTTCCGGCGGCGGCACCTGCGCCGGCGATACGCGCTACCTGCAGGAAGGCACCATTGGGTTCTGGCATCGCTTCTACCAGGGACCGAAGGGCGGTATGCGCTGGGGCGTGCAGTATGCCTACTTCTCCCGCACCGGTTGGTACGGGAACAACAACAGCAAGGTTGCGGTCACTCCCAAGGCAATCGACAACATGTTCTGGACGTCGTTCCGCTACTACTTGCCGTAGCGGATAAACACGACAACGCCTCTGCCGAGAGCCCCCTCCCAGCAGAGGCGTTTTTTCTTTCTATGCAGGTTTCAGCGGAGGCGCTGCTTGTTTCTGAGCTGAAAGCGAGATATACCTAACTTAAGCCGTCTTGCGCCCGGCCTGTTTTTGCAAATCATCGAAGCCGGCGGCTGCCTCCCGCACTTCAGGAGAAAAGTCGGACATCTCCTGCACCTGGCGGACCTCGATGACCTCATTGGCGGAGGCGGGACAGCGCGACGCCCAATTGATGGCCTCCTCGCGGGACTTGACCTGAATCATCCAGAAACCGCCGACGACTTCCTTGGCTTCGGTGAAGGGGCCATCGGTCACCTTGGGCTTGCCTCCGGTGAAGGAAACGCGCGCACCCATCGAGGGCGGATGCAGGCCTTCGAGCGCGAGCAGCACGCCGGCTTTTTGCAGCTCTTCGTTGTACTTCATCATCGCGGAGACCGCCTTGGCATCGGGCATGGTCCCTGGTTTCGCCTGTTCGTAGCCCTTGGGGATCATCAGCATCATGAATCGCATGATTTTTGCTCCTGGCTTGAATTTTATTTTAGTTCGACTATCGTCCAGCGGTCGGAGGGGCTTCGTAAAGCTGCCGCACCTCGCTCTCCCCGTCGCCTGCAACTTTGAGGAAGTCTTTGGTTAACTGAATAGCTTCTTCTTTCGACTTTGCCTGGATGAGTGCGAAGCCTCCGACGATCTCCTTCGCCTCCGTAAAGGGGCCATCGGTTACCGTATATTTTTCGCCGGAGCGCTTTACGCGCACGCCCAGTGCACTCGGCAGGCATCCTTCGGTTGCCAGAAGCCATCCAGATTTCATGCCTTCCTGAATTAGTTTCCCCATCTCCTCCATTTCCTTCTGTGTGGGGACAGCGCCTTCAGGCTTGGCGGATTTGTACAAGCATAGAAATCGCATTGGATTATTCTCCTTTTTCAAAAAATCTTTTCTAGTGCCGGCTTTCGCCGGCTGGATTCTCGTTCTATTTGGACGACGAATCGGAATTGCAGGAATCGACAGTGAATACGAACTTTTTTGCTCGCCGATTCTTGCCCGCGCAGCCCCTAAAGGGGCCCTTGAAGGTACCGCGTAACGGCATCGCTAAAGCGATGCCCTGATACGAACCTTGGAGCACGGCTATCTCCGCACAAATGCTGTTGCAGGCGTCGGACGAAGGAACGAATATTTTGAGCTAACGCCTGGGCTCCAAGACCTTGAGCCTAGGAGTCGGGTACCCGGATTTGGGTTGAGTGCTCTCGTCCTTCGTGTAGGGTGTCGATCCGCTACTTCTTCGACGATACCTGGGCACGTAAGCGTGCTTCCTGCTCTTTGAGTTCGGGCGTGAGTTCCGCGCCGAAGTCCTCGGCTTCGAAAACCTGACGGATTTCAATTTCGGTTCCACCGTCAAACGGAGCGCGCTTCAACCATTCGACCGCTTCCTCCATGGAACGCACCTGCCAGAGCCAGAAGCCGGCGATGAGTTCCTTGGATTCGGTAAATGGACCGTCGATGACGGTGCGCTTGGTGCCGGAGAACTTGACGCGTTTGCCTTTGGAACTGGCCTGGAGCCCTTCGGCCGCCAGCATGATGCCGGCTTTCACCAGTTCCTCGTTGTACTTACCCATCTTCTCGAAGAGCTCTTTCTTGGGGAGGATGCCGGCCTCGGAATTTTTGTCGGCTTTTACGATGACCATGACGCGCATGGGTATCTCCTTTGATTGGCTTGGTGTTCGCCCGAAATTTTGCTTCTATAAGCACGACGAGCGGGGCGCGGCGAAATCGACGTGGAAAGAAAAAAATTGCTGTCGCCCGCTGAAGCGGGCTTGCATCTCGTCCTCGCTCACACCCAGCGCTTACGCGCTGGGCTAATGAA
>OEKN01000136.1_pt1 | contig 15502 bp, 14 predicted proteins | sample 1503361 | NCBI WGS metagenome assembly OEKN01 (sample SAMEA104379592, study PRJEB20068) | metagenome | biome: 1000743; feature: 77; material: 1998 | place: USA | collected 2012 | depth 25 m
CGTCTCATAGCACAAACTGTTTACTACTTTGTTAAGCGCTCTGAGACCCCTCCCTTCCCTTCTCCCCACCTCCGATTGACACCCGCTTCTGATGCACCCTAGACTGAGGTGAGTAGCTGCGGGGCAACGCACGATCGAGGACCCATGAGCTGGCTCCAGAACAAATTCGAAAAGAACTTCCTGATCACCACGGTTGACTACGTATTCAACTGGGCGCGGAAATCCGCGGTCTGGCCCATGACCTTTGGCCTCGCCTGCTGCGCCATCGAGATGATCGCCTCTTCGACTGCGCGCTTTGACATCGCGCGCTTCGGCTCGGAAGTATTCCGTCCCAGCCCGCGCCAGGCCGACCTCATGATCGTTTCCGGCACCGTCACGCTCAAAATGGCACCGGTCGTGAAGCGCATCTATGACCAGATGCCCGATCCCAAGTGGGTCATCTCCATGGGAGCCTGCTCGTCGGTGGGCGGTCCATTCAATACCTATGCCGTGCTGCAGGGCGTCGACAAGATCGTGCCCGTGGACGTCTACGTCATCGGCTGCCCGCCACGGCCGGAGAACCTGTTCTACGCGTTGCTCAAGTTGCAGGACAAGATCGACACCATGACCTTGGCCAAGAAGCCCACCGAAGTGCGGCTGGAAGACAACATGGTCGAGAACTTCAAGCGCCAGGTGATGATCGCGCAGACCCTGCAACCGAAATAGCTACTGGCTCTTAGCCTCTGGCTTTTAGCGATCGCGCGCCGAGTGGTGACTCCCGCCCTTGTACGTTTGTCAACCTGAGCGCAGCGAAGGATCTCGATCTGTAAGGTGCTGGCGCGTCGACGTGAGCGGATATTTCAAACCCTGAATGCTGAATCCCATGTCCCCATTCGTCAAACTCACGACGGAATCAGAGCTTCCCCAAAAGAATGAAGCCAAAGAATTCCCCTGCGGCGACAAAATGATCTGTGTTGCCAATGTGAATGGCACGATCACGGCCATGGACAACGTCTGCCTGCATCGGGGCGGTCCGCTGGGGCAAGGCGTTATTGAGAAGGGAAAAGTCGTTTGCCCCTGGCACGGATGGGCCTGGGATCCCGCGACGGGACAGGCCGTCCATAACCCCAACGCGAAAGTCACGCTATATCAGTTAAAGATCGAGAACGGGGAAGTGCTGGTCGAGATCTAAACGTGGAGCGTCGGGCTGCCTGCCCTGAGCCTGTCGAAGGGTCCTCGCCCGACAATCGGCCAACGCAGCTCAGGCATAAAGCGTTCGGGGACCTTCGAGATTTCCTGAACAGCGTGGTGTAGCGTGCGCGTCAGGCTAAGCTCTTTCTCCCTAGCCCAGATATCGGAGAAATCCTGCAGAGGAGTTTTCGAATCCAGGAAAGACCTGTTCTAGTCGCGTATTCCCCAAATGTTTCGCGACTGCCTCTCCGAGCACCCGTCGGAAGTCCGTCGTGACCGCCAGGTCGCGCCCTTCATAAAGCTGAGACTGCTCGAGGCCGGGCCACTGACCATATACCTTGCCGCCTTTGACCGGTCCTCCCATGACGAACATCACGTTCGCATGCCCGTGGTCGGTGCCGCGGTTGCCGTTCTCGCGCGCCGTGCGGCCAAATTCGGACATCGTCACCACGACGGTGTCTTCGCCAAGGTCGCCGAGATCGATCCAGAATGCGGACAACGATTGCGAAAACTCGCGCAATACGTTTGCGATCTGGCCTTGCGTGCTGCCCTCGTTGACGTGATGATCCCAGCCCCCGATATCGGCAAATGCAACCTGTACGCCGAGGTTCGCCTTGATAAGCTGGGCCAGTTGCTTCAGGCTGTCGCCGAAACGCCCGCGCGGATAGTCCGCTCCGGCCGCCGGCTTGTACTTCGCCGGATCGGCCGCTTTCAGCATCTTCACCGCATCGAAAGTTTCCTGGCCCGTGCCGTGAAGTACGGAGTCTACCGACTGGTCATACATCGCTTCGAAAGTGTTCGCGATGGGAGTTGCGTTCGGGTTGCGCCCGCCCACGCCAAAGTCGTTGATGTTATTCACGGCAACCGCACGCTCCGCTCCAGTGAGAATTCGTGGCAGAGCCGGGCCGAGCGCGATCGCCCGAAAAGCCGATTTATCCTCGAACGCTGGCAGCAAATGCAGCGCTCGATTGAGCCAGCCATCCGGCGTGGCTTTCAATCCGGGAGTTCCGGATTCCATGAAATCCTGCGCATCAAAGTGCGAACGCGTGGGATCGGGCGAGCCGGCCGCGTGCACGATAGCCAGATGCTTCTGGTTCCAGATCGGCTGCAGCGAGGCGAGCGAGGGATGCAGTCCAAAGAACCCGTCAAGGTCGAGAACATCTTTCCGTGGAATATTGATGCTGGGACGCATGGCATAGTAAGCCTGCTCTCCATGCGGTATGACAATATTCAAGCCATCGGCGGCGCCGCGCTGAAAAATCACCACTAGGCGCTTGCTGCGCGTGCCGGGCTCGACCGACACGAACGCGGCCCGCGTCAGGAAACTTGGGACCGCAGCCGTGCCCACGACCGCCAGAGCGCTATTGTGAAGAAATACGCGACGAGTGATGCTCATGCTGCACTCCAATGAAGCCATCAGCTTTCAGCCAATAGCCATCAGCTACCAGCCATCCGCCGCCGTCCTCATCTCCTCTGAAATTCCGGCGAGCCTAAAATCAGACCCGCAATGGTTCCCGGATTCGAAGCCTTGTCATTCTTGTACGCACTAGGCTTGCCTTCTCCTTGCGCAATCCCCGGGTTCTCTAGTTGTCTCGTAATCGCCTCATGCGTCTGCTTGGAGACGTCTCCCGCCAGCAGGGAAGTCTCCAGCACCGACAATGCTTTTTGCGGATCGGATGCCGCTGAGGCTGCATTTGCCTGCGCGTTCACAAGCGAATCCGGATTTACCTGCACGCCTTTAATTTTCCCAGACATGAGCGCCAGGGAAAAATTCATTCGCCCCAACAGCGCTGACGAATTTACCCACGCGTCTGACTTCATGGAATACCCGGTGGGCGGCTGCATGCCGTAGAGCGGCATCCCCAACGTATTCAGTTGCCGCGCCAGTGGCAGTGCATCTGTGATCTCGGCGCCGGTCGCGCGCACAGCTGATGCCACAAATTCCAGAGGCGTCTTCATTTTTGCGCGGTAGACATCGTCGCTCCAGAACGCGGGCGACTTGAACATCGTCTTCAGCACTTCGCGGATATCGCCATCTTTCTTCAGGAAAGTCTGCGCCATTTCGTCGACCAATGCCGGCGGCGGATCGTCCGACACGAACCGCATCGCCAGCTTCGTGCAGATGAAGTGCGCAGTGGAAGGATGGCGCGCCAGGATACGCAGCACCTCCATGCCTTCTTTTTCCCCATGCTCTTTGATCTTGTGGCCCAGCACCATCTTGGTGCCCGGTTCGTGCATCTTGTCTTCGAACTTGAAGCCGCCGCCCTTCCGCGGCTGATCGATGGTCCACCCGGTGAGCACGCGGGCGACCTCGGTAACATCCCTCTGCGTGTAGCCGCCGTTCACGCCCAGCGTGTGCAATTCCATGAGCTCTCGCCCGTAGTTCTCATTGAGGCCGCTATTGCGCTTGCCTTTGCCCTTGGCCTGACGGGGAGGCGGAGGCGGCGGAAAACGCCGGTAACGCGGTCGAGGATACGGATTCCTGCGGATGCCGAGCGCCACGTCGGATTGCGGCCCCACACTCAGCCAGTTGTCCAAATAGAACAACATGGCAGGACTCTTCGCGGTGGCGACCAGCAGGTCTTCGAACTTACCCAGGGCGTGCGGGCGGATTACATCGCGCTCATAACTCGTGACCAGGTAGCGATCCGGACCTTTTCCAATGAACACATTGAAGTGGTTGAACCAGAAATCGGTCATCACTTCATCGAGTTGGCGCTCGCTGTAGATCGCGCGCAGCAGCTTCGCTTGCATCAGTTCATCACCCACCACCTGCTCCGGATTGCTCAGCGCCTTGACCGCTTCCTTCTGCTTGGGGTCCATGCCTTGGAAAAATTCATCGCCCTTCGGACCTTTAAGCGAGGCGGAAAGCGCGCGTTGTTCTTCGGGCGACATTTCGAGAACCTGTTTCATGCGCTGGTCCGGCGGCAGGTCGAGCAGTTCCTGCGCCTTCATATCCGCATATAAGCGGTCCTCACGACGCTTATCCGCTTGCTCATCTTGGGCGCTGGGCTTGCTCGCGACGGAGCTCTCGGCGCTCGTCGATGCTGTAGCTTGCTCGCCGTTGCTTTGCTCAGCACCTGAGTTGGCCGTGGGAGGAGTGGCGTTAGCCGTCGCCTCCTGCTTGCTCTCCCGCTTCTCCTGCAGGCGCTCGATCTGCGCTTCGTACACGGCCCGCTTCACGGGATCCGATGGCATCCGCTGCTTGCCTTCCATCACCGCCTTGATCACCGGTTGCGGCGGAAAATTCTCCACGATCTCGCGTGTATCCATCCGGAGGGTCCGTAGCGGCGCCAGGCGGGCATCAAGACTGCTGTCGTCAATCTTCTCGGGATGCAGCTGCAAGTCGATCCACTTATCGACCCCCATCGCTGCAACGCGATCCACTTCTCCAGGTCGAGGACCGAAACTCAAGCGCTGCAGCGCATGCAGAGCCCGCTTCAACTCCGGCATTTGCGTTGCGACTTTCTGATCTTTCTTCTTGCCGAATGCAAATATGGTCAAGCACGCGAGGGCGAGGCAAGTAGCAATCAGGGCCTGACGAGAATGCGGAGATGGCATGAACTTACCCCACTGGCGGAGATGCAGCCTTTTGGTATGAACCCAAGCTACAGGAAAAGTTGTAAGAAAGCGCACGCTACCAAAGTAATGACAATGAAAATAAAAGACTTACGACGATGTTGGGGGCGCGAGAAAAAGCCGGTTGCGGTTGGTTTTGTGTTGCAGGCTGGCGGCCAGTTGGTCGATATCGCCGGGCGCAATGCTCGGTGCGATGCGATCGTCGAGAAAGGGAATGCGACTGCTGCCGACGGCGTCACGCCGCACCTGAATCAGCAAAGCCTGCACGGCATTGGGATCGTATTTCTGAGGGGCCAGCCGCACCAGTTCGCTGAGCGTGCTCCCGACTGACATCGGCTCACGATAAGGACGCGTGCTGGTCATTGCGTCGAAGGTGTCGGCAAGGGCGATGATGCGCGCCGATATGGGCACTTCGTCCATCTCCAGGCCGTCCGGGTAGCCGGAGCCGTCCGCGCGCTCGTGATGCCAGCGCACCACTTCGGGAATCATCGGCCAAGGGAACTGGATGCCGCTGACAATCTGGTGGCCGACGGTCGTGTGATCGGCCATCGCGCGAAATTCGTCCGGATCAAGAGCGGTGGGCTTGCCGAACAGATGTTTATCGACTGCGACCTTGCCGATGTCGTGCAGATATCCTGCCGAACGCAGCGCGGCTACTTCCGTGGGATCGAGGCCCAGGGCTTCGCCGATGGCGGCGGCGTAGCGCGCCACCCGCAAAGAATGCCCATGAATGTTGACGTGCTTGACATCAATCGCGGCCGCAAATGCTTCCAGCGCATTATCGTAAAAGCCATGCAGCGAGGCCAGCAGCCGCAAGTTTTCTGACACGCGCTGCGAAAGGGTCTGCGCCAGCGTGTGATTGTGCACCGCCAGCGCCACGTAGCTCGACAACAGGCTCAGCGCGTCCAGTTCATCGTCATCGTAGAGCGCATCGCCTTCCCGGCGTCCCAGGGCAAGCAAGCCGGCCAGTTTTCCTGCCACCTTCAACGGGGCGACGCATTTGAATAATTCCGGAGCGACGTTGCCGTTCGAACTGAAGAACACGTCGTAGGTGGTCTCATTCAGCACGACCGGACCGCGTGCAGCGGTTAACGCATGAACATGTTTTGGCAACAGCGGAATCACGGCGGGATCAGGTAGAAGCGCGAATCCGCGGGATGCAACGGAGCTGAGCAGGGAAGGCTTATCGCTGAACGTAAAAAGCGCACCCTCGCGCGCGCCGGCCGCTTCCATGAGCGCCGCGAGCATGAGTTGCGCAGTCTGGGAAAATTCACGCTCCGCCGTCAGCTCAGGGCCCAGGTCAGAAAGCGTTTCCACCGTGCGCAACAGCCGCCGGAAATTTGTGTTCTGCACCGCCAATTTTGCAGGCAGCGAAAAACCAGAGCAGCATGAGAGTACCATGCAGCAAAAATGCGGGCGAGAGACATTGTTGGTTCGTGTGGTGCAGGAAAAGCCGCTGTTTGCTGGTGGTCGATTGCCGGTAGCTATGCCAGAGCCCAGAACCGAGAGCCCAAAGCCCTGAGCCAAAGCCCAAAGCCCAGAGCCCAGAGCCCAGAGCCTAAAAATGCTCGCGCAGCTTCACGAAACTCTCCACCGTAATCAGCCGGCTGGGCGGAATCGGTTCGGCCACTTCGTCATGCTCCAGAATCCAGGTGGCGCCGTGCGGCACAAAGACTGCATTGATTCCTGCAGACAGCGCCGGATTGATGTCGGATTTTGGGCTGTTTCCAATCATCCAGGTGGTGTCGTTCGAAAGTTCGTACTTGGCGATTATCGACCGGTAAACCGTTTCATCCTTCTCCGGAACAATCTCCACTGCTTCGAAGTACTCTTTGAGGCCCGAGCGTTCCACCTTGCCTGACTGTTCCGCAAATGCGCCCTTGGTCATCAGGATGAGATGGTGGCGGCTGGACAGGTAGTCGAGGGTCTCCGGAACGTCCGGCAGAAACTCCACAGGGTGATCGGCAATGGCGTGGGCAAAGCTTTGAATGGTGGCATGCAACTCTGGCGTAACCGGATCGGCGGAGAGGCGCTCAAAGCAGCCGACCAGGGCGTGTGCAAAACTGTGCAATCCATAACCATGGGTCACAATGTTTTCCCGCTCGACATCATTCAGAATTTCGCGCACCTGCTCCGCCGAGTATTCGTGATGATTCAGAAATGAGATAAAGCGCGCGATTGCCCGCTCGAAATAGATATTGTTCTCCCATAGCGTGTCATCGGCGTCGATGAGCAACGTCTGCGCCCCGTTGGATACCATCCCCATATCTACAATCATAACGGTTTGTTTTCCCGATTCGCGAGCGGGCGGATGGTGGAAAAATCAGACTTGGTGGTCTGCTAAGATCAGTACATATTTCATGGGGACACGATCTCATTTACTCATCGCACTTTCCTTGTTCGTTGTTGTGACTGTTATGTCGAGCTTGACTTCCACCCAGAATGAAAAGAAGCGAGGATTGCTGGTTGGCACCGCTGCCAAAGCCGCCGAACCCGCGAACGTGAAAGTGGTCCCTGATATTGCCAGGCGCGTCACTCGTTTTCGCCAGGTCGAGATGCCCATGCCTAAGGATCTGACCGCGAACGAGCAGAAAATGGTCGGCAAACTCGTCGACGCCTGCCAATACCTCGACAGCATTTACTGGCGCCAGATCGATCCCGACGCCCTCGCGCTGTACCAGTCGCTGGAAGATAGCAAACATCCGCGCGACGTACAGCTGCGCCGATATCTCTGGATCAACGCTTCGCGGTTCGACCTGATCGATGCGAACAAGCCTTTCGTCGGCAAGGAGCCGATGTCTCCCGGCCGCGGCTTTTATCCGCCAGGCCTGACCCGCGAGAAGGTCGAAAAATATGTTGCGGATCATCCGGACACAAAAGCGGAGATCTACAGCCCGACCACCGTCGTGCGCTGGAATGGCGATCAACTTGAAACGATCCCCTACCACATCGTGTATCGGCCCTATTTGGAGCCCGCTGCGAAAGCGCTGAAAGAGGCCGCCGACCTGAGCGCTGATCCTGCCTTTGCGAATTACCTCCGTCTGCGCGCCGATGCGCTGCTGACCGACGATTATTTCCAGAGCGATCTTGCCTGGCTCGACCTGAAGAATCCGAAGTTTGACCTCATCTTCGCGCCCTACGAGACCTACAACGACGACCTGCTGGGCGTGAAGGCCACCTACGGGGCGGCCATCCTGATCCGCAATGAGAAAGAAAGCAGCAAGCTCGACATGTTCCGGCAGTACGTCCCCCAGATCCAGGACGCTTTGCCGCTAGCGCCCGAGGATCGTCCATCCAAACAGGGCCTCGAGACCCCAATGGAAGTCATGGACGCACCCTTTCGCTCAGCCGATCTCACGCACGGTTACCAGTCCGTGGCCGACAACCTGCCCAACGATCCACGCGTTCATGAACAAAAGGGCAGCAAGAAACTCTTCTTTGAAAATTTCATGGATGCGCGTGTGAAGTACGTGATCGTGCCGGTCGCGCGCCAGATGTTGCGCCCCGATCAGGCGGCCAAGGTCACAGCCGACGGTTATTTATTGGGCACCATCATGCATGAAATCGCGCACGGACTCGGCCCCGCCTTTGCGCGAACACCCGCCGGCAAAGTCGCCGTCCGCGAGTCTATTGGCCCAACATACTCAGGCCTGGAAGAAGCGAAGGCGGATGTGACCGGCATGTTTGGGCTGAAATGGCTGGTGGATCACGGCGCCCTTCCAAAAGAAAGGATGGAAGAGTTCTACGCCTCCTACGTGGGCGGGATCTTCCGAACCGTGCGCTTCGGAGTGGCCGAAGCCCACGGACAGGCCGAGATGATGCAGTTCAATTATCTGAGTTCGCGAGGAGCCATTCGGCGCGATGCTTCCTGGCGCTACGCCATCGACTACGACAAAATGCCGGACGCCATGGCCGACCTGGCCAAAGAATTACTTGAAATCGAAGCAACCGGTGACCGGCAGAGAGCCGAGAACTGGTTTCAGAAGTACGGCTCGATGCCTCCGGAGCTGAAGGCCATCTTGAAAACAAAAACCGCCGACATCCCCGTGGACGTGGATCCGGTGTTCTCGTTCAAGCGTGTGGTGAAGTAAGAAACGCGCCTCTTATGGAGCGACGGGCGTCCCGCCCGTCCACAGGCTCGCCACTTAGCCAACAAACTCCACATTCGCAGCGTGGGGAATGATGCCCGCCTTGTGCCCCATATCAAGCAACCGCCGCACGGCCTCGCGTCCATCCGGCCCATAGTCCAACGTGCGCTCGTTGACGTACATACCCACGAACTTGTCCGCCAGTTGCGAATCGAGATCGCGCGCGAACTGCATCGCGTAGGCAAGCGCTTCCTCACGGTGATCAAGCGAGTACTGGATGCTATTGTGCAATGCCGTGCTCACGTTCTGCATCAACTCAGGCCCGAGTGCGCGCCGAATCGCATTTCCACCCAGAGGCAGGGGCAGCCCAGTCACCTTCTGCCACCATTTCCCAAGGTCGACAATCCGGTATAACCCTGCCTTGGAATACGAGAGCTGGCCTTCATGAATGATCAGCCCGGCCTCGTACTTGCCTTCGAGAACCTGCGGAATGATCTGATCGAAGGGAACGACTTCCACTTCGATCCCGGGCGCGAAGAGCTTAAGGGCGAGATACGCGGTTGTCAGCTTGCCGGGAACGGCGATGCGCTTCTTCTTCACGTCTGCCGCCGAGAACGCGCGCGGGGCAACGATCATCGGACCATAGCCCTCGCCGACGCTGCCCCCGCTCGGCAGCAAAGCATAGTGATCCTGAATATAAGGATAAGCGTGGAACGAGATAGCCGTTACGTCGTACACGCCTTCCTGCGCTTTGCGGTTAAGCGTCTCAATGTCGCACAGCGTGTGCGTGAAACGCAGGCCCGGTACACGCACTTTATGCGTGGCCAGCCCGTAAAACATGAACGCGTCATCCGAGTCGGGGCTGTGCGCCACCGTGATTTCGCGAGCCGCGGTTTCGCCGGAAGCAGGCCCAGTCAATTTCTCGGAGGTGCCGGTCGGCGTCATGCCTGCACCTTGGGAGCGCGGCGAAGCCGAACCGCAACCCCAGCGGCAATCAGAATCTTGATCACCTCCGCGAAAACGAACCAGTACAAGCCGAACTGCACGGCTCGTTTCATCGATCCGGTCAGGATCGCGAGCCAACCCAACCCGCTCATGAAGAGCAACAGTTCAGCCAGCAATCCCGCAACCGCCGCCCGCGCGAACGTCTTGCGGCCACGCTCCATCACGAATCCGGCCAGTCCGGCGACGAACGGATAAGCCATCAGGAAGCCGCCTGTAGGACCGAGCAACTGCGCGATGCCTCCCAGGCCCGTGGGATTGAACACTGGCAGCCCCATGGCGCCTTCGGCCAAATACAAGGCCAGCGCGGCAAATCCGCGTCGGCTTCCCAGCAGCAATCCGACGATCAATACGCCACAATTCTGGAGTGTGAGAGGAACTGGTGTGAACGGAAGTAGAACGGTGACATGCGCGCAGAGCGCCACAAACAGGCTTGCCCCTACAACCAGGGCAACTTGCTTGGCCCACTCAGCGGCCCTTTCTTCCGGGAGATGGAAGGCTTGCGTTGCCAGCTTCGCCATAATTGCCTCACTTCTGACTGCGTAACTATTAAACCGAATCCGCGCCCTTGTGCTCGATCGCGTCGGGATCATCGTGCGGGCCGGACTTCGACGCGTTCAGGTGGCGCCGCACTCGCAGATAGAGCGCAATTGCCACACACACCACCACCAGGGCACTGCATCCCAGGATGATGAACCACCAGGTCATCCGCACGATGCCCTAGGATATCAAAACGAAGTTCCCAGCGCCGTGACCATCCGCATGTTTACCAACTACTTTCCCGCTATGGCACGCTCGACCTCATCCGCTGTGTGCGGTAATGCTCCTCCCAGGTTGATCAGTTTGCCGGTTGCATCGACATACAGAGTGTCTTCAATGCGCGCGCCCAATTTCTCCTCAGGAATATAGATTCCCGGCTCGATCGTGAACACCGCGCCCGGCCCCAGCGGGACGTTGTAGTCGCCTGGATCGTGCACCGCCAGACCCACGTAGTGCCCGAGGCCATGAATAAAGTATTTGCCCAGAGGCTCGCCATGCAGATCCTTACCATGGGAGTTGATGTAGTCGTAAGCGACCTGGTAGAGCGAATTGGGTTGATCTTTACGGAGCCTGGATTTCCCGGACTCGAAAGCGGCAATCGCTGCCTGCTGTGCGCCCAGCACGATGTCATAGATCTCGCGCTGCCGGGCCGTAAATTTCCCATTGGCCGGAAGCGTGCGCGTGATGTCGGAGGCGTACATCGAATATTCCCCGGCTGCATCGATGACGACAACGTCTCCCGCCTGGATGGTCGCGGAGTCCTCGGAATAGTGCAGCACCGTGGAATTGAATCCCGAGCCCACAATCGGAGAATAGGAGGGACGCTCGCAGCCGCGTTTCCCCCACTCATATTGCAAGAGAGCAGAGATTTCGCGCTCACTGATGCCCGGCTTCATCGCGCGCATGGCCGCCAATTGCGCCGCCAGGCTCGCATTCGTAGCCTTGCGGATGAGTTCGATTTCACCCGCATCTTTCGTCGTCCGCAGGGAAGAGAGCAGGGGCTTCACATCCTGATAGGTCGCGAACGGAATGAAAGCATTCGCCCGCTTCAGCCAGTCGAGGCTACTGCTGGAGGGCGAATCATGCCCATACTCAGGCAGATCGGTGTACACCGTTGGCCGCTCCGGCAGAAGCCGGTTGATCTCGTCCCGCAACTTGTCCAGAACTTCTACGCGGTCGAAGCCGGTGACTCTCGAGGCCTGTGGGTCACTGGCATTCAATTTCGGACCAGTCCACTTTTCTTCCACCTTATTATTGGCGGCCAAAAAAAGAATTTCGGTATAGGGGCGGGCCGGCTTGTCGCCCGAAGCCTCGGTGGCCGGCACGATTAACAAAACTGCTCCGGGCTCGACCCAGCCTGACAGATAGAAGAAATTGTCGTCCTGCCGAAACCCGTAAACCGCATTCGGACCCTCAGCTTCCATGGGCGCGAACAGCAGCACCGCCGATCCCGCGGTCTTCTTCGACAATGCTTCGCGGCGCGCGCGATAGTCGGCGTTCGGCTGCCGCTCCATTGTCCAAGCGCTCAGAACAGTTAAAAACACGAACAGCACCATCCAGCACTTCTTCATCGTGACCTCACTTCGGCGCGCAGCGATGGCGCGTCGCTCGAGAAGATTCAGAATGTCGCTAAATCTCAAACCCCGACGGGGAATGGCTTGGTATGCGTCTCCGCGCTCAGGGACAGGCCGGTGAAGCGTCCTTGCAGCAGCGACATCAATCCGGTGTACCAGTAGCCGATGACGAAAAGCAGCAGGAAAGGTACCGTAATGTAGTTCTCGTTGTCGAGCGCGTAGTAAACCGTCAGGGCGAAGTAGGACCCGATCAGCAATTCTGCCCACGGAATCCACCCCAGCCGTCGCCGATACTTCGACTTCGCTCCCACCTTTTGTTTCTTCGTCTCGACCCCGTATTTCGGCGTCCGTGCGAACGGGCTCTGCTGCCCGATCAGCGCCTCCAGCACGGCTTTCGTGTTGGTAATCGTGAGCCCGATCCCCAGTGCCATCAGGAACGGCAAATAGAGCAAAGCCCGCGGCCAGGTCTTCGGAAACAGCTCGCGCTGCGAAACCAGGTAAAAGCTCGAGATGGAGAACGTCGACGCCAGGAAAAGGGGCAGGTCGATGTACAGCATCTGAAACCAGCCCTGGTAAAAGCGGATGATCATCGCTGGCAGCAACAGCACTGACAACACGACCATCAGCGGGTAGCTGAGATTCGCTGTCAGGTGATACCAGGCTTCGATCTTGGTGTGCAAGGGCGCGTCGCTCTTCATTACCCGCGGCAGAATCTTTTTGGCAGTCTGAATCAGTCCTTTTGCCCAGCGCGCCTGCTGCGTTTTGAATGCAGTCATTTCCACCGGAAGCTCGGCCGGACACTCCACCTCTTGCAGGTAAATAAACTTCCAACCCTTCAACTGCGCCCGGTAGGACAGGTCCGTGTCCTCGGTGAGCGTATCGTGCTGCCAGCCGCCGGCCTCCTCAATCGCTTGCCCGCGCCACATGCCGGCCGTGCCGTTGAAGTTAAAAAACACTCCGCTGCGCGCCCGGCCAGAATGTTCCAGCACGAAATGTCCGTCGAGCAGGATCGCCTCTACCTCGGTGAGGAATGAATAATTGCGGTTGATATGTGTCCAGCGAGTCTGCACCATCCCGATCTTCGGATCGGTAAAGTGGTGGATGACCTTCAACAGAAAATCTTCAGGCGGCGTGAAGTCCGCATCGAAAATGGCGATGAACTCGCCCTTCGAGGTCTTCATGCCCTCCGCGAGCGCTCCCGCCTTGAAACCCTCGCGGTTCGTGCGATGGTGATACGTGATAGGGTGACCCAGCGCCGCATATCGCTCGACGAGATTTCTCACCACCTCGACGGTCTCGTCGGTCGAATCGTCAAGCACCTGGATGTCCAGCTTTTCGCGCGGATATTTCAGCTTGCAGATACTCTCAATCAGCCGCTCGGCCACAAACTGCTCGTTGAACATCGGCAGTTGCACCGTGACACGCGGCAGATCTTCAAATCGGGCTGCCGGTTCGCAGGTCTGGTTCTTGCGATTCTTGTAATAGAGGTATACCAGGACGTACCGATGCAAGCCGTAGGACGCGAGCAGGATCAAAACCACGAAGTAAGGAATCAGCAGTGCGATGTCGAACCCATTGGCGTGGTAAAGCCCCTGGAAGGTGCGATCCAGAAAATGCTGCCGAATGTAGGAAGTGAACCCCTTGTTCGCATAGAGGGCAAACAAGGACGCCACGTTTGTCAGCAGGATCCTATTCAGCGGCATGCTCCTTCAGGATGGCTCCCGGGGTGCTCGTAAACCCACCATTGTACCGGAAGCGGTTGTGAGCAATGAATACGATGGATTCTGTGGAAACTACGGTTGGTCTGCTGCAGTGGGGATGGCCTTCAGCGCGACCGTCAGGCGGCCGCCTTTCTCCACTGTGATCGCTGTGCCCTGGCTTTCGAACTGCTTCAAGAAGTCAGGATCCAAATAATTATCGCCATCGAGCACTTCCCACGCGTAAAGTGTGTACTTTCCGGGACGGAGGCCGGCCAGGTTGAATCGGCCTCGCTGGTCTGTGGCACTCTTCTTGTAGTGGCTTTCCCGCCTTCGGTACTTCTCTTCTGGTACGGCGACGATTGTCGCGTTCGCAATCGGCTCACTTTTGTCGTTCTGCGTGACCCCATTCACCTCCACCGCCCCATCGCTTAGCGTTACGTCAACTCCAAGCGTGCCCCCGTTCGCCCTGAGTCCGGTTTCCGTCACGTCCTTTGTTCCCACAACGACTGACTCGATGAAATAACCCGCCAGGCTTTTCGAGTCGCTGGAGAATTCGATCTCATAGATTCCGGGAGGCACATCTTTCAGTTCGAAGCTGCCGTCGGGCTTCACCTGTCCGAGGGGCGGTAACGTGCCCACTCCGTCGAAGGCATACGGCACGAGATCCTTGAACTCATCGCCCCCGTCCATGCGACGCACGGTCACATATTGTCCCGGCGACCCAAGCTTCACTTGGCTGCCAAAATGAAGCTTACCTCGGATCGTTGTTCCGGCGAGCGGAGCCAAGACTAGGCCGTCGATGTCTGCGTCAGTCACTTCGATGTTGCGCGGAGCGCTCTGCGGCCGATCGGCCATCGGAGTCGTCGCAACAATTGTGTACAGGCCCGGTGCTACGCGAGGGATTTCGAACTTTCCTTGCTTATCCACTTCGCCAGCCAGAACCATCGCGTTCGAATCACGAGCTCGAAGCATCACCACAGCGTCTGCGCCGGCGGCGAGACCCTCCACCGACCCCCGCACGCGCACCGTGTGGATGCGTATCAGGAAGAATTCCACCGGGGTCTCCTCTCCCGGATGTAACTCGATGACGGCTGCCTGTGCGCGGTCCGTTGCGTTGGGATAGAAAGTAGTAACGTAGGCGGTTTGTGCTCGTGACGTGGCCTTCTCTCCAGCCCCCGTCCTAAAGTCAACCGCGCTCTGGAAGTTCACTGGCGGGGTCACCGACACAAAATACTTATCTGCCAGCAGCCCGCCTATGCGGAATTCGCCCAGATCATTCGTCTGCGTGCCGCCAACCGGCTCGAATTTGACACCTCCCGACCCAAATCTGCGCCGGAATACCCTCACCTCAGCATCCGTCATGGGGTCGCCATCTTCATCCTGCACCCGACCGATAAGGACCGCAGCGGCCAGCATGTGCAAGGTTTGGTTGTTCACTTCCTGCCCTGGGTCGAACGATAGCGAGATACCTTGCGAGCGGCGCCGCCTCTGGTCAACCTCGATGAAGCCGGTTCGTTCGGCAAACATACGGTAGCGACCGGGTTGAATGCCTCGAATGGCAAAATGTCCATCCTGATCGGAAGTGGCCGTGTAATTCCCACCCTCTTCCTGATTCTCGGCGATCAGTTCGACGATGGCCTTCTTGAGAGGTTCGCCGCCGGGCTCTCTAATGACTCTTCCCTCGAGTGACGCCTTGCCAGTCTCCTTCGCAGCCGGCACTTCTTGCGCCGAAACTCGGCCTGCGAAAGCGAGAAAGCAGATAAGGAAAACGTATCTCATTTGTGGCTAGGGATCGCGACTGGTTGAGCTGCCAGCCACGAGCTACAAGCGAAACCCGATTTTACGGCAG